>JAANMY010000916.1_pt1 | contig 37421 bp, 41 predicted proteins | sample 7279691 | NCBI WGS metagenome assembly JAANMY01 (sample SAMN14094543, study PRJNA606508) | bioreactor metagenome | isolation source: A lab-scale SPAN reactor treating ammonium-rich wastewater day 388 | place: Ireland: Galway | collected 2018-02-07 | reverse complement strand
GTTTCCAGCATGTCGGCGGCAAGCTGGCGGACAGCCGCATCGATCTGCACCACCGGGGTGCAGGGACGGCGCAGCATCGGGTCGGGGTACTGGACGACGGGCAGGATGGACATGGCGGCGGGGTATCAAATCCCGGGGCTGTCGTCCATCGCCCAGCGCGGCGGCACCGGGCGGCCCTGCGCATGCGGCTCACCCGCCAGCGGCGGGATCACCAGGCCCGAGGCAATGGCCCCCATCACCTGCCGGAACGGCCACACCCGGCCGATCGGCGCAACGATCCGGTCGCGCAGCAGCGCCAGCGCCGCGCTGTCCGACTGGTATTGCGGCGTCAGGAACAGGCTGAGCGCCTGATAGAGCCGCAGATGCCCGCGCCGCATCCGGGCGTAATGCGCCGGGGCATCCTGCACCGGCTCGTCCAGCGCCCGCGCCAGCGCCAGCGCATCCAGCAGCGCCATATTCGCCCCCTGACCCAGTTGCGGGCTGGTGCGATGCGCCGAATCGCCGAGATGCACCAGCCGGTCGCCATAGGGCCTGCGCAGCGTGCCATGGGCATAGCGCGCCAGCACCATCTGCGCCGGGTCGGTGATCTGCGCCAGAAACGGCGCCAGCGCGGGCCAGATCGACAGAACCTCGGCTTTCCAGGGGCCCAGCCCCTGCGCCTGCCAATCGGCCAGCGCATCGTGCCGGATTGACCAGAAGAACGCCGCCCGCGGCCGCGGATCGCCCGGCAGCAGGCCGATGGGCAGCACCCCCACCATCCGCCGCGCCGCGACATAGCGTTGCGTCAGTCGGTCTGCGGGCAAGGTGGTCTGCGGCCAGTCCAGCGTCGTCCACAGCACGCCATAGGGCAAATCGCGCGCCCGCATCGGCGACAGCGGTGAATGCGCGCCCAAAGCATCGACCAGCAGATCGAACGGGCCCAGCCGCCGCCCGTCGGCCAGCAGCAGCCAGCGGCTTGCGGCATCGGCCTCGCTGCCCGTCACCTCGCACGAGGGCGTCACCGTCACGCCCAGCGCCAGCAGCCGCCCGTGCAGCACCTCGAACAGGCTGGCGCGGTGCATGCCCAGCCCATGCAGCCCGGCGCCCGCCGCGTCATAGCGCACGTTCAGCGTGCCCGCCCCGGTTCGCGCCTCGATCCCCTGCAACACCCGCACCGGCGCGCCCAGCGTCCGGGCGGCAGTCCCGCAGCCCAGCCAGTCCATGACCCGCTGGCCCACCGGCTGCAACACCAGCCCGGAACCCACCGGGCGCGGCGCCTCGAACCGGTCAAGGATGGAAACCCGGTGCCCGGCCAGCACCAGCGCAATCGCGGTCGCCAGACCGCCGACGCCTGCCCCGGCAATGCCGATGTGCAGCCGGTCGGGGCCCACTCAGCCCCGCGCCTTCTCGCGCTTGAGCTTTTCCATGCGGCGGGTGATGAGCTGGCGCTTGATCGGCCCCAGATAATCGATGAACAGCTTGCCGTTCAGATGGTCGAATTCGTGCTGCGCGCAGGTCGCCCACAGCCCGTCGAATTCTTCCTCGTGCCGCTTGCCGTCCAGCCCCGTCCAGGCCATCCGCACCGATCTGGGCCGGGTCACATCGGCGAATTGATCGGGGATCGACAGGCAGCCTTCCTCATAGGTGCTGGTCTCGTCCGAATGCCATGTCACCTCGGGATTGATCAGCACCATGGGCCGTGGCGTGGCGTCGGTTTCCTTGACGCAATCCATCACGAACAGCCGCTGCATCACGCCGACCTGCGGCGCCGCCAGACCGATGCCCGGCGCGTCATACATGGTTTGCAGCATGTCCTCGGCCAGAGCGCCCAGCTCGGCCGAGACGGACAAGACCGGGGCGCAGACCTTTTTCAGGCGCGGATCGGGGTGCAGGATGATGTTGCGCAGGCTCATGGGCCTGAAATAGGCGATGGCGCCGCGCTTCGCAACTATCTGCCGGTTCACTCTTGCGCCCGCGGCCCGAGGCGGCATTGTGCTGGGCAGGACCAAGGAGAGCGCCATGAATTTCGACGAGATGATCGACCGCCGCGGCACCCATTCGGCGAAATGGGACAAGATGGAGGCGCTCTATGGTGTCAGCCCTGCGGACGGCATTTCCATGTGGGTCGCCGATATGGATTTCCGCCCGCCGCAGGCCGTGCAGGACGCACTGCAGGCGATGCTCGATCATGGGGTTTACGGCTATTTCGGCGGCGACGGCGAATACCTCGCGGCGATCCGCTGGTGGATGCAGAACCGCCACGGCTGGGCCGTCGAGCCCGGCCATATCTTCACCACCCACGGGCTGGTCAATGCCACCGGCGTCTGCGTTCAGGCCTTTTCGCAGCCCGGCGACGGTGTGGTGCTGTTCACCCCGGTCTATCACGCCTTTGCCCGGGTGATCCGCGGCGCCGGGCGGGTAGTGGTGGAATGCCCGCTGGTCGAGGTCGAGGGCCGCATGACCATGGATTTCGCCGCCTATGATCCGCTGGTCGCGGGCAAGGCGACGATGGCGATTCTCTGTTCGCCGCACAATCCCGGCGGGCAGGTCTGGACGGCCGAAGAATTGCGCGGCGTCGCCGATTTCTGCCAGCGCCATGACCTGATCCTGGTGTCGGATGAAATCCACCACGATCTGGTGATGCCGGGCCACAAGCACATCGTCATGCCCAACGCCGCGCCCGACATCGCCGACCGGCTGGTGATGCTGACCGCGGGCACCAAGACCTTCAACATCGCCGGGGCCCATACCGGCAATGTCATCATCGCCGACCCGGTGCTGCACGCCCGTTTCGCCAAAACCATGGAGGCGCTGGGCCTCAGCCCCAATTCCTTTGGTCTGGCGATGATTACCGCCGCCTATTCCCCCGCCGGGGCCGCATGGGTCGATGCGCTGATGGCCTATCTCGACGGCAATCGCCGGATCTTCGAGGAAGGGGTCGCCGCGATTCCCGGCCTGCGGGTGATCCCGTTGCAATCGACCTATCTGGAATGGGTCGATTTCGCGGGCACCGGCATGAGCGCCGACGAAGTCGCCCGCCGGGTCGAGCGCGAGGCCCGCATCGCCGCCAACCACGGCGCCACCTTCGGCACCGGCGGCGAAAGCTTCCTGCGCTTCAACATCGCCACCCCCCGCGCCCGCGTGATCGAGGCCGTCGAACGCCTGCAGGCCGCGTTCAGCGATCTGCAATGAAACAGGGGGCCGCAAGGCCCCCGTCTTTCACACCGGGCGGGGCAGATAGCCGCGTGGCGTCGGGCGCTCGTCGGCATAGTCGCGCACCGGGGCAGTGTGGATCACCGTCTCGCGCTTGAATTCATAGGTCATCTCTGCCCCGTCCTCGGACGCGGCGATAATCAGCGCCTGGCTCAGGTGCCGGGGCCCGTCATAGATATCGACAAAGCCGCGCAGCGCCGGAATCCGGCGGTTATCGACGGTAAAGCCGGTCTCGGCCAGCCGCAGGATCGGATAGACCGCATCGCCCACATGCACGCTCAGCCGCGATCCCTTGCGCAGGGCGCGGGCCTGAGCGGCCTCAAGGCCGCGGCGGATGTCCTCGGGCAGAAATTCGAACATGGGTGCCTCCCGATTCCCACAGCGCCATCGTCGCGCCCGATCATGGCGAAAACAAGTAACCCATTTGTTTCGGTCCGCTTTTATTATCGCTGTTCGCCCCTGCACATCCCCTGCGCTTGTCATCGGGTTGACCCGGGCGTCACTTGGCCCACCCTTGAGCGCAAAGGAGTACATCATGGGACAATTGATCGACGGCCAATGGCAGAGCGGCTGGTACGACACCAAAAGCACCGGCGGCGCCTTTCGCCGCAGCACGGCAAGCTGGCGCAACTGGATCACCGCCGACGGCACCCCCGGCCCCAGCGGCGAGGGCGGTTTCAAGGCGGAAAGCGGGCGCTATCACCTCTATGTCTCGCATGCCTGTCCCTGGGCGCATCGCGCGATGATTTTTCGGGCGCTCAAGGGCTTGCAGGATCACATCACCGTCTCGGCGGTGCATCCCGACATGCTGGAAAACGGCTGGGAATTCCGCACCGATTTCGACGGCGCCACCGGCGACACGCTGCATGGCGCCGCCTTTCTGCATCAGGTCTATACCCGCGCCGACCCGGCGGCGACCGGCCGGGTGACGGTGCCGGTCCTTTGGGACAAGGCGCGCCATACCATCGTCTCGAACGAGAGTTCCGAGATCATCCGCATGTTCAATTCCGCCTTCGACGGGCTGACCGGCAACCGGCTGGACTTCTGGCCAGAGGGCCTGCGCGACTCGCTCGAACCGGTGAACGCGCGCATTTATGACACGGTCAATAACGGCGTTTACAAATCCGGCTTTGCCACGACGCAAGACGCCTATGATGCCGCCGTCGTGCCGCTGTTCGAAACCCTCGACTGGCTGGAACATCATCTGGCCGACAACCGCTTTCTGATGGGCGAGCGGCTGACCGAAGGCGACTGGCGGCTGTTCACCACGCTGATACGGTTCGACGCGGTCTATCATGGCCATTTCAAATGCAACCGGCGCCGGATCGTCGATTATCCGCATCTGTGGGATTACACCCGCGCGCTGTATCAGGTGCCGGGGGTGGCGGCGACGGTGCATCTGGACCACATCACCCGGCATTATCACTACAGCCACGAGACGATTAACCCGAATCGAATCGTGCCCATCGGTCCGCAGCTTGACCTGATGGCGCCGCATTCCCGGGGCGAATCGCTGAAATTCGCCCTGTGATTGCGTTAATTATTGGTTAACGGCAGCGGTTGACCGCAGGGCGCAACCGGAGATCGGCAATAACCTGCAAAACGCCTTTGCAAAAGGCAAAGGCGTTTTGCAGTTTGCGTTGCATTCTGGATACGCTTTTCAACAAATTCGATTGAACTTGTCACAGGACAATACACGCATTGCGCGAGTGAGCTAATCTTGTCAGCGAAACACAGGTTTCGGGTTTGTTGCATTGTTCTCCCGGGCGCCGCTGTCAGGCGCATTTCAAGACGACGAGAAGAACCGTGTCCATTCACTTCCCCTTGCAGGCTGACCCGGTCTGGAGCGCCGCCCCGAAGCTGGGCGTTGATCTGGCAACCGAAATCCGGAACGGGGCGTTGACGCCCGATGACCTGACAATCATGCTGCGCGATTGCGCGCAGTGCTGGAACCAGCGCAAATGCCGCCAGTGGCAGAGCGTCACGCAGGTGCCAAAGGCGACCCGGATGCCGGGCTATTGCCCGATCGGCGACCGGCTGAACGCCCTCGCCCGGCCCCAGGGCTGAGCGAGGCGGCTCAGGCCACCTCGGTTTCCGATTCCGCGCGCTTTTGCAGCCGCAGGAAGGTGAACAGGCCGATCGGCGCCAACCGCCGCTCCTCGGTCACTTGAAGCGATTTCTCTCCCAGAATCCGGCTCTGTTCGAAATCCGCATGCCAGCCCAGCCGGTTGGCCAGCGGCGCCAGCCGCCGCTCGATCCAGGCCAGCAGGCCGGTTTCCCGGGCGAAATGATTGACGATGATGACCTGCCCGCCCGGTTTGCACACGCGCGAGATTTCGGCGATCACCTTTTCCGGGTCCGGCACCACCGAAACCAGATACATCGCCACCACCCAGTCGAAATGTCCGTCGGGGAAATCGAGGTGGCGCGCATCCATCTGCCGCAATTCGCGCACCTGCGTCAGGCCCTTTTCAGCGACCCGGGCGCGGGCGATGGCCAGCATGTCGTCGGAATAATCGATGCCGGTCACTTCGATATGCGGGGCGTAATCGGGCAGCGACAGGCCGGTGCCGATGCCGACCTCCAGCACCCTTCCCTGCCCGCGATTCACCTCGGCCACCGCGCGCCGCCGCCCCATCCGCGTGACACTCCCGAAGGTGCGGTCATAGATCGGGGCCCAGCGGCGATAGGTTCGGGTCACGGCGTCAAGATCCATACGGTGTTCCTCTGCGTTCCTGCCCCGGGTCATCGGGCACCCGGCGGGCCATGCATACCCGCCCTGCCGCGCCAAGGCTACCGTCACATTACGCGGCGTCAACTGACCCCGAAGCAACCTGTTCGAGGTCATCCGTCGCCGCGCCCCTCAGGCGTCCAGATTTTCCACGTTCAGCGCGTTGCGCTGGATGAATTCGCGCCGCGGTTCCACGACGTCGCCCATCAGCTTGCTGAAAATGTCGTCGGCCTCGGCGACATCCTCGATGCGCACCTGCAGCAGGGTCCGCGCCTCGGGGTCCAGCGTGGTTTCCCAAAGCTGTTCGGGGTTCATCTCGCCCAGACCCTTGTAGCGTTGCAGCGACAGCCCGCGCTCGCCCTCGTCCAGCATCGCCTGCAAGAGGTCGATGGGGCCGTGGATCTTCTGCGTGCGGTCGCGCCGTCCCAGATTCGACGGGTCGGAATAGACGCCGCGGGTATCGCGCGACACGGTGGACAGCCGCCGCGCCTCGCCCGAGCGCAGCACTGCGCCGTCCAGCGTGCGGATTTCCTCGACCCCGCGCAGGATGCGCGACAGACGGATGCCGTGGTCCTGCGTGATGCGCCCGGTCCAGCCGCGCTCATACTCGCGCGCCACCATGTCCAGCCGCCGGGCCACATTGTCGGCCACCGCCTGCAGGTCGGCATCGGCCTGGCCCGGGTCAAAGGCCCCGGCGATCGCTGCCTGTTCCAGAATGTTGCGCGGATAATGCGTCGGAAAGGCATCCAGCACGCGCTTGAAACTGCGCGCCGCCTCGACCACGCGGTGCAGGTCGGCGCCGGCGATTTCCTCGCCGGTGTTCAGCCGCAGCACCGCGCCTTCGATCCCCTGCGCGATCAGGTAATCCTCCAGCGCCGGAACGTCCTTAAGATAGACCTCCGACTTGCCGCGCGCCACTTTGTAGAGCGGCGGCTGCGCGATATAGAGATGCCCGGCCTCGATCAGTTGCGGCATCTGCCGGAAGAAAAACGTCAACAGCAGCGTGCGGATATGCGCGCCATCGACGTCGGCGTCGGTCATGATGACGATCTTGTGGTAGCGCAGCTTGGACAGGTCGAATTCGTCGCGGCCGATGCCGGTGCCCATCGCGGTGATCAGCGTGCCGATCTCCTGACTGCTCAGCATCCGGTCGAAGCGCGCGCGTTCGACGTTCAGGATCTTGCCGCGTAGCGGCAGCACCGCCTGATTGTGGCGCGAGCGCCCCTGCTTGGCCGAACCGCCCGCCGAATCGCCCTCGACGAGGAACAATTCGGATTTCGCCGGGTCACGCTCCTGACAATCGGCCAGCTTGCCGGGCAGGCTGGCGACGTCCAGCGCCGTCTTGCGCCGCGTCAGGTCGCGCGCCTTGCGCGCCGCCTCGCGGGCCAGCGCCGCCTCGATGATCTTGCCGACGATCTGCTTGGCGTGGCCGGGGTTTTCCTCGAACCATTCCGCCAGCTTTTCGTTGACCAGATTCTCGACCGCCGGACGCACCTCGCTGGAGACCAGCTTGTCCTTGGTCTGGCTGCTGAACTTGGGGTCTGGCACCTTGACCGACAACACGCAGGTCAGCCCCTCGCGGGCGTCGTCGCCGGTGAAGGCGATCTTTTCCTTCTTGGCGATCCCCGAGGTCTGGGCATAGCTGTTGATCGTCCGCGTCAGCGCGCCGCGAAAGCCCGCCAGATGCGTGCCGCCGTCGCGCTGCGGGATGTTGTTGGTAAAGGGCAGCACCGTCTCGTGGTAGCTGTCGTTCCACCACATGGCGACTTCGACGCCGATGCCGTCCTTCTCGCCGGTGATCCAGATCGCTTCCGACAGGACCGGCGCCTTGGAGCGGTCCAGATAGCGCACGAATTCGCGCACGCCGCCTTCATAGCAGAACTCGGTCCGCAGCGGTTCGGCCGGGCGCTCGTCCTCGATGACGATCTGCACGCCGGAGTTGAGGAACGCCAGTTCGCGCAGCCGGTTCTCCAGCGTCTTGAACACATAATCGAGGTTCGAAAACGTGCCGTCGGGCCGGTTGGTCTTGGCCGAGGCCATGAAGCGCACCTCGGTGCCCTTTTCGCCGGGTTCGGCGGGGCCCTCGTCGCGCAGGTGGATCTTGGTATCGCCGTTCTCGAACCGCGCGTACCAGACCCGCCCGCCGCGCCAGATGCGCAGTTCCAGCCAGTCGCTCAGCGCGTTGACCACCGACACGCCGACCCCGTGCAACCCGCCCGAGACCTTATAGCTGTTCTGGTCGAATTTGCCGCCCGCGTGCAACTGGGTCATGATGACCTCGGCCGCCGAGACCCCCTCGCCGCTGTGGATGTCGGTGGGGATGCCGCGGCCGTTGTCGCGCACGGAAACGCTGCTGTCGGCGTGAATTTTCACCAGAACCGCGTTTGCGTGACCGGCCAGCGCCTCGTCGATGCCGTTATCGACAACCTCGTACACCATATGGTGCAGGCCGCTGCCGTCGTCGGTATCGCCGATATACATCCCCGGGCGTTTGCGAACCGCATCCAGGCCCTTGAGAACCTTGATGGAATCAGCACCATATTCCTCGCGCGGGGCGGGTTGAGCCGTCATGAAAACCGTCCGTGATTGTTCCCCCCTGCTGTTAGCGGATTACGGGGGGAATGTCACGCTCTGGACACAAGATTTGGGGGCTGGCGGGCGGGTTCCCGACTATGGGCGATCCAGCTCTGCCCGCGCCACCGCGGCGGCGTTCGCGTCGTACCATTCCACGATCAGCCCGCCCTTGTCGCCCGCGCGCAATTGCAGCGCCAGATTGTCGGCGCACAGGTCGATCCCCGCCGTCAGCGATTCAACGCCGGTCACGGTGGCGCCGCCCAGCGCCCGGTCCAGCAGCCAGCGCGCGGCGCAGGGAAAGCTGGGATACCAGACCGACGCCCCGTCCGCCCGCAGGTCCAGCTCCATCGGCCAGGTCGTCCCGTCGGTCTCGGTGCCGGTTCCGACCCAGCGGCCCAGCAGCGCGGCGGGCACATCCTGCGCCAGCGCGCCTGACGCGGGCAGCGACAACGCCAATATCACGGCAAGCGGGGAAAGGCGCACGGCAGGCTCCATCGACAGGGGGACAGGGCGCCATGCTCTGCCCCGGCGGGCGCCGCCGTCAAGCCCCTTCGGCGTTCAGACCCGGTGCAGCCGGACCGGCGCCTTGGGCGCGCGCGCCACGAGGCCCTTGGCCTCCAGATCCAGTTGCACGCATTTCATCCACCAGCCGACCTTCTCGCCGCCCGGGAACAGATCCTGCGGCAGATGCGCCACCATCTGCGCCTGCGCCTCGGCCGGGGTCATGCCCGGCCCGGTCCCCGGCAGCACCGCCAGCAGGGCCGTCCGCGCCGCCTGGTATTTCGCGCGGTCCACCCGGGTTGTCCGCCCGGGGGTGTTGACGTTCTCGACCTCGATCTTCTCGCTCATGGCGTTTCCTCCAATGCAGGCAGCGGTTCCATGCGGAAAAAGCGGAATCCGGTCGCCGCCCAGGCGCCCAGCAACCGCAGCATGAACCGCGCCGATTGCCGTTTCGCGCCGGGGATGCCGTCGTCGGGGATGCTCCCGGGTTCGGCGTCGATCAGCATCGTCCGCATCTCGACAGGCGGCGGCGGTGCAAAGCGGGCGGCATAGACCGACAGCCAATGCCCGCCCTTGAACTCCAGATACAGCGGCGCATTGCAGCAGGCCGCCACCACCCGCCGCGTGCCGCCCTTGCGCAGCCGATGCTCGCGCAGATGCCCGGCGCCGCGCAACACAAGCGCCCGGTCCTTGCGCCACAGCACGAAGGGCGTGCCGCCCTGCGCATCCGTTACCGGCGTCGCACCGGGCAGGGCCGCCAGTTGCGCCGCCGCCGTGCGGCAAGACTGGCAATGACAGGCGGCGGTCAGGATCGGGGCGCCGGTCAGCGCCAGCGCGGTCTGGCCGCAGGAACAGGGGATCTCGGTCATCGCGGGCCTCCGGAAAACAACAGCTCGACATAGCGTTTCAGATGGTCCACCGCCTCGCGGGCGGCGTCGGGGCCGCCGCCCGCCTTGGCCAGCACAAAGGCGCCCTGCAACACCGCCTGCGTGTGCCGCGCCAGACTGGCGGCATCGGGCGCGGTGATGCCCCGCGCGGCCATCGCCGCGGCGATATCGGCCTCCAGCGTCGCGGCATGGCCAAAGATCGCCGCCCCGCAGGCCTGCGCGATCGCCGGATGACTGGTGTGCACTTCCTCGGCCATGGTCCCGGCGAGGCAGGTGTATTCCCAGGTCTCGCCGCCGATCAGGTCGCGGCGGAAATCGAGATAGGCGCGCAGCCGGTCCAGCGGATCGGCGGGCGCGTGATAGGGCGCCCCGGCAAACAGCGCCCCGGTGCTGTCGGCCCAGAAGTCGGCAGCGGCGACGCCCAGCGCCTCCTTGCTGGCGAAATGGTGAAAGAACGCCCCCTTCGTCACCCCCGCCGCGGCGCACAGCTCATCGACACTGGTGGCGCCGAATCCCTTGGCACGGATCACGTCGCGCGCGGCTTCCAGCAGGCGCAGGCGGGCGGCGCCGCGTTCGGGATGTTGCTTTGTGGGCCGGGGCATGGCGTACCATACCATCCGGTCGGTATTCAGGCAAGCTGCCCGTCAGCATCCAGCGGCCAGAAGGGATTATGCGCCAGTTCCCAGACATGCCCGTCCGGATCGGCGTAATAGCCCGAATACCCGCCCCAGAACACCGCCTCGGGCGCCTTGAGCGGCGTCGCCCCGGCGGCCAGCGCCTGGGCATAGGCGCCGTCCACCGCCGCGCGGCTGTCGAAATTCTGCGCCAGCGTCATCGCCCCGGTGCCCAGCGCCGCGCCCGGGCGGCCCTGATCCTTGGCCAGCGGCTCCAGCCCGAACAGGCCCATCTTCAGACCGCCCAGATCATAGAACGCCACCCCCGGATTGGTCTCCGACGGCTCCCAGCCCAAGGCTGCGTAGAACGCCCGGGCGCGGTCCAGATCGGCGACGCCCAGCGTGACCAGCGTGATGCGTTGCGGCTTCATCCCAGATCCTCCTCGATCAATTGCGAGCGCCCGTCCGGGCCCTCGATCACGCGAAATGCCTGCGCCCGCGCGGCCAGCGGCGCGAACAGATCGGCGCCGGTGCCGGTCAGGAACGCCTGCGCCCCCAGATCGCACAGCGTATCGTACAGCGCCGCGCGCCGCCCGTCATCGAGATGGGCGGCGATCTCGTCCAGCAGCAGGATCGGCGCAAAGCCGCGATCCTCGCGCAGCGCCCGGGCATGGGCCAGCAGCGTCGAGATCAGCAGCGCCTTCTGCTCGCCGGTCGAACATTGCGCGGCGGGACGGGCCTTTTCCGCCCAGACCGCGCCCAGATCGGCCCGGTGCGGCCCGGTCAGGCTGCGCCCGGCGGCCATGTCGCGCCGCCGCCCCTCGGCCAGCGCCGCGGCCAGATCCTCGGGGCTGTCGTCGATCAGCGCCAGATCGGCTTGCGGAAACGGGCTGGCGGGATCGGCGGCCTGTACCAGCCGGGCCAGCGTCGCCCGGCGGTTGGCCACCAGTGCCGCCCCGGCCTGCGCCATCTGCGATTCCAGCGCGCCGTACCAGACCGCATCGCCAACACCCTCGCGCAGCAGCCGGTTGCGTTCGCGCATCGCCTTCTCATAGGCCAGCGCCGCCTCGGCATGCTCGGGGTAGAAGCCCAGCACCAGCCGGTCCAGAAACCGCCGCCGCCCCTCGGCCGCCTCGATCCACAGCCGGTCCATCGCCGGGGTCAGCCAGAGCATCGGCGCCAGCCGCCCCAGCGCCGATTGCGCCGCCGCCTTGCCATCGATGCGCACCTGCCGCGCCAGCCCGGGCGCCGCGCCGGTCTCGATCTCGTGCACGACACCCGCGCGCGCCAGCTCAGCCTCGATCTTCCAGCCCAGACCGGCAGGCTGGCCGGTCAATTCCTCAGGCGCCGCCCGGCGCAAGCCCCGCCCGGGGCTGAGCAGCGACACCGCTTCCAGAAGATTGGTCTTGCCCGCACCATTGTCGCCAAACAGCACCACCGGCCGACCGTCGAACGCCAGTTCGGCCCGCGCATGCGAGCGAAATTGCGACAGGGTCAGATGAGCGAGGCGCAGGGGCATGGGCGAAGGGTTACGGAACAATCCGCAGCGCCGCAATGGTCAGACACCGGCGCGGATCGGCAATGCCAAGGGGGCCTCCCCCGGCCTCCCGGGGGGGTACTGAAGGCACAAAGATGAAGGTTAACAAAAGGTTAAGGCCGCAACTTTGCGCCACAAATATCCTCGGGGGGTGAATTTGCGCAGCAAAGAGGGGGGCAGACGGCCCCCCTTGTCCGGCCCCGGCGGGGCGCGTCGTTGCCAGGCCGGGTGCTACACCCGCATCGGCATCACGACATAGACCGCCGAGGCATCCGTCCCCTCGCGCACCAGGGCCGGTTCGCCCGAGGTGTTGAACAGGAACACCGCGTTCTCGCGGTCGATCTGGCTGGCGATTTCCAGGAGGTATTTGGCGTTGAAGCCGATCTCCAGATGTTCGTCGCCGTAAGCCACGACCAGTTCTTCCTGGGCCATGCCGCTGTCGGGCGCGTTCACCGTCAGGGTCAGCTTGTCCTCGTCAAGGATCAGCTTGACCGCGCGCGAGCGTTCCGATGACACCGTCGCCACCCGGTCCACCGCCTTGGCGAACTCGCCGGCGTCCACTTCCAGCCGCTTGGTGTTGCCCAGCGGGATGACGCGGGAATAATCGGGGAAGGTGCCGTCGATCACCTTCGAGGTCAGGGCGATTTCCGAGGTGGCAAAGCGCACTTTGGTTTCCGATACCGAAATGGCGATATCGGCGGCGTCATCCTCGAGCAGCTTGCGCAATTCGTTCACCGTCTTGCGCGGCACGATCACCCCGGGCATCGTTTCGGCCCCGGCGGGCAGCGCGGCGTCGATGCGCGCCAGCCGGTGGCCATCGGTCGCCACGCAGCGCAGCACGCGCCCCGATTCCCCCTCGGCGACATGCAGATAGACGCCGTTCAGGTAATAGCGGGTTTCCTCGGTCGAAATGGCGAATTTGGATTTCTCGAACAGGCGGCGCAGATCGCCCGCCTTGGCGCTGAAATTCGTCTGGTATTCCGACGAGGCCATCACCGGAAAATCCTCGCGCGGCAGGGTCGCCAGCGCGAAGGTCGAGCGCCCGGCCTCGACCGTCAGTCGCCCGGTGCGGGGATCGTCGGTCAGCGAGACCAGCGCGCCATCGGGCAGCTTGCGCACGATCTCGTGCAGCATGACCGCCGATACCGTCGTCGATCCGGCGCGTTCGACCATGGCGGCGGCCTTGTCCACCACCTCGATGTCCAGATCCGTCGCGCGGAAGCTGACGCTGCCGCCCTCGGCCTCGATCAGCACATTGGCGAGGATCGGGATCGTGTTGCGCCGCTCGACCACCGACTGCGCTTGCGCCACGGCCTTCAACAGCGTTGCGCGTTCGATGCTGAGCTTCATAACCAGACCTCCGACACGTCCAGCCGGTGCCGACAACATGCCGGCCCGGCCAGTCTGTATTTGTTCCTGTTTGTTTGCGGCCCTTTGCGGGCCGCGTCAAGGTTCCGCAGACCGCGCGGCGTCAGCTTTCCAGCAGGCGCTTGAGCAGATCGAGGTCTTCGGCCAACTGGCTGTCGCTGGCGCGCAGTTCCTCGACCTTGCGCACGCCGTGCAGAATCGTCGTGTGATCGCGCCCGCCAAAGCGTCGGCCGATCTCGGGCAGCGAGCGCGTGGTCATCTGCTTGGCCAGATACATGGCGATCTGCCGCGGCCGGGCGATGGTGCGCAGCCGCTTGGGGCCGATCATGTCGCTCAGGCGGATGTTGTAATGCTCGGCCACCTTGCGCTGGATTTCCTCGACCGTGACCTTGCGCTCGGATGACCGCAGGATATCGGCCAGACAATCCTGCGCCATGTCCAGCGTGATCTCGCGGCCCAAGAGCGAGGCCAGCGCGAACAGCCGGGTCAGCGCGCCCTCCAGCACCCGCACATTGGTGGTGATGCGGTGGGCGAGGAATTCCAGCACATCCGGCGCGATCGCCACATTGCCGTAATTGCCGCGGTTCATCTCGGCCTTTTGCTGCAGGATGCCCAGCCGCAATTCGTAATCGGTCGGATGCAGATCGACCACCAGACCCGATTGCAGGCGGCTCTTGATGCGGTCCTCCAGATCCTTGATCTCGCCCGGGGCGCGGTCGGCCGAGATGATGATCTGCTTGCCCTGATCTACCAGCGCGTTGAACGTATGGAAGAATTCTTCCTGCGTGCCGTCCTTGCCCGCGATGAACTGCACGTCATCGACCATCAGGATATCGACCGACCGGAACAGGCTCTTGAAATCCATGATCTGCTTTTCGCGCAGCGCCTGCACGAAACGGTACATGAACTGCTCGGCGCTCAGATACAGCACGCGGGCTTCGGGATTGCGGCTTTGCAGATCCCAGGCGATGGCGTGCATCAGATGGGTCTTGCCCAGGCCGACGCCGCCATAGAGGAACAGCGGGTTGAAGGTGACAGAGCCGCCCTCGGCCACCCGGCGGGCGGCGGCATGCGCCAGGGCGTTGGGTTTGCCGACGACGAAATTGTCGAAGGTATAGCGCGGGTCCAGCGCGGCGCCCGGCAGGTCCTCGTCGCGCGGGCTGGCCGCGGCGGCGCGCGGCGCCGGTTCGGCGGCCGGGCGCGGTTGCGGGCTCGTCGGCTGGCGCATCTCGACGCTGATCTCGACGCGCGACACCGCGGCGCCGCTGGTGTTCAGCGCGCTGACCATCTGGTCGGCAAAGTTGCGGTTGACCCAGTTGGCGATGAAATTGGTCGGTGCCGCGATGCGGGCCACGCCACCCTTGGCCTCGATCAGGCCGAGGGGCGCGATCCAGGTGATGAAATTGTGCTCGCCGACCAGTTCCCGCAGTTTTTTCCGTGCATCGCCCCACACCGAGTTTGTCATTCTGTCCCGACCCATGCGCCACGCCCCAAAGCGCGGTCTTTTTCATTTTTGTGACGCCCGGTTGGCCCGGGTCGCTTTCAAACGACACATCGCTGCATCCGGTACACCAAAGTACACCGATTCGACTGGGGGGAGGCAGGCAGCCGGGCGGCAGACGCCGGACGCCGGAAAACAACAATCGAGACCCCGGCAGCGGCAGCTTGGGGCACCGAATCGTCGCGCTCAGAAATAACCCCCCCAGGGCTTCGTGAATCGCAAAGTGACGCTAGCAAGCCCGGCGCGGCGACGGCAACCGAACAACCTGCTTGACAGGCAGCGGCGCCAAAAGGAATCGGAACGGCGTGGGTTTCGTGCCACACCGGGGCCGCCCGGGGCATGAAAAAAGCGCACCTCAGGTGCGCTTTTCCTTATTATTCATTTGGTTAACGCTGATTGCTCAGACGTTCAGCGCCTTCACCCGGGCCGACAGGCGCGACACTTTGCGCGCCACGGTGTTCTTGTGCAGCACGCCCTTGGTGACGCCGCGCGCCAGTTCCGGTTCGGCCGCAGCCAGCGCCGCCTTGGCGTCGGTCGCGTTGCCCGAAGCGATGGCTTCCTCGACCTTGCGCAGGAAGGTGCGGATGCGCGAGCGGCGGGCTTTGTTCACTTCGAAGCGGGCTTCCGACTGACGGGCGCGCTTTTTGGACTGGGGCGTATTGGCCATGGGGCTGGTATCTTTCCGGGTCTGTTACAATATCGTTGCTTACGGACCCGCCGATCCGACAGGATCAGGTCGATTCTCGCCAAAGCGGGCCCACGCGCATGTGACGCAGGGCCATAGCGCAAGGCCCGGCAAAAGAAAAGGGGGGAAACGCCGCCCCCTCAGCGGTCGCGGAACTGTGCCTCGCGCTTTTCGAGGAAGGCATCCATGCCCTCCTTCTGGTCCTCGGTGTTGAACAGCGCGTGGAACACCCGGCGTTCGAACAGCAGACCCTCGCGCAGCGTCGTCTCATAGCTGCGGTTCACCGCTTCCTTGACCACCTTGACGGCGATCGACGATTTCGAGGCGATCTTCTGCGCCGCCGCCATCGCCTCTTCCATCAGCTTCTTGGTCGGCACCACCCGGCTGACGAGGCCCGAACGCTCGGCCTCCTCGGCATCCATGAAGCGGCCGGTCAGATGCATGTCCATCGCCTTGGACTTGCCGACAAACCGTGTCAGGCGCTGCGTGCCGCCGATGCCGGCCACCACGCCCAGATTGATCTCGGGCTGGCCGAACTTGGCATTCTCGGCGCAGATGATGAAATCGCACATCATCGCAAGTTCGCAGCCCCCGCCCAGCGCATAGCCGGACACGGCGGCGATGACGGGTTTGCGCGTGGCCAGCAGGGCCTCGGTTTCCGGGGTGAAGTAATCTTCCTCGAACATCTCGACAAAGCTCTTCTTCGCCATCTCGCTGATGTCGGCCCCGGCGGCGAACGCCTTTTCCGAGCCGGTCAGGATGATGCAGCGCACCTTGTCGTTCTTGTCCGCGGCTTTCAGGGCCTCTGCCAGCTCGCCCAGCAGCTTGGCATTCAACGCGTTCAGCGCCTCGGGACGGTTCAGCCGGATCACCGCGACATGCTGCGCGATCTCGACGATGATGGTTTCGTACGCCATGAGGATTTCCCGTTGGTCGTTCACGCGCCCGTGTCTAGCAGGATGGGGCAGGGGTTCAAGGTCTGTCTGCCTGCGTCGCTTTTGCGCATCACCTCTGGCAGTCCGGGCAATAGTAACTCGACCGGCCGCCCTGCACGATCCGCCGGATGGTGCCGGTGCAATCCGGGGCCGGGCAAGGCGCCCCCTCGCGGTCATAGACGCGAAAGGCGTGCTGGAAATAGCCCAGCTCGCCATCCGCCTGCCGATAGTCGCGCAGGCTCGATCCCCCGGCCTCGATCGCCTCGGCCAGAACCGCGCGGATCTCGGTCGCCAGCCGTTCCAGCCCGTCGGCGGGGATGGTGCCGCCAGCGCGTTCGGGGTGGATGCCCGCGCGGAACAACGCCTCGCTGACGTAAATGTTCCCCAGCCCCGCCACCAGCCGCTGATCCAGTAGCAGCGCCTTGATCGGCCCCTTGCGGCCCCGCAGCCGTTCGGCCAGCAGCGCCGGGCCGAACAGGTTGCCCAGCGGTTCCGGCCCCAGCGCCGCCAGCAGCGGATGGTCCTCGGCGGTGCCGGTCGCCATCAGGTCCATCGCGCCAAAGCGCCTTGCGTCGTTGAAGGTGACGCGGGCGCCGTTCGCCATGTCGAACACCACATGGTCGTGCTTTTCCGGCAGCGGGTGCCGGTGGTGGAACTGCCCGGGCACATAAGCCTCGGCCAGCCCCGACACCGTCATCCGCCCGCTCATCCCCAGATGCACCAGCAGCGTCTCGCCGCTGTCCAGATCGGCCAGCAGATATTTCGACCGCCGCCGCAGCGCCGTCACCGTCGCGCCGGTCAGCCGCTCGGCCATGCGCGGCGGGAAGGGCCAGCGCAGATCGGCGCGGCGCACCTCGGCCAGCAGGATGCGCTGGCCCTCCATCGCCGGGATCAGGCCCCGGCGCACGGTTTCGACCTCGGGCAATTCGGGCAATTCGGGCTCCTGTCCGGCGAGGGCGTCGCATTGTGAGACCCGCCATCCTCGGCTAAGGAAGGGCAACGCGCAAGATCAGGGGGGCGCCATGGGCCCGACGAACCAGAACGCAGACGGTCGCACCACGCATTTCGGCTTCCAGACCGTTGACGAGGACCAGAAGGCCGGCATGGTCCACGGCGTGTTTTCCTCGGTCGCGTCGAAATACGACGTGATGAACGATCTGATGAGCCTGGGCATCCACCGCGTCTGGAAGGATGCGATGATGGACTGGCTGGCGCCCCGGCCCGGCCAGCACCTGCTGGATGTGGCGGGCGGCACCGGCGATGTCGCCTTCCGCTTTCTGGCGCGCGCGGGCGAGGGGGCGCAGGCCACTGTCCTCGACATGACCGCCGCCATGCTGGAAGAAGGCCGCAAGCGCGCCGAGGCCGAGCGCCTGGCCCAGCGCCTCGACTGGGTGGTCGGCGACGCCATGGCGCTGCCCTTCGCCGACAATACCTTCGACGTCTATACGATCAGCTTCGGCATCCGGAACGTCACCCGCATCCCCGATGCCCTGGCCGAGGCGTTCCGCGTGCTCAAACCCGGCGGGCGGCTGATGGTGCTGGAATTCAGCCAGATCCCCAACGATCTGATGCAAAAGGCCTATGATCTCTATTCCTTCAACGTCATTCCGCGGATGGGGCAGATCGTGGCGGGCGACCGCGACAGCTATCAGTATCTGGTCGAATCGATCCGCAAATTCCCCGATCAGGAAACCTTTGCCGCGATGATCCGCGACGCCGGGTTCGATCTGGTGAAATACCGCAACCTGTCACTGGGCATCGCCGCGCTGCATTCGGGCTGGAAGATCTGACGTGAAGGGCCCGCACAACCTCTGGCGGCTGATCCGCACCGGCGCCACCTTCGAACGCACCGGCGCCATGCGCGTCGTGCTCGAGGCGATGAACGTGCCGCCGCGGCTGCGGTTCGTCGCCCGGGTGATGGGCTGGCCCTTTGCCTTTCTGGGGCTCAAGGGCGATCCGGCGCTGCCCCCCGTTACCCGCGCGCTGACCGCGCTGGGCCCGGCCTATATCAAGTTCGGCCAGATCCTCTCGACCCGGCCCGATATCGTCGGCCTCGAACTGGCCAACCAGTTGCGTTATCTGCAGGATCAGCTTCCGCCCTTCCCGCAGGCCCAGGCCCGCGCCATGATCGAATCCGAGCTGGAGCGCCCGGTGGATCTGCTGTTCAGCAGTTTCTCCGAACCGGTCGCCGCCGCCTCGATTGCCCAGGTCCACCGCGCCCGGGTCGCCGAAACCGGCGAGGAAGTGGCGGTCAAGGTGCTGCGCCCCGGCATCGTGCGCGCCTTTCGCCGCGACATCGACGCCTTCTATCTTGCCGCCGGGATGATCGAGCGGCTGCTGCCCTCCACCCGCCGCCTGCGCCCCACCGATGTGATCGCCCATTTCGAGGGCGTGGTGATGGGTGAACTCGATCTGCGGCTGGAAACCGCCGCCGCCGCCGAATTCGCCGCCAACACCGAGGGCGACGCCGGGTTCCGCGTGCCGCGCCCGGTCTGGCATCTGTCCGGGCGCAGCGTGATGACGCTGGGCTGGGCCGAGGGGGCGCCGCTGGGCGACAACGACGCCATCGACGCGCTGGGCGTGGACCGGCGCGAACTGGGCGAGCGGGTGCTGCAGCTCTTCCTCAAGCACGCGCTGCGCGACGGCTATTTCCACGCCGACATGCATCAGGGCAACCTGAAGGTGGCGGCGAACGGCGACCTGATCGCCTATGATTTCGGCATCATGGGCCAGATCGACGAATACGCCCGCCGGGTTTACGCCGAGATCCTGTTCGGCTTCATCCGCAAGGATTACCGCCGCGTCGCCGAAGTGCATTTCGAGGCAGGCTATGTCCCCGCCGACCGCGACATCGACGAATTCGCCCGCGCCCTGCGCTCGGTCGGTGAGCCGATCTTCGGCATGGATGCCACCCGCATCTCCATGGCGCGGCTGCTGAATTACCTGTTCGAAGTGACCGAGCGGTTCGGCATGGAAACCCGGACCGAACTGATCCTTCTGCAGCGCACCATGGTCGTGGTCGAAGGGGTGGCGCGGTCGCTCAACCCGTCGATCAACATCTGGAACGTCGCCCAGCCGGTGGTCGAGGAGTATATCCGCACCAGCCTCGGCCCCGCCGCGCTGATGCGCGATCTGGCGCGGGCGGCGTCGATGCTGGGGCGGTTCGGCCCGCATCTGCCTGCGCTGGTCGAAAGCACGCTGATCCGCCTGCGCCAGCCTGCGCCGCCGCCCGCGCCGCGCCGGTCGCTGGCGCCGCTGGGCTGGATGGTGGCCGGGATGGCGCTGGCCGCCGGGATCTTTGCCCTCGGCCTGCTGGTCTGACCGGCGCGTGGCTCAGTTCGGCGGGCGGCGCAGGCCGGTGACTTGCGCGCTGTCCACCAGCAGGCCGCCGGGCAGCGCCAGCAGGGTCCGCCCGCCGTCATAGCGCGCCTCCAGAATCGGCGAATAGGCCGCCACCGGCTGGGTGTCGAGCACCGAGCCATCCAGGCTCGATTCCAGTTCGAACGTATAGGTGTCCGACGGCAGCGGCTGGCCATCGGCATCCAGCCCGTCCCAGGAATAGCTCTGCGTGCCCGGCTCCAGGCTGCGGCTGTCCACGATCGCCCCGCTTGAATCGCGCACGATCAGCGTGACCTGATCCGCGCCCAGCGCCGGGTCGGGCGTCAGGGCGATCGGTGTGCCGTCGAACCAGCTTCCGCCATAGATCCGCGCCTCCATGCCGACCCAGCCACCCAGATCGGCCAGTCCGGTCTGGCTGATCATCGAGCCGAGCAACTGGTTGGTATAGGTCGCCTGCTCCACCCCGGCAAAGGTGGCGAGCTGCACGGCGAAATCCGACGGGTCCATCGGGTTCAGCGGGTCCTGATTCTGCATCTGTACGGTCAGCATGTTCAGAAAGGTCAGGTAATCCGATTGCGGCGCCGCCGCCTGCTGGGTGGCGGTGCTGTAGGTACCTGCGGCAGAGGTTACTTCCATGGTGTCCTCTCAAAGACGAAGATCGAGATGATCGCGCGCCGCGTGGCGGGCGGGGGGTGGGGGGGTATCGGCGGGCTGCCCCTGCGGCGGGCCTGAGGGTTGCCCGGACGGCGCGCCACCGGGGGCTTGCCCGCCCATGCCGCCCTGCGGGTTGCCGCCCGGCTGGCCCTGCGCCCCGCCCCCGGCAAAGCGCAGCGACAATTGGTCATGGCCCATGGCGCGCAGATCCTGTTCCAGAACCGCGATATGGCGGCGCATCAGGTCCAGCGTTTCGGGGCGTTCGGCCTGCACCACCAGCAGGCTGCCGCCGTCCTGACTGAGCAGGGTCAGCCTGACCTTGCCCAGTTCCTGCGGATCGAGGGCGATATCGAACCCGCCCGGTTCGGGCTGCGCCAGCCGCGGGGCGATCTGGCTGGCGATCTGGTGGGCGGTGGCGACCGGGCCGCGCGCGTCGATTGCCGACTCCGCGCGCGTCGGCACCGGGGCGGCGAAATCGCTGCGCGGCGGCAGCGCAGGGTCGGCCGGGGCTTCGGGCACGGCGCTGTCGCCCGGACCGGCCTCGGCATCGGTCGCCAGCCGCTCGCCGGATGCCTCGGGCGCGGGCCCGATGAGGCGGGCGCGGGGGCCCGCGGCCACCGGCGGGGTGGCACGGTCACGCCCGGCCCCTGTGCCGGGGTCGACGCTGCGCTGTGTTCCGGTCGCGGTCGCGGCTGCCGATGTTGCCGCAGTCGCAAAGGCCGATGAGGCAACTGCAACTGGTGCGGGCGTCGCCCTTGGTGCGAACGCCGTCGCCGGTGGTGCCAAGGGTGCTGTCGCAACGGCAAGCGCCGGTGTTGCCATCGGTGAGGGTGCGGGTGCCGGTGCTGCCGTTGGTATTGCCGCCGGTGCTGCGGTTGGCGCCGATGGTGCTGTCGGTGTCGGTATCTGCGTCTGCGTTGCCGCCGTCGACGCGGCGCCGGGCAGGGCCGCGACCGGGTGGGTCGGGCGCGGCGGCGACGGCCGGGGCGCAACCTCGGCGACGGGTCGCGGCGATTCACCCATGGCGCCGCGCGGTTCAGGCGGCGTTGCAACACTGCGGGGCATCGCCGCGGGTTCGGCGGTTGGGCCCTGGGGCGCGTCGTCGGCCCGGACCAGCGGCAGGCCGGGCGGCACGGTCGGCGGCTGAGACGGCGGCGTGGCTTGCGGCGCGGCGGCGGCCGGGCCGGGCGCCTCGCGCGGGGTGGCACCGGCGATCCGCAGCTCAAAGGCCGCGGCGGCCAACCCCGATGCGGCTCGGCCGTGCGGCGCGACCCGCGGCGCGGAGTCCGCTTTCGGCTCCGGCCCGGTTTTCGCCGCCTGCGCCACACCCGCCTCGGACCGGGGCGGGTGTGGCGCTGGTGCCGCCCCCCCGGCCGCCGAGGGCGATACCAGCGGGCCGGGCGTCGCAATCGGCTGCGGCGCGGCGGCGGTCTCCTGCAGCCCGGAGGGCGCGGATTCAGCCCCGGGCCGGGCGGCAACCTCGGCCGGGGGCGGCGGCAGATCGACCAGAGGCGACGCTGTCGGCGCGGCGCCCTCCATCACTGCGATCAGGGGTTCGGCGGCCCGGGGCGGCGGAGCGGCCAGCGCCGCCGCCGTTGCGGGCGCCGGTTCCGGGGCGATTCGATCACCGCCGGGCGGCAGGGCGGGCGCGGCGACCCGGTCATTCCCCCGCGCCACCCCGGCCTCGACCGGCATCGCGGGCGGACCTGCCATGGCGAACCGGGCATGCAGCAGCGTTTCGGGGCCGGTCGCCGCGCCACGCGCCGGGCTTCTGGCCGGGTCCGGCGGCGGATCGGCGGCCAGCGCGTCGGGCGCGGCCGCGGCAGGCGAATCGGCGGGCGGAAGCCGCAGGAAGCCCGCGAAGGCCACCGCAGCCGGGGCGGCATCGGTCGGCTGCGCCACGGTCGGCAGCCCGTCGTCAGGCCCGGCCTCGGGCATCTCGGCGGCGCTATCCTCCGCAACCTCGGCCTCTGGCGCTGCGGTTTCGGCCACCGTTTCCGGCGCTTGCGGCTCTGCCGGGGCGTGGCGGGCGCGCAACTGGCTCAACACCCGCCCGAAAGCCTCGGCGACCGAGGCATCGCCGCGCGGCTCGGTCCGTTGCGGCACGGGTCCGGCGAGGGGTGGCGAATCAGCGGTCAGGGCAGGGTGCATCCGGGCCTCCGGCATTGGAATACCTCCGGTCTAGCAGCGGGTGGTTACTGCTTCTTTACCGCCGTCTGCGACTCTGCCCCGTCACCCCAAGGAGGCCCCGATGACCACGATCCCGCCCGTCCTGACCGCAGCCCAGCCGCGCCCCGACGCCCTGCGCCGCAGCGCCGAGGCGCTGGAAAGCGCGTTCCTGTCCGAAATGTTCAAAAGCGCCGGGATGTTCCGGCCCGCCGAATCGATGAGTGGCGGCGCGGGCGAAGAGCATTTCACCTCGTTTCTGGCCGATGAACAGGCCCGCGCCCTGGTGGCCCGCGGCGGCATCGGGCTGGCCGATTCCATCGAACAGACGCTGCGGCTGCGCGCGGCGGGGGGGCTGGCATGACCCGCGATCTGAAGCGACTCAAGGCCTTGCTGGCCCAGGAAGGCGCCGCGCTGATTCGCGGCGACCGTGCAACCCTCGACCGTCTGGGCCCGCGCAAGGCCGCGCTGCTGACCCGGATCGAAGAGGGCGGCACGCCGGTCGATGCCGGGCTGGCGCAGCAGGTCCGCACGGCGGCGCAGCGCAACGCCCGGCTGTTCGAGGCCGCCATCGAAGGGATTCGGGATGCGCGTGCCCTGATCCTGCGCGCGCGCGAGGGCGGGCGCGGCCAGACCTATGGCCGCGACGGCGTGCGCGCGGCGCTGGAGCCGCGCGAAGGCAGCGTGCAGCGGCGGGCCTGAACGACACCGGAGAATCGTGCGGATTTGATGGAAATTGGGCCCGCCGGACCCGCTGCGATTAAGCCGGTGTTAGCGAATCCCCGCGAGTGTGTGGGGGCACCCTGCAGGTGGCGCGGCCTTGGGAAAACCCGACAGCCGCAGGTCCAGAACGGGCTTGGTCGCCGTCACAGACGGCATGAAACGGGCGTGAAAACGCGCCTATACATCAAGGGAATACCATGTCCTCGATTCTGACCAACAACTCCGCCATGGTGGCGCTGCAAACGCTGCGCAACATCAACACCAACATGGCAAAGACCCAGAACGAAATCTCGACCGGCAAATCGGTTGCGAATGCCCGGGAAAACTCGGCGGTCTGGGCGATTTCCAAGACGATGGAATCCGACGTCAAGGGCTTCAAGGGCATCGCCGACAGCCTCGCCCTCGGCTCGTCGACCATCGCCGTGGCGCGTTCGGCCTCGGAACAGATCTCTGACCTGCTGACCGACATCAAGGGCAAGATCGTCGCCGCGCAGGAAGAAAACGTTGACCGCGAAAAGATCCAGACCGACCTGGTTGCGCTGCGCAGCCAGATCTCGTCGATCGTCGGCGCGGCCCAGTTCAACGGCCTGAACTTGCTGTCCAACCGCGAAGGCGGTGCGACCGTGGCGCAGGTCGTCGGCAACACCGGCGCCGGTGCGGGCATCCTGGGGTCGGGCAGCGTCAACATCCTGTCGTCGCTCGACCGCGACAGTTCCGGCAATGTCACAGCGGCGACGATCTCGGCCGGCAAGGCTGACCTCGGCACCCAGGCCTCGGTGGTCGGCGCGGGCACCGATCTGGCGGCTACCGCCTTCACCGGCGCCGGGGCTATCGCGGCGGGCGCCAGCGCCACCATGACCGTGGTTGGCGATACCGCGACCGCCGCGCGCGCGGGCAACCGCGTTCTGGCCGGTGACAGCTATACCATCGGCGGCCTGACCGGCGTGTCCGGCACCGTGCGCTATGTGGCGCGCGACGGCGATACCGTGACCGACATCGCCAAGGGTCTGACGAACATGCTGAACTTCCAGGCACAATCGTCGGGCATCGCCATCTCGGCGACGGTCTCGGGCGGCGCGATCTCGATCACCAACGGCACCGCGGCCAGCATCACCACCACGGCGACGCTGAACACCGGAGCCCAGGCCGGCGGCGGGCTGGAGCTTCTGGCCAGCCTCGACGTCTCCACCGAGCAAGGCGCCAGCGCCGCGCTTTCGGCGATCGAAGGGCTGACGCAGACGGCGATCCGTGCCGCCGCCGACTTCGGTTCTGTGCAGGGCCGGATCGACATCCAGAGCGAATACGTCAGCAACCTGATGGAATCGCTGAAATCGGGGATCGGTTCGCTGGTTGACGCCGATATGGAGGAAACCTCGGCGCGGCTGCAGGCGCTGCAGGTTCAGCAGCAACTGGGCATCCAGGCGCTGTCGATTGCCAACCAGGCGCCGCAGAACATCCTCGCGCTCTTCCGCTGAGGCATCGGGCCGGGGCCTTCGGGCCCTGGCCCTCCTCTCCCCATGTCTTCGCACCATGAGGCCTCACCATGAGCGTCGCTGCCCATGCCCAAAGAACCTATGGCAATCAGGCCCGCGCCCTGAAAACCCCGCGCGATCTGGAATACGATCTGCTCGCGCGTATCACCGGCCGCATCCAGGCCCAATTGCCGCATGCCCGCGGCCGCACCACGCCCGCCCTTGTCGAGGCGCTGCGCGACAACCGCGGCCTGTGGATCGCCTTTGCCACCGATCTCGCGCATCCCGACAATGGCTTTCCCGCCGATCTCAGGGCGCGCCTGTTCTATCTCGCCGAATTCACCGAGCGTCATACCGCCCAGGTTCTGGCCGGGACCGCCACCGCCGATGTCCTGGCCGAGATCAACACGGCCGTGATGCGCGGATTGCGCGGGCAACGGGTGCGGCCATGAGCGGGCTCATCCTCAAGCTCGCCCCGCATGAGCGGGTGCTCATCAACGGCGCGGTGATCGAGAATGGCGAGCGGCGCAGCCGGTTGTCGGTCGTCACGCCCAACGCCAATATCCTGCGGCTGCGCGACGCCATCCACCCTGGCGAGGTCAGCACGCCGGTGCGCCGGGTCGCCTATATCGCGCAACTGGTCCTGTCGGGCGATGCCGATCCTGAGCAGGCGGGCACGCAATTGCTGCGCGGGATCGAGCAGCTCAGCCAGGTGCTGACCGATTTCGACAGCCGCCAGTTGCTGGACCGCGCCACCCAGGCCGTGCTCGAGCGCGAATTCTATCAGGCGATGCGTCATCTGCGCGCGCTGCTGCCCCGGGAGGAGCGGCTCTTTGCCGCCGCGACGCGGCAATGAGCTTTCAGCCCATCCTGCCGCTGGACGGTTATGTCGGCTGGCGCTTCCTGCAACGCACCCGCGAGTCGCAGGAAGCCAGCCACGCCGCCGCCCCGGCCGCGCAGCGGGACGAGGCCTATTTCCGCGAGAAGATCGGCAGCATCACATCGGCTGAAGAGTTGGTCAGCGACCGCCGCCTGCTGAATGTCGCCCTGACCGCCTTTGGCCTGCAGGACGATCTGCCCAACCGCGCCTATATCCAGAAAGTCCTTGAAAGCCCGGCCAAGACCGAGGGAAGTTTCGTCAACCGGCTGGCCGACAAACGCTATCAGCAGTTGAACGCCGCCTTCGGTTTTGGCGATGCCTATCTGTCGTGGAACCAGTTCGACGGTTTTGCCGACCGGCTGCTGTCGCAGTTCCGCGACCGCTCGTTCGAACAGGCGGTCGGGCAGCAGAACGAATCGATGCGGCTGGCGCTGGCGCTGGAACGCGATCTGCCCGCGCTGGCCGGACAATCGAGCAGCGAGGCGACCCGCTGGTTCACCGTTCTTGGCACGCCCAGCCTGCGCGAGGTGTTTGAAACCGCCTTCGCGCTGCCCAGCGGGTTCGGCACGCTCGATATCGACCGTCAGGTCGCCATCCTGCAAGAGCGGACCGAGCGGCTGACCGGCTCCGATTCGGTCTCGCAGTTCACCGATCCTGAGGCGCTGGACAAGCTGACGCGCCGTTTCTTCCTCGCCGGGCAGGTGGCGCAGGTGCAATCCGCCGCCGGGGGCAGCGCCGCGCTGACGCTGTTGCAGGCCGGGCAGGCCTCGCTCAAGGGCCTGCTGGGGCGTTGACCGCCGGGCGGCGCCCGCAGGCCGTCGAACCGTGCCCCCATTCGCCAGCCCGGACCCGCAACGCAACAGGGCCGCGGCATCGCCACGGCCCTGTTTCGCGGTGCCAGCGGATCAGACGACCCGTTCGACCATCATCTTCTTGATCTCGGCAATGGCTTTCGCCGGGTTCAGCCCCTTGGGGCAGGTCGAGGTGCAGTTCATGATCGTGTGGCAGCGGTACAGTTTGAACGGATCATGCAGCCCGTCCAGCCGCTCGCCCGTCGCCTCGTCGCGCGAATCGATGATCCAGCGATAGGCATGCAGCAGCGAGGCCGGGCCCAGATAGCGGTCGGCGTTCCACCAATAGCTGGGGCACGAGGTCGAACAACAGGCGCACATCACGCATTCATAGAGGCCGTCCAGTTTCTCGCGGTCCTGGATCGACTGCTTCCATTCCTTGGCCGGGGTGTTCGATTTGGTCTCCAGCCAGGGCATGATCGATTCATGCTGTGCGTAGAAATGCGTGAGGTCCGGGATCAGATCCTTGACCACCGGCATATGCGGCAGCGGATAGATCTTCACGTCGCCCTTCACCTCGTCCATGCCAAAGATGCAGGCCAGGGTGTTGCGCCCGTCGATGTTCATCGCGCAAGACCCGCAAATCCCCTCGCGGCAGGAGCGCCGGAAGGTCAGGGTCGGGTCGATCTCGTTCTTGATCTTGATGAGCGCGTCCAGAACCATCGGGCCGCAGCTATCCATATCGACGAAATAGGTGTCCACCCGCGGGTTCTCGCCGTCGTCGGGCGACCAGCGATAGATGCGGAAGGTGCGCAGATTGGTCGCACCGGCCGGTTTGGGCCAGGTTTTGCCGGTGCGGATCTTAGAATTCTTGGGGAGTGTGAGTTGGACCATGTGCTGTTTCCTTACCGCTTTGATGCTCTCGGCTCAAAACTGCTCGAGAACAACGACTGGTTCCTTTTGACAACCTTGACGATGAGCCGCCGATCAGCGGGAGAAATTTCTGTCGCGTTGAGTTGCCGGATAAATTCGAGCGAGGCCGGGAGCAGCCTGACGTTCAAGGGTTCCACCGTCTGGTCGAGGGCGGCGATGGCCTCAGGGGCGACGCCCGACAGCCGCAGCAGCGATTCGGCCGGTGTCTCGACGCTTACGTCGGTTTCCATGTCCAGAAACGTCACCCGCTCGCCGACGGCATCGGCAAGGCGCCGTTTCAGATCGTCCCAGCCGGTAATCGCCTGCGTTTCGGCCAGAAAGGTTTCGAGCGGGCCGGTATAGCCGTCGGTCTTGATCGCCTGACCGTGGACGCTGCGTTTCCAGGCCTCGATCTCGCGGGTATAGGCGACATAGCGCACCGGCAGCGGCGCGAGATGCCGGTCGATCAGCCGAAGGATCGCCGCCGCCGCGGGAAACAGCCCGCGCTCAGACCCGCGGCCCGGGGTGGCGCCGACGAGATTCTCGTGGCTTATCAGGCAATTGCCTGGTGCTTCCTCGATGAGGGCGCGCAGGGCGACGATGGCGGCGACCAGCTCGCGCTCGGTCGCCTCGCCCGGGTTTTGCGAATAGGCGACGGCCATGCGCGCCAGATAGTTCAGCGGCGTTCCCCGGCCGGGGGTAAAAACACTCAGCCCGGGCGCCAGACGGCCGGCGTTTGCGACGAGGTATCGCTGAATCGACGTCGTGGCCGTCTTGGGCACGCCCAGATGAACGGTCACGCGTCGCGTATTCAGCCCTGCTTTCGTCATGCGCGCCAGCCCTCTCGGAACACGGAACCGGGTGTCAATACACCCGGGCCTTCGGCGCGATCTTCTTCAGATCGATGCCACCGTCTTCGGCCTTGGTCAGCGGGGTTGTCACCACCGGGCGATAATCCAGCCGCACCGAATTCCCCTCGACGAACGACAGCGTGTGCTTGCGCCAGTTGGCGTCGTCGCGGTTCGGGTAATCCTCATGCGCATGGGCGCCGCGCGATTCCTTGCGCGCCTCGGCGCCGACAATCGTGGCCAGCGCGCAGGGCATCAGGTTTTCCAGCTCCAGCGTTTCCATCAGGTCGCTGTTCCAGATCAGCGAGCGGTCGGTGACTTTCAGATCGCCCAGCTTGCCCGCGACAACCGCCATCTTCTCGACGCCTTCGGCCAGCGTCTTGTCGGTGCGGAACACGGCCGCGTCGGATTGCATGGTTTTCTGCATTTCCAGCCGCAGATCGGCGGTCGGAATGGCGCCGTTGGCGTGGCGCAGCCGGTCGAAGCGTTCCAGCGCCGCCTCGACAGCGGCCTTGGGCGTCTCGCGGTTGGCGGCGGCCGGATCGACGATCTCCCCGGCGCGGATCGCCGCGGCGCGGCCGAACACCACCAGGTCGATCAGCGAGTTCGATCCCAGCCGGTTCGCCCCATGGACCGAGGCGCAACCCGCCTCGCCCACCGCCATCAGCCCGGGGGCGACGCGGTCGGGGTGGGTGGCATCGGCGTTCAGCACCTCGCCCCAGTAATTCGTCGGAATGCCGCCCATGTTGTAATGCACGGTCGGCAGCACCGGAATCGGTTCCTTGTTCACATCAACCCCGGCAAAGATCCGCGCCGATTCGGAAATCCCCGGCAGGCGCAGATGCAGCGTCTCCGGCGGCAGGTGGTTCAGGTGCAGGTGGATATGGTCCTTGTTCGGCCCCACCCCGCGCCCCTCGCGGATTTCCATGGTCATGCAGCGCGACACCACATCGCGCGAGGCCAGATCCTTGTAGGTCGGCGCATAGCGTTCCATGAACCGCTCGCCTTCCGAGTTGGTCAGATAGCCGCCCTCGCCGCGCGCCCCCTCGGTAATCAGGCAACCGGCGCCATAGATGCCGGTCGGGTGGAATTGCACGAATTCCATGTCCTGCAGCGGCAGCCCGGCCCGCGCGATCATCCCGTTGCCGTCGCCGGTGCAGGTATGCGCCGAGGTCGCGCTGAAATAGGCCCGGCCATAGCCGCCGGTCGCCAGCACCACCATCTTGGCGTTGAACTGGTGCAGCGTGCCGTCATCCAGTTTCCAGGCCAGTACGCCGGTGCATTGCCCGTCATCGGTCATCAGCAGGTCGGTGGCGAAATATTCGATATAGAACTGCGCCTTTTCCTTCAGCGACCGGCCATAGAGCGTGTGCAGGATGGCATGGCCGGTGCGGTCGGCCGCGGCGCAGGTGCGCTGCACGGGGGGGCCTTCGCCGTATTCGGTGGTATGGCCGCCGAACGGGCGCTGATAGATCTTGCCCTCCTCGGTGCGGCTGAACGGCACGCCGTAATGCTCCAGCTCATAGACAGCGGCCGGGGCCGACCGCGCCAGATATTCCATCGCATCGGTATCGCCCAGCCAGTCCGACCCTTTCACGGTGTCGTACATATGCCATTGCCAGCTATCCGGGCCCATGTTGCCCAAGGATGCGGCGATGCCGCCCTGCGCCGCCACGGTATGGCTGCGGGTCGGGAATACCTTGGTGATGCAGGCGGTTTTCAGCCCCTGCTCGGCCATGCCCAGCGTCGCGCGCAGCCCGGCGCCACCGGCACCCACCACCACCACGTCATAGGTGTGTTGTTCGATCTGATAAGCACTCATCGGGGATTTCCTCAGGCGCGGAACAGGATGGTGGCGATGGCGGCGATCCCGCTCACGCCCATGACCACGCCGAACAGCTTGGTCGCAATCAGCAGCACCAGCCGCAGGGCGCCGTGGACATAATCCTCGATCACCACCTGCAGGCCGATGACGAAATGCCAGCAGGCGACGCCGATGAACAGCATCGCCGTCACCGCATGGCCGAACTGGCCATAGGTGGCGACCAGCGCCGCCGGTCCGCCGCCCAGGGCCTGACCGAAGGGAATGACGAACAGGATCGCCAGCGGCACCAGCGCGATGGCGGTCAGGCGCTGCACCCAGAAATGGTGCACGCCCTCACCGGCGCGGCCCAGCCCGGCGACGTTCTGATAATTGGTCCGGTAACGCATCATGCTCTCCGTCACACCAGCAGCAGGGTCAGCACGGTCAGCACCACCGAGGCGCCGATCACATACCAGTTCGACCGCTTCACGCTGTCCAGCTCCATCCCCTTGCCCAGGTCGAACACAAAGTGCCGGATGCCGTTGGCGGCGTGGAAACACAGGCCCCACAGCGCGATGACCAGCACCAGCACCCCGAACCAGGAGCTCAGCAGCCCGTCGGCGACGGCGAAATATTCGGCGGAATAAGCCCCGGCGACGAACCACCACACCACCAGAATGCTGGCCACGGCCAAACCGATACCGGTGATCCGGGTCAGGATGGAGATGACCGCAACCAGCGGCAGGCGATAGATCTGCAGGTGCGGGGAAAGCGGCCGGTTGCCGCGGTTCACGTCAGCCATGATGATCCCTCTCTAGTGGCGCGCCCGGCCCTGAGAACGATCCCTGTCGGCCGGCTGGCTTGCCGTTTCAATAGCGGATTTTTCCGCCAAGTCACGCAAGCTTTTGCCGCAATGCCGCAGGAAAATCGCCGGGCGGTGAAAAAATCCTGAATTGTGATCACGGTTTTTGGGGCCGTGATCACATGGTTGCGATACCAGTCGCCCCGGTGCTAGACCGGCATCAACGCCCAGTAATCGAGATCGAGCAGCACCTCGGGCGCATATTTGCCATCCGCGCCGCGCAGCGCCGTGCCGCGCGCGGCGCTCGCCACCAGCCGCAGCCGGATCGCGCCGACGCCGGGCAGGGCGGTCTCGGCCTTGTCCAGCACCTCCGACCAGGCCCTGACGGTCGTGCCGCTGAAACAGGGGTTGGCATGGGCGCCGCCGTTAATCGCCACGATCATCTGCGCATTGGCCAGCCCGTTGAAGCTCAGCGCCCGCGCCAGGCTGATGACATGGCCGCCATAGATCAGCCGCTGGCCATCGTCGCGGAAGGTGGCGTCGAAATGCACCTTGGCGGTGTTCTGCCACAGCCTCGTGGCCAGCATGTGCTCGGCTTCCTCGATCGTCACGCCGTCCACATGCTCGATCACCTCGCCGATGGCGTAATCGCCCAGCCGATAGGGCTCGCCCGCCAGGGCGAAATCGTAACCGGCAAAGCTCAGCCCTTCGGGCAGCACCAGATCGGCGGGCGCCACCGCCCCGGCCAGATCGGGCACCACGGCGGCGGGCGCCGGCGCCGCGCGGTCGCGCTTTCGCACCATCACCCAGCGGACATAGTCCAGCACCGGCTCGCCGCGCTGGTTGCGCCCGGTGGTGCGCACCCAGACCACGCCCGAGGCGCCGTTCGAATTCTCGCGCAGCCCGATCACCTCCGAGGCGGATTCCAGCGTGTCGCCCGGCCAGACCGGCCGCAGGAACCGCCCCTCGGCATAGCCCAGATTGGCCACGGCGTTCAGGCTGATATCCGGCACCGTCTTGCCGAACACGGTATGAAACACAATCAGATCGTCCATCGGGCTTTGCGGCAGGCCACAGGCGCGGGCGAATTCGTCCGACGAATACAGCGCGCCCCGCGCCGGATAGAGCGCGTGATACAGCGCCCGCTCGCCCCCCGACAGGGTGCGCGGCACCGCGTGCCGGATCACCTCGCCGAGGCGATAATCCTCGAAAAACCGGCCGGGATTGGTTTTCATGCTGAGTACACGCCTCCCGGCGCCCTTTCATCTTGCCGCAAATACTCCGGGGGGTCCGGGGGGCTGGCCCCCCGGTTCGCCGTCACTGCTCGCCCAGCTTCGTCTCGGGCGTATAGGTGCCGGGCACCTCTTTCACCACCGCCTGCGCACAGCGCATCACCCCGCGCGCCGCGTCAAAGGCATAGGCGGGCGAGCCCTGCAGCGCCCAGCCCTTGTTCAGCGCCGCCGTCACCTTGTGGCAAAAGGCCGAAGTGTCGTCGTCGGTCAGCAATCGGTACAGTTTCATCGCATCACCCAAAGGGCCAGGGGCCCAGCCAGCCGTGAATATAGCCCACCACCGCCATCACCAGCACCGCGCCGACGGCCGCGCCGATCTCCTTGCCGGGGTTCACCGGCCCGGTCGGCCTGATCCACGGCGGCGTGTCGCGGTTGATCAGCATCACCGAGACCTGCGCCCAGACGAGCAGCCCGCCGAACAGGATGACCGAGGCGACATCGCCATTCACCAGCAGATGCCCCAGCGCCCAGAGCCGCACGGCCCAAAGCTGCGGATGCCGGATCACCCGTGTCGCCGCGGTTTTCATGCCCGAGGCCGCGAACAGATAGAACACCAGCAGCATCAGCAGGTTGTTCAGATGCACCATGCCGCGCGGCACCGACCACAGCGGATCGACCGGCGCCCAGCGATAGCCCAGCACCATCAGCACGATCCCGGCCAGCGACAGCACCGAAACCAGCCCTTTGCCCGGCTCGCCCATCGCCCTGCGGCTGGCCGGGGCCAGACGTTTCCACAAATGGCTGCCTGACCAGAGCAGGACGCCCAGTCCCAGTAGCAAATATCCCATTACCCCAACGCCTTCTGCAATTGCGCGATCGCCTCGGCCCGCATCAGCACTTGCCGGGCCGTCACAATATGCAGGTTCTCGACGATCTTGCCATCCACCACGGCAACGCCGAGGCCCTTGGCCGTCGCCTCGTCAAAGGCGGCGATCTGCCGGTGCGCCAGTTCCAGCGCCGCCGCGTCGGGGGCAAAGACGGCATTCGCCACATCCAGTTGCGCCGGATGGATCAGCGTCTTGCCGTCGAAACCCAGATCGCGGCCCTGCTCGCATTCGTCGCGCAGCCCCGCGTCATCCTTGAACGCATTATAGACGCCATCGACGGCGACGATCCCGGCGGCGCGGGCGGCCATCAGACAGGTCTGCAGGGCAAATTGCATCGGCAAGCGATCGGCGCGGAACCGGCAACCCAGTTCCTTGGCCAGATCGTTGGTGCCCATCACGAACCCGGCCATCCGCGGCGCGGCGGCAATCGCGGCGGCGTTCAGAATGCCCTGCGGCGTCTCCATCATCGCCCAGATCACCGTGTCGGCCGTCTCGGGCCGGGCATCCAGCCGATCCGCCAGATCCTGAATATCGGTGGCGCTGTTCACCTTGGGCAGCAAGATAGCTTCCGGGCGCGCGCGCGCGATGACCTCGAGATCGGCGGCGCCCCAGGCGGTATCGAAACCGTTGATCCGCACCAGCCGGGCGCGCGGGCCGAAATCGGCATGGGCCAGCGTGCTGGCCAGCAGCTCGCGGGCGTTGGCCTTTTCATCGATGGCGACCGCATCTTCCAGATCGAAGATGATCGCGTCGGCGGGCAGGGACCGCGCCTTGTCCATCGCCCGCTCTTTCGAGCCGGGGATATAAAGGACGGAACGAAACGGGCGGCTGTCCATGATTCTCTCCCGTGAAACAATCTTGCGCGCAAAGCACCAAATCCAGACACAAATCGCAAGCGTTAAATTTCTGCACCGCAGAGAGAACGCGCGCTTCAGCCGCCTTTACCGTTGCCCGGCGCAGCCTCTGGCCTGTCCCGCAACGAAAGGTCACGCCATGCTCCGCCCGATCCTTGCCGCCGCGCTGCTGCTTCCCGGCGCCGCCACCGCCCAGACCCTGCCCTGCGCGGCGCGCGAACGGGTGCTGACCTTTGTCATCGACCAGCGCGGCGAAACCCGGCTGGCGACCGGCGATGCTGCCCGCGGCGCCACCATCGAAGTGTTCGCCGCCGAGTCGGGCAGTTGGTCGCTGCTGCTGAACCTGCCCGACGGCCGCGCCTGCCTGCTGGCCAATGGCACCGGCTTTGCCGCGACCGGCGGGCTGCAACCGGCCCGCGGCGAACCGGCCTGACGGGCGGGGCGGTCAGAAAACGTCGCTGGCAGCGATAACAGCGTCATATTCTGTCTCGCCGCAGTGCCGCGAGACTTGCGCGCGAAGGGCCGAGGTCTTAGTCAGGGCGCCAAGCATCAACCTGACCGGAGATACCCATGGCCAGACCCAAAATCGCGCTGATCGGCGCGGGCCAGATCGGCGGCACCCTCGCCCATCTCGCCGCGATCAAGGAACTTGGCGACGTCGTCCTGTTCGACATCGCCGAGGGCGTTCCGCAGGGCAAGGCGCTCGACATCGCCGAAAGCGGCCCGTCGGAAGGGTTCGACGGCAGCTTCCGCGGCACCAATGATTACGCCGATATCGCCGGGGCGGATGTCTGCATCGTCACCGCCGGGGTGCCGCGCAAGCCGGGCATGTCGCGCGATGACCTGCTGGGCATCAACCTCAAGGTGATGAAATCCGTGGGCGAGGGCATCAAGACCCACGCGCCCAACGCCTTTGTCATCTGCATCACCAACCCGCTGGACGCCATGGTCTGGGCGCTGCAGCAATTCTCGGGCCTGCCCGCGGAAAAGGTCGTCGGCATGGCCGGGGTGCTGGATTCGGCGCGCTTCCGCCATTTCCTGGCGACCGAGTTCAACGTCTCGATGCGCGATGTCACCGCCTTCGTGCTGGGCGGCCACGGCGATACGATGGTGCCGCTGGTGCGCTATTCCACCGTCGCCGGGATCCCGCTGCCGGATCTGGTGGCGATGGGCTGGACGACGCAGGAACGCCTGGATGCCATCGTGCAGCGCACCCGCGACGGCGGCGCCGAGATCGTCGGCCTGCTGAAGACCGGCTCGGCCTTCTATGCGCCCGCCACTTCGGCGATCGAGATGGCCGAGGCCTATCTCAAGGACCAGAAACGCCTGCTGCCCTGCGCCGCCTGGGTTGACGGCGCGCTGGGCCTGAACGGCTTTTACGTCGGCGTGCCGACGATCATCGGCGCCGGCGGCGTCGAGCGGATCGTCGATATCAAGATGAACGCCGATGAACAGGCGATGTTCGACAAATCGGTGAACGCGGTGAAGGGCCTCGTCGAGGCCTGCAAGGGCATCGACCCGTCGCTGGCCTGATCCTGCCCCGACAGGGGAATGGTGCGCGCGTCCCCCCGGGGGCGCGCGTTCTGCATATCCGGGCCGGGGCGGGGTTTCGCCCTCAACGCCCGCTGCCGCGGGCGCCTCGGGCGACCCGCGCGCGGCGTGCCGCCGCGCGAAGAAGGGGGGCTGTCTGCCCCCCTCTTTGCGTGCCGCAAATTCACCCCCCGAGGATATTTGTGGCGCAAAGTTGCGGGCGGGCAAAGCTTGCCGAAAGGTTAATGGCGGCGGCCAAGCCCCTGAATTTCCATGTCCCGGCCGGGTGTCCCATCGTGGGACAGACCCCTTGACTTCGCCGGCGGGGCCGGGCCTCATCCGGAAAACGGAGGCCCCGATGGAAGATTTCACCCCCGAGCTGATCGACCGCCTGACCCGCTATTGCGCCATCGACAGCCAGTCCGACGCCGACAGCCCCACCGCGCCCTCGACCGCGATCCAGCTCGACATGCAGCGTCTGCTGGCGGCCGAGCTGACGGCGATGGGGGCGCAGGACGTCACCCTCACCGATTACGGCACGGTGCTGGCCACCATCCCCGGCAACCGCCCCGGGCCGGTGGTGGGCTTTCTCGCCCATGTCGATACGGCGCCGCAATTCAACGCCACCAATGTCAGGCCGCGGGTCATCAAGGGCTATAACGGCGGGGCGATCACCTTTCCCGACGATCCCGCCCTGTCGCTGACGCCCGAGGATTTCCCCTATCTGGCCGAGAAGCGCGGCCATGACCTGATCATGGCCTCGGGGCTGACGCTGCTGGGGGCCGACGACAAGGCCGGGGTGGCCATCCTGATGACCGCTGCCCGCCATCTGCTCGCCAACCCGGACCTGCCGCGGCCCGGGCTTCGCCTGGCCTTCACCCCCGACGAGGAAATCGGCCGCGGCGTCGACAGCCGCCTGCCCCGGGATCTGGGCGCCGATTTCGCCTATACCTTCGACGGCGGCAAAGTCGGCGAGATCGAATATGAGACCTTCTCGGCCGACGGCGCCCTCGTCACCATCAAGGGCGTCTCGATTCACCCTGGCTATGCCACCGGCAAGCTGGTCAACGCCATCCATCTGGCCGCCCGGATCATCCAGACCCTGCCGCAGGCGACGCTGACCCCCGAAACCACCGCCGACCGTGAGGGGTTTATCCACGCCACCGACATGAACGGCGGCGCCTCGGAGATGCGGATCAAGTTCATCCTGCGCGATTTCGAGCGGGACGGGCTGGCGGCCAAGGGGGCATTGCTGCAGCAGGTCTGCGCCGCAGTTGCCGCGACCGAGCCGCGGGCCGAGATCACCTGCACGATCACCCCCCAGTACCGCAACATGCGCTACTGGCTGGAATCGGACATGACGCCGGTGGATCTGGCCCGCGAAGCCGCGCGCAGCCTGGGGATCGAGCCGCTTTCGGTGCCGATTCGGGGGGGAACCGACGGGTCGCGGCTGACCGAGATGGGGGTGCCCTGCCCGAATCTCTTCACCGGCATGCAAAACATCCATGGCCCGCTGGAATGGATTTCGGCCCAGGATATGCAGGCTGCGCTGGGCCTCTGTCTGGCCATCGCCGACCGCGCCGCGACCCGGTCCTGAGTCGCGCCTCACCATCTGGTGGGCGGGTGCCAAAGGACCACAATCCACTGTGGTTGAGGGGTTCCGCCCCCGCTGCGCGCAGAAATTTTCTATATAATTCAATCAAGTAATGAGAAACTATCTGGCGATGTGACGATTTTTTGGCGATCCGTGTTTTTTCCTCTTGCGGCCAGTTTCGGTATTCCCTAGATACCGCCTCACCGAAGCGGAGACGCCGAGGGACGCGGCGGAAACGACGCGGACAGGATGAAGAAAACGGCAGCGCAGCCGGTCAAGATCGGAAGCGCGCTGGAATTTTTGTCCTCTGCTTTTTGACAATTTAGATGATGAAGGGATATGCGGGCGGTTTGGTCCAATCGAGGATCGAATGTCTGTCATATCGGCTCACTAGCTTCGGCGATGATG
>JAANMY010000915.1_pt1 | contig 37446 bp, 31 predicted proteins | sample 7279691 | NCBI WGS metagenome assembly JAANMY01 (sample SAMN14094543, study PRJNA606508) | bioreactor metagenome | isolation source: A lab-scale SPAN reactor treating ammonium-rich wastewater day 388 | place: Ireland: Galway | collected 2018-02-07 | reverse complement strand
GCTCCCGCGGGTCGACCGCCGGCTTCGGGTGAGAGGCTTCCTCTCGGATGGGGCGCTCTGCCGTGTCTGGTTCTGCCAGTATGCGATGGTACCGGGCGGGATACCCAGCTCTCGGCCGGCCGCCGCCGGACCGATCTCCTCTGCTCTTACGCGAGCCTGCTCGCGCTGGCTGGGGGTGTAAACGCGTTTACTCATGCTGCCATCCTCCGTCTTGGGCCGCGCAAGCCCCGGGTCAGTGTCCGGGGATTAGCGGCCAGTTTTGGATGGCCAATGTATGATAACGGCACCTACTCACGACCGCCGGCCTGCCAGGTTCCGTCGCTCCGTGCTTGCCTCGCTGGTCAAGCGCAACCAGCTAACGCCTGGATGCAGAGCTGGCCACTCGAGCGTTCGGGCTTCAACGTCCATGTTGGCCCGGTTGTCCAGGGTGATGACCGGTCCAGGCTGCGCGATCTGGTGCGCTACTTGTTGAGGGCGCCCCTCAGCCTGAAGCGCCTGGACTCCGCTCGGTACTGTTCACCTTTCCTCCGGCGTGGAGTTGCGCCATACCGGCAAGAATTGGATGGGCCTGTGCCCCTTCCGATGACGCCGACTCGGGGCCCTCAGCCGGGCAGAGGTGGTCCGGGCCCCGGCCGGCGTCACCGCAGGAGGTCTCCCCCAGCTCGGCGGCCGGCCGGTGTTCTTCCGGGGAGAGAGGGCTCAAGCTGGGAGCGCCCTGGCCTGTCAGCGCCTGAGTGCTCAGGGAGACTGCTGCACGTAGCTCTCGAAGATCGTTGCCTCAATCTGCTTGAGTGTCATTGGCTCTTGCTCGTCCGGGTCGGGCGTGATCGAGGTTGAACCTGCGCGAGCTTCGTCTGCCCAGGAAAGAAAGACGATGTTGGTCGCCTTCGTGCCCGTCAGCAGGCCGCAGGGAAGCTCGCCCCGGGCCAGCCTCTGGCGCATCTGGCCGGTCAGGCTGTCGACGTCGGAGTCGGCCGTCAGGGTCCAGCCTCTCAAGGACCGGTTCTTGAAGCGCACCAGCAAGGTCCCGAACGTGCCGTCGATCATCGTGATCCCCGTCGGTTGATAGCCCTGCTCGACCCAGGGGTCGGTGACCTTCTTGATCTCGGCTGCGCTGGGAGGGCACACCACCCAGGCCCAGCCCTCGGGAACGGCCTCCAGCGCAAGAAAGAGCACGAACAACCGATTCCCCTGGTAGGAGAGGTCCACCGGCGTGAGGCCCTGGTTGATGCCCTCGGTCAGAGCCTTCTTGAAGAGCTCGAAGTCGTCGTAGCTGCTCATTTTCCACGACCTGGCCCCCAGGCGGGAGTTGTGCAGCGACAGGACGGTCATGGTCTTGCCATCCGACTCGATCCCCACCGGCACCAGGCCCTGCTCGTCGTTCTTGCGCCGGAAGGCGCGACCCATCTCCTCGGTGTCCAGCGGGTAACGATCAAGCGACCAGAGCATCTCTTCGGCGCCGGCGCTCAGGGCGGCCAGGACCAGCAGCACCAGGACCATTCGCACCATGAGTGGATGATAGCCCACGCTCCCCAGGCTAGAAATGACTCAGATCATCGCCCCTGGCCCGGGAGAGCGATAGAGTCGAGCCATGCGAACCGGGGCGGCCTGCGTCTTGATGCTCCTCCTCTTCGGCTGGCTTCCCGCCCGGGGCCAGGCCGGCGAGACGCGCGAAGTGCGCTTTGAGATCACCGACCAGCAAGGCTCCGACACCTATCAATACAACCTTCGATTCATCTTTCCGATCCGAGGCGGCCCGATCCGGGGCGAGGGGCGCATCGAGCGGAAGTTTCTCGACCGGGGCAGGCCGCTCGTCGAGGTCTACACCGGCACGATCACAGGGGAGTATCGGGCCGGCGCCAACTTGAGCGGCGAGCGCCAGTATCGCCCCGAGGAGGGCGGCCGGTTCGTTCTGAAGATGCACGGCCAGGAGGTCACTCCCCCCTGCTCCTTTGAACCCGAAGGGCGCACCGTCGAGCAGTGGCGTGAATTCGCCGGCGTGCTGGAAGCGTCCGGCAAGGGCACCTTCAGCGACAGGCGGCTGCCCTTCACGTTCCACCCCTTCGGGGGCGCCTGCGGCTGCAAGCTCAACCTCACCGTTTACGGGGTCGCCGTGCGCGAGAAGCTCATGGACAGACTGCTCGAGCGCACCTCCCAGGAGCTCTACACCAGGTTCGTGGCGGGAAGCGAGGCCATCGCCAGCAGCCTGCTCCAGAAGGCCCAGACGGCGCGTGCCCTGAAGAGGCTCAAGCACTACAAGCTACCGGGGCTGACCGACCCGCTCCCCAAACGGCCGCCGCGCGATTTTCTGGACAAGCTTCAGAAGGGCTTTGAGAGCTCCAGACTGCGCAAGCCCTCACCCGCCTGTGCCATGCTCTCGAAGCTGGCCTCCAACCTGGACCTCTCCCTGAAGTTGTTGGAGGCGGCCGAAGCGGCTTCCGCCGGCGATTTCTCCTCGGCCGCGGGCGCGAGTGCAGTGGCCGCCGTCGGTCAGTACAGCAACCTGGCAGCCCTCACCCTGGCCCTGGCGGGGGCCGCCAAGGCCGATTGGGATGCCTACGCCCAGCGAGTACACGAAAAGTTCTTTCGAATCTGGTATGTCAGGCTCTACTATCAGGGAGGCCGGCCCTCGGACGCGCGCTGGCAGGCCGGCGAGAAGGCCCGCCTGCAGGCCTTCACGCACGATGCCATCGAGTATCTGCAAACCGGGGGAGTGCAAGCCGCCCAGTTGAGAAGAGTTCTGAAGGACTTTGCCTACTACAACCTGCCAACGGACGGTTGGGCCTATTTTGGGCTCGGCCCCAAAGCCCTGACCGACCAGGACCTTCAGGTCAGCGAGGAGGGAAAGCTGACCAGCCGCTACGCAGGCGTGGTCCTGGCAGCGCTCTTTCACGCCTACGAGGAGACCTACCGCAAAGACCTGGACGCCGAGCTTTTGCGTCAGCTGGCTATCCAGCAGATGAAGGCCCAGCGAAAGCTGGTCGTGCAGACGGATGTTGCAATGGAGGCGGCCACCCAGGGTAACTTCGCCAAAGCCTGGCCTCACGGCGAGCAGTGCTGGCGTCTGCGGGGCATCTACGAGGAAATTCTGGCCGATTTCAAGCAGCGGGGGCTGTTGCAGCCCTGACAGCTAAGGCGCCACGCGTTGGAACACTTCAGGTCAACAGGCTGTGGGCGTTCGCATTCTGAGCAGGCCAGGGCGCGGGAGTGTCAGTCAGGCCGAATGCGCACCGGACAGACCTTCAGCTCGGCCGTCTGGGTGATCGGGTCGTAGCCCGAGCCGGTCAGGACGTTGATGGGCACGTTGGCGAAGCTGAAGCTGGCGAACACCGTGCCCCGCTGCGAGCGGTCGCTGGAACGGGACCGCACCCGCACCGAGCCGCGGGCGCTGGAGACGGTGCACCAGGCACCCTCGGACAGACCCCACTCGCGGGCGTCCTCGGGATGCACCTCCAGGTATTCCTCGGGCAGGAGATACTCGATCCCCTGCGAGCGGCCCGTCTGGGTGCGCGTGTGATAGGCCTCCAGCCGGCGGCCCGTGGTCAGCCAGACCGGGTACTCGGAGCTGATGGTCTCGGCCGGGTCGCGATAGCCCATCAAGGTGAACTTGCCCCGGCCATTGAGAAAGCCGTCCTCGTGCAGGCGAGGGGTGCCGGGATGGTCTTTGCTCGGCACGGGCCACTGGAATGAGCCCTCTTCCAACCGCTCCCAGTCGAGCCCCCGGTAGATAGGCGAGAGCGAGCAAAGCTCGTTGAAAACCTCGCGAGTGTGCTCATAGACAAAGCCAGAAAAACCCAGACGGGTGGCCAGCTGGCTGATGATCCACCAGTCCGGCCGGGCCTGGCCGGGCGGAGGCACCACCTGGCGCAGTCGCTGCACCCGCCGTTCGGTGTTGGTGCACACCCCATCGGTCTCGCCCCAGGACGTGGCCGGGAAGACCACGTCGGCCAGGGCCGCGGTCTCGGTCAGGAAGATATCGGCCACCACCAGGAAATCGAGGCTCTTCAGCGCCTTCTCACCGTGGTGGCGATCGGGGTCGGAGATCAGGGTATTCTCGCCATCGATGAACATGGCCCGGATCTTATCGCCACAGGCATCCAGCGCGCTCACCTTGGTGAGCCCCCGCTCCAGGTCTACCTCGCGGCCGTAGGCCTGCAAGAATCTGGCCTGATGAGCCGGGTCGGTGACGGCCTGGAAACCCGGGTAATTGTTGGGGATGGCCCCCGCGTCGCCAGCCCCCTGGATGTTGTTCTGGCCGCGCAACGGATTGAGCCCTGTCCCCTCCCGGCCCAGGTTGCCGGTCATCAAAGCCAGGTTGCACAGCGCCTGCACGTTGTCCACCCCGCAGATGTGCTCGGTGATGCCCAGCGTGTAGTAGATGGCGCCCCGCTCGGCCCGGCCGTAGAGCAGAGCGGCCTGCTCGATGTCAGCGGCCGGAACCTGACAGATGGAAGCGGCCCACCCGGGCGTGAACTGCTTGAGGTGCTCGCGCAGCTCGTCCCAGCCGACCGTGCGCTCGGCGATGAACTTCTCGTCCAGCAGGCCCTCGCGCGCGATCACGTGGGCCATGGCCAGCAGCAGGGCCGCATCCGAGCCCACCCGGATGGGCAGGTAAAGGTCGGCCAGCTCGGCCAGCCGAATGCGCCGCGGGTCGGCGTTGATCAAAGTGGCCCCGCGGGCCAGCGCGCGCTTGATGCGGGTAGCCGCCACCGGATGGCACTCGGTCATGTTGGTGCCAATCGTGAAGATCACGTCGGGCTTGTCCATATCCGCCAGCGGGTTGGACATCGCGCCCCGTCCGATGGTGGCTGCCAGACCGGCAACCGTGGGAGCGTGTCAAGCTCGGCTACAGTTGTCGATGTAGCTCGTGCCCAGCCCGGCGCGCACGAACTTGCCCATCAGGTAGCAAGCCTCGCTGGGGGTGCGGCCGGAGGCGATGCAGTAAACGCTGTGCCGGCCGTGCTCCTCGATCACCTGGCCCAGTCCCCGGGCGGCCCGGTCCAGGGCCTCATCCCAGCTGGCTTCATGCAGCTCTCCGTCCTCGCCCCTCACCAGCGGGCTCTTCAGACGATCGGGGTGGTGGACGAAGTCGAAGGCGAACTGGCCCTTGATGCAGAGGGCTCCCTCGTTGGCGGGGCCGTCCATGGCCGGGTGCACCCCCACGATGCGATCGCCCCTGGACAATACGTCCAGCGAGCAACCCACGCCGCAATAAGCGCAGGTGGTGCGGGTCTTCCTGGTCTCCCCGGGAATCTTCGCATTGGCCAGAGCTTTGCGGTCGGCCAGGGCTCCGGTCGGACAAGTCTGCACGCACTGGCCGCAGAAAGTGCACTGCGAATCCTTCAGTTTGCCCTCGAACTCGGTGGTGATGCGGGTCTCAAAGCCACGGTTCATGATGGAGATGGCGTAATCGCCTTCCTGCTCGGCACACACCCGCACGCATCGATAGCACGAGATGCACAGGTCATAGTCGCGCAAGATGAAGGGATTGTCGTCGGCATGGCTCTTTCCGGAAGTACGCCCCTGGAAGCGCCCGGTGCGCGCGCCGTAACGGTCCACCAGCTCCTTGAGCTGCTGGGAGGCATAGCCGCGCAACGGGTCCACCTCTAGCTCGCGATTCTCCGAGGCCACCATCTCCAGCAGCGTGCGGCGAAGCCTGTCCAGGGATTGAGAGTCGGTGCGCACCACCATGCCAGGGGTAGCCCTCATGGTGCAGGAGGCCACCGGAGCTTTGGTGCCCTCCAGCTCGACGGCGCACAGGCGACAGCCGCCGAAGGGCTCCAGGCGGGGGTCGTAGCAGAGGGTGGGGATGGTCTTGCCGTGCCGGCTGGCCAGCTCGTACAGGGTCTCGCCGGGCATGAACTCGACCTGCTGGCCGTCCAGGGTCAGCTTGTTCTCGGTCATGCGTTCCTCCCGACGTGGGCCGCCACATCCTCGGGGAAGTAGCGGCTGAGGCTCTCGGTGACCAGCGGGGCGGCCATGCCCAGGCCGCAGGCGCTGAGGGCCTTCATCGTGTGCCCCAGATCCTCGACTTCTTCCACCCAACGCTCCTTCTCCCCTGGCCCGGCCTCTCCCGAGAGCCGCTCCACCAGCCGTTGGGTGCCGATGCGGCAGGGGAAGCACTTGCCGCAGGACTCGTGGGCAAAGAACTCCATGGCCTGACGGGCCGCCTCCACCATGTTGCGCCCGTCGTGGAAAACGATGATGCCCCCGGCCCCCAGGAAGCTGCCCCGGGAGCGGATGGAGGGCTCGTCCAGGGTGACCTCCAGATCGGCCCCTCCCAGGAAGCCCCCCGAGAGGCCGGCCATGGTGACGGCCCGGATGGTGTGCCCTTCGGGGGCGCCGCCGGCCCACTCTTCGAGCAAGGTGCGCAAGGGCAAGCCGAGCGGCACCTCGTAATTGCCGGGCTTCTGGATGTCGCCCGAAAGGCTGATCAGCTTGGTGCCGGCCTGTCCGTTGCGCCCTAGCGAACGGTACCAGGCGGCTCCATTGCGCAGGATGGGGGGCACTGAGGCCAGCGTCTCGACGTTGTTGACGGCCGTGGGCAGGTTCTCAAAACCGTGGGTGACCGGGAAGGGGGGACGGTAGCGAGGGAAGGGGTGGCGGCCCTCCAGGCTGTTGAGCAGGGCGCCCTCCTCCCCACAGATGTAGGCCCCGGCCCCGCGGCGCAGGTAGATCTCGCAGGTGCCCAGCAGGCCGGCGGCGCGGGCTTCCTCCAGGGCGCGCTCGAGAATTCTCAGGGTGTGGGGATACTCATAGCGCAGGTAGAGAAAAGCTCGGCTGGCCCCGGTGGCGTGGGCGGCGATCAGCATACCCTCGAGCACGGCGTGGGGATCGTGGTCGAGCAGGGCCCGGTCCTTGAAGCAGCCAGGCTCGCCCTCGTCGGCATTGCAAACCACGGTCTTGGGATACCCCTGGGCCTGGGCAACCAGCTTCCACTTGGTGCCGGTGGGAAAACCGGCCCCGCCGCGCCCGGCCAGCCCGCTTTCGGAGACCAGATCCAGCACCTGCTGCGAGGTCATGGTGAGGGCCTTCTGCAGGGCCTCGTAGCCATAGCCGGCCAGGTTGGAGCGGCCCGGCTCGCGGATGTGGGCGAAGACGCACTCCTCGCAGCCGCCCGGATTGGGGACGGGTAGGGGCGAGAGGAGTGGCTGACCGTGCGGGTCCAGCACCTGGTCGCCCGCCAGCACCGGCACGGGCTGATCGCAGCGGCCGGCGCAGGGCATCTCGGTAGCCCCGAGCTTTTGCACCAGGTCGAGGGCGCCGTGCTGGCAGCAGACCGGCCCTGTGCACACCCGGGGAGCGGCCTTGCCGCCGGGCTTTCTGGCAAAGTGGTGGTAGAAGGTGACCGTGCCGAACAGATCGGCCAGCGGGATGCGCAGGCCTTTGGACACCTCGCCCAGGACCTCGTCGGAAAGGTAGCCGTCGCGGTCATGGAGGGCGTGCAGCACGGCCAGAAGGGGCGCCGGCTGGTGACGGAAGAGCTCGATCAGGTCACGGGTTTCCACGGGCCGTGGGAGTTCGTCAGGCAGAGCCATCTTCCTCGGGCGGGCTCTGCCCTCACCATCCTCTTCAGCAAGTCAGTAAGTCTACAATCGGCGTTCGGCAAGATCTCCCAGCGCTGGGAGGAGGCTCGAGGTACACAAGCGTGTCTGCGGCCAGGCCCGGAGGCACCGAACCGGGTATCGTCGAAGAACCAACTCGGATGAGCGAGCTTGATCGGATTGAGACCAACTTTCGCCTCTCGTTAATCAGCCAGCGAGAGACGACCACAGTGCTCCGCCGACTGGCCGAGAAAGTCAGTGGTCTGGCCGGAGGGCTGAGCGAAGTCGCCCAGGGACTGTCGGGCCTGGCCGAAAAAAGCGATCAAACGGCCGAGCGACTGGAAGACTCGGTCGGTATCATGAAGTCGTTTGCTGAAGGCCAGGTGGAGATCCGGCAGACACTGGCAGAGTGCGTCCGCCGACTGGACGTCCTGGAAGGCAAGAAAGCTTCCTGATCGAAAGAGCCCGTGCCTTTGGTCCAACGCGCCCAGGTGTGCGGCCGGACCCCCCCCTTAACATGGTTTTCCGGCTGCGCGACGCCCAACATATCGTGCTAGAAGTCCGGTCGCCTACAATATCTTGTGGTGGCGGAAGCGGGGGTAGGGGCCCCCGAGGGCGTAGCCCCTCCGACACCACATGGGGGTTTGCGGCCGGACTTCTAGCAACTGGGGTGCCGATGCGGCAGGCGAAGCACTTGCCGCAGGACTCGTGGGCGAAGAACGCCTGGCGCCCGTCATGGAAGACCTCGCGCAAGGCCTCGTCGGAAAGGTAGCGGTCGCGGTCATGCAGGGCGTGCAGCACGGGCACGGCCAGCAGCGGGGCAGGCTGTCCACGGTAAAGCTCGCTCGGTTTCGTCAGGCTGAGCCGTGCAGGTTCTGCCCTCTCGTTGATCAGCCAGCAAGAGACAACCACAGAGCTCGCCCGGGTCGTTTGCTTTCGGCAGCAATCTCCAGGTGTTTGACATGGTAGCTTCTGGAAGCTACCATGGCTCTATGAGGTCCGTCGGGCTCAAAGTGCTCAAGAATCGCCTGGCCGAGTACGTCCGCCTGGCGGCCAGTGGAGAGACCGTGCTGGTGACCGACCGTGACCAGGTCGTGGCCGAGTTGGTCCCCCCGAGACCAGGCCGTAGCCCTCTCCTGGCCGACGCTTTGCTGGCAGACGCGGTGCGCAGGGGCTTGATCGTTCCTCCGGCCATCGTATCCAAAGAGCCTCCGACGGGCTACCCCGTCGCCAGGCTCGAAACCCTTCTCGATGAGCTGGCGGGCGACCGCCAAGAGCGGTGATTTACCTCGATACCTCGGTGGTGCTCGCTCAGCTTCTGGTCGAGGACCGGCGACCTCCTGAAGTCCTCTGGGGAGACTCATTGATAGCCAGCCGGCTTCTGGAATACGAGACCTGGACGCGTCTGAACGCGCGCGGACTGGCCGAAACGCACGGAGGGGCCGCGACCGAGCTTCTTGCTCGGGTAGCGATGGTCGAGATGCTTCCCCCGGTCCTGAGTCGAGCCCTGGAAGCCTTTCCCACTGAAGTGCGAACTTTGGATGCCCTTCACCTGGCCACAATCCAATTCTTGATTGGTGCTCGCCAGAACGTTAGCTTGGCGACTTACGACGAGAGAATGCTCAGAGCGGCTCGCGCGCTCGGATTTCCTGTCTTCGACCTGCCTTAACCGTTGCTTGCCCTGGGTCAGCTGTCTTCCTCGGGCGCCGCCAGGCCGGCCAGGATCGCCCCCAGATCCGCCCCGGCCGGCTCCAGCTTGTAATCGCGGCTCTGCTCGGCCCAGTCGTAAGGGCGCAGCCGGCGCACCAGCTCTTCCACCAGCCACGAGCGCGGCAGCTCGCCGGCCCAGTGACCCAGAGCCAGCTCGCGCGCCAGCGCAAGGCAACGCCGGCGCAGGATGGACTCGAGCTGATCCGAGTCAAGCGGGAAGGGCGCTTCCTCGCGCTCATCCATCCAGAGCACGAATCCGTTGGCCCCTCCCCTCCCCCGCAGCAGCTCGTTCAGCAAGCTGCCCCGGGCCGAGCCCAGGAAGTGGCCCACGATCATGCGTCGCCCCTGCACGCAGAAAGGTTTGCCCGTCAGCTCCAGGTAGCGGGCGAAATCAGCCGCCAGAAGCTCTGAAACGGGCGCGCTGCGGCCCCGGAAGGGCTCGGCCGGAGAGGCCTCGCCCCGGCCCGCCCAGACCTCGCGGCCGCCCGAGTCCGAGCTCAACTCACGGGTCACCCCGCCCAGCGAGACCCGCTCGGGCAGCGAGCCGTCAGCCCGGCGGATCACGTGGCCCACCACCCGCCCCGACTGCCGGTCGATGACGGCCACCTCGCGCCCGCTCTCGCCGCTGAAATTGTGGTGGATCTTGCCCAGCTCGAAGAGGCGCTCGAGCCTTCTGGCGGGTCGATAGCGCTCGCCGCTGCGCTCGAAATACTGCCGCTCGGTCAACCGATCGAGCAGCTCGACGCAGCGCTCCAGGCTGTAGCGTCGGGCCAAATCTTCGGGCAGGCGGGCAAACAGGGCCTCGGCGGTCAGGAAGCGATTGGGGTTCTGGTAAGTCAACGAGAAGGCTTGCTGCACCAGCACCGCCGGGCTGAAGGGCACCCGGGGAGCAAGCAAGCGCCCCATCCGGGCGCACTCGAGCAGATGCTCCAAACGTTCCTTGCGTCCCGGGCCCTCGTAGAGAGCCAGCACCCGGGTCTCGCCGGTGCGGCGGTTGCCCCGACCGATGCGCTGGAGCACCCCGGCCACCTCGGCCGGGGGAGCAGCCAGCACCACCAGGTCGACATCCCCGATGTCGATACCCAGCTCCAGCGTGGTGGTGGCCAGACAAAGAGCGGTGGGGGCTTTGAGGAAAGCCTTCTCCACTCGCTCGCGCTCCTGGCGCGACAGGCTACCGTGGTGCACCAGCACGTGGTTGCGAAAGGGGGCCTGGCCGCGCAGGTCGGCCCCCAGCTGCTCGGCCTCGCGGCGGCTGCCGGTGAACATCAGCACTTTGCGCCCGCCCGCCTGCAAAAGGGCCTTTCGCACGTCCTCGGTGCTCTCCATCAGAGCCAGTTTGGCCTGCAGCTTGCGCTGACCGGGCACTTTGACCACCACCGCCTCCTCGCCCAGATAGCGTCTGGCGACCTCGTCGGGGTGGCCCATGGTGGCCGTGGCCGCCACCCGCTGGAGGAGAGGGCCACCCAGAGCCGTCACCACGCGCTCGAGGCGGCCGAGCAACAGGCGCAGCTGATCGCCGCGGGGGGTGCCCTCAAGCACGTGCAACTCGTCCAGCACCACCGCGCGCACGTCCTTGAGCCAGCGGGGATAGCGGGCCAGGATCGAGTCCAGCGATTCGGGAGTGGTCAGCAGCACCCCGGCCGGATCCTCCTCCAGGCTCCTGGGATGGTCGCCCGTGCGCCGCTGCAGACGAACCTGCACTTTGCCCAGGGGCACCTCCAGGCGGCGGGCCAGGTCGTTGACCAGCGCCCGGGTGGGACTGACGATCAATAGCCTCAACAGAGACTTCTTCATGTCGTCCAGGTGGCGCTCGACCAGGGGAGCGGCATAGGCCTCGGTCTTGCCAGTGGCGGTGGGCGCAGAGAGCAGCACGTGGCGGCCGGCCGCGATAGGGGCGATGCCCTGCTCCTGCACGGGGGTGAGCCGTGGGTGACGGGCCAGGAAGGCGTAGTGCGTGCGTGGGAGGTGATCCCTCATGGGCCCTGCTTCGCCTGCCCGGGCAGGCGGCCCTGGCCAGCCCGCGAGGCAGATTCGGGGGACCGCCGATCGACCCTGATCGGAAGCCCGAGCAGGCGAAGTAAGACTCCTGGCAGCAGGGGTCCCACTGGAGAACCCGCTGCGCATAGCGGAGGCACTCCGGGCAAGTTGCCCTCCTGGGCGCTGAAGGCGACCACACGCCGACCGGACCCGGGTCGACTCCCGGATGAGCTGGGCCCCCTCCATGAAACCAGCCTTCCAGGTAGAGTACAATTCAGATCGTTAAACTGTGCGTCCTGCTCTTGAAGATTTGTCCATCTTTCTTGGATCCGGCCCGGAAGTCCGGGGACGACCGGCCTGAATGCGGCCTGGGCCAGGGCAGGCTGACAAGTCGGTTGCTTTAATGAATCACTTCCACGTCATATTGCTGGAAAACAGCGTCGCCAGTCACGACAGGCAGTTTTCGTGCCAGCGCGGTTGCAATGATGAGGCGGTCACAGGGATCACGATGAACGAGCGGGAGTTGTACCGATAGTAAACAGACCGGGAGGTCGAGCGCCAGGACCGTGAGACCGTGATGCTCGAGAATCGCCTCGAACCATGCGCTTGGAGTGGCGGGAAGACTGAGCTTGCCTCCCCGGTGCTTCATTCCGATCTCAAAGCCCGAGATGGCCGAAACATGCACGACTGGCGCTGCGTTGATTCGCGCTCGCGCTACTTCCGATAGCATCCTATCGGAAGTAGCGAGCCACAGCAATGCGCAGGTATCAAGAATTACAGCGCCGTCGGCCACTCGTCCTCCGTCAAAGGCTCGGTTGGGTCATAGCGTAACTCAATCCTACTCATAACCGGGTGGGGCTCGAGGCGGGTCTTCTTTCGATAGGGAACGAGCGCCGCCACGGGTTTTCCGTGTCGGCAAACCACGAACGACTTGCCCTGGCTCTCAACCTCTGCGAGCATGGCGGAAAGATGGGTCTTGGCCTCATGTACGTTGACAGTTTCCATGGAAAGATGTTAGTCTATCTAGTTTAGTTCGTCAAGTCAAGAAAACTCACCCCGGTGAAGAGCATTCCTCCCTGGGCGCCCCTGACGGAACAGGCTCCTGCTGGGGACTGGCCGTCTCGAGAAGCAGATCGTCGTCAGCCGGTTCGGCCCAGGGCCGAGCGAGAAGCTGGCTTCAGCTTTGTGGGAGGCTTGCCAGGAGCGTCTTGATCCTCGGGAGCGGTTGCTGTCGTGGGAGGCCCGAACCACATTTCTCGAGCCATCTCTGCTTGCGCTGCCGTAAGGTGGGCAAAGCAGAAGAGCACCAGCAGCACTCCGGCACCCAGGTTCAGCCAGAAAGTCATCAGTTGCTGATTGGTCTCACGTTTCACTCCCCATCCAACCGCGTGCGGCGCAAAAGGTTTCCAGGAAAGGCGTCGAAGGACGTTGCCCTCAAAGTGACGTTGCGGAGGTCGTTATGACGGTGCAGGCTGGAATCGAGCTGCAGGCACCTTTATCGGCGGAGGCGGCCAGCGTGCTGACCCCCGAGGCTCAGGTCTTCCTGGCCGAGTTGCATCGGCGTTTCGAGCCCCGCCGTCAGGAGCTGCTGGTGCGGAGGCGCGACCGCCAGGCCGAGCTCGATAAGGGCGTGCTGCCCGACTTTCTGGCCGAGACGCGCGAAGTGCGCGAGTCGGACTGGACGGTGGCCTCCATCCCCGACGATCTCAGGGACCGACGCGTCGAGATCACCGGTCCGGTAGACCGCAAGATGGTCATCAACGCCCTCAACTCGGGCGCTTCCACCTTCATGGCCGACTTTGAGGATTCCAACGCTCCCACCTGGCAGAACAATCTCGAGGGCCAGGTCAATCTGCGCGACGCCGTGCGCCGCTCCATCGCCTTCACCAGCCCCGAGGGCAAGGAGTATCGCCTGAAAGACCGTCCGGCCGTGCTGCTGGTGAGGCCCCGGGGATGGCACCTGGACGAGAAGCACCTGCGAGTGGACGGCACGCCCATCTCGGGCAGCCTGTTCGACTTCGGACTGTTCTTCTTCCACAACGCGCGCGAGCAGATCGCCCGCGGCACCCGGCCTTATTTCTACCTGCCCAAGCTGGAGGCTCACCAGGAAGCCCGGCTCTGGAGCGATGTCTTCGTGTTCGCCCAGCAGCACTGCCAGGTGCCGCGGGGAAGCATCCGGGCCACGGTGCTGATCGAGACGATCCTGGCGGCCTTCGAGATGCACGAGATCCTCCACGAGCTGCGCGAGCACTCCTCGGGACTCAACTGCGGGCGCTGGGACTACATCTTCAGCTTCATCAAGAAGTTCCGCAATCGCCCCGACAAGATTCTGCCCGACCGGGCCCAGGTCACCATGGACCGGGCCTTCTTGAGGGCCTATGTGGATCTGCTCATTCAGACCTGCCATCGACGCGGCATTCACGCCATGGGCGGCATGGCCGCCCAGATCCCCATCAAGAACGACCCGGTGGCCAACGAAGCCGCCCTGAGCAAGGTACGCCAGGACAAGCTGCGCGAGGTAAAGGCGGGTCACGACGGCACCTGGGTGGCCCACCCGGGGCTTGTTCCCGTGGCCAGGGAGATCTTCGACGAGCACATGACCGGGCCCAACCAGCTGGAGGTCAAGCGGGGGGACGTCACGGTCGGTCAGCAGCAACTGCTCGAGGTCCACAGCGGCAGCATCACCGAAGCCGGCCTGCACGTCAACGTGGACGTGGGCATCCAGTATCTGGAGGCCTGGCTGCGCGGAGTGGGCTGCGTGCCCATCTACAACCTGATGGAGGACGCCGCCACGGCCGAGATCTCCCGCACGCAGGTGTGGCAATGGGTGCGCCACAGGGCCAGAACCGACCAGGGGGTGACCATCACCGCCGACCTGGTTCGCCAGGCCATCGCGGCCGAGAAGACCAAGCTGGCCGAGCGACTGGGGGGAGAGACGCTGGAGCAGGCAGCCCGCCTGTTCGAAAAGATGATGACGGCCGAGGAATGCGCCGAATTCTTGACTTTGGAAGCCTATCCTTACCTGTAAATGCCGGAGGAAACCATGGAGAAAGCCCAGTTCATTGCCCAGATCGAGCGCGATTGGCAGGAGAACCCTCGCTGGAAAGGCATCAAGCGCAATTACAGGGCCGAGGACGTCTACCGCCTCAGAGGCTCGCTCAGGATCGAGCACTCGCTGGCCGAACTGGGCTCCAAAAGACTCTGGGAGCTCTTGCACAGCGAGGATTACGTCAATGTGCTCTCGGCCATCACCGGAAATCAGGCCATCCAGGAGGTGCAGGCCGGCTTGAAGGCCATCTACGTCAGCGGTTGGCAGGTGGCCGGGGACAACAACAACTCCATGCAGATGTACCCCGACCAGAGCCTGTATCCGTCCGACAGCGTGCCCACGCTGATCAAGCGCATCAACAACGCGCTCTTGCGGGCCGACCAGATCCACCACATGAAAGGCGACCACTCCACCTACTGGCTGGCCCCCATCGTGGCCGACGCCGAGGCTGGCTTCGGGGGAGCCCTGCACGCCTTCGAGATCATGAAAGCCATGATCGATGAGGGCGTCTCCGGAGTGCACTTCGAGGACCAGCTGGCCTCGGTGAAGAAGTGCGGCCATCTGGGCGGCAAAGTACTCGTGCCCACGGAGGAGTTCGTCACCAAGTTGCTGGCGGCCCGCCTTGCCTCCGACGTCTCGGGCGTACCTACCGTGCTGATTGCCCGCACCGACGCCGATTCGGCCAACCTGCTGACCAGCGACATCGACCCCTACGACAGGCCCTTCCTGACCGGCGAGCGCTCCCATGAGGGCTTCTTCTACGTGCGGCCGGGCATCGAGCAGGCCATCGCTCGCGCTAAGGCCTACGCTCCTTATGCCGACCTGCTCTGGTTCGAGACCTCAAAGCCCAGCCTGAAAGAGGCCCGCGAGTTCTCCGAGGCGGTCCACAAGGACTTCCCGGGCAAGTTGCTGGCCTACAACTGCTCGCCCTCCTTCAATTGGTCGTTGCATCTGAGCAAGGAGGAAGCGGGCAAGTTCCAGCGCGAGCTGGGGGCCATGGGCTACAAGTTCCAGTTCGTGACTCTTTCGGGCTTCCACGCCCTCAACTACTCGATGTACATGCTGGCCCGCGACTACAAGGAACGCGGCATGGCCGCCTACGCCGAGCTGCAAGCGCTCGAGTTCGAGGCCGAAAAGCTGGGCTACGAGGCCGTTCGCCACCAGGCCTTCGTGGGCACCGAGTACTTCGACGACGTAACCCAGGTGGCCACCGGAGGCCAGTCGGCCACAACGGCCATGAGCGGGTCCACCGAGGCAGCTCAGTTCCACTGAAAGCTTTGATCGCAGCGCGCAAGAGCCGGGCACGGATCATCGCCGTGCGCAGCGGTCGCCCTGGTAGAAACGGCTCTAGACCAATGAGCCAGAAGTTGGGATAATCTTTTCAGAAAAATTTCAGGCCGGCCTTGTAAATTTTGTGTGAACTTATGGTAGAATGGCCAGGGCAGGTGAGCAAAGATGGCTAGCGGGAATACGTTAAGAACCAACCTCGGCGTCGTCGGCTACGAGTCGTTCAACGTTCATACCGGTTTGACCCGCCAGGTGCCCAGCTCGGCCACCACCTCCGCCGATGGCGGCATCGCCCACGTTGGCGAGCAGTTCACCCCCAGCGGGAACAAGGCTGACGACGAGGCCTTGCGCGCCGAGCAGCTCTTGATGCGCTGGAATCAGGCCGAGACCACGCCCGAGACCCTGGGTCGCTCGGCTGAGATGGCCAGGGAAGTCGGCTTCGAGGCCCCCCAGGCCTCCCAGGCCGCCGATCCCGGCAACCTCGGCTACCTGACCGGCGGAACCCTCACCTTCGACCAGGGCGGCATCGGCAGCCACCTGCTCAGCGGCAGCTCGTCCCCGACTCCCGAGCGCTCCGTGGCCCAGCACGAAGGCTGGCTGATCAGCTAAGCGCGATCTTGGACCGTATCAAAACCCTGCTCGAGTTTCTGAGCGTCGACCCGGAAGACTCTTTCTCACGCTACGCCCTCGGTCTGGAGTACCGTTCCGCCGGCGATCTGGAACGGGCCATCGAGACTTACCAGGAAGTGCTCCGTCGCGACCCCGACTACCTGGCCACCTATTACCAGCTGGGCAAAGCCTATCAGGATCAGGGCCAGATGGAGTCTGCCCGGGCTACCTTTCAGGCCGGAATTGAGCTGGCCTCGCGCCAGGGCGACTCGCACACCGGCTCGGAGTTGGCCGAAGCCCTGAGCGAGCTCTAGGAGCGCAGCCGGAAACCCCGTTGACACAGTTTTCCGGCTGCGCGACGCCCCAACAGATTGTAGAGGTCCCGCAACTGGTTGGAGTCGCGGCCAGACTTGAAGGATCTTCTGACTTCACGCCCAAAGGAGCAGGGATGAGAAACCTTCTGCTTTTCACATTGATGCTCTTCGCCCTGGTAGGAACGGCGAGCGCGCAGGTGCTTACGGTCGATTCCAACTACCGTATCGTCACCCTCAAGCCCGATGAGCACGGCTTCGACATCCAGCTCGTCGAGGAGCGAGACCCGCACGACGCCCAGAACTGGGTCTACTTCAAGCTCGAAACCAAGATTTATCAGGAGATCATCCGTGACGACGGCAGCCGTAAAGTATTCGAGCTGACACCCCAGAAATTCTTCAAGCTGGCCAAAGTAGGCGACATCGTGAGGGTGCAGGGCGGACGCGACTGGGACATGAGCATCGCGGCCTACAAGATCTGGCTCGCCCCGGTGAAAGACGGCGTGATCGACCCGAGCTTGCTCAAGCCCTGATGGTCCACTGGACCCAGGAGCAGGTTATCCGTCCCCTGCCGGGCGCCGACCCTCAGACGCTGGCCTGGAGCGAGCTGCAACAGATCAAGATCCTCACCACCGAGGTTGATTTCTATTTCGTGCTGGAGGGGGGCGGGAAGTCGCTGGTGATCGCCCAGGAGGAGCAAACCGGGCTGCTCGAGCGCCTGCAAGAGTTGCCAGGATTTGACAACGATGCCTTTATTCAGGCCACCATGAGCACGAGCAACGCGGAGTTTCTCTGTTGGAAGCGTTAACCCATCAGGGAGGCACTCAGGTTGATCTGAAGAAGCAGCCACGTTGGTGGACGAGAACTCTTCCGCAGGCCGCCTGATCGTCGGCCTGGGCAGTCTGGGAACGGCGGTCGTCGCCGGCGCGGCGGAACAATTGACCCGCCTGGCGGGTCGCAATCGTTTCGTATGCATCGGGCTGGATACCGACCCGGCGGTAGTAGAATCGCTCTCGCTGGACGTTTTCCCACTTGTCCTGTCTACCCCTCCGCGGGGAGTCCGAGAGCTCGGGCGCAAGGCCTTCCTCAAGGAATACGCTCAAGTGGAGTCCTGGCTGGAAGGCCATCTGAGCAAGCTTCTCTCGGAGTCGCTCTATGTGACTTTCGTCACCTCACTGGCAGGCGGGACCGGGAGCGCGGTGCTGGTGGACATGGCCTATCTCGTCCGGCGAGTGGCGCAGAAGCTCCAACCTGCTGCCCAACTCGAGCTCGAGGCCCTGGTCCCGCACTCGGCCCGGCCGCCCCGCGCGGACTCAGGGGGGGCCAACGCCTATGCTGCTCTGACCGAGCTCAATCACTTCATGGCCTCGGATACCACCTACCAGATCCAGGATTGGGAAAGCCAGAGCCCCCCGGTCGACCGGGTGGGACTGCTCTCTTGCCGCGATCTGACCGAGAGTCTGGACCGCGAAGGTCTGCCCGCTCAGCTGACGGCCTACCTGGCTCTGTCCCTCTGGCCCGCTGCTGCCCCTTTGTGGGAAGCCGCCCGGGAGTCTTTCCAGGCCATCCATGGTCAGCAGGATGAAGACGGAAATCCACTCGGCTACTTCAGCCCTGCCGCCAGCCTGCTGCCCGTTCCCGCCAGGCTGGTGAGCAAAGCCCTGCTGGCCAGCCTGTTCGCAGCCGCTATTGAAAAGTGGCGTCAACAATTGGGATCCGCCCCGGTCGAGGAGGAAGAGGATGCCAACCTCAAGGCGCGAGCCAACGAGTTCCTCACCAAGAACGGGCTGGTCCCCCGTCAGGTGATGATCAAGCTTGGCCACGCCGCTGGCGGAGCCCAGGGCTTCATGAAGAGCCCCGCGGTCTCATCCCTGTTTGACGAGTTGGAGCGCAGACCCCTTCAGGGACCGGCTCTGGCCGCCAGAGTACGCGAGTTGGAGACTCACATCTTGCAGTCCATCGGCTCGGGCGGCCCCGACGGAATGCTGGGCCAATCTCGCCACCACGCCAAGCAGGTACGTGACCACTGCCGAGCCGCCCTCAAAGAGGAGCTCAAACTGGCCTTCACCCTGCCCGGCTTCGCCAGCTACCTGACCCAGCTGCGCAACGTCCTGGTGGATCGGATGGAAGGGCTGGCCCGCGAAGTGGAGCGACTGGAATCCGAGGAGGAGCGACTGGGCCAGGAAAAGGAGCGGCTGCTCTTGGAGATGAGCCCTCCCGAGGCAGGCCTGTTAGGCCGGGTCTTCGGAAAGAAGAAGGACCACAGCGATCAGGTTCCCACTCTCCTCAAGGAGATCGAGGCTTTCTTCAGCAATCGTCTGAAGCTGGAATTTCATCGCATCGGTGCCACCGTCTTCTCGGAGGTGCTGCAAGAGGTCGACAAGCAGCACAAGCTGGTGGATCAGCTGGCCGGGTTCCTGGAGGGGCTGCTCGAGCTGGCGCGTGGGGCACGCACCCGGGCCCTGGAGCAGCTCTCGGAGGAAACCCGGCTCGAGCCGCCCGATGTGGTCGAGCTGCTCAGAAGTCGCCTGGGCAAGGCCGAGGTCGAGCAAACCTCGCGGGCGATCCTCAAGGACGGTGATGTGCGCCAGCTGACGTGCAACCAGCCGGTCGCGGAAGCGGCCCGGTCGATGTTGACCGCCCTGGAAGAGCAACTCGGCAGCCTGCTTGAAGTGGATGTGGTCGACTACCTGTGCCGCAGCCACCCGGGGCGCCTGGCTGAGCTCGAGCGCCGGGCCCGCCCCGCTCTGCAGCCACGCAAGAATCTGGAGCATTACCGGCCCAACGAGCCTATCTCCCTCTGTGTCGGGGGCAAGCTGGCGAGTTTCCGGACGCTGCCGGCCCAGGGACGCCAGGGCCTGGCGCTGCTGGGAATGCAGACCGGATTTCCCCTGCGGGCCGTCGAGTTGAGTTCCCTGCACCAGGCCTACCTGCACGAGTTGCGCCAGGAAAACGTCAACGCTCACAGTCGCGACGATGTGGCCTGGCGCTCCCTGGAGCGGGTGGTGGAGCCTCGCAGCAAGACGATCTGGTTGACCCTGGCCCAGGCCCTGCTGCTCGGGCACCTCGAGCCGGGTGAGCCGCTCCAGAGCCATCGCTGGCCGGAAATGGGGCCGGTTCGGCGCAGCCTGGCCCGGTTTGCCAGGCCCGAAGAGGCACTGGCCGAAGAGACTCATTTCCTGATCGCGCTTGACTACTGGCGTGAGGAGAAGCTCGGCGAGCTCGGGGTGGAGCAGTACCTGCTCTTGCTCGAGCCAAAGGATCCGCCCCGCAGCCTGCTGGGCCAGGATCTGGAGCCCTGGTTGCAGGCTGTCCGAGAACAACTCCTGGCCCAACGAGAGGAAGGCTGGCCCGAATGGGAGCAGCTGGTGGAGGAATGCCTGGAGGGCTCCCCCATCGTCAGCGAGGCCGATCTGGTGGCCATCCCGGGAGGCTTTCGAGGCTGGGTGCTTCGCCATTATGCCGAGCAGCATGCCGACCAGGGCCTGAGCTTCGACGCCCGGCTCGGACACCTGGAGAGACCCGGCGTACGCGCATCCTCTCACCAGCCGTAGGTAATACCTGCTGGCCTGTCTGGTCAGGGAGGGGGCCGGCCTGCTGGCGGTGGCCTTCCGCTATCTGCTCGATCTGGCGACCCAGAAACGTTTGACCTTCCCGCCCGAAGCGCTGTTGGCGGTGGCCGTTCTGGGGGAGCGCGATACCCGTAGTTGCCTTTCGAGTCCGTCCAGGAGCCCTTCGAGGCCCGATCGCTGCCGAGCTGGACCTTCTGAAGGCTGCCAGGCCGTGGGACTGGGCCCCGAGGATGTCCTGCGCGCCGGCGCCATCGGTTCGGAAGCCGGTTCGACCCTGGAAAAACTCCGGCTGGGAAATGGTTGCTCGGCAGGAAATGGCGGAGACCCCGCAAAGGCGGCCGTCCAACCATGAAAGAGTACCCCAGACCTTACCTGCAACAGATCGAATCGGAAGCCATCTACGTGCTGCGCGAGGTGGCCGGCCAGTTCGATAACCCCGCCCTGCTCTTCTCCGGCGGCAAGGACTCCATCGTCGTAGCCTGGCTGGCTCGCAAGGCGTTTTTCCCGGCCCCCATCCCCTTCCCGTTCGTGCACATCGATACCGGGCACAACTTTCCCGAGACTCTCGAGTACCGCGACCGTTTCCTGAACGACCTGAAGGTCAAGCTCCTGGTGGGCTCGGTGCAGGAGTCGATCGACTCGGGTCGGGTGAGCGAGGAGACCGGTCCGTACGCCAGCCGCAACGCCCTGCAGACGGTCACCCTGCTGGACACCATCGCAGCCCACCGTTTCGATGCCTGCATCGGGGGAGCGCGACGCGACGAGGAGAAGGCCCGAGCCAAAGAGCGCTTCTTCTCACACCGCAACGAGGCCGGCCAGTGGGACCCCAAGAACCAGCGGCCTGAGCTGTGGAATCTGTTCAACGGGCGCAAGAAGATGGGAGAGCATTTCCGGGTCTTCCCCATCAGCAACTGGACCGAGATGGACGTCTGGGAGTACATCCGCCAGGAATCGATCCCTCTACCCACTCTCTACTTCAGTCACCAGCGCGAGATCATCGACCGGAGCGGGGTGCTGCTGGCCTTCTCGGCGGTGGTGCAGCCTGTCAACGGCGAAACGGTCCAGCGGCGCACGGTTCGGTTTCGCACGATCGGTGACATGACGTGCACCGGGGCGGTGGACTCGACCGCCAGCACGGTGGACGAGATCGTCCTGGAGGTGGCCGCGGCCCGAGTGACCGAGCGAGGGGGGCGCTTCGACGACAAACGTTCCGACGCGGCCATGGAAGAGCGCAAGAAAGATGGGTATTTCTAACCGATGACCGACCAGAATCTATTGCGCTTCACGACTGCGGGCAGCGTGGACGACGGCAAGAGCACGCTGATCGGGCGCCTGCTTTACGACTCCAAGTCCATCTTTCAAGACCAGTTGGACGCCGTCAAGAAAGCCAGCCTGCAGCGCGGGGACGCCACGGTGGATCTGGCCCTGCTGACCGATGGGCTGCGGGCCGAGCGCGAGCAGCGCATCACCATCGACGTGGCCTATCGCTATTTCGCCACCCCGCGCCGCAAGTTCATCATCGCCGACACACCGGGCCATATCCAGTACACCCGCAACATGGTGACCGGGGCCTCCACGGCCGAGGCGGCCATCGTCCTGGTGGACGCCCGCAAGGGGGTCGTCACCCAGTCTCGCCGGCACGGCTTCCTGGCCGCCCTGCTCAACATTCCCCACATCGTGGTGGCGGTCAACAAGATGGACCTGGTGGGCTACGACCAGAACGAGTTCGAAAACATCGTCAGCGACTTCACCTCCTTCGCCAGCAAGATCGAAGTGCAGGATCTGGCCTTCATCCCCATCTCGGCCCTGCACGGCGACAACATCATCGAGCGCAGCTTGAAGATGCCATGGTACCGAGGCAGTACGCTGCTCAATCACCTCGAGAGCGTGAACACGGGCGCCAACCGCAATCTGATCGACTTTCGCTTCCCGGTGCAATACGTAGTGCGCCCCCACCAGGACTTCCGGGGCTTCTGCGGCCGCATCGCCTCGGGCCGCCTCCAGGTCGGAGACGACGTGGTGGCCCTCCCCTCGGGAGCCGGCAGCCGGGTCAAATCGATTCTGGTGGGCACCGATGAGGTCTCGGAAGCTTTCGCCGGTGATTCGGTGCTGATCACGCTGCAAGACGAGATCGACGTCAGTCGTGGCGACATGCTGGTGCGCAAGCGCAATCTTCCCAGCCGTGCACGGGCTCTGGACGCCATGCTGTGCTGGATGTCGGAGACCCCCCTCAATCGCAAACAGAGCTATATTCTGCATCACACGACCCGGACCGTGCAGGCTCAAATCAGCGATCTGACCTACCGCATCGATGTGGATACCATGCACCGCGATCCCAGCGAGACGCTGGAGTTGAACGATATCGGGCGGGTTCAGCTGACCACCGCCCAGCCGCTCTTCTTCGACCGCTATCGACTCAACCGGGAGACCGGCTCTTTCATCCTGATCGACCCGGTCAGCAACACGACGGTGGGAGCGGGGATGTTCCGCGGCCCCGCCCGAGAGCTGTCGGACGTCATCTCTCCGAGGACTGCGCGGCAGGCTTCCAGCAACATCGTCAGCGAGGCCGGCCTGATCGATCGCGCCGAGCGGGAAGCCCGCAATCTCCATCGGGCCGCCGTGGTCTGGTTCACCGGCCTGTCCGGCTCGGGGAAGTCCACCATCGCCAAAGCGGTCGAGCGTCGCCTCTTCGAGCGCGGCTGCCAGACGATGTATCTCGACGGCGACAACGTTCGCGGCGGACTATGCGGCGATCTCGGCTTCAACGAGCAAGACCGCCAGGAGAATATCCGCCGCGTGGGCGAGGTGAGCCGACTCGGCTTTGACCACGGCCAGATCGTGCTATGCAGCTTCATCAGCCCCTACGAGCGGGACCGGGCCATGGTGCGGGCCCTGCTACCCGAAGGCGCGTTCTTCGAAGTCTTCGTGCACTGCCCGCTGGAAGTTTGCAAGCAACGCGACGTCAAGGGACTCTACGCTAGGGCCGAGCGGGGAGAGATCCCCCACTTCACGGGGGTCTCCGCCCCCTACGAAGCGCCCGCCATGCCCTCCTTGCTGCTCGACTCCTCGGCCCGGGATGTGGACAATTGCGTGAGCCTGGTGCTCGAGTGCCTGGAGCGAGCCTCGATCCTCCCCAGCTGAGCGAACAAATGTCCGTGATCGAGGGTCACTGAAGTTCTGCCAGGATGGGGTTAGACTGGAGACATCCAATTCTGGAAGGGAGTCTCCCCAATGCACCGTTCACGACCCTCGATCCAAGTCCAGCAACCCCGCCGTCCCCCGCCGGCCGCGCCGGCCTGTCCACCGGTCCGGCTACCACCCGATCAGGAGCGCCCCCCTCTGCGCTTCCCGCGCCGTCTTGGTGACCTGGCCTGGCCGGTGGGCCCGCGCAACCCCGGCCTGCCATCGGTCTGGCCCGCTCGCCGGCGGCGACCGGAGCCGCCGGCCCCTCCCATCGGCCTGGCAGCCTGAGCCCGTCGGCCCGCTCGGGGTTCTGGTCGCCTGGTCGTGGCCGGTTGGCGGGCATGCTCTGTCCGCCTGCCGGTCCGGTGGGAGCGGTAAGGCAGGCCCGCTCCCCTACCCTCGAACATACGCTCTCCCCCCGGCGCGCTCAGAGGTCACAAAGCACGCTTCCAAGCCAACCTGAGAGGCACTGCCCTCGCAGACGCCCTCCTCCCCCCGCAGGCCTACAGACCGCGTTCCAGAGAGCATTTCAGCCTTCTTTCAGCCCCCACGTGTAATCTGACTCAGACGTCGGGCCAGGACCCGACCGTTGCTTTCTCTACCCGTGGCCGGGAACGGTCGACGGGCGTTCGGCGTTTTTTCAGGGCAAGCCAGCATAATCAGGTCATCGGAGGAACAAACCAGATGACCAACCAGACGGAAAACTTCTACCAGGTGCTCAGTTCAGTGTTCGGAGGCTTCAGCCAGAAGCGCCACGACCGCTCCCAGCGCCAGGCCGTCGTCAGCTCGCGCTCGCTTCCCGAGGCCGGCGATGTGCCGGTTGATCGGGTCACCTGGTCCGCCGGTCTGTTTCAGGCCATCTCCGATGACCTGGTCTCGGTCTGGAAGCTGGCCGCCTGATCGACTGCCCCCCTCAGGCGCCCCTACTCATGCGAACTTCATGAGCCCCTCCTGATAAGCAATCGACCCTTCAGCCGAGTCTCCGGTCCTCTTGCGCGGAGCGGACATCTCACCAGCACGAGCGCCGCTTTCTTGCCATGCGCTTCCGGGCCGAGCGCGCCCTCTAAGGTGCTCGCACTTTGGCCTTGCACATTAGCACAATCTGACGAACGCGCCGGAACTGCGTTCCAGCGCGTTGTAAAGTGCAAGACCAAAGGCCTTGCACTTTAGTCCGTCATCCGCGACCTCGCGCTGTCGATCATGCCACCCTCCTGCGCGAGCGCCGCTTCCTGGCCACCGCCTGCAGCTCTTCCTGCCGCACCGTCACGCTGCGTTCACCCAGTTGGATCGGGCTCTGGACCGTCTGCAGGTAGTCTAGCAGGACGGCCATGACCTCCTTGAAGAGCTCGATCTCCCCCGCGTCGGGCAGCGCGCTCTCGTCGAGCCGAGAAGTGCTGCAAAGCATTGGAGCCAGCAACGTGCCGTCGTCATCCTCGCAAAGAGGCAGGTTGAGGGTGTCGATCTCGCGAGCCACGGCCAGCCCGTAGTCCTCCGCCGTGGCGTAGGTCAGGGCCAGGCAGGGCAACCCGGACAGGGAGCCGCCGCGCGCTACCTGGCGTACTCCGCGAAGGTCGCGATAGATCCCCAGGCCCCGCTCCACCCCCTCCGAGCCCAGCACCGAGCAGTAGAGAGGCTCCGGGGTCAAGCCTTCGAGCACCAGCAGCGTTCGGGTCGAGATCCATTCCCAGGCCGATAATTCCCAGAACTCTCCGGCCTGCTCGAACATCTCCAAAACCAGGTCGGGGCCCACGCCTTCCTGGTCGAGATAGCCATCGGCCATGGTGGCCAGCGCTCCCTCCATCTCGGCCAGAATCCCCTGGATCGAGGAGGGGTCTGACATCACCGCCACCTGCGTGTGCAGAGGCGCCAGGGCTGTTTTCAGATGGCGAGCCACGGCCGGGTTGGCCACCAGCACACGTTGGGGGCGGCCGGCCAGCGAAGGCGGAGCCGGAGCCAGCATCGCCTGGATCAGGGACTCGAACAGCGCCTCCGCCTCGGACAGGGTGCTGGGACTGGCGCTCAAACTGCGCAACTGTCCTTCCTGGTCGGCCCACAGGGTCAGGCTCATCTCGCCTTCCACCGAGTAGGAGATCTCGCGCCGACCTCCGGCGAAAACGCTGCCCTTCAGGAGTGGAAGCTTGAGGATCTTCTTGAGGATAGACCGACTGAGCTGCATCGAAAAACGCCTCCCATCATATGACGGGAGGCTCTTCGACGCCGGTCTTGAAACTCATTCAAGTTGATCGCAATGGCAGTTGCTGGCGGTAGCGAACACCCAGGTAACCACCGACCAGGGCTGGCACCGCCAGTGCCCCAGCCCGACGAAGACCGCCGCCACCGAGCAGGAGATATTTAGAGCCGCTCCCGCCAGCATCGCGCGAGAAACTCCGGTTACTTTCGATTCTGGTCCTTCCATCAGCATCCCCAGCGGCACCGCCCCGACCAGTGGAATGGCCGAGAGAGTGGAGCCCATCAGGGCCGCCCGGAGCAAGCGCCACCGGGAAGGTGGCTTGACTCGGGGAGCGGCATATCCCCAGCCCCGGCACTCGAAGGTATCGGCACGGTGGACGGGACGGCCCCCTCGGGCCTGGCGCTGCGCGGGATTGAGACTGCGCAAGAACGAGATCGCGATGTTCATACCGGCAGGATAACTCGGTGAGTTGGAGCCGAGCTGAAATCGTGTTACCGTTTTCAGCCTTCTTTCAGCCTGGCCGGGTAGTCTGGCCTGGACGCGCGGGCCGGGGGCCCGAAAGCGCCGCCTTCTTTACCCGTGGCCGGGAGCGGTCGACGGGAGTTCGGCGTTTTTTCAGGGCAAGCGAGCATAATCAGGTCATCGGAGGAACAAACCAGATGACCAACCAGACGGAAAACTTCTACCAGGTGCTCAGCTCGGTGTTCGGAGGCTTCGGCCAGAAGCGCCACGACCGCTCCCAGCGCCAGGTCGTCGTCAGCTCGCGCTCACTGCCCGAGGCCGGGGAAGTGCCCGTCGACCGGGTGACCTGGTCCGCCGGTCTCTTCCAGGCCATCTCCGACGACCTCGTCTCGGTCTGGAAGCTGGCGGCCTGAACTTCGCATCAGGCAGTATTCAGTGGCCCGGGTGATGCGACAAATCACAGCCACCGGTCGCGCAAACCAGCACGAGATCTACCCGAGCCAGACATCGAGAAGGTCCAAACCCCACCGCACAGAACGGACGGACTATGACCAAAATGCGTTCTGGCCGCTTCTGCTGGCACGAGTTGCTGACCACCGACCCGGCGAAATCCCTGACCTTTCTCGAGGCCCTGCTGGGGGTCAAGGGCAAGGGCTCGCAGCACGCTCCCGATGAGTACACCGAGCTCTATGCCGGAGAGAGCCCTTTCGGCGGCCTGATGGCCACGCCAGACCCGGCCATCCCCTCATGCTGGCTGGGCTACATCCTGGTCAAGGATCTCGCCCGCGATACCGAACGGGCCCGAGAGCTGGGAGCCGAGGTCCCCATGGCCAACCAGGAGATCCCCAGGGTGGGACGCTTCTCGATGCTGAGAGACCCTCAGGGAGCGGTCTTCTACCTGTTCCAGAGCCAGGACGAGATGCCCGAAGGGCAGGTGGCGCCCGGAACCGTATGCTGGAGCGAGCTGCATAGCCCCAACCTGGAAGGCTCGACCGCCTTCTACACGCAGCTACTGGGCTGGAAGCACAAGGCGCTCCCCTTGGCAGGCTTCCACTACACGATGTTCGAGCAGGAGGGGAAAGACGTGGCCGGGATGATGGCAGCCCAGGGCGGCACTCCCCCCTTCTGGCTGCACTACTTTCTGGTCCAGAACACCGACCTTACCTGCGAGAAAGCGCTCGAGCTGGGGGCCCGGGTGATGGCGCCTCCCAGCGATGTCCCCAACATGGGGCGCATGGCGGTGCTGGCCGACCCGACCGGGGCCGTCTTCGCCCTCTGGGCCCCGGTCACGGCGGGGGTCTCTCAGTGAAGGGTTAGAATCCCGGCCGCGATGAGGACCACACAGAGCGCCACGAAAAGAAGCCTGGCGCCGGTTTGCCCGAGCAGGGGGACGAGCGGCCGGGTCCGGCGGTGTCGCCAGAGCCAGGGGCTGGGACTGAGAGCCCCCAGGAGACTCGAAACCCCTGCCAGGATCATCAGCCAGCTCATCAGTTGCACGAGCGATGAATTCAAGTCGGCTCGCGCCTGACCTGCCTTGACAGACTTCAAGAAGAGGTCCGAGGAGATCGTGCTGCGCGCGGGCGGCATGGTGAACCCGGATCTGCCCGAGCTCAGCCCTCACCGCGAGCTCCGCTCGCAAGAAGCGATTCTGGGCCGCATGCTGGCCCTCTATGCCATGGTGGGGCAGATCTACGTGGTCAGCGAGCCCATCGTCAGGTGGCTCGAAACAAACGACCTGATGATCTTCGTTTCCCCCGAAGAGCGCCGATTGCTCGCTTCCGAGGTCACTTCGCAGGAAGCCCACGTCCTGGAGTGGTCGATCGAATCGATCTGGGCCTTTGCCTGGATGCTCAGCCTGGTGCAGGAGCTGCCCTTTACCTGGCGAGCAGGCGAGGCCATCCCCGAGGGATTTCCCAACATTTTTGAAGGAGAAAGCTGTGCGGCGCTGCGCCAGAGAGCGCACTTGCGCCCCCGCGAGGAGATCATGGCCCAGCTCGACCTGTACTACCGGCTCGGCTGGTGGACGCGAGACCGCATGCAGAGCTTCGCCTACGTCGAGCATGTCAACTACGACTCGGTGATGGAGCGCCTCAAGGCGCTGGACTGGGCTCTCAGCCTCGAGGACTGGGACGAGGTCGACGTGCGCAACCGGTGAGAAAGACAGAAGCCCGCCGTAGCGGGCTTTTTTGGTGGTGGAGGAGAAGGGATTCGAACCCTCGACCTTTGCATTGCGAACGCAACGCTCTCCCAGCTGAGCTACTCCCCCAGGCGGAACGACCTGATTATAGGCAAAGTTGCGGGAGCGGTCAAGTTCGCCACTCCCTGCCTCACGAGCCGGCCGCCACCGGCACGCGCACCCCGCCCACCACCAGGTAGCCGGCCTGGCGCTGCACGCCGGCAGTCTGGCCGGGATTGGCCAGCTGGTGAACCTCGGCGGACATGTCCTTGAGCTGCTGCAGCTGGATCTCCCAGAGAGCCAGATGCCGGTCCAGGGTGAGAATTTTCTTCTCACGCTGGAGCATCACCTGACCCACCGTGATCAGCGCGGCCGAGCCGCCGAAGCCCAGGGCGAGGCCGGTGGCACCCAGGAAGGGAAGGCCGACCAGGCCGAAGACCATCCCCCCCATGGCAGTGTAGCCAACCTTGAGCATCTGCTTGCGCAGCGCTTGCTGCTCGCTGGCCAGGCTGGCCCGCACATCGCTCAGCCTCTCCTCCGGGCGGGCCGAGAGCCCGGCCAGGTCCCGCTCGACCTCGGTCAGGGCGGCGGCGTGGCCCGGCTGGTCCAGGTTGGCGGCCAGGTAGCCCCGTGAGGCCTGCATCAGCTCGAGCACCTCCTGGCACGTGGCGGGCGCGTTCGGAGTGACCGCCGGCGGGGTCTTGAGCCACTCGCCGGGAGCCAGCGGAGGGGCCGTGGCCACACGCGTCCAGCGCTCGAGCATCTCGCCTGTCTCTTGATAGAAGCGGTCATTGCTCAATCCGCCGTAGCTTGCGATGAAGGCCAGAGCGGCGGTCCCCGTGCCCACGATGGGAGCGATCATTGCGCCCGTGGGAAAGCTTCCAGCCAGCGCCAGACCGGTGACCGCCCCGGCTGCCAGCAATCCAGCGCCCACCACAAGAGCTTTGCGACCGCCCGAGCGCGAATCGGCCCGCAGCCTGGCAAGCTCGCTGTGCATCGCGGCCGTGTCGGCCCCGGGAATCTGCTCCAGGCGATTTGCCTCGCGCAGCACGACAGCCCGGGCGGCGGCGCTGCCCGGGTCGGAAAGCTCGCAGCTCTTGAGGCGGTCGGCCCGTTCGTAGACCGTCCTCATCACGGCGTCCCGGCCGAGGACGTGGACCTGCATGTCCTCCCACTCACGCCCCCGGTCCAGGGGGTCAAGGGGCAAATGTTGCGCAGAGGTTGCCGCTTCGTCAGCCTCGAACCCCCCGGGATGACGCGTGTGCTGCTGGCCCTGCTGTTGGCCCTGCCCTTGCTGGCCGACTCGCCGACCCCGATCGAGACGCGGGTGCTCGAGTTGACCAATCGCGAGCGGCTCCAGGCCGGATTGCCCGCCCTCAAATCCGAGATGAAGCTGGTCCAGGCAGGCCGCCTGCACTCTCGGGAGATGTGCGAGCTGAACTACTTCTCCCACGCCTCCCCCACCTCGGGCCAGGAGACCCCGCGCCAGCGCGTGGAGTCGGTCGGTGCCCGCTCCATGGCCATCGGCGAGAACATCTACATGAGCTCGGGACGCTCTCCCGAGGAAGTGCCGGCCCGGGCCCTGACCTCCTGGATGAACAGCCCCGGCCATCGGGCCAACATCCTGAGCCCGGACTTCACCTCGCTGGGCATCGGAATCTTCGTCAGCGGCCCCAAGGTCTACGTGACCCAGGTGTTCAGCGCCGACCTGGAGTGACCGAGCAAGAACGCCTCGAGCTCGACCCCGAAAAGGCGGCCCAGCGCAAGCGGCGGGCCGCTCGCCGGCTGCACGTGGTGGAGATCCCCCTCTACCGGATGATCGGGATGCTTTTCATGGTCTTGCTGGTGCGTTTGCAACCCACTGACTCCTGGCCCACCTGGGTCTGGCTCTTCCCCACCCTCTCGCTGGGCTATGCCGCCGTCAGCTGGCTCATCCTGTACCGCTGGGATCGCCTGGGACTGTTTTTTTTGTATCTGGACGTTCTGATCTACTGCCTCACCATCTACCTGACCGGGGTGGAGGAGAGCTGGTACATCTTCCTTCTGATCATCCGCGTGGCCGACCAGATCCCGGCTGGCCCCCGCCGCACTCTGGCCTTCGCCCATTTCAACCTGGCCTGCTACGTGCTGATGCTGGGCTTTGCCAGCATGGCCGGGCATCACGTGCAGGGCCCGGCGGCCGTGCAGAAAGCACTGATCGTCTACCTGAGCGGGCTTTACCTTTGCCTCAGCGCCCTGACGGCCGAGCGGCTGCGCGAGCGGGCCGCCAATGCCCTGCGCACCTCGCGCCACCTGATCGTCGAGCTCGAGCAGCGCACCCGCGAGTTGGAGGAGGCCAACCAGGCCAAGACGCGCTTCCTGGCCAACACCTCCCACGAGCTGCGCACCCCGATGAACGGGGTGCTGGGCATGCTCGATTTGACCCTGGATACCCAGCTGAGCGACCAGCAGCGTTCCTACCTGCGGGACGCGCGCGATTCGGCCAGCTCGCTCTTGCGGGTGCTCAACGACATCCTGGATGTGAGCAAGCTGGAGTCGGGCCGTTTCACCATCCAGCCCGGCCCCTTCGAGCTCAGACAGTTCCTGCACGAGGTGCATAGTTTCTTCGTGGCCCGGGCCCACAGCCAGGGAGTCGAGCTCGACCTGGTAGCTGGCTCCGACCTTCCTGAGCGAGTGCGAGGGGACCGCGACCGGCTCAGGCAGGTCCTGCTCAATCTGCTCGACAACGCCTTCAAGTTTACCCTCGAAGGAGCGGTGACTTTGAGCGCTCACTGGCAGAGCGGACTGTTCCGCGCCTCGGTGCGGGATACCGGCCAGGGGATCGAGCCCGAGAAGCTGGACAAGATCTTCGAGCCCTTCGTGCAGGGGGACGACTCGATGACCCGCGAGCAGGGAGGCACCGGGCTGGGGCTGTCCATCTGCCGCGAGCTGGCCCAGCTGATGGGAGGCAATCTCACGGCCTCGAGCCAGCCTGGCCAGGGCTCTGAGTTCGTGCTGGAGGTTCCCCTGGCGATGCTGGCCGACAGCGCGGCCCCCTCTCTGGCCCCCGCCATCGAGCATTCTGGTCGTGGGCTCAAGGTGCTGGTGGCCGAAGACAACCCGGTCAACCAGCGCGTCTGCGCCCGCATGCTCGAACGCTTCGGGCACCGTCCAGTGGTGGCCTCGGACGGCCACCAGGCCCTGGCGCTGCTCGAGAAAGAGAGCTTCGACCTGGTGCTGATGGACATCCAGATGCCCGGCCTGGACGGGCTCGAGGTCACCCGCCAGGTGCGCGAGAACGGCAACAAAGTGGCCATCGTGGCCCTCACCGCCCACGCCACGACCGGCTACCGCGAGCACTGCCTGAGCCAGGGGATGGACGACTATCTCGACAAGCCCATCCGGATGGAGGACCTCAGGCGGGTGCTGGAGCAGTACGCCAGCGCATGAGATTTCTCTGGGGAGCGGCCACCGCCAGCTACCAGATCGAGGGCGCCTGGAACGAGGACGGCAAGGGCGAGTCGATCTGGGATCGTTTCTCGCACACCCCCGGCAGGGTCCACAACGGCGATACCGGGGACGTGGCCTGCGACCACTATCACCGCTGGCGCGAGGACATCGCCCTGATGAAGGAGCTGGGTCTGGGTGCCTACCGTTTCAGCCTCTCCTGGCCTCGCATCCTGCCGCAGGGAACCGGTCAGGTCAATGCACGCGGGCTCGACTTCTACAGTCGCCTGGTGGACGGGTTGCTCGAGGCCGACATCAAGCCCTTCGTCACCCTGTATCACTGGGATCTACCCCAGGCCCTGGAGGAGGAGGGCGGCTGGCAGAACCCGTCCATGTCCGACTGGCTGACCGAGTACGCGCTGCTGGTGGCCGAGCACCTGGGGGATCGGGTGGGCCACTTCATGGTGCTCAACGAGCCCTGGGTGTTCACCTGGCTCGGCTATCACGAGGGAGTGCACGCCCCCGGCAAGACGGGCCTCTTCGTGCCCGTGAGCCACCAGGTCAACCTGGCCCACGCCCGGGCCCTGAACGCCCTCAAGGGCCAGTACCCCAACCTGGAGGTGGGCTCGGCCTTCAGCTTCGCGCCCTCCTATCCCCACAGCCAGCAAGACGAAGAGGCCGCGGCCCGCCAGCACGCCTTCAACAACGACTGGTTCCTGCGTCCACTGTTGCGGGGAGCCTATCCCGAGGGACTGTGGGAGATGCCCGAGCCGGTGGCGGCCCCGCTCGACTTCATCGGGGTCAACCTCTACTTCCGCCAGATCGTGCAGGACGACCCGAGCGACGATTTCCTGGGCGTCAAGCTGGTGGAGGGCCCGGGCTGGAAGACCGACATCGGCTGGGAGGTCTGGCCCGAGGCCCTCTCGCGCATGCTGACCTGGCTCTCGGAGGAGTACCGGCTCCCCCTCTACGTGACCGAGAACGGCTGCGCCCTGGACGAGCCGACCGCGGACCAGCGCCGCATCGAATACCTCGACGGCCACATTCGCGAGGCCCTCAAAGCCCGCGACGCCGGAGCCGACCTGCGCGGCTACTTCTGCTGGAGCCTGCTGGACAACTTCGAGTGGGCCTGGGGCTACCGCCAGCGCTTCGGGCTGGTGCATGTCGATTATGAGAGCCTGCAGCGCACGGTGAAGGCCAGCGGGCGTTGGTACCACGACAGCTTCGGGCGTGCTATAATGCCGGTGTGAAGACTCCCGAGCAAGAAGCGCGCGCCATGGCCCAGCGCGAGGCCAACGCCGAAGCAAAGCGCCAGGGCTTGCCTCTGCCTTATCCCAATCTGTGGGATTTCTGGGACCCTACCAAACTGCCCGAAGGCGCCAGTCCCGAGGAGATCCATCAACGCTACCTCGAATTTTGCAAGCTATGCCCACCTCCGCCGACGATTCACTACATACTCTACGAGACTTCATCGGATTCCTGAGCGGTCTTCAGGACCAGGGCCTGGAGTACAGCGTCATCGGGGGCATGGCTGTCGGTGCGTATGCTGCTCTGATCCATCAAGAGAGCATGTCGCGCGACCTGGACATCGTCACGACCGGGGAGACCCTGAACGCAGCCCTCAGCTGGGCAGCGGCCCAGGGCATCGCGATTCGCAAACGGCCCCAACCGCGCACCATCCCGGTCGCCTTCCTGGAGTGGGAGGGCCACGAGATCAACATCCTGACAGGAAGCACGGGCCTGCCCGAGCCCGACCAGGTCTTCCGCTCGGCCCGTTACTTCCACCTCCAACCCGCGCTGGCCGTGCCCGTGGCCGACCCTTTCGATCTGTTGCGCAACAAGCTGCGGGTCAATCGCCCCAAGGATCAGCCCCACATCGCCATTCTGCTCGAGTTCGTCACCCGGGAGGCGATCGCGTCCTTCGAGCGCGAGACCGATCCCCGAAAACGCCTGGCCCCGGCTCGTGAGCTGTTGCGCGTCACCGGCGCACCGCTGCTGACCCCCGAGCTAGCCACGGCCCTGCTCGAGCGGGCCTCGACCCGGGCTGACTACAACTTCCTGGTCATGAAGTCGCCCGACCCCGGGCCGGTGCTGGGCCGCGTCCCCGCCGAGTGGCAGGCCGAGTTGCAAGCACTCTTGAAGCACCGCCCGTGAGCGAGCCGATCCCGGGTTTTCGTACCGTGCCCCGCACCGGGGTCATCTACGTCATGAGCCGCGCCGCCGAGCTGGGCTTTGCCTATGGCCATCCCGAATGGGCTAACCTGGGCCAGGGATCGCCCGAGACCGGTCCCCTGCCCGGCTCTCCACCCCGCATCGAAACCCTTGAGGTGAAGCCTTCCATGCAGGCCTACAGCCCGGTGGAAGGCCTGCGCGAGCTGCGCGAGAAGGTGGCCGACTTCTACAACGCCGTCTACCGTAAGGGCCAGCGCTCTTTGTACACGGCTGAGAACGTCTCCATCGCCGGAGGCGGGCGACTGGCCCTGACCCGCGTGGCGGCTGCCCTGGACGCCGTCAACATGGGCTACTTCATCCCCGACTACACAGCCTATGAAGAGCTGCTCTCGGGCTTCAAGAACTTCGTGCCCATCCCCATCCTGCTCGACCCCTCCTCGGGCTACAAGATCAACCAGGGCGATCTGCGCAAGGAGGTGCTGGGGCGTGGCCTGTCGGCCGTGCTGGTCTCCAACCCCACCAACCCCACCGGCCAGTTGGCCGAGGGCAACGAGCTGAAAGCCTGGGTGCGGCTGGCCCGCGAGTGCCGCTGCACCTTCATTCTGGACGAGTTCTACTCCCACTTCATCTACACCGGCTCCACTCCGGCCGAGGGCAAAATGGTCAGCGCCGCCGCCTACGTCGAGGACGTGGAGGAGGATCCGGTGCTGATCGTGGACGGCCTGACCAAGAACTGGCGCTATCCCGGCTGGCGCATCAGCTGGACGGTGGGGCCGCGCTCCATCATCGAGGCCATCGCCAGCGCCGGCTCGTTCCTCGACGGCGGCGCCAACCACCCTTTCCAGCAGCAGGCCGTGGCCCTGCTCGACCCGGAGCTGGCCCTGGCCGAGACCGTGGCCCTGCAGACCTGCTTCTGGGAGAAGCGGGCCTACATGCTGCAGCGCCTCAAGGAGATGGGGGTCGAGCCCGACGCCGACCCGGAGGGCGCCTTCTACGTGTGGGCCAACCTCTCGAGGCTGCCCGAGCCGCTCAACCGGGGCATGGCCTTCTTCGAGGCCGGACTCAAGGAGAAGGTGATCACCGTACCGGGCGTGTTCTTTGACGTCAACCCTGGTAAACGCCGCTCCAACATGCGCTACGAGCACTACGCGCGCATCAGCTTCGGGCCCGAGATGGGGGTGCTCGAGCGCGGGCTGGATGCGCTGGGGCGGGTGGTGGGCGCTCGGAGCCAGGCTCCGGCTTGAGCGACATTCCGCCAGGGTACGGCTCGCACGCCGCCCACTATCAGGATCTGCCCACCGCGGCCCTGGTCCAGGAAGTACTGGCCCGGTGGGAGCCGTCAGTAGATGAGCCGTGCGATACCGCGTTGCCGTTCCTGGTGGCTCTCCACGAACGAGCCGACCGTTCCGTCTTCGACGCTGCCGCCGACCTCATTGCTCTCCCCGATCGCCGCGAACGCCTGCTGGGCCTGCGCATTCTGCGCGAGCTCGGCCACCCGGAGTCTCGCCCCATGTTCCCGGAAACCTGGGAGCTTCTGGAGATGCTGTGTCAGATCGAAGAGGATCCCGAAATCCTGGCCTGGGCCCTCCAGTGCTTCTACTGGATGCGCAAGCCGCGCGCTCTGAGAACCATGCTGGCCTTCGCCACCCATCCTGAGGCCCGCGTCCGGGATGTAGTGGCGGGCGGGCTCGACCCCGAGGACAAACGGGCCCGGGAGGCCCTGCTCCAGCTTTGCGATGACCCGGACCCGGACGTGCGCTGGAGCGCCCTGTTCGAGGTCAAGGAGCACATTCTGGACGACACGTCCGAGATATTCGACCTGCTGCTCCGGCGAAGCGGTGACTCCAGCGATGCAGTGCGCGAGCTGGCCGACGAGGCCCTGCTCAGGCGCAGTAGATCTCCCCGCCCGCCCGGCTGACCGCCGGCAACCGCCCGCTCAGCCGCTCGCCCCCCAGCAGGCCGACCAGCGAAAGCCCGGGCAGCTCCACCGCCTCGGCCGACCCCCGGCGCACGTCCACCACCAGCCGCTCGTCGCGCGAGCGGCGCTCGAGAACCACGCGGTCGGCGCCCTCGTGCAGCACTCGGAAGCCCCCCCGCCTCAGAGCCGACGAGCTGCGGCGCAACCCGCACAGCCGCTTTACCAGCTCGCGGGTAGCCTGGCACCAGCGCTCGGTCTGCCACACCATGGGAGCCCGATTGTGCGGGTCGCGCCCTCCGCTCATCCCGACCTCGTCCCCGTAGTACACGCAGGGCACGCCGGGGAAGGCGAAGAGCAAGACCATGGCCGCCTGGACCCGGTCCAGGTCCTCGCCCAGCAGGAAGCGGATGCGGGGCATGTCGTGGCTGCCCAGCTGGTTGAACTGCAGGCAGGCCACCTGCCAGGGGATGGCGCTCAGGAAGGCCATCCACTGGGCCACCAGGGCGGCAGTGGGCAGCGCTCGGCCCTCCCCGTGGGGCGCCTTCTGGTGGAAGGCCAGGTCGCCTCCCGACAGCCAGTGCAGCACGGGCATGGTGAAGCCGCGATAGTTCATGCTGGCATCCAGCTCCTCGCCCTGCAAGTGGGGGGTGCCGTCGAAGAAATGCTCGCCCAGCAGGTAGGCCTCCGGGTTCTCGGCCTTCACCGCCCGACGCAACGCCCGTCCGATCTTATGACCCAGCTGGCTCTCCCCCTGGCGGGCCAGCATGTTGGCCACGTCCAGGCGCCAGCCATCCAGCCGGTAAGGCGGGCGGAGCCAGTGGCGCAGAATGGAGATCATCTCCTCGCGCAGCAGAGCGCTGCGATAGTTGAGCTTGGGCAGCGACTTCACCCCCAGCCAGCACTCGTACTCGTGAGGATGGCGCAGGAAGCTGAAGAACTCGGCGGTAGGGGCGTTCTTGTCCTGCAAAGCCTGCACGAACCAGGGATGGGTCTCGCCGCAGTGATTGGGCACCACGTCCAGGATCAGGCGCATCCCCTGGCGGTGCACCGCCTGCATGAGCGAGGCGAAAGCCCGGTCGCCGCCGAGGTGGGGATCCACCTCGCGGTAGTCGGCCACGTCGTATTTGTGGGAGGAGGGCGCGGTGAAGATGGGATTGAGGTAGATGGCGTTGCAGCCGAGCTCTTGCAGGTAGTCGAGCTTCTGCTCCAGGCCGGGCAGGTCGCCTCCGAAGAACTCGTGCCACCCGGTCTTTGCCTGTGGGAGCTCATGCCAGGCCCGGGCGATCACCGGCTTCCCCGAGCAAAGATACTCGCCATCCTGCACGTTGCTCGCGCTCTCGCCGTCGTAGAACCGGTCGGGGAAGACCTGGTAGAAGACGGCGTCCTCGAGCCAGGCGGGCGATTCGAAGCGAGAGAGGTAGCGAAAGTCGGTGGCGTCGGTGGGTGTGTGGCGGGTCAACCCGGCGGCGCTGAGCCAGAAAGCCCCCTCGGCCGTCTTGAGGTAGAAGCGATAACCCAGGCGGGGCGCCGAGAGGGGCAGGACGGCCGTCAGGTCGGAGCCCATCGGCAGCATCACCTCCTCGCCGTCGGGGGCGGTGCGCACAAAGGCCTGCTCCACCCCCTCGGCCTCGAGCTTCAGCTCGAGCCCGTCCGGGCGGCGTGTGCAGAAAAGGTCGCTGGAGTCGTGGTAGGCTTGCATCCGGATAGGATCGAAGCCGGGCGGTCAACTCCTGCCCTGGAAGCAAAATCCATCCCCGCAATCGGGGCAAAGTTGACAGCCCGCGCGTCTGCGCATGAGCTGGCACCAGGCCTGTCAACTCGGTCGGGGCAAAGTTGACAGCCCGCGCGTCTGCGCATGA
>JAANMY010000914.1_pt1 | contig 37570 bp, 27 predicted proteins | sample 7279691 | NCBI WGS metagenome assembly JAANMY01 (sample SAMN14094543, study PRJNA606508) | bioreactor metagenome | isolation source: A lab-scale SPAN reactor treating ammonium-rich wastewater day 388 | place: Ireland: Galway | collected 2018-02-07 | reverse complement strand
ATTGTCGACCAGGCCCAACGGCGCACAGTGCACAGCCTGGCCGAGGAAACGCTGTCCATTGGCCTGCTCAAGGCCTGTGTGCGGCGCGGCGACCTGCTCGTCACGACCGACAGCGGCCCGCGCCACTTCGCGGCGGCGTTCAACAAACCCGTCGTCACGTTGTTTGGACCGACCCATATTGCCTGGACGGAAACGTATCACCCCTTGGCGATTCACCTGCAAAAACCGGTTTCATGTGGCCCGTGCCAACTGCGCACCTGCCCGCTCGATCATCGCTGCATGACTGAGTTGGGGCCGGAGGAAGTTTACGATGCCGTTCGCCAACTGATGACGCGATGGACTTGGCCCTTGCCACAACAGGATCAACGAAAGCGAGCGTGACATGGCGGCCCTGTTGATCAATCCGCGCTATGCCCTCTTCCTGTGGAAATGGGGGCTCCGATCGTTCCATGATTTCATGGGCATCGAGGACGGCATCCTCGTGGGGGGGCACCGGCAACGGGACGTCAGGCAATTGACGTTGGATCAGCTCCAGGTCTTCCTGAAGAAAGAGTACGTGTCGCCCTGGAAGGATGCGCTAACCAATTGGTGGTCGGGTTTTGGTTGGGTGAGCAAGGCGCGCCGCGAGTGGCAGTTATTGATTCGCTTGCGTGAATTGGGCTTTTTTGCTCCCGAACCGATGGCCATGGGGGAACGCAAGGGGCAGGCGTTCCTGATGCTGCGCGCCTTGCCCATGGCGGTGGATTTGCCGCGTTTCCTGGCCGCGGCGACTCCCGGCTTGGCCCGGCGGAAAGTGCTGGAGCAGTTGGCCGATACCCTGGCGCGCTTTCACAATGCGGGCTTCCTGCATGCGGACCTTTACGCCAAGCACGTCTTCATCGGCACGCAGTCCAGCGACGTCGCCTTCGTGGATTTTCAGCGCTCCCGCTATTCGCCGCGCGGCACCCGGCTCGCCGAGCGCATGCGGGATTTGGCCAGCCTGTCCGCATCCCTTCACGAAGCCGCCGTGACACCGAGGGAGCGGGTGGCCTTTTATGCCCGTTATTGGCGGAGCACCGCGGTCCGCCGCCAACGACAAGAACAATGGGCCGCGCTGCGGGCCATTCGCCAACGCGAAGCCCAATTATTGAAGCGCAACAAAATCCGCAAGATGCGGCAGGCCACGATCCCGCCGGCCCTGGAGGGCGACGCCATGCCTGCCGTCTCCTATTGGCGAGTGAGCGTGGATGCCACGGCATGGCTGCCTTCACTGCGGGTGGTTCAGCCCCATGAGTCGTCGGGAGAGGGTCCATGTTCCTGAAACTTTGGACCCGCGGCCGCACGGGGCAGGGGCGCTTCCTGACGCATCCGGAATGGCACGACTTCCTCGGCCACGTCGAGGCGGCCGCCCTCATGAACATGCCGGTCACGGATCGGTATCATGCCAAGCAAGGACGATCCACGGGGAGGTTGGTGTTTCACCGCGATGGCCGCACTTTGGTGGTTTATCTGAAACGTCATTTTCATTTCACATGGCTGGAACGGTTGCAAGCCTGGATCGCCCCGCAAAGCGCCTGGTCCCCCGCCTGGTTGGAATGGAAACATTTACAGTGGGCCAGGGAGCATGGGATTCCGGTACCGGATGCTTTGGCCGTCGGCCAATGGCGAGGGCCGCGCGGACGATGCCAGAGTTATCTGGCGCTGCGTGAATTGACCGGTCAGCTTAGCCTCAACGAGTGGCTTCCTCATGCCGTGGCGATCCGGCCTCGCTCCGAGGCGCCGCAATGGTGGCGTTCCCTCATCCGCGAACTGGCTCGCCTGGTCCGCATCATGCATGATGCGCATCATTACCATCAGGACCTGTATCTGTGCCATTTTTACGCGCCGCTGCCGACTCGGGACGACCCCCCCCGCATCCAACCTGGTCAGATCAGCATGATCGATTTTCATCGGCTCGGCCATCATCCGATCACGGGTTTTTATTGGCGGATCAAAGACCTGGCGCAACTGCTCTATTCGTCGTTTCTTCCAGAGATTACCGACCGGGATCGATGGGCTTTTTTCCGTGCTTATTTGAACGTCCGCAAGTTTTCGAATGCGGATCGACGGCTCGCTCGGTGGGTGGCCCTCAAAGCAAAACGTTACCTGAACCATAATCAAGCGAAGACCTTTAAGCCAACCTTGCCGATGATCCCAGAGCATGATGAGACGCATCAGCGCGAGTCCAAACCGGCCGCTTAACTTGACGATGAACCCATGAATCTTGCCTTTGCCTATGAAGCGGTGTTTCCCCAGCGGGGTGGAGCGGAGACCTACCTGGCTGATCTGCTGCACCGCCTGGTGCGCGATCGCCATGAAGTGCATCTCTACGCCGTGGACTACGACGCCGCGTCGCTTCCTCAAGAATTGATACATCATCCGCTTCCCCCCAGCCGAGCTCCTCGTTTTCTTAGGCCATGGCACTTCGCCAGGGCTTGCGAGCAAGCGATTCCCTTGCATCGGCATGACGTCGTGGTCGGTCTGATCAAAACCTGGCACCAGGACGTGCTCATTCCCCAAGGGGGGGTGCATGTTGTTTCCGCTCGGGAGAACCTGCGCAAACATGCTTCCTTTTGGATGCGTTCCTTGGCCTGGTGCGTCCAGCGCTGCAGCTTGAGTTATTGGTCGTTTCGCTGGCTGGAGCAAAAACAATATCGTGCGGACCGACCGCTCTGGGTGGTGGTGCCGAGTCGCATGGTGCTGGGACATTTGCAACAGTCGTATCCCGTCGATCCGAGCCGCGTGCGCGTCATTCCCAATGCCATCGATGCCGACCGCATGACAGCCTATGACCGCCCCATGCTGCGCGCGGAACTGCGTGATCGGCTCGGGATACATCCAGAAGAAGTGGTGGGGTTGTTCTGCGGCCATAACTATCGGCTGAAGGGACTCGGGCCTTTGCTGCGGGCTTGGGCCAGGCTTAAGGGGTCTGCTCAATTGATCGTCTGCGGCGGGCAAAACGTCAAACCCTATGAACGCCTGGTCCGCGATTTGGGCGTGGCCGATCAGGTTCATTTTCTGGGCTTCGTCGAGGAAGTGAGGCAGCCCTATTTTGCCGCGGATTTCCTGGTCCATCCAACCTTCTATGATCCTTGCGCGCTGGTCACTCTGGAAGCCCTTGCCTGTGGATTGCCCGTGATCACCACGGTGCACAATGGGGCCGCGGAATTGCTCCCTCCCGCCATGCAATCCCACGTGATTTCCGATCCGCATGATGCCGATCACCTGGCCTGGCACATACAACAATTTTGCGACGACGCTTATCGCCAGGGATTGGCCCGATCGGCCCGGCAGGCGGCCATGGCCTGGACGTTTGAGGATCATTATCAAGCCTTGCTCGAATTATTCGCGGAAGTGGCGCGTCGCAAGCAAGCGGCTTGATGGCATCGTGCCTCGAGAATGTCATGGATTTGCTCATCGTCTTGGTGATTGTGGCGGCCTATTTCATCGGCGCCATCCCCTTCGGCTACCTGGTGGCCCTGATCGTCGGCGGCATCGATATTCGCTCCAAAGGCAGCGGCAATATCGGCGCGACCAACGTCGGCCGCGTCTTGGGTTGGAAGTGGTTTCCCATCGTCTTTCTGTTGGACTTCCTCAAAGGGGCATTGCCGGTTGCCGCGATTCGCTGGGCCTGGGTGCCGATCAACCCTGGACCGTCGGGCATACCCCTTGATGAAATCGCCGCCTTGGTCGGCTTGGCGGCCCTGCTCGGACACTTGTGGCCCATTTACATTGGTTTTCGCGGCGGCAAGGGCGTGGCCACTGGAGCAGGCGTCTTTGTTCTGCTGCTGCCCATTCCCACCCTCGCCGCCGTGGCCGCCTTCGTCGTTTTGTTGCTGGGCTTTCGCTATGTTTCCCTGGGAGCCATCGTAGCGGCCATCGTGCTCCTTGCCGCCCGCTTCATGGAGGTCGGTTCAGCCGCGCTGCAACCCGAACAGCGTGCACTGACGCTATTCTGCATCCTGGGAGCGGGATTGGTGCTGTGGCGGCACCGCGGCAACATGCTCCGCCTTTGGCAAGGCACGGAGCAGAAAATAGGCCAACGCGCCAATACCGATTCGAGCAATATCGAAGTTCATCAACCGGCATCCTAAATTGGTTTCGTTTTCGAAGTCGTCATCGAGAAGGAGTCCAACCCATGAATTGGATCAAAATGCTGCACATGTTGTCGTTGGGCTTGTGGGTTGGTTCGAGCACTTTTTTCGGATTCTTCACGGCCTTGCCGATCATTGCTCGGATGCGTGAATTAGCCTCCACGGCGGGCAATTGGGCCGGATTTACCGATGAGAAGCAGGGCGTTCGCATGGCGGGGGAGGCTCTGGATGTGGTGTTCGCCCGGTATTTTCCCTGGCAAGTGGCCTGCGGCGTGGTCGCCACCCTGACGGGCCTGCTGCTCTACTCTAGTCCGGGCTTCATACAGAAGACACGGATTGGCCTGCTCGGCCTGGCCTTGGGGCTGGCGACGCTGAACCTGGTCGTCTTCGCGCCCAAGGTCCATGAAGTGCGGCTGCAGCGTTACGATCAGGACGTGGAAAAAGCCAAGCTGGCAGAGACATCGTTCAGTCTGCTGCATAACTACAGCTTGATCTGCGACATGGTCACGCTGCTGTGCGCGTTCTTAGCCCTGGCCCTGTTTGCCTGGCAACCCCATCCACCGAACGTTAAATGATGGTGGGCGGTCTATCCATGAGATGAGCGACCACACGACGCCGTGGAACGTTCAATGGAACCCGCGATGGCCAAGCAAGGAATGCTGTCGCGGCGGCAAGTCAACCCATAGAATGGTGATACCGCGCCCCCGTAGCTCAGGGGATAGAGCATCGGTTTCCTAAACCGAGGGTCGCAGGTTCGAATCCTGCCGGGGGTACTGACCCAACGCTCCAAGCAACTTCCCGACCCGGCGGTTCACGCCGGGTCGGAGACTTTCATCGCCTCACCTCCGCGTTTTACGCCCATCACCGCAAGGGTTTACCCGTCACCCGAGGCTCTGCCGTTGTCTCTCCCCATGCTGGGGTGGAGACATACCCACGACTACTGGCCCGGAGGGATCGGGGAAACTCTCGGTGTCTCGGCCCTGTTCCCACGTTCGGGTTATAGCCTTGTCGGCATCGCTCCCGAGCGGCCAACCGTTCGGTTGGTCACGGGCGAACCGCACCCTCTTCGGAAGGACAGCGGGTCGATGGTCGGCGAGTGTCTGCGTTAGCTAACGAAGTTCCTTTTGCAGGGCGTACATGCCGTTGGTCGGGCCGTCGCGGCTGGGGGCGTAGACTGGGCCGATCAACTCGACCGGCAACTAGCCGTCGCGGTGGGAGACGTGCGGGGCGCAAGTGAACCGCTTGACCACGGGCAGCTTGGTGAAGTCACGGGGCCAGCCGGGCTGGAGCTTGTGCCTGCCCTTGGTGGCCTTCTTGCCCAGGTCGCGGTAGCCGGCGTTTTCGAGGATGACCAACTCCCGCAGGTGGCGCGGGTAGTCCTGGCGGAGGAACGACTCGACCAGCTGGCCGAGCAGGTGCGGCCGGTGGAACGTGCAGCAGAGCGCGGCGAGCTTCATGAGTCCACGAACCTCCGAACGGCGTCGCGGAGCGGGGAGGCCATTGCGTGAACCAGGTCGGGCGTGAGCTTCGGCCTCGGCTCGTCCCACGGGGCGTCGGCGATCCGCCAGCCGAGGTGGGTGTAGCCCGTGAAGCGGTTCTCAGAGTTCGGCGGGCGGACGAACACGACCGGCGTGCCCATCGCGGCACAGGGTAGCAGGACGTGCAGGCGGTTGGTCACCACCCAGCGGGCCTTGGCGTAGAGGTTCAGCCGCCGGGTGGCTTCGGCCACACGGTCGCAGTCGCGCGGCACCGTGTAGGTCAGCTTGGTGCTGGCGGCGATCCGGGGCGGCAGGCGGTCGAGGTCCGCCGGGGCCACGTCCACCAGCAGCACGTCATCCGTGCGCGGGCCGTAGGCCGGCTCCAGGGTCAGCGTGGTGCACCACGACAACCAGGCGTCGATGCCGTGGCGGGCGCACAGGTGGATCGTCCACGGGTCGCGGCAGCCGATCAGGCCGGCGGCTTTGCGGGGAATGGCGTCGGGGTCGTTGGTGTGCAGGCCGACGAACAGCGTCCTGGCCCGCGTCTGTGGTGGCCAGTGCTTGTGCGCCCCGCCGGCGTACCAGCCGTTGACGACCCAGCGGACGTCCTCGCCCCAGTCGCGGGCCGGGGCCAGGTCGTCACGATCGATCCGCAGATCGACGCACGGCAGCAGGCGTTCCAGGGCGAGCGACTGGATGTCGTCGCCGATGTTCTGGGTGCGGTACTGGACGACAGGATCGACGATTTGAGAAATCACGCGGTTCACTGAGGCGTTACCAACGATCCTGCGAACCCGGCATCTTCGATAGCTTTGAGGATTTGATCTTGAGGGAATGGACAACAGGCTTCGGTGGACACCACGGCTTGCTTGTTCTTGAAATCCACTTTGGCACTCAACACTCCCGGCACGCCTCTGATTGATTTTTCCAGAGCGACGGAGCAACCTTCGCAGGTCATCCCTTCGATGGCGATGGTCGTCTTTGTGACAAGCGGGCTTGTGGCCGTGGTTTCGCTTTCAGCCTCTTGGCTCGCCATGAAGAAGCTGACGTACTTCGGGAAAAATAGAAACAGCGCCGCCAGCAGCGTCACGCCCCATAGCATGATCTTGTTCATGGTTATCATGGAGAACCGCTGCTTAGTTTCCTTTTGCGGAACGGCACAGCAGTCATGGGCGGTGGAACAGCAGTTGCTTTCCGTGGTGGGTGACTTTCGGGGGCGGTAGGTAAAGTAGAACGCCGCCGCCAAGAAGCCGAAGGTCAGCACGATGAAGAGCGGTCTATACGCTTCCAACGCCCCGGCGATTCCCGCTCCTGAGACGCCGAAGGCCAACAGCAGCAACGGCAACCAGCAGCAGCTTGAGGCGATGATTGCCGACAGGACCGTTCCAATTTTTGTAATCGTCTCGGCCTTGTTTCCTGATGAAATGACGGGGGCTATCGGGGTGAGTTCAGCCTTTGCAGTTTCGATGCCTTTGGCGACAGTGCCAAGACAGCATGACCCGGACGGATTCGTGACCTCGCACGAACAGCCGGGGTCTTTCATCTTTGTGCGAATGTCCGCCAAGGCGTCCGACTGGCCTTTCAGTCGGAGTTCGCTGGTGATCGTGGCGATGGAGTGGCCGAAGCAGTAGCAAAGGGGGCGTTCCCCCGTCGTTTCCTTCACACCGACCGCAACCTTGAGTTGATCTTTGGTGAACGTGACGCCGCTCTGCTCCCCGAAGTACACCACGTCGCATTCGGGCGAGTCACAAAACCGCCAGCCGGTATTTCCTTTGGAAGGGGTACAACCGGATTCGCAATTCGACTCGTCTGCAACGGCAACCGCCGCAGCGTACTCATCCTTGAGCAACGCCCGAAGGGTCACAGGCTTGACGGTCTTTCCCTTCTTGCCGCACTTCGGGCAATCCGTAGCCGTCGCTGTGGTAGTTGTCATGCTCATTATTCCTTTCTTGAACTGCGGGGGTGTCCATCCAGTGCGTCAAGGATGGGACACTCCGAACCGTCGCCTTTTTCGCAACACTCTTGGGTCAGCCGTACCAGTGCTTTCTTCATCCGCTGCAATGTCCTGATTTTGTCCTCAATGTCGGCAATCTTGATTTCTGCTCTGGCCTTCACATCGTCGCAAGACGTGTCGGGATCAATCCGCAAGGAAAGAAGTTCCTTGATTTCGTTAAGCGTGAAACCGAGTTCCTTCGCACGCTGAATGAACAGCAAGCGGGCAATGACTTCCTCATCGAACTGCCGATAGCCAGACACGGTGCGTTCCGGCTTGGCAAGCAGTCCTTCCCGTTCGTAGAACCGCACCGTCTCGATGCCCACGCCGGAACGCCGGGCAACCTGCCCGATGGTCAATGGCTTGATGGTCATGGTCTGGCTTCCTTCGTCTTTCTCCATTATCGACCCTGTACCATACTACAGAGTCAAGCCCTATTCGAGCTAGTGAGTCCATGACTCCAAAGAGCACGACGGCCGGCACCGATTCCGCCGACGGGCAGTCGCACCCCTCGCCTGACGTGCTTTCGCCCCGGCACAGGTCCGGGCAGACCACGCCGACGGCCCCCTGGAAGCCGGGCGGGCCGACGCCGCAGCTGGCGAGCGCCTCCTGCTTGTGCTTCTCGCGATCGGCCCGCTCGGCCTCCTGCATGCGGTTCAGTTCGTCCTCGACCCCGGCCCGCTCGCCCTCAATCGCCGCCCGGCGACGCTGGCGTTCCGCCTCCCGTTCGTTGACGGCCACGTCGCGGCGGGCGTTGATGGCGTTGTCCTCGGCGGCGATCTCGTCGTTGATGCGGGCGATCTCCTCGCCGGCGTCCTTGCCGGTGAACACGCTCTTGACCCGTGCCCACACCTTCTTGAAGAAGCCGCTGAAGCGGTTCCACGCCTTCTGCAAGACGCCGATGAAGTTCGTCCAGGCGGTGCCGAGGAAGCTGACCGTCTCGACCCAGGCGACCTGGATGCCGGCCCAGGCGTTGTTGAGGAAGCGGGCCAGGCCGCAGACCGCCCGGTAGGTAGAAGGTGTCGATGAAGAAGTTCTTGAAGTCGATCCACTGCTCCTCGACTCAGGGGACGCAAAAAATCCCCAAAATGGCCTTGAACACATACCAACCAGTTGGTATGTTTATATCATGTCAGACACTCGTGGAGAACAAACCAGGCAGCGGATTCTTGGAACTGCATTGAATGTCTTTCGTTGTCAGGGCTACGCCGCAACAACGGTGGATGATTTGTGCCGTGCGGCTGGTGTCACCAAAGGAGCCTTCTTTCACCACTTCGAAAGCAAGGAATCGGTCGCGCTTGCAGCGATTGAGTATTGGAACAGTTTCACGGGAGCGTTGTTCGCCAACGCACCGTACTGGCAGGTGGAGGATCCCCGGGCGCGACTGTTGGCGTACCTCGACTTCCGAGGGGAACTCGTGCGGGGAGAACTCCCCGAATTTACTTGTTTGCTCGGGACTTTGGTGCAGGAGACGTTTGCCAGCCACCCGGTACTTCAGGCGGCGTGCGGCGCCGGGATGCACGGGCACATACAAACACTGATACCGACGATCCGAGCTGCCAAGGCCAAGTATGCTCCGCAGGCCAAGTGGACTGCCGAGAGCTTGGCGCAGCAAACGCAAGTCGTGCTGCAAGGGGCCTTCGTGCTCGCAAAAGCCTTGAACGATCCACAGGTCGTGCATGAGGCGATTAGGCATTTGAAGCGTTATGTCGAGCAACTATTCCCTCTTCTCAAATCAGGAAGCCGAAGATGAGTATGAACAATATCAGCTACTTCGAGATTCAAGCCGCTGATCCGCAGGCGTTGGCCACGTTCTACGGCACTCTGTTCGGCTGGCGGTTCCTCAGGCAGGATGGCTTGCCGGTCGAGTATTGGCGCATCGAGACCACGGGAATCGCCGGGGGCCTGCTGAAACGTCCCGCCTCAACACCGCCTGATGGCTGTGGGACGAACGCCTTCGTGTGTTCCATCCAAGTCAACGACTTCGACTCCACCGCTGAGTCAATTATCCGCGGAGGCGGTCGCGAAGCCATGCCGAAGTTTGCTGTTCCCGGACGCTGCTGGCAGGGCTACTTCATTGACCCCGCGGGCAACACCTTCGGTATCTTTCAGCCCGATGAGCAAGCGCGCTGAAAACCATCACCGTTGTCAACAATCGCACAATAGAACCATCCCGACAGGAGTACTCATGATCGCCAAAAACACCATTTGCATCTGGTACGACCGCGAAGCCGAGCAAGCCGCCCGGTTCTACGCCTCAGTCTTTCCCGATAGCCACGTGGGTGCGATCCACCGCTCGCCAATGGACAACCCCGGCAACAAGGCGGGCGAGGTGCTCGTCGTCGAGTTCACCGTGTGTGGCGTCCGGTGCATCGGGCTGAACGGCGGGCCAATGTTCCCGCAGACGGAGGCGTTTTCGTTCCAGATCGCCACGGAGGATCAGGAAGAAACCGATCGCTACTGGAACGCGATTGTGGGAAATGGCGGACAGGAAAGCGAATGCGGGTGGTGCAAAGACCGCTGGGGTGTCAACTGGCAGATTATCCCGCGCACGCTGACCGAGGCATTGGCCGCCGGTGGAGACGAAGCCAAACGGGCTTTCGCCGCCATGATGACCATGCGCAAGATTGACGTTGCCGCCATTGATGCGGCACGCCGAGGACACCAACCTCCCAACTCACAAGGACAGGCCATGTCGCAACCCATCACCATCGAAGCATTCGTTCCCGTTCCGCCCGAGCAGGCGTGGCAAGCGTTCAATACACCTGAGGCCATCACGCAGTGGAACCAGGCCAGCCCCGACTGGCATTGCCCGTGGTCCCAGGTCGATCTGCGTGTGGGTGGTCGGCATGTCTCCCGCATGGAGGCCCGCGATGGTTCCTTCGGCTTCGAGTACGAAGGCACTTACGAAGAGGTGGACGCCCCACACGCCGTGACGTTGCGTCTCGATGATGGCCGTGGCGTCCGCACCACCTTTACCCCGGAAGGGATCGGCACACGTGTGCAGACCGTATTCGACCCGGAGCAGAGCAATCCCGTGGCGATGCAACGCACCGGCTGGCAGGCAATCCTTGATAGCTACGCGGCGTATGTCGTCCGTTCTTTGGAAATATGATGAACAACTTGGAACTGATCTTGGACATATATTCGGCTTCGCTCAACGATTTCGTTGAAGCGGTTGCTAGCATCCCGAAATCAGCAATGACTGCGCAACCCGCCGGGCTGGTCAATCACCCCGCTTGGACGCTCAGCCATTTGGCCCATGCCGCAGCGTTCATCACGACTCTACTCGATGAGCCCATGTGATGATGTTGGCGATAACGACATGGAGCTTTACGGCCCAGGTTCCGTTCCAATCGCGGACCCCAGCAGATACGCAACTAAGGCAGAACTCATTAGCCGATTGACACGTCAACACGAGATTGTGGAACGCGTTGTCCGGGCCAAACATCTGGACTACTTTGCCAAAGTGCCACCAGCACCCTTCGTCAGCTTCGCACCAAATGTTGGCCGAATCATTGTCTACCTACTAGCAGCCCACGAGTCGTATCACCTCGGCCAACTAATGGATTGGAAGCGATCTGCAAGCCTCACTTGATACACACCAATAAATCGTGTCGTTTCGCGAGTGAATCACCGCAAAAGTCCTAAGCCGGTGGGTTGGAGAGGATCCGTTCGCCCTGATCACGTCCGGGACTTCTTCTGCAAGTCCCGAAAGCTGACGCGGCCGCGTTTGACCGGTTCGCGTCCACCGGTGCCGGGGAGGATGACGCCCTGGATCGACGCGGCCCAGGCGTCCGCGACGGTGTCGCTCATCGCCGTGCCGGCCCGGTCTGGAGTTGGTTCGTTCATGCTGTCCCTCATGCGCAGTGTCCGACCGTTACCTATGCCGTCCGCGAACAGGTTGTCCGCGTCGCTGGAAGATCTCAAACGGCGATGCGGCCCCTCCCTTGTTTAGCTACCGGAACCGCGCGAACGTCGGTGGTGGAATTCGCGATCTCTGCTGTCTTGGCGTGTGTCCCTCTACTGAAGAGCTTTCCAGTTCGCGCGCCGGATGACGCATCGGTCGGCGGATTTCTCGGAGGGGTCGGGATGTGGCCGAGTGGAAGACACGTCGGCTTTGTCCGGGTCGGCTGCTCCGCTTGCAGCTGCGACATCTTCCAGCCGCCGGGCATGGTGACCAGCGCCCGCTTCTCCAGTTCGATCGGCTCGAACGGTTCGGCGGCGTCAGCCTCCCCACTGGCCGGCGCGTCGGTGTAGAGGATGCCGGCGAAGTCGGCGGCTGCAATCTGGGCTTAGGTGTTCTCGTCAAGTTCGAGTGCCACGAAGCTGATTCACACCAGCAAGGCCCAGCAAACTCCCGGCCGCTGGCTTAGGAGGTCTTCCCCTCAGCCACAAACTGAACTTGCTCAGCTCGTACCCCGAGAGAGGCTTGCCCTGTAAATCCTATTTCCTTGAGTGTGATTTCTTGTAGACCCCATAAGCGAGTTGCCGAATCGGCAATTGAATCACTCCCGAAGTGGAATACTCTTTGTTAATCTAGTGACGTCAGAGCATTATGTCTAAAGGTCAGGACGGCGGTGATGACAAGAATCTCTCTTACGCCGGCAATCACCCGCAGCTGGATGACTAAAACCGATACAGGCCATACTGTCTTTACGAGCGCCAGGAACCCGCTCCCCAATGCCTGTCGCGCCTACTGTTTCAACACTTGGTCATTCAAACTCCTCTCGAGGATTCGCGATAAATCCTCGGTATTGGGGCTAGACCTGTATGGCACTGCCATCCTCGATTCGGATCTCGCTTATTTGGAGCATTTGCCAAACCTTCAATGGTTAAACCTTGGTTTTACACGTGTCACCGATAAAGGAATTCACCACCTAGCCAATCTCGCACATCTCTCCGATCTAAATTTGTCTAATACAAGGGTTTCTGGCACTGGCCTGTCATCATTAGGCTCTTTAAAGACACTCCGCGTGCTTAAACTGTTCGGAGCCCATATCTCAGATGCATCACTGTCGAACCTTTCTACACTGTCCCATCTGCACAGCCTTGACCTATCTTACACAAAAGTCACTGATCGGGGAATTCATGCCCTTCGCCCACTAAAAAAACTCATCCATATCAGTTTTTCCGGCACGCAGGTTACAGACGACGCTTACAAAATACTAGGTAATTTGCAACGCTTTCAATCTTTATCTTTAAAAAAGCCGTCTACATTATGTGCCAATCTAGGAATCAAAGAACTCCCGCGTCTTCAAGAGCTATACTTAGGAGGTGCACAAATTACAAATGATGATTTAATGTTTGTATCGCGGTGCAAGAACCTTCGACGTTTATGTCTAATTGACACCAAAATAACAGATGAAGGACTTGAGAATCTCGCTGGGTTATCACAACTACAATTCCTCAGAATTTACGGAACACACTTGGATGGTCGAGGACTTGAATTCTGTTCCTGTCTGCCGAATTTGCGTGAGTTGGACCTTAGTTTCACCCGAGTGAGTAATGTGGCTTTACCACATGTCGCGCGCATTCCAAACCTTGAGAAATTGGATCTGGTTCGCACAAGAATTACCAGCAACGGGCTGACCCCTCTGGCTCATCGCCCACGCAAATTGAAAGAACTAAAAATCCCAAGCGAACTTATGTCAGGTGTGGGGCTTCGCCATTACCTGTCATCTGTTGAAGAATCGCGTGAGCTCGATTTGTCTCAATTGACTTTGACGAAGGAGGACTTTTTGGAGATCGCTAGACTGCGCAAATTACAATCTCTAAATATTTCCCTTTCTAAAGGTCATTTCGATGTTAATCATGTGGCACTCTTGTCTAAAGCGCGTTCACTTCGATCCCTACGCATATTCCTTTCTGGAGTAAATTCAAGGAATACAGAGGCTGTCGGACAAATTCGATCATTACGACGACTTGACATTGGTAAAAATACGATGGGAGATGTTGGTTTTAAGCATTTGTGTAGTCTGAATCGATTGGAAGTTCTTGACGCTCAAGAAACGGGAATATCTGACGACGCACTAAAGTATCTGTGCAACTTTCCAAGGTTAACAGACATCTCGCTGATTCGTAATCCGATCACCGGACGCGGCTTGGATTCGCTGTGCGTTGCCGTGGGACTGAAGGCGATAGACTTGTTTTGGACAAAACTTAATGATGAAGGTATGGGTTGTTTATCAAAGCTAGTCTCACTTGAACATGTAAATATTAGTCGTACAGATATTAGCGATGTTGGGTTGAGAGAAATTAGGAAACTGACTCGGCTACGTTCACTTATGGCGAACGACCTAAGGATAAATGGAGATGGATTCTCGGGACTCTCTGAGTCTTCACGATTGGTTTGGTTGTCGTTGAGCAGGAGTAAGATCGATGATGAAGGTGTGGCGAAAATATCGAGACTGGGTCGTCTTGAAACATTGATTTTGAATGAAACACGTATTACAGATAAAGCATTACCAAATTTGATAAAGCTGAAGAAACTCAGGAATTTGCACCTTTCGGATACGGCAATTTCGGATCAATCTATTGAGTGCTTTGTTGAAATGTCCAGTCTTCAGGAATTGGAGGCGATTCGAACGCGGATCACAAAGAGAGGTATTCGGTGGTTACGGCAGAGAATGCCGTATTGCCAGATAACTTATCGTGAGCCGGCGATAGATTAGTTTGTGGAGTATCGACTCATATTGCGCTTGTACTCGCTGAACGGCTGCGAGGACGCGCCGCCGAATCAGCCGTGACCGCCTTGGCATGAACTATTTCCGAACCCAAGACGTGAAACGGGGGTGCTGCAGCTGCTGGCTCATGGCATCGTCTCCACCAGCGGGCACGCGCGGCCATCGCAGAAATGATCACACTAAGACAAGGCCGAGCATGCCATTGAAGCTAAAAAAACACCTTATCCCTCCCGTTCATCAAGTGAATTTTTCATTTTTTGTGAGTCGCCTAGTCTCATTGGCTCATCGAGCGAGCCACAGCATCCAGTGCTCTTGCGGCTGCGCTAAGACGTTCGCCTCAGCGGTCGGCACGATCTCCCGTTCATAGCTGACGCTACGCAGGTCGCAGGCCCGTCGCAGTTTGTCGAGGAGACGGTGACGGGGCACTCTGCAGGTGCGGCTCGAGCACGGGCGTCGCGTGCGGGAACCGCCTCCCGGTTCGTCGTACTCTCTGGTTCTTCAAGCCAGTTTTTACTAAAACCGGATGACGGAAGACCATGCCCGGAAACGCGAAACGGGGACGCCGCCACGAATGGCGACGGCCCCGCCGTGTTAACCGAGGACGGTTTGGTTCGCATAACCCGTCCAGAAAGCTCCCCGAGAGGAACACTTATCGTAACAATACTCTCAGCTCACGATGACGCAACCTACATGCAGACATGAGGATAGCGATTTCGGATCTCTCTCGGTGGTAGGAACGAGTGAAACACTCCTCGAACTCCGCAGCCTGTGACCGGGCAGCCGTATGCCATGAAAATCGAAGTGGCCTGTTCGGTGCGGAAAGAGGCGGTTGCTGTTCAACGCGCGCTCGGTAGCCGGCCGCAGTGCAACTTGTCGGCCTGGGCGATCAAGGTCGCAAGTGGGCGGTTTCGCACAGGCCCAGTCGCGTCAACAACGCAGTTGTCGAACAGTTCCGGCGACCATAATCTAAGAGTACATATAGCAGCATTTTGGCGCAACGGCTGAGGAATACCCACGCAGGCACGCGAATTGCTACAATGACTCACGACGGTTCGACGAGTGGTCCAGTTAGCCGAATCCTTCACAAGCTTAGTTGGGAAGCTTGAACTCTATGGTCCGCATCGGGCTGACCCTGTATTTGACGATAGCGACAGTAGTCGGGCCGTGGCTCTGCTGCTGCTCGGTAGGTCATTGCCCTCTCATCTTCGGCGCAGAAAAGCCGTCAGCGACTGTTCCTGTGCCTCATTCCTGCTGCGGACACGGCGCAACGCCTTCGGGTGACCCCATCCCGGATGACGAGCAGGTTCCCGGGAGTCCATCGCCGACAGCCCCGCACGGGCCTTGCCCATGCAAAGATGGGCAATGGGACCTCTCGGTCCCTGTCACGCAGCAACGCTCCCTCGGCGTCGAGTCGGGCGAAGCGGTTGCGGGCCTTTCCCCGTTCGAGGCCGGAAAGCTCCTGGCCGCGTGGTCCGTGGACCGCTGCGACCTGGGTGGAGCGCACGGGGAGCCGATCACCTTCCCGTTTTCCTCTTGCCGGGACATTCTGCGCGCACTCCAAATCTTGCGCTGCTAAACCCGGGTTCACACATCTTCCTGATCGCGATGCCGGGCGGTCCTGTCGCCGTCCAGCGTCTGCTGGGGTAAGCGCGGCCCCGTGCGCGACCCTGTTCCCATGCGGGCATTTACCACACAGTCTGGAATAGGTCAGGGAAAAGGACGCGGTCCGCGCGTTCGCCTTGACCCCCGCCCGGCCAAGGCGTGCTCGGCGGGCACCATTCCCAATTCGAGTTTCACAAGAGAGGACATACTCACCATGAAGACGATTGTTTGGCTCTGCCTAGTGCTCCCGCTCACTGTCCTGGTCCTGTCCGGCTGTTCCGGCACGGATCAGCCGAAGGCCGATACCGGGACGAAGAACGACGGCCAGGCGAACGACGAAGCCTCCATCCGCTCCAACTTGGCGAAGCTCAGCCTTGAGGACCGCAAACTCGCCGAGGAGCAGGTCTTCTGCGCCGTCGAGACCAAGAACCCGCTGGGCTCGATGGGCGTGCCGTACAAGGTGATGGTCAAAGACCAGCCCGTGTTCTTGTGCTGCGACGGCTGCGAGACGAGGGCGAAAGCCCACGCCGAAAGGACGCTGGCCAAGGTCCAGCAGCTCAAAGAGAAGAAGGCGGGGACGCCCTCGAAGTGACTGGTGGGCCGGGGGGGGCGGTCAACTTCCCCCGCACTGCGAGCCTGCCTTGACGAAAGGAATTCCCGTGACGAACCCCGTGCCTGACAGCGACGACACCCGAGGCAACGACGTTCCGCCGCACGCGCTGCTGGCGGTGGCGGTGGTCGCACGTCTGGGTTCCGACACAACCCAAGGGCTTCCCGATGAACGGGTCGGAGAGTTGCGGAGTCGGTACGGGTACAACGAGCTGTCCGAGGCTCCCGGGCCGACCCTGTGGCGGCAATTCCTCGGCCAGTTCAACGAGGTCGTAGTGTGGATTCTGCTCGCCGCGGCGGTCCTCTCGGGCCTGGTCGGCGAGTGGGCGGACGCCGGGGCGATCCTGGCGATTGTCCTACTGAACGCCCTCCTCGGCATGGTTCAGGAACGGCGAGCGGAACATGCTCTCGCCGCCCTCCGCAAACTCTCAGCGCCCTCTGCCAAGGCAATCCGCGGCGGGCGGCTGCGGTCACTCCCGGCGCGGGAGTTGGTGCCTGGGGACCTCGTGGAACTGGAGGCGGGGGACTACGTCCCGGCTGATGCCCGGCTCCTCAGCGCTGTCGGGTTTCGGGTTCAAGAGGCGTCCTTGACCGGGGAGTCGGAGCCTGCGGACAAGGATCCCGGAGCCGCGCTGGACCCTGCGACCGCCCTGGGCGACCGTCGCAACATGGTCTACCTGGGAACGGTGGTCGTCGCGGGAAAGGCCAGCGCGGTGGTTGTCGCCACCGGCATGCAGACCGAACTGGGACGAATCGCGGGGCTGCTCCAACACCACGCCCCGGAGCCGACGCCGTTGCAACGCCGGCTGGCGGAACTGGGACGCGTCCTGGCCATCGCATGCTTGGCCATCGCGGGCGTCGTGTTCGTAATCGAACTGATGCGCGGCACCCGGCTCTCGGAGGTGTTGTTGCTTGCCGTTAGCTTGGCCGTGGCGGCGGTACCAGAAGGGCTGCCGGCCGTGGTCACGGTGGCCCTGACCCGCGGATTGCAGCGGATGGCGCGGAGGAATGCTCTGGTCCGCAAGTTGCCCAGCGTGGAAACGCTCGGCTCGGTCACCGTCATCTGCTCGGACAAGACCGGCACCCTGACCCGCAACGAGATGACCGTGAAAGAGATTGTGGCAGGTGTTCGGAGCTACCGGCTCACCGGCGGCGGGTACGAACCGCGCGGCGAGATTTTCTATGCGGAGGATTCAGAAGCAACCAAGCCGGTCGATCCGGCAAGTGTCCCGGACCTCGCGCTTGCCCTGACGGTTTGCGCATATTGCAACAACGCGAAGGTGATTCCCCGTGGTGACGGGATCGGCTGGCAAGTGATCGGCGACCCGACCGAAGGCGCGCTGCTGGTCGCCGCCCTCAAAGGCGGAGTGCAAACAGACCGTAACAGCCGGCGGGTTGTGTACGAGATTCCTTTCGACTCCGAGCGCAAGGCGATGTCAGTTGTGATCGGCTCCCCGCAAGGAGCGCCCGTGATGTACACGAAAGGCGCGCCGGAAGTGATTCTCGCAAAGTGCCGATCGAAACAACACGAGGGCCTGGCCCAGGCACTCACGGAGGCGGATAGAGTTGCAGTCATGCGTGTCGGCGGGGAGATGGCAAAGCGGGCGCTGCGGGTGCTAGCGTTGGCATACCGCGAATACACTGCGGGCAGCACAACCATCTACGAGGAGGCCGATCTAACCCTCGTCGGGTTGGTGGGCATGATGGACCCGCCGCGGGAGGAGGCGCGCGAGGCCGTACGGCGCTGCCATGAGGCGGGCATCCGTCCAGTAATGATCACTGGCGACCATCCCGGCACCGCTCTGGCCGTCGCCACCGAGTTGGGACTCGCACGAGACGACGACTCTGTCGTGACGGGGGCCGACTTGGACAAATTATCCGAGGACGAGTTGGACGCACGGGTGGAGTCCGCCCCCGTCTATGCCCGCGTCACTGCCGAACACAAGTTGCGCGTCGTGCGGGCGTGGAAGCGTCGTGGCCAAGTCGTGGCGATGACAGGCGACGGCGTCAACGACGCCCCGGCGCTCAGAGCGGCGGACATCGGCATCGCCATGGGCGTCACCGGCACCGATGTCACCAAGGAGGCATCGGCGATGGTGCTGACCGACGACAACTTCGCCAGCATTGTCAGCGCCGTCGAGGAAGGTCGGGGCATCTACGACAACATCCAGAAGTTCTTGCTCTATCTGCTCGCGGGGAACGCGGGCCTTGTGATGTTTGTTTTCCTCTCCTCGCTTCTGGGATGGCCGTTCCCGCTGACCGCCACCCAGATCCTGTGGATGAATCTGGTGACCAATGGCCTTCCCGCTCTGGCACTGGGGATGGAGCCGCCGGAGCCCGACGTCATGCGCCGCAAACCACGACCGCCCGGCGAGCCGATCCTCAACGCCCGCTCCGGCATCCTGACGCTCACCCCTGGATTGCTCGTTGCTGGGAACACCGCCGTCGGTTTCTATTTAGTCTATCAGGGAGAAGAGATGAACCTGCCAAGGGCACGCACGATGGCCTTTTGCGTGGTGTCTTACGGGTTTATCTTTTCCTCGCTCGGCTTCCGCAGTCCAAGACGAACGATGCCCGAGTTGGGTTTCCTCACGAATCCGCCTCTGCTCGGGGCGATTGCAGTGTCGTGCCTGCTGCAGCTGAGCGTTGTGATGCTGCCGGTGGCTCATCCTGTGTTCGAGACGGCGAGCCACTTCGCCTGGGAGTGGGGGCTGATCGGTCTGCTGGCCCTCATGCCCGTTACGGTCATTGAGGTAACGAAGATAATCCGCGCAAGGCTCTGTCCGTCGCCGCCCCCCGCCCGGGGTGGGAACGGGCTGCCGGCCGGCGCTGGGGCCGACGACCGGCCCGGGAGGTAAGCCATGCGTTTGTTCTTGAAATTGCTCAAGGTTTTGATCGTCCCCCTGCTGCTCGGAGGTCTCGTTGTGGCGCTGCTGTCATGGCCGGACACGTCAACTGAAGTCGCCGGCGGGGCCTCTGACTACACCTGCTCGATGCACCCGCAGGTCCGGCTGCCCATGGGGCAGAAGTGCCCCCTGTGCGGCATGGACCTAGTCCCCGTCGCGCAGCTCGGAGCCCTCCAGGCCCAGCTCGAAGAGCGGGCCGGAGTGCAGACCGAGGCGGTAAAGTACCTCGAGCTGTCCAAAGAGGTGCGGACCGTCGGCCGGCTCGACTACAACGAGCGGCAGGTGGCCTACATCACCGCCCGCATCGCCGGGCGGGTGGACCGCGTCTACGCCGATTTCACCGGCATACAGGTGAAAAAGAACGATCACCTGGTGGACATCTACAGCCCCGACCTGGTCCTCGCCCAGGACGAGCTTATCCGCGCGCTGGACGCCAAGGGGGGCTTCGGAGAGGCCACACTGGAGGCGGCACGCACCAAGCTCCGCCTGCTGGGCATCCTTCCCGAGCAGATCCAGGAGATCGAGAAGTCGCGCAAGCGCACCACCCACCTGACCATCTACGCTCCCATCGGCGGTACAGTCATCGAGAAGAGCGTCCGGGCAGGGCAGTACGTCAAGGAGGGTGACGTGCTGTACCGGATTGCCGACCTCGACCCGATCTGGCTGTACCTGGACATCTACGAGTACGACCTGGGCTGGGTCCGCTTCGGCCAGGCAGTAGACGTAACCGTGGAGGCGTACCCCGGTGAGACGTTCCGCGGCACCGTTGTCTTCATCGACCCCTTCCTCGATGACAAGACGCGCACGGTGAAAGTGCGGGCGAACCTCAAGAACCCTGACCGCAGGCTCAAGCCGGCAATGTACGCATCGGCGTCGATCCAGGTACGCATGCGGCCGGACGGCACACCCGAGCCCACCGGGTTCGAGGGCAAGTACGTCTGCCCGATGCACCCCGAGGTCGTGCGGGAGAAGCCGGGTAAGTGTGATATCTGCGAAATGACCCTGGAGCGGGTGCCCGACCTCAAGCCGGTAAAAGTCAAGGAGGACGTCCACGCCGGGCACGACCACGCCGCGCCGGGCAAGAAGGACGCGGCCAAGAAGGCGGAACCGCCTCCCAAGGGAAAAGTGCTGGCGATCCGGTCCAGCGCCGTGCTGGACACGGGCCGGCGACAGGTGGCGTACCGCCTCAACGACGACGGAGCCTACGAGCTGGTGGAGCTGACCCTCGGACCGCGGGCCACGGGCAAGGACGACTCGGGGCGACCGGGAGTTTACTACCCGGTGCTGTCGGGCCTGAAAGCCGGGGAGTTCGTCGTCGTGCGCGGCGGCTTCCTGCTCGACAGCCAGCGGCAGATCGAAGGCATGCCGAGCCTGCTGTTCCCAGATGGCCAGTCAGGGGCCGGCCTCCACTCCGGTCACGCCGGACACGGCAAGGGGACGCCACCGCCCGCCGCGAACAAAGACGGGCACAAACACTAGCAGGCACGGCGGCTTCCGGGGAGATACTGTCATGGTAAATTTCATAATTCGCTGGTGCTTGAACAACCGCTTTCTGGTCGTCTTGACCGCACTGGTGGCGTTGGCCGCAGGATACTACGCGCTGGTCAACACTCCAATCGACGCCATCCCCGACGTCGGGGAAAAGCAAGTCATCGTGCTGGCCGACTGGCCTGGCCGCTCACCGCAGGATGTCGAGGATCAGGTCACCTACCCGTTGACCGTCAGCCTCCAGGGCACGCCCAAAGTCAAATCGATCCGCTCCTTCTCAGGCTTCGGCTTCTCGATGATTTTCGTGATCATTCAGGACGATGCCGACTACTACTGGGCGCGGTCGCGCGTTCTGGAACGCATGAACGTCGCACAGAGCAAGCTGCCGCAAGGTGTCATACCCGTCCTCGGCCCGGATGCAACCGCGCTGGGGCAGGTCTACTGGTACACCCTGGAGGCCGACGGTGCTGACGTGGCTCAACTCCGCTCGCTGCAAGATTGGTACGTCCGCTACCAGCTCCAGTCGGTCGAGGGAGTCTCCGAAGTCGCCTCCGTGGGCGGCTTCGTCAAGCAGTACCAGATCGACGTCCACCCCGACAAGCTCCGCGCCCACCGCGTCAGCTTGCCCGAGGTCTACACTGCCGTCCGCAAGAGCAACATCGACGTCGGGGCCAAGGTGGTCGAGAACTCCGGCTTCGAGTTCTTCATCCGCGGCGTCGGCTTTATCCGCACCATTGAAGACATAGAGAACATCGTCATCCGCCAGGAGGGGGGGACGCCGATCCTTGTAAAAAATGTAGCCAAGGTCCAGCTCGGCCCCGAATTCCGCCGCGGCGGCCTGGACAAGGCGGGTCGAGAGGCGGTAGGTGGGATCGTCACGATGCGCTACGGCGAGAACCCACTTCGGGTCATCGAACGCGTCAAGGAACGCATCAAGCAGATGGAGCCTGGTCTGCGCGTCACTTTGGAGGATGGCCGGCAGGTCCCTGCCCGTGTTGTCTCCTTCTACGACCGCACCGACGTCATTTACGAGACGATGGACACTCTCCGCCAGGCCCTGACCGAAGAGACGTTGGTGGTCGGCCTCATCGTGGTGATCTTCCTTCTGCACCTGCGCAGTTCGCTGGCGATCCTGCCGACGCTGCCGATGTCGGTGGCCATCAGTTTCATCGTCATGTACTGGCTGGGGGTGGACAGCAACATCATGTCTCTGGCGGGCATCGCCATTGCCATCGGTGACGTGGCCGACATGGGCATCATCATGACGGAGAACATCTATCGCCGCGTGGCGGCGGAACCGAATCGGCCCCACGGTGAAGTGGTCTACGAGGCGGCCACGGAGGTCGGCGGCGCGATGGTGACGGCGGTGTCGAACACCATCATTTCTTTCATCCCCGTCTTCGCCCTCACAGAAGCAGAGGGCAAGCTCTTCAAGCCCCTGGCCTATACCAAGACCTTCGCCATTGCCGCCTCTCTGATTCTTGCACTGACCCTGGTGCCGGTCCTGTGCTACTACCTGCTCAAGCCGGCCCGCTGGTCGCGCCGCCGGTCGCTGTTGCTGGCGCTTCTAGTCGGCGTCCCGGCAGTTTTCATCACCCATTCCCTGGTGCGCTGGGGCCTGGGGGAAAGCACCCGTTGGAGCGGCTGGCCCACTGCCATCGCAGTCGGGATCATGGTAGCTGCGGCCGTCTACCGCATTGGCCGGGAACAAATGCTGCCACTGGAGCAAAACCTCGTGTCGCGGGCAATCCTAGCCATATTCCGCCCTTTGCTGCGCTGGAGTCTGAATCACAAGAAAACATTCCTAGCCATACCAGTGACGCTGGTTTTTTTGGGAATGCTGGTGTGGCTGGGGTTTCATCGAGCTGCCTACCCGCTGGAAGCAGGCCTCAAAGGGGTCGGTATCGACCCGACCAAGTCGGTCGCCTGGAAACGATTGCAAAGAATTTTCCCGGGCATTGGCCGCGAATTCATGCCGCCCTTGGATGAGGGGTCGCTGCTGGCCATGCCCTCTCTATTGCCATCCGCTTCCTTGACGGAGGTCCAGCAGGTCATCGCCCAACAGGACCGGGCCATGCTCACCGTCCCCGAGGTGGCCAGCGTGGTCGGAAAGTTCGGGCGGTCGGAGTCCGCCCTGGACCCGGCCCCAATCAGCATGATTGAGACTATCGTCCTGCTCAAGCCGGAGTCGCAGTGGCGGCGTGTCCGTGAAGAGCGCTGGCACTCGGACGTCGGCTGGCTTGGCTGGGCGAAGCCGGGATTAAATTACTTCTGGCCGGAGGAGCGGCCCATGACGAAGGCCGAGGTTCTCAAGGAGCTGGAGGAAAAAACGGCGATTCCCGGCGTGCTGCCTACCTGGCTTCAACCGATCCAGACCCGCATCGTCATGCTCCAGAGCGGCTTCCGGGCTATGATGGGCGTGAAGATCTACGGCTCCGACCCAAGGGAGATTGAGCGCGTCGGCCTCCAGATGGAAAAAATCCTCAAAAAAGTACCCGGAGCGACGGACGTGGTCGCTGACCGTATCATCGGCAAACCCTATGTTCAGTACGAGATTGACCGAGTGGCGGCCGCCCGCTACGGGGTAAGCATACGTGACATTCAGGATGTGATTGAGGTCGCCATTGGCGGTGAAAACTTGACGACCACGGTTGAGGGACGCGAGCGCTACCCCGTGCGAGTTCGCTACCCACGCGAACTTCGCGAGCGTTTCGACGACCTGGAGCGAATCCTGGTGCCGACCTCCACCGGAGCACACATTCCCATCGCCCAGGTGGCGAAGGTCCGCTACACGGTGGGGCCGCAGGAACTCAAGAGCGAAAATGGCCTGCTCGTCGGTTACGTCACGCTGAACACTCGCGACCGCGACGAGGTCAGTGTCGTTGAAGACGCCGAGCGACTCCTGCGAGAAGAAAAACGCAAGAGCGATGAACTGATCGCGGCTGGCCGACACGAGGAGGCGACGCTGGTTGTGCCGCCCGGTTATTACTGGGAGTGGGGGGGGCAGTTCGAGAACCAACGTCGCGCGATGGAGCGGCTTTCCTGGCTAGTGCCCGTAGTGTTGCTGGCTATGGCCGTGATGATCTACCTGGGCTTTAACAAGTGGTGGCTCGCATTCATCGTCTTCTTCGGCATCCTGGCCTCGGCTTCCGGTGGATTCGTCCTGTTGATCTGGTGGGGTGCCAATCTGAGTGTCGCCGTCTGGGTGGGCTTCATCGCTCTATTTGGCGTGGCCGACGATGTCAGCGTTGTCATGCTCGGTTTCCTGGAAGACAAGTTCAAGGAACAAAGTCCGAAGAGCGTAGAGGAGGTTCGCGAGATGGTGACTGAAGCCGCCCTGAACCGCGTTCGCCCCCTACTCATGACGACTGCAACGTCGGTGATCGGTCTGATGCCGATCTTCTTAACTCAGGGCCGTGGCTCGGACGTGATGCAGCCGATGGCCATTCCAATGGTCGGCGGCATGGCGGTGCAGATCATAACTTTCCTGCTTGCACCATGCCTGTACTCGCTGGTCATGGAGTGGAAGGTGCGCCGTCAATCCTCTTCCGCTCCGGCTGCTTGAGATGTCACCTATCGGTCGGAGGAAGCAGCCGGGGCGAAGGCAACGTTTGCGGGTGGCCATGCGAGGCGGGTGTCAGCGGCCCGCCGATCACCCGCTCCAGGGTCGCTCGCCAGCGGAAGACATCGGCGGTCGTCTCGTAATAGCGGTCGCGGAGGTTGATCAGGTTTCGCTGGGCCTCAATAAGACTCAGAAAGGGCACCTTGCCTGTGGTATATGCCGCGATAGCGGCCTTTACGTTCTCACGCGCGGCCGGCAAGATTGTCTCCTCGTACAGCCGCACGGCCCGCTCGCTTTCCCGAACCAATTGGTAGGATTCTTCCACCTGGAAGTTTACTTGGTCGGTCAGCCGGGCCAGTTCCGCCTGGCGCTGGGCGATCCGGGCCTGGACCTCCGCGACAGCCGCGTGTCGCTTGCTCCGCTGGACGGGCAGGTTCAATTTGACTCCGAGCATCGGCCGCAGGTCGCGCTCGGGCGATTGCCAGAAGGCGTCGTATGCCGCCATCACATCGAAATCCGGGTAGAACTCCTTGTAGGCCAGGCCCAGCGACGCCTGCTCGGCGGCGATGCGATCGGCCAGCGCTTGGAGGTCGGGGCGTTGTGCCACCGCCCGCTCTTGTAGCAAAAGAACGTCCGGCAGCGCCTCGGCCTTCGCAACGTCCTTGGGGGCCGGCGGCAGCGGCGAGTTGGTCGGCAAGTGCATGAGCGTATTGATCCGGGCGATGGCCACCTGCTTCATCCGCTCCAGGGTCAGCTGCCGCTCACGCTGTCGGCCGATCTCGACATCGGCCTGAAGCACATCCTGTTGCGGGGCCTGGTTGTTACGAAAACGTTCTAGGGCGTTCTCGCGGAACTCTTTTAGCAGTCGCTGCGCCTCCTCATTCACCTCCAGAGCGCGCTCCACCAGGTAGTAGTCGATAAACGCTGTCCGGGCGCTTTCGACCAGTTGTAAACGCACATCGTGGATGTCGTTGCCAGCGGCGCTGGCCTCGGCCAAGGCGTTCTGGCCCCGCAGGCCCAGTTTTCCGGGCCAGGGGATCTTCTGGGACACTTCGAGGCGGTAGGCAAAGTCCACGTCGTTCGAGCCGATGGAGGCGGGGCCGACGGTTGCTCCGAACATTGGGTCGTCGAGGGAGGTTACCTGCGGGTAGCGGGACGAGGCCGCCTGCCAGGCGGCGACCATCTGGGCCAGGGTGGGGTTCCGGGCCAGTACGGCATCGATGAGCGCATCGACTTGTAGTTCTGCCTTTCCCTCGAACGGGGCGGCGTGGGGCAGCATGGTAGCAGGTTCAAGGGGGGACTGGGCTGAAGCGAGGACAATGGCACCGTCCCGCGTGGGTCGGGCGAGCCCGGTCGGCGACGTGGTGGCCTCATGAGGGGGACTCAGGAACGCGCGGGTCGGGGGCGCGGTCTGCTTGACGGAGGATGGCCCGGCACAACCCGCCAGCAACACGAGCAACAAGGCGATGCACAACCCCCACGTTCTGCGTGTCGCAAGCATAATCGATCCCCTGCGGTCTGTCCTCTCGGATGAAAATGGAGTCCTACAGGATGCCGGGCACCCGCCCCGCTCCAGCGGGAGAGGAGCCGGAAGGGGCAGGGATTCGACTGTTGGAAAACTCAGTTACCCTGAGAGGAGGCATCGCCTCTGTTGGAGCGGCATCGAATAATGGACGCTCATATTCATTATCGGCCGCGCACACCCTATTCTCCAAACAAACGGCAAAGTTGGGCCATCTTCTCCCGTCATGGGGCGAGAGAGAAGGCGGGGCGACCTGAGGGATGACGAGGTGCCAGCCTCCGGCGGATGACGCGGAATGAACAAAAGTAGGCGGTGGGCATGGAAGAGATGTGGGCCAGCCAGCAATCGCTAAAGACATGTGGGGCAGGTGGACGCGGCCTCTGCGATAAGTGCGTGGTGGCAGGATGGAGGGGCCGGGCAGGGTGCTCGGCCCCTCCTTGCGAGACAGCAGGAATATCAGCCCCGATGGGCTTCTCCGGCAGTCAGCCTACAGAGGGCGTTACTCATCCAGGTGACAGCCACACGGGCAGCAGCCCGGAAAGCAGGTTCCCTCCGCACAGCAGGTACAGCCACAGTCACAAACGTGCTGCTGGGACGCGGCCGAGGCACGACGGGCTGCCTTCGGGTGTGGACTCGTGCGTCCCTGGCAGCAGGCCGAGGAAGGCTGGCAGCAGCTTTTCACCTGAGCGCAGCATCCACCGGCGTCGCAGTCGCAGTGGCAGCACCCGGGAAAGCAGGTACCGGTAGCGCAGCAGTCTACGCAGCCGCAGCACTCGCCGACCTTGGCGGACGTTTTTGAGACCTTGTCAGTTTTCGCGCTGGTGCAGTCGCAGGGGCAGCAGCCTGGGAAGCACTTGCCGGCCGCACAGCAGTCCACGCATCCGCAGCAGTCGCCTACCTGGGTCTGAGAATCGACGGCACTGACGCCAGCCAGGGACAGGAGAACAATCAGAGCCGTGTTGAAAAACAGAATCAACATGTCTTACCTCCAGTAAATCGGTTCCGAAATGTGTCAGATCACGCACGATTAGCGGGGAAGCGGAAGCGCCTCGGGTCGGTGCGGGGTCTAACACAGCCAAACGCACTGGAGGACACGAAGGGGAGGAGACGGGACGAAGAAACCAACTCCGCGCTGCTCACCACGGCCCTTGGGGGCAGGTAGGAGGTCTGCCGGGGTGAAGAAAGCGACGGCGGCCGGATCGACGTCGAGGACCGTTATCCGGGGGGAAGTAGTTGGCTCGCGCTGGCAGCAGCACGTCTGAGCCGGCCGACGGGGCGGGGCGTCCTGGGCGGGTTGAGGTGACTCAGAAGCAGCTTCTTCTTGGCAGCAACAACAGCACCCCGGCTTGCCAGGGGTCTCTTCACTGGCGTGCGCGGCGCGGCAGCAGTCCGCCCGGCCCAAGCAACAGCACCACCCCGGCGGGAGGGCCTGGAGCAGGCTGCACGTGACGACCAGGGATCGGAAGAGGCACCAAGTCATGGCATCGTCTTTTATCGGCAAGTCCTGCAGAATCAATCCAGAAAAATGGATGTGCGGTGCAGATCTGGCCATGTGTCTGGCGATTCGGCACACTACCGGCCCTCTTCGGGGAGATGGCTACGGTGCCTACAGTGGTTATTACGATCCGGGTTACGCTCCTGCTGCCCCAGCAATGGCGGCTATACGCGCCCGGTGTATATCCCAGGCCACGGTGGTTACTACGGCGGACCGCCGGTGATCGATCACCCGGTCTCCGGGTAGTGACGCCGTCACGCGGCTACTAGCTAGCACGAACATGGGCAGAGGCGCGGGCCGCGATCTTCGAGTACATCGAGGTGTTCTACAATGTCCAACGCCGTCACTCCTCGTTGGGGTATGTCTCCCCGGCGGAGTACGAACAAGCGGAATAACCATTAACCCCGTGTCTACTTTCGTGGGGAACTCCACACGGCCGCTTGGAGATGCGCCAGCCCCTACGTTTGGCCTCGCCGTCATTTGTGCCTCAACAACCTCAATCCATTGAAGATGACCAGCAGCGAGGCACCCGTGTCGGCCGCGATGGCGGCCCAGAGCGACGAGTAGCCCGCAAACGTCAGCACCACAAAAATCGCCTTGACCAACAGCGAAAAGCCAATGTTCTGCCGAATGACTGCCAGCGTGCGCCGGGAATGCCGGATTAGCCAGGTGAGCTTGGACAGGTCGTCGGACATGAGGGCGATATCGGCTGTCTCAATCGCCGCATCCCTGCCGACAGCGCCCATTGCAATGCCGAGCGTGGCCCGGCCCATCGCCGGTGCGTCGTTCACACCGTCGCCGATCATCGCCACGTTGCCATACTTGGCGACCAGCGCTTCCACTGCGGTCACCTTGTCTGCGGGCAACAACTCGGCGTGGACCTCATCGACGCCCGTTTCGCGGGCGATGGCCTCGGCCGTTCCCCGGTTGTCTCCGGTCAGCATGACGAGGTGCTTTACGCCCGCATCGCGCAACGCCTGAAGCGTCTGCCTGGCTCCGGGCCGTACCGTGTCGGCGAGGGCGATGAAGCCGCAGACGTGACTCGCATTCCCCACCACCACGACAGTGCGGCCCGCCTTCGCCAGCGCCTCCAGCTGCTCATGAACCTCCTCGGTTTCCTGACCCCGTTCCTCCAAATAACGGTGTGACCCCAGCCAGTATTCCTGCCCGTTGAAACGGGCCGTTGCCCCCTTGCCCTGGATGATCTGAAAGTCCTCGGCAGGACCGACCTCCACGCCTTGTTGCTCGGCGTAAGCGACCACGGCACGGGCCAGGGGATGGGTGCTGCGGGCTTCCAGGGCGGCCACGCGCTCTAGCAGTTCCCTTTCGTCGTGGCCGCTCATGGGGACAATCTCAACCACCGTGGGCTTGCCCTCGGTCAGCGTCCCCGTTTTGTCGAATGCGAGGGCCTGCAACCGCGCCGGGGACTCCACGTACAAGCCGCCCTTGATGAGCACGCCGTTGCGGGCCGCTGCCGCTAATGCCGCCACGATGCTCACCGGCGTCGAGATCACCAGGGCGCAGGGACAGGCGATGACGAGCAGGACGAGCGAACGGTAAAACCAGTCCTGCCAAGCTCCGTCAAAGAAGACGGGCGGGATCAGCAGGACGGCCAAGGCAAGCGCCATGACGCCCGGCGTGTACACGCGGGCGAACTTCTCCACCCACTGTTCCGACGGGGCACGCCGGGACTGCGCTTCCCCGACCAGGCGGATGATATGAGCCAGCGTGGTGTCCCCGGCCGACTTGGTGCATTCGACCGTCAGGGCGCCGTCGCCGTTGATCGTGCCGGCGAAGACCTCTGCCCCGGTCGTCTTGGGGACCGGAACACTCTCGCCGGTGATGGGCGCTTGGTTGACCTCGCTCGCCCCACGGACGACGCGGCCGTCCAGGGGGATGCGTTCGCCCGGCTTTACGAAGAAGTGAGAACCTACAGGCACCTGGTCCGGAGCGACCTGTTTCTCGCTACCATCTGCGTCCAGCAGGAGGACCACGGGTGGAGCCAAGTCCATGAGGGCAGCCACGGCTCGTCGGGCGCGGCCCACGCTCCAGGATTCCAGAGCCAAGGACAAGGAGAAGAGGAAAGCGACGGTGGCCGCCTCCAACCATTCGCCGATGGCCACCGCGCCCACGACGGCCACCGTCATAAGCAGGTTCAAATCGGGCCGTAGCCGACGGGCCGCGAACCACGCCTTGGGCAGGACGTACCATGCGCCGGCCAGAACACCCAGGCCGTAGAGCGCACGCGCCGCCAGCGGCACGTCATGAGCGGCACCCATTCCCTCGGCTCCCAGTGCTGCCCGGAATCCCCCAGCCGTCGAGGTATGCACGAGGAACCCCAGCGCGGTAAAGAGGCCGCTGGCCGTTGTCAGGACTGTGCGCCCTCGGCGTCTCCAGAAGCCTCCATCTCTCGGGTCGGCCGGTTCGTCCTTCCAGACCTCGGCACTCATCCCGGTCCGTGCCACGGCCTGGCGAATGGTTTCGGGGGAAACGTCAGTGGACGCTGGGGTAACGGTCATCCGCTCGTTCAGAATATCGAAACCCAGGCGATCCTCGCCTCCGACGAGTGGCCCAACCTCGCGTTTCAGAACCGCTACTTCCTCCGCGCAGTCCATGCCGTGAATCTTGAAGACGAATGCGGGTATATCTTTCACCATCGGTGCGTACTCCATAGATGCCGTCACGGAGTTGTTATCATGGCTGCTTCTTCGGGTCTACTGCCGGCACAGGCTGGAGGGGCCAATGCTCTTCAAGAGCAAGACCCGAGATCACGCTGGCAGCCTTCCATGCCTCCCCCAATGCCCGGATCGCTTCGAGCCTGGCCTGAGTCACCGACCGCTGTGCTTCGAGTACCCGGAGGTACTCGAACTGCCCCCCCTTGTACGCCTTGACCGACAATTCATAGGTTTCCTGGGCTTTGGGCAGAATGGACGTGCGGTAGCGCTCGGCCCGCTGCCGTGCCGAGTAGAAATCCCTGAACGCCGTTGCCAGCCGCTCCACGAGTTCGTTCTCGACCAGGCCGACCTCTTGAACGGCCTGAGCGACCTGGGCTCGGGCGGCCGCTATGCTCCCCTGGTTCCGGTTCCACACCGGAATTGGCACACTGACGCCGATGGTCCAGTCGTTCGAGCGGTTCTGATTCTGGCGGACGTAGCCGGCCCCGACCGTTACGTTCGGGATCGGGTCGACCTCCATCCGTCGGAGTTGCAGCTGGGCCTTTTGGACGCCGACACGGGCCGACTGAAGTTCTGGGTGGATTTCGAGAACGACCTGTTGCACTCGCTCCAGTTCATATGGCGGCAGCGGCCCGTCGAGGGTGCCCGTCACCGAGACGATGGGCAGCTTCGAGACGCCGACTACAGCGGCGAGTCGGCGATAGGCGGCCGGGAGTTCGCGGCGTGTGGCCTCTTCCTCGGCGCGGAGGCGCTCCAGTTCGACCTCCAGTTGCACCAAGTCGAGACGGGCGACCTGCTTCGCGTCGAGGAGCTTCTGGGTCTGTTCTGCCGACTTCTCGGCGAGCTTCACCAAATCGCCGAGGATTTCGACCCGCCGCTGGAGCGTGACGACCTCGAAGTACGCCTGCCGGATGTTGCCCATCAGCCCATATCTCTGGGCCATCAGATTCAGGGTGGCTTGATCCACTTCCTTCGTCGCCGCCGCTCTGCTGAGCTTGAGCTTTCCCCCCGTGACGATCTCCTGGCTGACCAGCGGGATCGTATTCACGCCACCTGGTCCGGTGCGGTCCCCAAGTTCGTCGAGGTTGACGCTCACGGTCGGGTTCGGGTAGAGGCCAGCCTGGATGGCGCGTCCCCGTGCGGTGTCGATAGCAAACGCCGACCGCGCCAATCGTGGATTCTGGGCGAGTCCGATCTGTATCAATTCATCGAGACCGACGGCGGGGGGAGCGACAGGAGCGGGACCGGGCAGAGGGGTCGAGCCGCCAGAGACAGGGGCCGGCTGACCGGCGGCGTGGGGGAGAAAGCCCCCGGCCAGCCATACCATCGAGATCGTTACCGTCCATGTTCGGAGTTGTGATGCCCACGACATCGCCACGCCCTCCTGGATTGGTTCCCTGCCGCTTCCGTGAGGCATGGGAAAGGACGGGCACCATCTACGGAGCACCGCCTCATTATTTCATTCCTGCCTGGATGCAATCTCGGGTATCTTTCGTGTCGGCATTCCTGCATCGCCGCAAACAATGATTTTCCCGACCTTCTCGGCCCTGTAAAGTAGTCGGGCCGGGTGCAGTCGATGCCACACCCGGCCCGGATCGTCATGCCGCCGGCTTCTTGGTAAAGACGCCGCTCGGCCCCTCCAATTTCGTCGGCGTCTGCTCGGCCTTTTCTACGGCCTCCCATAGCGCCTTTGGCGACACCACCACGTTGGCCTTCGGGGTGATCTTGATGGTCTTCGCCTCCACGTCGGCCTCGGCCTTTGCCACACCCACCACAGCGGTGAGCTTGGCGGCGATCTTCTTCGCGCAGCCGCCACAGTGCATACCGGGGACGGTGATAGTCGTCGGGGCCGGGTCGGCCGCGTAAGCGGCTTGCCACCCCCCGACGAACAACCCGACCGCGAGGGCCACCAGCCAACGAAGTTCCGTCTTCATCATTTTGGACTCCTTTCCTGCGGACATGAATCGCCCGCCCCACGGTGGGGCGGGCACCTTGAACCGCGAAAACGACGACCTACCGCCGCTCCCGCCGGTGTTTCGGCTTACTTCTTCTCGCCCTTCTTCTCCCCCTCCTTGGCCTTCTCCTCGTCCTCCGTGGGCGGCGGCTCCTTGCCCAGCTTTGCCCGGTACACGGCCGCGTACTTCTCCTTCAGTTTCGGCTCGCAGATGAAGCACTGGCTCTTGGCCCGGTCGTGCTTTTCACACCAGTCGCCCTTCTTCTTGAACTCGGCGGCGACCTTCGCACTGCACATGCTGCACTCAGCCTCGGGAATGCCGTGCTCGTCGCACCACCAGCCACTGTGTTTGGCGTCACCGTCCTTTTTGCCGTCGCTCTTGGCGACCGGCGTGCCCTTGTCATTGTCCTTGGCAGCACCGCCCTTGGTATCGCTCTGGCTGCACCCGCCCGAGAGCAGGGCCAGCGCCGTGAACAGGGTCAGCCCGACGCCGCCCCGCGTCATCCAGTTCGTCATGTCGTCCTCCTTACAAGTGGGTCAGTCGCGTCGGGGCTGCCGCGGAACCGTTCCGCGACTCGACCCCGACTAACTCCGTGTCTTCATCGTCGTGTTCGACATTGAGACCCAGCAGCCCGGCGGCCGTGGCCTCACCCACCCGGAACACGCGGGTAAGTATCCAGAAAATCCCGTGCGCTATGGCGTCGAAAAACAGGTAGAGTACGCGCAGCACCATGAGCGACATGAGCATCGCCCCGATCACACCGCCGATGACCACCGTGGCGAGCGGCCGCTGCACTTCCGCCCCTTGGCCGGTCGAAAGAGCCATCGGGAGAAAGCCCAGGGCTGCCACAAGCGTCGTCATCAGCACCGGCCGCAATCGTGTGACGGCCGCCTGGCGAACCGCATCGTGGACCGCCAGCCCCTTGCGGCGGAGTTGCCGGACGTAGCTGACCAGGATCATGTCGTCGAGAACCGCAACGCCCGAGAGCGCGATGAACCCGATGATGGCCGAGATCGAGAGTGGCATGTCCCGCAGCCACAGGGCGAAGATGCCGCCGACCCAGCCGAACGGGACGCCCGTGAACACCCGCAGCGAGTCGGTGAGGTTGTGGTAGGTGAAGTACAGGAGTGTGAAGATCAGCACCACCGCCACCGGGACGACGACCAGCAGCCGGGTGCGGGCACGCTCGTAGTTCTCGAACTGGCCGCCGAACTCGACGTGGTAGCGGCCCTTCGGCAGCTTGTCCTCAATGGGCTTGAGCTTCTCTTTGGCCTCGGCCACAAAGCTCCCCATGTCACGCCCGCGGATGTTGCAAGTAACGGTGATCCGCCGCTGTCCCCACTCGCGAGTAATGGTGGACGGCCCCTCGACTTGCTGGATCGTTGCCAGCCGCGAGAGCGGGATGCGTTCACCGGCCGGCGTCGCCACCAGGATCGAGCCGATGGCGTCGGGACTCGCCCGCCAGCGTTCGGGGAGCCGCACGATGAGCGGGAAGCGGAGTTGCCCCTCCACGACCTCGGCGACCGGAAGCGTTCCGACCGACTGGATGATGTCGAGGACCGTCTTCGCCGGCACGCCGTAGCGGGCGATTTCGTCTTGCTTCAGTTGAATCTGAAGTACCGGTTGCCCTGTCACCTGTTCGACGCTCACGTCGGCGTTGCCGTCGATGGTCTTCAGCACCGCCTCGATCTTCGCGGCTTCCTCGGTCAACACCTTGAAGTCGTCGCCGAAGAGCTTGATGCCCAGATCGGAGCGGACGCCCGAGATCATCTCGTTCATTCGCAGCTCGATGGGCTGCGAAAACGCGAGCTTCTGGCCCGGAATACCCCGCAGTTCTTTCTCGATCAGCGTGACGAGTTCCGCCTGCGTCTTCGCCTTCGTCCAGCGGTCGCGCGGGTGCAGGATGACGTACATGTCGGTCAGTTCAATCCCCATCGGGTCGGTGGCGACCTCCGCCGTACCGACCCGGCTCCAAACGTGCCGCACTTCGTCGGGGAACTTCTCCAGGATGATCTTCTCCATCGTCGAGTTGACCGCGTTGGACTCCCCGAGGTCCGTTCCCGCGAGACGGACGACGTTGACCGTCAGCGACCCCTCGGACAGCCTCGGCACGAACTCCGAGCCGAGGTTCGGTGCGATCATCCCGAACGCCAGCACCAGCACGCATCCGGCGATTGCGACCACGGAGAAGCGGTGGTCCATGCAGAGCTTGAGGAGAGGGTTGTGGAGCCTGTGGGCGATCCGCATGAGGAGCGGCTCGCGCTCCTCAATCTTCCGGGGCAGGACGATGCTCGCGAGGACTGGCATCAGCGTCATGGACAGGATCATCGAGCCGATGAGGGCGAAGATGACCGTGAGCGCCATCGGCCGGAACAACTTCCCCTCGATCCCTTCGAGCGTGAGGATCGGCAAGTACACGATCATGATGATGAGTTCGCCGAAGAGCGTTGGCTTGCGGACCTCGACGGCAGCGTCGCGGACGACTTCGACCTTGGAGCGGTTCCTGAGATCGCCGTGCGCGATGTGCCGCACGCAATTTTCGACCATGACCACGGAGCTATCGACAACCATGCCGAAGTCGATGGCCCCGAGGCTCAGGAGGCTGGCGGCGATGCCGAACCGCCACATGCCAGAGAACGCGAACAGCATCGACAGCGGGATGGCGATGGCGACGATGGCCGCCGCCCGAAAGTTGCCAAGGAAGGCGAACAGCACGGCGATGACTAGCAGACCGCCCTCGAAGAGGTTTTTCCGCACCGTGTCGATGACAACTTCCACTAACTCGGTGCGGTCGTAGACGATCTCGACCTCGATGTCGGGCGGAAGGCTGGGCCGGATTTCTTCGAGACGCTTCTTGAGCGCCGTGGTGACAACCTTGCTGTTCTCCCCCATCGTCATGAAGCAGAGGCCGAGAATCGCTTCGCCCCGGCCTTGGGCGGTCACCGACCCCCGGCGGATTTCGTGCCCCACCTGCACGTCGGCCACGTCTCGCACGCGGATCGGGACGCCATCCTTGGCGGTGACGACGATGCCGCGGATTTGCTCCTCGTTGACTGTCCTGCCCAGCCCGTGGACGAGGAGGAACTGGTTGTTCTGTTTGATGCCGCCGCCGCCGACATTCTTGATGTTCTTCTCCAGGGCCTCGACTACCTCCGCGAAGGTCAGCCCGTACTTCAGCAACTTCTCGGGATCGATGCGGGCCTGATATTGCTTTTCAAACCCACCCCAGGAGTTGACTTCGGCAACGCCAGGAACGGTGCGTAGCTTCGGCTTCACGGACCAATCATGGACCGTGCGGAGGTAGGTGAGCTTCTCCACCCGCTCGGCCTCGGACGCCTTCGAGCCGTCCCAGCCCTTGAGGCTGACGGTATAGTGGAAAACCTCGCCCAACCCGGTCGAGACCGGGCCGAGCTTCGGCTTCTCGATGCCGGCCGGAAGTGCCACCGCGTTTAGCCGTTCGGTCACGAGTTGGCGGGCGAAGTAAATGTCAGTCCCGTCCGCGAAAGTTACGACCACCTGCGACAGGCCGAACTTCGACACCGACCGGAGCGACTGGAGCTTCGGCAGGCCGCCGAGGGCCTGCTCGACGGGGAACGTGATCTGCTGCTCGACCTCCTCCGGGCCGAGGGCCGGGGCGGTGGTGTTGATCTGCACCTGAACGGGCGTGGTGTCGGGGAAAGCGTCGATGTCGAGGTGCGTCAGCGCGAACGCGCCCACCGCCGCGAACGCGACAGCTCCCAGGATGACCAGGAAGCGATTCCGCAACGATACGTCGATAATCCAGTTCAGCACGACGCCTCTCCATCGGTTCAGGTGCGTTGCTCGTCACAATCCTTCGGACGGCATAGGGCGAGTGAGTCAGGGTGAGTGCGGACAGCCCGACCGGGCTGTTAGTGGTTGTGATCCGCTCACCCCGCGCCCAGGTTGTTCTTCAACAACTCTGTCCGCAGGATGCCGCTGTTAGTGGTAGCCACCATCTCGCCCGGAAGCAGGCCCGCGACGATCTCCGTCACCGGCCCCGCCGATGTTACATCCGTCGCCCCCGGCCGGACGCTGCGGACGTGGAAGACTTTTAGCGACCCCGGCTTCGCGAAGTCCTTGTCCTGCACGAAGACCACGTTGCAGTCGCCCTCCCAATGAACGGCGTCAGACGGCACGACTACGGCCTTCGGCTCCTCGCGGAGGACGACCTGGGCGGTGCCGAAGGTGTTCGCGTGGTGACCGCCGGAGGTGTTGGGCAACTCGACGCGGACAAGCACGGTGCGGGTCTTCTCGTCGGCTGCGGGGCTCACCCAGGCCACCGTGCCGGCATCTCCGCCCGAGTGACCTTCGTGCCGGAAACGAACCAACTGACCGGGCTTGAGCTTCCCGGCGTCTTCGAGCCGGACCCGAAGATTCAGCCGCATCCGTCGGGTATCGGCGACAGTGAACAACGACTTGTTCGGGTCAGCTGCTTCCCCGGCAACGGCCGTCCGAGCCACGACCTCACCTTCGAACGGTGCCACAACCGCAATGAGGTTGCTCGACCCGGTTTCGCCCGCGAGGCTCTTGGCAAGAGCTTCCGGCAAGCCGAGGAATTGCATCCGGCGGGCGAGTTCAGCCGGGGTGAGTTTCCGCACGTCGGCGGCTTCAACAGGCATTCCGAGGTTGGCGAGGGCTTGTTCGGCAGTGAGGAGCCGGACCTGAGCCTCTTGGAGCACCGCTTCCGCCTCCTGAACCGTCTTGCCCGCCACCACTCCCTCAGATTCCTTGAGGTTGATGAGCGTCTTTGTCCGCAGTTCTTCTTCGACGAGAGCCTGTTGGAACTCGGCCTTCGCCCTCCCCACGGCGGCGGCGTCGATGAGAGCCAATACCTCGCCAGCCTGGACCTTGTCGCCGACCTGCTTCCGAACCCTCCAAACGGTGCCGGACACCTTGGCCGACAGCCGTGCCACGCGGGTCGGGTCGTAGACGATCTCGCCCGGAGCGGCGACGAACTCGGTCACCGGCGCTTGCGTAACCGGCGTCACGTCGATGCCGAGCCGGGTCAGCACTTCTTCTTCGGAAAACTGAATGCGGCGCTGGTGGAGCTTGCACTTGCTGTTGTTCTCGACCCGTGGGGCAAAGGCCAACGCCCGCTCGGCCCGCTCGCGGTCCTCGGCCGTCACGGACGGCGGGAGTGGCGTTTGCGCGACTTCCGGGTTACAGAGCGGGCACTCGTGGACGCCGTGTTTGCGGCACCAGCCATATTCCTTGCCCCGTGGCATGCACTCTTTTTTGCACTCGACGCAGATCGAATCGGGGACGCTGTGTTCGCCACACCAGTCATCTTTCTCCGGGCCGGCCTCGCCCCGAAGTGCCGAGAACTTCGGGAGGCTCCAGCCCGTCTTCTGGCCGACATAGACTACCCCCGCAATGCAGCCAACCGCTAGCACCGTCGGGATCAGGTGGCCGAGCAGGCCGAGCAACCACCCCCCAAGTCCAACGCGCACTTTCGGCGGAGCGGAC
>JAANMY010000913.1_pt1 | contig 37574 bp, 36 predicted proteins | sample 7279691 | NCBI WGS metagenome assembly JAANMY01 (sample SAMN14094543, study PRJNA606508) | bioreactor metagenome | isolation source: A lab-scale SPAN reactor treating ammonium-rich wastewater day 388 | place: Ireland: Galway | collected 2018-02-07 | reverse complement strand
GCTCAGGTTCAGATCAAGGCTGCTTTGCTTCATGCGGTGAGACGATGCCACGGCCTGCTGACACCTACCAAACAGAGGGGGAGGTTTTGCAGGATTTCCCTAACAGCTTTGTTTATTCATGCCGCAAGGCTTCAATCGGGTCAAGCTGCGCGGCCCGGCGGGCTGGAAAGTAGCCAAACACCACGCCAATCACGGCAGAAAACACGAACGACAGCACATTGATGCTGGTGTTAAAGATGTACGGCACCTGCATCACCTGCGTGAGCAGAAGCGAAGCGACCGTGGCCAGGGCAATGCCCAGCAAGCCGCCCAGCGCGGCCAGCACCACCGCCTCAATCAGAAACTGCAGCAGCACCTCGCGCTCCAGGGCCCCAATGGCCAGGCGCAGGCCAATCTCGCGGGTGCGCTCAGTCACGCTGACCAGCATGATGTTCATGATGCCAATGCCGCCCACCAGCAAACTGACCGCCGCCACCGCGCCCAAGAGCGTGGTCATCACCTTGGTGGCACCGGCCATGGTGTCGGCCAGCTGCTTGGTGTCGAGCACGTTGAAGTTGTCATCGTCGCCGGGGGCCAGTTTGCGCAGTTCGCGCAGCAGTTGGTTCAAACTGGCCTTGACGCGCTCGGGATCGCTGCCATCGGCCATCGAGACCAAAATCGTGTTCAGCCGCTGATTGCCCGTCACGCGCCGCTGCAAGGTGGTCAGGGGCAAAAACACCACATCGTCCTGGTCATTGCCAAACGCGCCCTGGCCTTTGGAGCCAAGCAGGCCCACGATCTCGCACGAAAACGATTTCAAGCGCAGCTGCTCGCCCAAGATATTGGGGGTGTTGTTGAACAGCTCGCGGTGCAAGGTACTGCCAATCAGGCACACCGCCGCCCCGGCGCGTTGCTCTTGGGGCGTGAAGGCGCGGCCTTGCTCCAGCTGCCAGTTGCCGGTAATCAGCCAGTCATTGCTGCTGCCGATAAAGCTGGTATTCCAGTTGCGGCCATTGGCCACCACGGTGCCAGCGGAGCGGGCCTCGGGCGCGACAGCGGCAATGCCGCCAATTTGCTGGGCAATGGTGGTGGCATCGCTCACCTTGAACGAGGGGGCCGGTGCCGCGCCCGGCCCCAGGCGCTGGCCCGAGCGCACTTGCAGCAAATTGCTGCCCAAGCCGGCAATCTGGTTTTGCACCGCCTGCGTGGCGCCATTGCCCAGGGTGACCATGGTGATGACGGCGCTGACCCCAATCACAATGCCCAAAATCGTCAAAAACGAGCGCAGCAAGTTGCGCCGAATGGAGCGCAGGGCCAGCCAAATCGTGTTCCACAGCATGGTTAGGCCCCTTCCTGCACCGCGCCCAGCCCCACCGGGCCGCCCGCGTGACTGCCCGCGTGACTGCCCACGTATTCCGGGCGCAGGGGCAGCGGCGTATTGGGCTGGTCGCTGTCGAGCCGACCATCGCGAAAATGCACAATGCGCCGCGCGTAAGCGGCCATTTCGCTCTCGTGCGTGACCATCAGCACGGTGATGCCTTGGTCTTGGTTGAGCTGCCACAACAGCTGCATGATTTCTGCGCTGCGCTGGCTGTCCAGGTTGCCCGTGGGCTCATCGGCCAGCAGCACGGCGGGGTTGGACACAATCGCCCGGGCAATGGCCACGCGCTGCTGCTGGCCGCCGGACAGTTCGGCCGGGGTGTGGTGCTCCCAGCCGTTCAGCCCCACGGCCGCCAGCGCTTGGCGGGCGGCGGCGCGGCGCTGGGCCGTGCTTTCGCCCCGGTACAGCAGCGGCAGCTCGGTGTTTTCTTGGGCGCTGGTGCGGGCCAGCAGGTGAAAGCCCTGAAAGACAAAGCCAAAGTAGCGCCGCCGCAGCCGCGCCCGCTCATCGCGGTCCAGCCCCTGCACGGGCACGCCTTTGAATAAATACTCGCCGCTGGTGGGCCGATCCAGGCACCCCAACGTGTTCATGACGGTGGATTTGCCCGAGCCGCTGGGGCCCATGATGGCGACAAAATCGCCCTGGTGAATGTCTAAATCCACGCCTTTCAGGGCCTGGAACGCCAAGGCCCCTTCCCCATAGGTTTTGGTGATGTTGCGCAGACGAATCAGGGGCGGGGCGCTGTCCTGCGGTGCTGCGCGGTGCGGCTGCGCACTCATGCATCGGCTCCGGCGGCGCGTTGGTCGGTGATGACGGCATCGCCCTCTTTCAGCAGGGCCGCGTCCTTGACCAGGATTTCGGTCATGCGGCCATCGGTCAGCCCGGTGCGCACCGGCACCATTTCGGGCTGGCCATTGGCCTGGCGCAGCACCCACAGCTTGCGCTCTTGCCCGGCCTGGGTGTTTTCTTTGGCCCCATTGGGGTTGCGGTTGCGCGCAGGGCCACGCGGCATGATTTGATCGACCAGGCCGCCGCCTTGGGGCTTGCCCTGCGGGCCTGCCGCCGTGGCCGGGGTAAAGCGCAGGGCGGCATTGGGCACCAAGAGCACGTTTTTGCGCTCGGTGGCGTTGATGGTGGCGCTGGCCGTCATCCCTGGGCGCAGGCTTAAATCATCGTTTTGCACGTCCAGGCGGGCCACGTAGGTGACCACGTTGTCGGTTTTGGTTGCGCCATAGTCCACGCGCGTAACGTTGGCCGGGTAATTGCGGGCCGGGTAGGCGCTGACCGTGAAGCTGGCACTTTGCCCTTGCTGCACGCTGCCGACATCGGCCTCATCCACGGCCACCTCCAGGCGCAGGCGGGAGAGGTCTTCGGCCACCATGAACAAGGTCACCGCCTGCAAGGAGGCTGCCACGGCGTTGCCCGGATCGACCGAGCGAGACAGCACCACGCCATCAATGGGCGATTTGATGGCGGCTTTCGATAAATCGGTTTCCACCGTCACCAGCGAGGCCTTGGCATCGGCCACTGCGGCTTTGGCCGACTCCACCCCGGCCTTGGCTTTGTCCAAGCTTGCGGTGGCCGTATCCATTTCTGCCGCCGAAGGCAGCTGGCCGCCCGAGATGCGCTGCACCTCTTGCAAGCGCTGCATGCTGGCCTGCGCTTCGCGCAGCGTCGCTTGCGCTTGGCCCAAACCGGCCTGGGCAGCGGCCAAATTGGCGCGTGAGCGGCCTAACTGGGCATCGAGCTTGGCCGTGTCCAGCTCGACCAGTACCTGGCCTTTTTTCACCCGGTCGTTCACATCGACCAACACACTGCGCACCGTGCCCGACAGTTCCGAGCCAATATTCACCGTGCGCGTCGGCTGCAGCGTGCCGTTGGCCGAGACGGTCAGCGCCAAATCACCGCGCTTGACCACTTCGGTCACGTACAGCGGCTTGGCGTTGGCCGCGGCTTTGGCACTCCACCAGGCGTAGCCACCGGCGGCCAGCACCACGGTCGCCACCCCCATCCACACCGTGGGGCTTTGCCACCAGCGGCGCTGCAGGTTGTCGCCCAGCAGGGCTTGAATGGCTTCGGGCGAGGGCGTATTTTTTTCTTTAGGCATCAAGGTACTCTTTATTCTGTAGCGCTTACCGTTTGTGAAACAAGGTTTTCATCAGTTAATTGATTGTTTTCTTTGGTCCAGCCTCCGCCAAGCGCTTTGAATAGTTTGACAACATCGGTGCTAATGGCCGCTTGGGCACTGGCCAGACTGTCTTGGCTGGCGAGCAGGCTGCGCTGGCTCTCCAGCACCGTGCGAAAGTCGATCAAACCACTGTCATAGCGCTGCTGGGCCAGCCGCTGGGCATGGCCCGCCGCCTCGGCGGCCACGCGCACATGCACCAGGCGCTGCTGGTCGCTTTGCAATTGCACCAAGGCATCTTCCACCTCTTGCAGCGCCGCTAAAACACTGCTGCGGTAGGCTTGCCGCGCCTGCACGACGGCGGCTTGCTGCGCGGCAATTTGTGCCCGGTTGGCCCCAGCATCAAAAATGGGCGCCGCCAAACTGGCGGCAATGCTGCGGGCCACCGAGGCCCCATCGCTCAGCGCCCCCAGGGTCAGCGCACCCACCCCCAGGCTGCCCGATAGGCGCAGCGTGGGGAAGTTGGCCCGCTCCTGCGCCGACAAATTGGCCAGCGCCGCTTGCACCCGGTGCTCTTGCGCTTGCACATCCGGGCGCTGGCGCAGCGTGTCGGCGGGCAGGCGCATGACCCAGGTTGGCGGCGCAGCAGGCACCGGGGCGGGTTGCGCCAACGCCGCCAGCAAAGCCGCCGGGGCTTGGCCCGTCAGCACGGCCAAGGCATGCTGGGTTTGCCGCACGCTGGCCTGCAGGCTGGGGATTTGCGCCGCCGTTTGCGCCAGGGTCTGGCGCGCTTGCTCGGCATCCAGACTGGAGGCCAGCCCGGCCTGGACACGCCAGCGGGTCATTTGCTCGGTCTGGGCTTGCAAGGCCAGGTTGTGTTGTGCGATGCGCAAGCGCTCTTGCGCATTGCGCAGCTGGATGTAGTGCAGCGCCACCTCGGCCGACAAACTCACATGCGCGGCGTAGAGCGAGGCTTGGGTGGCGGCCAGGTTTTCTTGGCCCGCCTGCACCAGGTTGCGTTTGCGCCCCCACAGGTCCAGCTCCCAACTGGCATCCAGGCCCACGGTGTAGCTGTTGCTGGCATCGGCCATGCCCTGCTGGCTGCGCCGCGCCCCAGCGCTGGCATCCAGGCTGGGCAGCAAACCGGCGCGTTGCACCTCGACCTGGGCACGGGCCTGCTGCACGGCGGCCTGGGCGCTCACGATGCTGGGGTTGGCCGCCAGGGCTTGCTCAATAAGTGTGACCAGTTGGGCATCGCCAAAGCCTTGCCACCACTGGGCCAAATCCAGCGCGGGTGCCGCCGGGGTATCGCTGGCAAGGGCAGTGGCAGGCGCGGTGGCTGGGGCCGTGGTGTTGGCCCATTCTGCGGGAACGGGCAGGTTCTGCGGCTGCGCCGCCATGCGGGTGGTGTGGCTGCATGCGGCCAAGCTAGCGGCTGCAAGCGCACTGACCACCAAGGAGCGCACCGGAAAAGCCAAGAAGGGAGAGAAGGTATTGGAAAAAACCATGCGCCAATTGTGCCGCCGCCGTGTAGCCGGTTTTTCCCTGCTGTGTGAAGCCAGCGTAAAGCCGACCCCATGGGCACGACTCAAGCGCTTGCGGTGATGCTATCGAGCGGCCAGCGCGGTTTGACATCAAACGCATAGCTGCAATCGGCCTGCTGCTGGCCCGCTTGCAGGCGCATGGCGGCCGCCATGGCAATCATCGCGCCGTTGTCGGTACACAAATGCAGCTCGGGGTAATGCACGCGAATGCCGCGTGCGGCACACACGGCGTTGAGTTGTTCGCGCAGCAAGCGGTTGGCCCCCACACCGCCGGCCACCACCAGGCGCTGCATGCCCGACTGCTGCACGGCTTTCACGGTTTTTTTGACCAGCACCTCAACAATCGCCGCTTGCGTGCTGGCCGCCAGATCGGCCTTGTGCGCGGACAGGTCGGCCCCCAATTTATTCGCCTGGGTGAGCACCGCCGTTTTCAAGCCGGCAAAGGAAAAGTCCAAATCACCGCTGTGCAGCAAGGGCCGGGGCAATTTAAACGCTTGCGGGTTGCCGCCTTCGGCCAGCTTGGCCAGCTCCGGCCCGCCAGGGTAAGGCAGGCCCAGCAGCTTGGCCGATTTGTCAAAGGCCTCGCCAGCGGCATCGTCAATCGTCTCGCCCAAAATCGTGTACTGGCCCACGCCATCGACGCGCATCAGCTGGGTATGCCCGCCCGAAACCAGCAGCGCCACAAACGGAAACTGCGGCGCATCCGCACTTAAAAAGGGCGAGAGCAAATGCCCCTCCAGGTGGTGTACCCCCAGCACCGGCTTGCCCAGCGCCGCGCCCAGGGCGCAGGCCACGCCCGCCCCCACCAGCAGCGCCCCGGCCAAACCGGGGCCACGGGTGAAGGCGACCACGTCAAGATCGGCCAAAGCCACTTGGGCATCGGCCAGCACCTGCTCAGTCAGCGGCAGCACCCGGCGAATGTGGTCGCGGCTGGCCAGCTCCGGCACCACGCCGCCATAGGCGCGGTGCATTTCAATTTGGCTGTGCAAACCGTGGGCCAGCAGCTGCGGCAGGCCACCCCCAGCGGGCACACGCACCAAGGCCACGCCGGTTTCGTCACAAGAAGATTCAATACCCAGGATCAATTGCATGGGGCAGGAGTCTAGGGTTTACCCAAAGACCCGGAGAAAACAAATAAGAAAACAAATAAGAAATAGCTTTTTCCGCTGTCATATCAGCATATTTTTGCAAAAACAATATAAAACTGTTTACCTATCAGCGGAAAGTGCTTTTATTTTTATAGCATTATTCAGCGCATTACCGCTTGCTGAACAAGCTGGCCCCCAGCTTGAACAAATCGCCCGCATCCAGCTTGCCATCACCATTTTGGTCCAGCAAGCCGCCCAGCAGTCCACCGGCCACGCCGCCTGGCTGGGGCACGCTGGCTGTTTCCTGGCCCAGCAGCTGCCCCAAACTAGCCGCATCTAAATTGCCAGCGCGTTGGCTTAAAAACTGCAGCACCAAAGGGGCCAGCATGGTCAGCAGCGGGCCGATTTTGTCGCCCAGCCCCGAGGCTTGGCCCAACTGGCTTTCCACCTGGCCACGGGCACCGCCCAATATCTGCCCCAAAAGCGCCGCACCATCACTGTTGCCCGCGCCTGTACCCAGCCAGCCACCGAGCAAATCGGCCACCCCTTGCGGCTGGGTGGCGTTTTGCCCCAAAGCGCCAAACAGCACCGGCAAAACCTGCCCCAAGGCGCTTTGCACCTGCTCGGTGCCTGCACCCAATTGCTGCGCCATCTGCTGCACAGGGGCCCCTTGCAGTTGCGCCAGGAGTTCTTCGCTCAAATTCATATCCGTCACCTGTTGGTTAGCTACTCGTTGCGAGGGCAAGCAGTATGCAGCAAAAGGTATGGGGGCATAAATTCCAAATAGTTTGAATTCTAATTATTTCATTAGAATTAATTCATGCACAAAACCATTCCTGATATCCCCCCCGATGCCTACACCGACCCCAAACGCCTGCTGGGCGTACGCTTGGTCGGCCTGGGTCGGCGCTGGCGCAAGACACTGGACACACAATTGGCCACCAACGGGCTGAGCGACGCGGCCTGGACACCGCTAATGCACTTGCTGCGCCTGGGCGACGGCCTGTCGCAAACCGAGCTGGCGGCGGCCATTGGGCTGGAAGGCTCCAGCCTAGTGCGCCTGCTGGACATGCTGGTTGCCCAGGGGCTAATCGAACGCCAAACCCACGCCAGCGATCGGCGGATCAAACTGATCTATTTGACTGCGCAAGGCCGCCAAACCGCCACCGAGGTACGCCAGAGCCTGACCGCCATCGAAGATGCCTTGCTCATTGACCTGGAGCCCCAGGCTGCGCAATGGATGTTGCAAGCTTTTGACCGCATTGAGGCGCGGATTGCCGCCACCCAGCCAAAAAGTTGATATGACCCTGTCCCCGCGACGCGCAGCGTCCTACCGCCTGTCCCTGCGCCTGCTGCTGGCCCCGGCCCGGCTGCGCGAGAGCCTGACCACTCTCCAGCCGCAACCCTCCCTGCGCAACGCCACCATTGCCGGGGCCCAGGTCGCCCTGGCGCTGGTGCTGATCGCAGCCGCCCTGCATCCCTCCCCCTGGCAGCACGTGCTCGGCTTTGCCTGCCTGGGGGCGCTGGCGGCGCTGTTCGGGCGCTGCGCCACGGTAGCGCAGCGCCGGCGCATCGTGCTGATCGCCGGTGCCCTCCTGCTCGGGCCGGTGGCGGTGCTGTCCTGGCTATCCTGGCTGGGCCTGCCCGCCCTGGCCCTGCTGCTGGCGCTGGCTGCCATTACGGGGGTCATCGCCGCCCTGGCGCACCGCCTGCAGACCGGGGTGCCGGGGGCGGTGATTTTCATTTTTGCCGCCAGCGCCGCCCTCAGCCCTGTAAGCAGCCTGCAATTGCTGCTGGAACGCTGCATCGCCACCGCGCTGGGGGTGGCCGTTGCCTGGGTGCTGTGCCTGCTGAGCGATCGCCTGCGGGATGCCAGCGCCCTGCCAGCGCCCCCCACCGAGGCACTGCAACACCGCGTCCTAACCGTCCCCTCGCCCGGCTACGCGCCCCGGCAAGCCCTGCGCGTCGCCCTGTGCGCTGCATTGGCATCCGGCCTGGCGTATGCCGCAGGCTGGCCTCACCCGGCCTGGGCCGCCATCGGTGCGGTGGCCGTGCAGCAAGGAGCACATCTGCCCGGCACTATCCACCGCGCCTGGCAGCGCACCCTGGGCACCCTGGTGGGGGCTGCCCTCGCCTGGGCCTTCCTGTCCGCCGCCCCCTCGTTCTGGACGGTACTGCTGGCCGCCGCCGTGCTGCAGATTTGCACCGAAATGACGATCGGCATGAATTACGCCCTGGGGCAGATCTTCGTCACCCCCATGGCGCTGCTAATGACCACCTTGGCCGCCCCCGGCGAAGCCGCCGACATGGCGCTGGCGCGCATCCTCGACACGGTCCTGGGGGCCGGTGTCGGCACGGTGCTGGCCCTGGCGTTTTCGTCGGTGCAAGAGCGCATTGAGCTGGCCCGCCACCATCGGCGGACGGCGTAAATCCCCCCCCACCCAACCTGGCCAGCCATACCCATGCCATCCACAGCGGACCGAAGGGCGCCAACAAAACGAAAGAGCCAAAAAAGAGCGCAAAAACATCCTATAATGTTGCGCTTTGCTGGCAATCCCCCGCCGTGCCAATACTAGTTTTTAGGCGGGGAACAACCGCTGACCCATGGCTTGCAGGCCCGATCTTCCCGCAAACCCTCTGACAGCACAGATATATCTGGAAATTGAATGACCACCATCCGCGTTAAAGAAAACGAACCCTATGAAGTTGCGCTGCGCCGCTTTAAGCGCACCATCGAAAAACTCGGCCTGCTGACCGACCTGCGCGCCCGCGAGTTCTACGAAAAGCCCACCGCCGAGCGCAAGCGCAAAAAAGCTGCTGCCGTCAAACGCCACTACAAGCGCGTACGCAGCATGCAACTGCCTAAGAAACTGTACTAAGCACAGCGCAGTTCTTCACAAAAAAACCGCACCAGGGACGCCGGGTGCGGTTTTTTTGCGGCCGCTCAGCGCAGCGGATGCAGCAACAGCAACCCACACAGCACCAGCATAAAAACAGCAATGCACGCATCCAGCACCCGCCACGCATGGCGATTGCGAAACACGGGTTGCAAAAAGCGCGCCCCAAAGCCCAGGGCGGAGAACCACACCACGCTGGCCAGACACGCCCCCAGGCCAAAGGCCCACTGCGCCGTGCCGGCATAGCGGGTGGAGATGGTGCCGATCAACACCATCGTATCCAGGTACACATGCGGATTGAGAAAGGTGAACGCCAAACAGGCCAGCAGCACACGGCGGCGGCTTTGCGGCTGGCCTTGGCCGGGCTGCAAAGCCCCCGTGCCGCGCCAGGCCCGGTGCGCGGCCAGCAGGCCATAACAGGCCAGAAAAGCCGCACCGCCAAAGCGCAGCCCTTGCAGCAACTGCGGCCACGCCAGCACCAAAGCGCCCATGCCCGCCACCCCGCACACAATCAGCGCCATATCGCTGGCCATGCAGACGGCCACCACCAGCCCCACGTGGCTGCGCTGCACACCCTGGCGCAGCACAAAGGCGTTTTGCGCCCCAATGGCGATGATCAAACCCGCACTGGTGACAAAGCCAGCAGCGGCAGAGGAAAACAACATTCTGGTATCCAACAGTTCAAGAAGGCGCGTATGGTGCAGCGCCCAAGCGATGAAGTAAAACTAAAAATTCTTCATACCATCCAGAAAATCTAATCTCACAAAAACACCCCCATGGATTTACTCCACCCCCAACTGGCCGCCTTTGCCGCCGTGCTGGAAGAAGGCAGTTTTGAAGCGGCCGCCCGGCGGCTGTGCATCACCCCTTCGGCCGTATCCCAACGCATCAAGGCGCTGGAAGACCGGCTGGGGCAGGTGCTGCTGGTGCGCCAGCCGCCCTGCCGCCCTACGCCCGCCGGGGCGCTGCTGCTGCGCCGCGTGCGCCCGATGCAACTTTTGGAGGCCGAGGCCCTGGCCGACTTCCTGCCGGAAAAAAACGCACACCACCACGGCGCAGCCCTGCGCCCCATCCCGATTGCGGTCAATAGCGATTCGCTGGACACCTGGGTGCTGGGTGCGCTGGCACAACTGCACCAGCAGTATGGCTACCTGTTCGATGTGCGGGTGGACGACCAGGACCACACCCTGGATTTGCTGCGCGACGGCTCGGTGCTGGGCGTGGTCACAGCCAACGGGGTGCCTGTGCAGGGCTGCACAGTGCAGGCGCTGGGTGCCATGCGCTACCAAGCCATTGCCGCGCCGGAGTTTGCCGCGCGCCACTTTCATGCTGGGGTGAATGCGGCCACGCTGGCGCGGGCACCCATCATTGTTTTCAACCGCAAAGATGCCTTGCAGTGGCGCTTTGTGCGCCGCATCACCCGTGCCCGACTGGCACCGCCCATGCATTACCTGCCCACGGCCACCGGTTTTATTGATGCTGCAGCGCTGGGCCTGGGCTGGTGCCTGGCACCGCAAGCGCTGGTGCAGCCTGCCTTGCAGGCGGGCCGCGTGGTCTGCATTGATCCTGAACGCTGGCTGGACGTACCCCTGCATTGGCAGCACGCTGCCGTGCGCTCCGACACCTTGCAACACCTCAGCACGGCACTGTGCCAGGCCGCGAAAACGGCTTTGCAGCCTGCCCCGGGCGGCTAGCTGCACGGATTTTTGCCAGAACAAAGCCCAAAGAATGGGCACAATTGCCGCTTTGCCCAGGACGATTGTGATGAGCCTCAAAGCCCAGATTACCGAAGACATGAAAACCGCCATGCGGGCCAAAGACAGCGCCCGCCTGTCCACCATCCGCCTGCTGCAAGCGGCGATGAAGCAAAAAGAGGTCGATGAGCGCATCGAGCTGGACGATGCGGCCATCGTCGCCATCATCGACAAACTCATCAAGCAGCGCAAAGACAGCATCAGCGCCTTTGAAAGCGCAGGCCGCCAAGACTTGGCCGCGATTGAACAAGCCGAAATGGCCGTGCTACAGGTGTACCTGCCCCAGCGCATGAGCGCCGAGGAAGTTACCGCCGCCGTGGCCGCCATCGTGGCGGAACTGGGGGCCAGCGGCCCAGGCGATATGGGCAAGGTCATGGGTGCCGTGAAAGCCCAATTGGCCGGCAAAGCGGACATGGGCCAGGCCTCGGCAGCCGTCAAAGCTGCGCTGAATCCTTAACCACTTTCAACGCCTTCAACGCTCCCAGCGCTCTGATTAAAGAAGCTGTTTGCGCTTGAATATTCGCCATTTTCAATGGTTTTTCACCTAAAAATGGCGAATAGCCTGCGGCAATAGCTGCTTTAATCTTTTGCTTCTTTAATCTTTTCTGGCCCAGCGCCCACCCCATTGGTTGATGGCCATGCCCACCAACACGCCCAGGGTGCCCAGCCAGTGCTGCAGCACCGGGCGTTCGCCAAACACCAGCATTCCCGAGACGATGCCAATCACCGGCACCAGCAGCGACAAAGGGGCCACCGTGCCCACGCTGTAGCGCTGCAGCAGCTTGGTCCACAGCCCGTACCCGAGCAAGGTGGAGGCCAGCGCCAGATACGCCACCGAGCCCACCGCCACCCACCCGGCGGCCTGCAGCTGCGTGGCAATGCTGCCAAAGTGCGGGCTTTCCAACCATTGGGACAAGATCAGCAGGGGAATGATCGGAAAGATGCTGGACCACACCAGAAACGGCAGCGGCTCATACGGCCCGCTCTTGGCGGCGTGGCGGGTAATCAAATTGGCCACCGACCACAGCGCGGCCGAGCCCAGCGTCAGCACAAAGCCAATCAAGCTCATGCTGCCGCTGCCCTCGCCCCGGGCCATGGCAATCACGCCCAGACCGGCGCTGGCCACGATCAGGCCCATCCATTGCCACGGCTTGGGCTGCTCGCGCAAAAACAGCGCCCCCAGCAGCATCGAGATAAACGCCTGCGCCTGCAGCACCACCGAGGCCATGCCCGCCGGCATGCCCAGCGCCAATCCGGCAAACAGCAGGCCAAACTGCCCCACCCCCTGCACCAGGCCGTACAAGGCCAGCAGCCGCCAGGTAAGACTGGCGGGCTTGCGAATAAACAGCAAAAACGGCAGCGATGCCTGGCAAAAGCGCATCGCCGACAGCAGCAGGGGCGAAAGCTCTTGCAGCCCCAGCTTCATGGGGACAAAGTTCACGCCCCAAATCACGATCACCAGCAGCGCCCAGCCCCAATCGGCGCGGCGCATCATCCGCCGCCTGCGACTTTCATCCGATTGATCAGCATCGAACCCACTGTTTTGGCCCCCATGGTGTAGGCATCGGCACCAATGGCGCTGATGCCTTGGTACATGTCTTTCAAATTACCGGCGATGGTGATCTCTTGCACGGGGAAGGCGATCTGGCCGTTCTCCACCCAAAAGCCCGACGCGCCGCGCGAATAATCGCCCGTGACGTAATTCACGCCCTGGCCCATCAGCTCCACCACAAACAGGCCGGTGCCCAGCTTTTGCAGCATGGCAGCCAGGTCATCGCCTGGTTTCGTGCGTTTGGAGCGCATCACCAAATTGTGCGAGCCCCCAGCATTGCCCGTGGTGCGCATGCCCAGCTTGCGGGCGGAGTAGCTGGACAGAAAGTAGCCCTGCACCCGCCCATCTTCCACCACCTGGCGCGGGTGTACTTGCACGCCCTCATCGTCAAAGGGCGAGCTGCCCTTGCCGCCGAGGATGAAGGGGTCCTCCTCAATCTGCACATGCTTGGGGAAAATTTGCTTGCCCAGGCTATCGAGCAAAAACGTGCTGCGCCGGTACAGCGCCCCGCCACTGACGGCTTGCACAAAACTGCCCAGCAAGCCAGCGGCCAAGGTGGATTCAAACAGCACCGGGCATTCGGTGGTGGCAATCTTGCGGCTGCCCAGGCGCGACAGCGCCCGCTCTGCGGCGTAGCGGCCCACCGCCTCGGGGCTGGCCAGATCGGCGGCATTGCGCTCGGAGCTGTACCAAAAGTCGCGCTGCATCTCGCCATTTTTCCCCGGCAGCGACGCAATCGGTGCCACCGACAGGCTGTGCCGCGAGCTGGCATAACCACCGCGAAAACCGCGCGTATGGGCGCTGAAAAAGTGGCTTTGCTGGGCCGAAACGCTGGCCCCTTCGCTATTGGTGATGCGCTTGTGCATGCCCAGTGCCGCCTCCTCGCAGCGCAGCGCCAACGCGGCGGCCTGCTCGCTGCTGAGCAGCTGGCCATCGACCAGCCAGGGGTGGAATAAATCCAAATCACGGTGCGTTGCTTGCGGGGCAATGTCTTTTTCATCCGGCAGCCCGGCAGCAGGGTCTTCGGCGGTAAAGCGGGCAATGTCAAACGCCGCTTGCACGGTTTGCTGCACCGCCGCTTCCGAGAAATCGGACGTGCTGGCATTGCCCCGGCGCTGGCCAACGTACACCGTCACGCCCAGCGATTTATCGCGGTTGCGCTCCACCGTCTCCAGCTCGCCCTTGCGCACGCTCACGCTCAGGCCACAGCCTTCGCTGGCATCCGCCCCGGCATCGGTGGCCCCCAGCTTTTTCGCGTGGGCCAGCGCCAAATCGACTAAATTTTCAAAAAAAACCGGGCTGTAACTAAAGCCCGAATCGGCCTGCCCGGCGGCAGTTCTTCCATCACATTGGCGCAGATTTTTCATAGCGGCGGCTATGATACCCAGCCGCGCAGCCCCCACCGGGCTGCCCTTGCAATTGCCCTGTGTTTTACTCATGCCCCGCAAACCAAAAAAAGGCTATTACGTCAAAGGCGAATTCGTTGCCGAAGGCAGCCCCCGCGACTTGGAACTCAAAGCCGAACTCAAAGGCCTGCGCGATGCCGACGACACCACCCGATCCGATCAGAAAAAACAAAGCGATGCCCTGCAAGCCCTGGGCGAAGCCCTGCTGGAGCTGCACGCCAAAACGCTGCAGCGCCTGAACCTGCCGGAAAAGCTCACCGATGCCCTGGCGGAATACAAGCGCCTGACCAGTTTTGAGGCCCGCCGCCGCCAAATGCAATTCATCGGCAAACTGATGCGCAAGATTGAGGACGAAGATGTCGCCGCCATTCGCGCCGCCCTCGAAGAGCAACGCAGCGGCACCGGCACCGAACAAACCCAAACCCTGCTGGCCGAGCAGTGGCGCGACCGCCTGATTGCCGACGAGGCCGCACTGACCACTTGGCTAGAGCACTTTCCGAGCACAGATATTCAAGCTTTGCGCAGTTTGATTCGCCAAGCCCGCAAGGATGAAGCGCAAACAGCTCCTGAAAACGAAGCACCCGCGAAAAAAAGCCGCGCCTACCGCGACCTTTTCCAGCTGCTGCGCAACAGCCTGCGCACGGCCAACGAGCAAGAGGCCAACGATGCTTGAGCAACCCACCGCACCCGCACCCACTGGCTTTGACGGCATCCAGATCGGCATCGTCTCCATCAGCGACCGCGCCAGCAGCGGGGTGTATGAGGACAAAGGCCTGCCCGCCCTGCAAGAGTGGCTCACCCGCGCCATCCGCAACCCCCTCACCTTCGTGCCGCGCCTGATTGCCGATGAACAGGCGCTGATCAGCCAAACCCTGCGCGAACTGGTCGATGCCGGATGCCATCTGGTGCTGACCACCGGCGGCACCGGCCCGGCGCTGCGCGATGTCACCCCCGAGGCCACCTTGGCCGTGGCCGACAAGGAGCTGCCCGGTTTTGGCGAGCAAATGCGCCAAATCAGCCTGCGCTTTGTGCCCACCGCCATCCTCTCACGCCAGGTGGCGGTGGTGCGCGCAAGCAGCCTGATCATCAACCTGCCCGGCCAGCCCAAGGCGATTGCCGAAACGCTGGAAGGGCTGAAAGACGCGCAGGGCCACAGCCTGGTGCCCGGCATCTTCGCCGCCGTGCCCTACTGCATCGACTTGATTGGGGGGCCGTACATCTATACGCACGAGGCCGTTTGCGCCGCCTTTCGCCCCAAAAACGCCCAGCGCCCGCTGCCCGCGTAAGACCAGTCTGGGGCGCATTGCAATGGCGGCGGGGCCATAGCCTCCACGCACGCCCTGGCCGCTGCCCGCATTAAAAAAGGCAACCCGCAGGTTGCCTTTTTGCTTGAAGGGAAAGAAAGCGCTTACAGCTTCTGGCCCATCATGAAGTTGTCAAAGCGCGATTCAGCAAAGCGGAACCACAGCACTTGGTCGCGCTGGAAGTTGCGGTAGTCGGCATAGATTTTTTTCCAGTCGGGGTTGCTGGCATCGAGCTCGTGGTACAGCTCCATCGCCGCTTTGAACGAGGCATCCATCACCTGCTGCGGGAAGGGCAGCACTTTGGCCTTGGCGGCCACCAGTTGTTTCAAAGCACCGGGGTTGAAGGTGTCGTACTTGGCCTGGGTGGTGAGGTGGGCCTCCATGGCTGCGGCACGCACGATGGCCTTGTTTTCGTTGGACAGGCTGTTGAATGCTTTGTCGTTGATGTAGAACGACAAGTGCAAGGAGCCTTCCCACCAGCCGGGGTAGTAATAGAAGGGGGCCACTTTGTTCAGGCCCAGCTTCAGATCGTCGTAAGGGCCAATCCACTCGGCTGCATCAATCGTGCCTTTTTCCAGCGACTGGTAAATTTCACCGGCGGGAATGTTCTGCGGCACCACGCCCAGGCGCTCCAGCACCTTGCCAGCAAAGCCACCGGCGCGGAATTTCAGGCCTTTAAGGTCGTCCAGGCTCTTGATTTCCTTGCGGAACCAGCCGCCCATCTGGGTGCCGGTGTTACCACCGGGCATGACGACGAAGTTGTACTTGGCGTAGAACTCGTTCAACAGCTTTTCGCCATTGCCTTCAAGCATCCAGGCCGTCAGCTGGCGCGAGTTCATGCCGAAGGGGATCGCACCACCGATGGCAAACACCTCGTTCTTGCCAAAGAAGTAATAGGGGGCGGTGTGGCACATCTCCACCGTACCGCTTTGCACGCCATCGACCACGTTGAAGGCGGGCATCAACTCACCGGCTTGGTGTACCGAAATATCAAACTTGCCACCGGTCATGCGCTTGACGGCGCTGGCAAAGACATCGGCCGACCCATAAATGGTGTCCAGCGATTTGGGAAAGCTCGAGGCAATGCGCCAGCGCAATGCCGCTTGGGCGTGTACGGCGGGCGCTGCACCGGCAGCCAGGATGCCGGCGATGCCGGCGTTTTTCAGGACTGAGCGACGATCCATGGTCTATGTCTCCTTGTAAAAATCGAACCGATTGCATTCTGAAGGTTTTTCCCCCAATCTCTCATTAAAAGTATTGAATCTTTTTCAAAAAAGGTTGCAGTAAAAAACAGAGGACTTGCTTTCCCGTATTGACACGGTTCGGCAAGTCCTCGTAGTTTTTTTAGATATTAGTGATCTGGGTTTTTTAGCAGTTAATCCGCTTTACAGCTTCACGGAGCTCATATACAGGCTAAAGCGTTGCTCAGAGTAACGGTCCCACAAAATCTGGTCGCGCTGGAAGGCGCGCATATGGGTGTGAATTTTCTTGAACATGGGCGACTTGGCTTCGTTCTCGGCAAATACTTCCATCGAGGCTTTGTAGCCCGCATCCATAAAGTCTTTGGGGAAGGGCAGCACCTTGGTGCCGTCGGCCACCAGTTTTTTCAGGGCAATGGGGTTGAGCGTGTCGTATTTGGCCGTCATATCGCGGGCTGCGACCTGGCAAGCGGCATCGACCATGGCTTGGTATTCCTTGGGCAAAGCGGCGTACGACTTGGTGCTGATAAAGAACTCCAGCTCTGCGCCACCTTCCCACCAGCCAGGGTAGTAGTAATACGGGGCCACTTTGTTGAAACCCATTTTTTGGTCATCGTGCGGGCCAACAAATTCGACCGCATCCAGGGTGCCTTTTTCCAGGGCCTGGTAAACCTCGCCCACTGGCATGTTTTGCGAAACCACACCCAGTTTGTGCATGGCATCGCCAAACAAGCCGCCACCCAGGCGCATTTTCAAACCATTGATGTCTTTGATGGATTTGATTTCTTTGCGGTACCAGCCACCCATTTGGGTGCCGGTGTTACCGGCGCTCATGCTCTTGATGTTGTAGTCGGCGTAGAACTCATCCATGAGCTTGCGGCCACCGCCGTGCTCCATCCAGGCATCCATTTGGCGGGCGGTCAGGCCAAAGGGCACAGCGCAGCCAAAAGCGAAAACGTAGTCTTTGCCGGTGAAGTAATACGGGGCGGTCAAGGCCATATCGACGATGCCATTTTGCACACCATTGACCACTTCAAAAGCGGGCATCAACTCACCAGCGGCGTGCAAAGAAACTTCAAATTTGCCGCCGGACATATCTTTCAGCGTCTGGGCAAATTTTTCGCCACTGCCAAAAATGGTATCCAGCGATTTAGGAAAGCTGGCGGCCAAACGCCAGCGCACCGCAGTTTGCGCTTGCACTGCGGGGGCCACACCAGCGGCCAAAATGCCAGCGATACCTGCTTGCTTAATCAGGGAACGACGATCCATAGTATCTCCTTGGTATTTGATTGGAATCAACGCGCCAGCGCGGTACGCAGCGCTACGACGTTGCGCAGTATTCCACAGCCAGCACGGCTTTCAAATCAAAGCTGGCACCAATTGCACCAAGAAGACCACACAAAATGCCATGTCCCCCATAGCAATTCGGGAAATCCCTAGGATATTCGCGCCCCACTGCAATAAAACAGTGGCATTACTGCGCCATAAACCGCTGGCGAATGCGGGCCTCGATGCCTGGGGCATCCAAACCTTGCAAAGCCAATAATTTGGCCGGATCGCCATGCTCGATAAATTGATCGGGCAAACCCAATTGCAAAACCGGCTTGACCATGCCCGCTTGGGCCAAGGCTTCCAGCACAGCGCTGCCCGCTCCGCCTTGAAGGCAGCCTTCTTCGACAGTCACCAAGGCATCGTGGCGGGCCGCCACATCCAGCAGCAGCGCGGTATCCAGCGGTTTGGCCCAGCGCATATTGGCCACGGTGGCATCGATATTTTCTGCCACTTGCAAAGCCGGATAGAGCAAGGTGCCAAAGGCCAGGATGGCGATTTTTTTCCCCTCGCGCCGGATTTCACCTTGGCCAAAGGGCAGGCTGCCCAGATCGGCCAGCGGTGCCACACCCACCCCCGCGCCGCGCGGGTAGCGCACGCACACGGGGTGGTCTTGTTCATAGGCGGTGGTGAGCAGTTGGCGGCATTCACGCTCATCGGCGGGGCAGGCCAGGCTCATGTTGGGAATGCAGCGCACAAAGGCAATGTCATAGGCCCCGGCGTGGGTCGCGCCATCGGCCCCGACCAAACCGGCCCGGTCCAAGGCCAGCACCATGGGCAGTTTTTGCAGGGCCACGTCGTGGATGAGCTGGTCGTACGCGCGTTGCAAAAAGGTGGAATAAATGGCCACCACGGGTTTTACGCCCTCGCAGGCCAGCCCGGCGGCAAAGGTGACGGCATGCTGCTCGGCAATGCCCACGTCGTAATAGCGGTCCGGGAAGCGCCGATGAAACTCCACCATGCCCGAGCCTTCGCGCATCGCCGGGGTGATGCCCACCAGGCGCTTGTCCTGCGCGGCCATGTCGCACAGCCACTGGCCAAACACCTGGGTAAAGGTGGGCTTGGCGGGGGTGGCGGACGGGACAATGCCGACCTGCGGGTCGAACTTGCCCGGGCCGTGGTAAGTGACGGGGTCCATTTCGGCCAGCTTGTAGCCCTGGCCTTTTTTGGTGACCACGTGCAAAAACTGCGGGCCGTCCAGCTGGCGGATGTTCTCCAGCGTGGGGATGAGGGAGTCGAGGTCGTGCCCGTCGATGGGGCCGATGTAGTTGAAGCCGAAATTCTCAAACAGCGTGGCCGGCACCACCATGCCTTTGGCATGCTGCTCCAGCTTTTTCGCCAGCTCCAGCAGCGGGGGGACATTTTTCAGCACGCTTTTGCCCACGCCACGGGCGGCGGCGTAAAACTGGCCGCTCATCAGCTGCGCCAAATAGCGGTTCAGCGCCCCCACCGGTGGGCTGATGCTCATGTCGTTGTCGTTCAGGATGACCAGCAGATTGCCATCGAGCACCCCGGCGTTGTTCATGGCCTCAAAGGCCATGCCGGCCGTCATGGCCCCGTCGCCAATCACGGCAATGGCGCGGCGCTTTTCGCCCTTGCGCTTGGCGGCCATGGCCATGCCCAGGGCGGCCGAGATGCTGGTCGAAGAGTGCGCGGTGCCAAAGGTGTCGTACGGGCTTTCGCTGCGCACCGGAAAGCCCGAGATGCCGCCCAGCTGGCGCAGCGTGGCCATGCGCTCGCGCCGACCGGTGAGAATTTTGTGCGGGTAGGTCTGGTGGCCCACGTCCCACACGATGCGATCGTAGGGGGTGTTGAAGACGTAGTGCAGCGCCACCGTCAGCTCCACCGTGCCCAGGTTGGAGCTCAAATGCCCCCCGGTTTTCGAGACGCTGTCGAGCACGTAGGCCCGCAGCTCGTCGGCCAACATCGGCAACTGGGCGCGGGGCAGCATCCGCAAGTCGGCAGGATCGTTGATTTTTTCTAGCAAGGGGCGTGCGTTGGCATTCATGATTCCACTCTTTCTGGGCTAAAAAGCCCAAGGTGCATGCGGCACCAGCTATTCTTTATTGAGATTTCCAGGCTCAATGCGAGCGCCCCACCACCTGGTGGGCCAAGGCGCGCAGGGCCTGCACATCGTCCTGGGGCAGGCCCGATTGATCCAAGGCCGCACAGGCTTGCACCAGCAAGTCCTGGGCCAGCGCCTGGGCTGCGGGCAAGCCCAGCAGGGCCACATAGGTGGGCTTGTCGTTGGCGGCATCTTTGCCTGGGGTTTTGCCCAGCGTGGCGGCATCGGCCACCACATCGAGCACGTCGTCCACCACCTGAAAGGCCAGCCCCAGCACTTCGCCATAGGTGCTCAGGGCCGCCAGGGCCAGGGCGCTGGTGGTGCCGCAAGCCGCACCCAGCAGCACACTGGCTTGCAGCAAGGCCCCGGTTTTCAAGCGGTGCATCTGGCGCAGCTGCTCTTCATTCAGGGGCTGGCCGACACTGGCCAAATCAATCGCCTGCCCGCCCGCCATGCCTTGGGCACCGGCGGCGTGGGCCAAGATGCGGCAGCAATGGGCCTGCATGGCAGCGGGCACTTCGTCGCCGGCGGGAGTCAGCAGCTCAAACGCCTGGGCTTGCAGGGCATCGCCCGCCAGCAGGGCTTGCGCCTGGCCAAAGGCAATGTGGACGGTGGGCTTGCCCCGGCGCAGCACATCGTTGTCCATGCACGGCATATCGTCGTGTACCAAAGAATAGGCGTGGATCAACTCCACCGCACACGCGGCCCGCAGGGCGGCCGGGGCGTGGCCCTGCACGGCTTGCGCCGCTGCCAGCACCAGCAAGGGGCGCAGGCGCTTGCCCCCATCCAAAACGGCATAGCGCATGGCCTCACCCAAACCCGCCGGGGCACCTTGCCCAACCCAGGCGGTGAGCGCTTGCTCTACCAGCGCACCCTGGGCTGCAGCCCAGGCGGAAAAATCAAAATCGTGCAAATCGTGCATTACTGCTGCCCCGTCCATGGTTTCAAATCGCCGCCGTCGAGCTGCTGAATTTGCTGCTCCACCGCATCCAGCTGCGCATGGCAGTAGCGCAGCAATACCGAGGCGCGGCGGTAGCCGTCAAGCATGTCACTGAGCGGCAGTTGCCCCGATTCCATGGCCTGGGCCAAGGCTTGCAGCTCGGCTTGCGCCGCTTCGTAGCTGGCAGGTTCATCAACAGGGGGTTTTTCAGCAGAGCGCTTGGCGGGCATGGCAGGTGTTCACGGTCAAAGGCAAACCGGGCATTTTAGGGGCTTACACCTGCTGCACTGCAATAGCGCCTTTACTGGGCATCCACCACGCCAAGGCCCAGCCCCGCCAGCAAGGCCCGCACTCCGGCCCACACAATCTCGACCCCCACACACAGCAAGATGAACGCCATCAGCCGCATGAACACCACTTGCCCCGTGTCTCCCAAGCGGCGCAGCAAGGTGGAGGAATAGCGAAACGTTACCGCCACCAGCAGGCCCAGCAGCAAGGAGGCCACCAGACCACCGGACAAATTCACCAAAGACATCGGGATGCTGGTGCGCGAATGCAAGCTGGCCCCCACGGCAATGGCCACCGAAATGGTGCCCGGCCCGCAAGTGAGCGGAAACGTCAGGGGGTAGAAGGCTTTGACGCGGGCCTTGTCCTCGGTCAGGGCCTGGGCCATTTGTGTGGCATCGTCGGTGGTGGCCTGCTGGGCGTTGAGCATGCGCCAGGCAATCGAGGCCACGATCACCCCCCCGGCAATGCGCACCGCAGGCAAAGAGACACCAAAAAACCGCAACACATACGACCCGGTCAGCATGGTGACGGCCAGCAAAATGGCCACGTTTTTCCCAATGCGGTGGGCCAGCATGACCCGCCCCTGGTCGCTCAAGCCGCGCGCCTGGTCCACAAACAGGGGGGCCGTGGCCAGCGGATTCAAAATCGGCAGCACACCAATAAAGGCAAACAACAGGCTTTGCCCAAAGGCGGTGAGCAAATCCAAAAACGGTAAATTCATGAATAAAAATGGTTAAAACGCTTATCCATCCAGCGGATAAAGCTATTTTTTTATCGTATTTTCCAGCACCCACTGGGCATACGCCGGGCTGGCATGGGCCAGCGGCAGCGCATACATGGCCGGCAGTTCATAGGGGTGCAGGCGGGCAATGAGCTGCTGCAGCGCCGGCCAGGCGGCGGCCGTGGTTTTCAGCAGCAGGCGCACCTCGGGCTCTGAGTGGATCTGGCCCTGCCACGCATAGGTGCTGTGCACGCTGTCTTGTTGCACGCAGGCCGCCAAGCCCTGCGCGACCGCCGCCTGGGCGATTTTTTCAGCGCAAGCCCCATCGGGCACGGTGGTAAAGACAGCGAGCAGTTCCACGGCGGGGCGGGCCTTATTCGATTTCAGCAATCAACTCGATTTCTACGCAAGCGCCCAGCGGGATTTGCGCCACACCAAAAGCGCTGCGGGCGTGCTTGCCTTTGTCACCAAAGACTTGGCCCAGCAGCTCCGAGCAGCCATTGGTCACCAGGTGCTGTTCGGTAAACGTGGGTGTGGAATTGACCAGGCTCATGACCTTGACGATGCGCTTGACGCGGTTCAAGTCGCCGCCGCAAGCTGCCTGCAGGGTGCCCATCAGCTCAATGGCAATCGCGCGGGCCGCTTGCTGGCCTTCTTCGGTGCTGATGGCACCGCCGAGCTGACCTTGCCAGACCTGGCCATCTTTGCGCGCCAGGTGGCCACTTAAAAAGACCAAATTGCCTGTTTGCACAAAGGGCAGATAGGCTCCGGCAGGGGCACCCAGGACGGGCAAAGTGATGTTCAAGGCTTGCAGTTGATCGTAAACGCTCATAAAAAAATGCTTTCTTTCACAGAGGCCAGTGTGGGGTTTGAGCGCATGCCCAAATTCATCCACCCCCACTAGCATGGCCCGCAAGTATGCCAAGAGCACAAAACCCTGCGGGGCCACCCGCCTCCGATCTTGCCCCCTGGTACACCAGCTGGCCGCTGCTGGGTTGGGTGCTGGGCTGCGCCGTGCAGCTGCAGCAGGGGCAATTGGGGCCCTGGTGGACGTATGCCGGGGCCGGGCTGTTGGCCCTTGGGCTGGCCATAGCCGTGCGGCGTGGGCCGCCAGGGGCAACGCAGCGCGCGGGCCTGGGGATTTTTCTGAGCGTGGCCTTGCTCGCCTGGGGCAGCACCGGCATGCGGGCCATGCTGTTTCAAGCACAGGGCTTGGCCCCGGCGCTGGAAGGGCGTGATGTGCTGATCGAAGGCATCGTCACCAACCTGCCGCAAACCACTGACCGGGGCCAGCGCTGGCTCTTCACCCCCACGCAGGCCTGGGATGGCACGGATGCCACCCACGCCCCCGCCATTCAACTGCCCCCACTGATGGCCCTGCAGCACTACCAATCCCGCCCCACCGAGGCCAGCGCCACCCATGCCCTGACCGTGCGTCCCGGAGAGCGCTGGCGCTGGACAGTGCGCCTGCAGCGCCCGCACGGCAGCCGCAACCCCCACGGTTTTGATGCCGAGCTGTGGTGGTGGCAGCAGGGGGTGCAAGCCACCGGCTATGTTCGCGCCCAACCGGCGCCCCAGCGCCTGGGCCTGACCTCACACGCTTGGCTGGAGCAAGCCCGCGACCATGTGCGCCAGCGGCTGCTGGCCCACGCCGGACCATCGCGCGCAACAGGGGTGGTGACGGCGTTAATCACGGGCGATCAAGCCGCCATCGCCAAAGCCGATTGGCAGGTGTTTCGCACCACCGGGGTGGCGCACCTGGTCAGCATCAGCGGTTTGCATATAACGATGTTCGCCTGGCTGGCCGTGGCCGTGGTCGGGTGGATGTGGCGGCGCAGCGCCCGGCTGTGTCTGCACTGGCCGACGGCCTTGGCGGCGGCCTGGGCTGGCTTGGCGCTGGCCCTGGCCTATGCCCTGTTTAGCGGCTGGGGCATCCCCGCACAGCGCACCTTGCTGATGCTGCTGACGGTAACGGTGCTGCGCAGCCTGGGCATGGCCTGGCCCTGGCCGCGCACCTGGTTGCTGGTGCTGGCCGTGGTAGTGGCCTGGGACCCCTGGGCCTTGCTGCAAGCGGGGTTTTGGCTCAGTTTTGTCGCCGTGGGCATTTTGTTCATGACCGATCCGGGGCCGCGTGCTGCGCAAGCGCCTGGGCGGTGGTGGCAGCCCCTGTGGCGGCTGCTGCGCGAGCAAGTGCTGATTGGCCTGGCCCTGGCCCCCTTGACGGTGCTGTTGTTTGGGCACATCTCCATCGTGGGTTTTATTGCCAACCTGTGGGCCATTCCCTGGGTGACCATTGTGCTCACCCCACTGGCCATGCTGGGCGTGCTGTGGCCCCCCATCTGGACTGCGGCCACTGCCTGCGCCCAGGCCCTGCTCACCGGCCTGGGCTGGATGGCGCAATGGCCGGGGGCCATGGCCACCTTTGCGCAGCCCCCGCTGGGCTTGGGGTTGTTGGGCATGCTGGGCTGCGCCTGGCTGTTAGTGCGTTGGCCTGGGGGCGTGCGCTGGCTGGGGCTGAGTTTGGTGCTGCCCTTGCTGCTATGGCAGCCCCCGCGCCCAAAGCCTGGGGAATTTGCCCTGCTGGCCCTAGACATTGGCCAGGGCAGCAGCCTCTTGCTGCAAACCGCCCAGCACGCCTTGTTGGTCGATGCCGGGCCACGCTGGGCCAGCGGCGATGCGGGCAGCCAAAGCATTGTTCCCCTGCTCCAGGCGCTGGGCGTGCGCTTGGACCGCGTGCTGCTCACCCACGCCGACAGCGACCACACGGGCGGCGCTTTGTCGGTGCTGGCCGCGCAGCCGCAAGCGGACTTGCTGGGCAGCGGCATTGCCGCCCTGGCCGACCAGGCCCAGCGCCCCTGGCAGCCCTGCGCACGGGGGCAACAATGGGCTTGGGATGGCGTGCACTTCAGCGTACTGTGGCCGGCACCCGCCACCGTCAAAGCCGCCACCCACAACAACACCAATGCCCAAAGCTGCGTGCTCTTGGTGCGCTCGGCCCACGGCGCAACAGCCTTGCTGGCGGGCGATTTGGAACGCGCACAAGAGCACGCTTTATTGGCCCTGCACGCGGGCCAGAGCAGCGATTTGCAGGCCCACGCCCTGGTCGTGGCCCACCACGGGAGCCAAACCTCCACCTCCGCCCCGTGGCTGGCCGCTGTGCAGCCCCAGGTAGCCCTGATTCAAAGCGGCTGGCGCAACCGCTTTGGCCACCCCGCAGCCGCGGTGGTGCAGCGCCTGACGGCAGCCCAAGCCCAGATTTTCAACACCGCCCAGTGTGGTGCGATAGATTGGCAATCCTCCCGCCCCGACCAAGCCCAGTGCGAGCGCCAACGCCAGCCGCGCTATTGGCAAACACTGCCGCATCCCACCCCCACCGCGCTGGCGCCAAACACAACAGGCCCGGAGTAAACACCCCGGGCCTGTCATTAAATAAAGAAAAAGTAATAGCTGTTAGCGCTTAATACGATTAGCTTTCACCCATTTTTGACTGCAAATAATTTTGCAAACCGATGCTCTCGATCAGCGCCAGCTGGGTTTCCAGAAAGTCGATGTGCTCCTCGGTATCGTCCAAAATTTTCAACAGCAGCTCGCGCGAGACAAAATCGTGTGCCGCCTCGGCCACGCGAATGCCGTCTTTGATGCACTGCTGGGCCGCTTGCTCCAGGCGCAAATCGCAGGCCAGGGCCTCGGGCACATCTTCGCCAATCTGCAGCTTGCCCAGGTCTTGCAAATTGGGCAGGCCATCGAGCAGCAAGATGCGGTCCATGAGCAAATCGGCATGCTTCATCTCGCCGATGGATTCTTTGTATTCCACCTTGGCCAAGTCCTCAAAGCCCCAGTGCTTGAACATGCGGTAGTGCATGTAGTACTGGTTGATGGCGGTGAGTTCGTTTTTCAATTGCGCCTGCAGTGCCGCAATAACTTGAGGGTCGCCTTGCATAGTGAATACTCCTTGAGAATGCAACAGAGGGGGCTGGTATGCCACGATTGTGGCCTTCGCGCAGGCATTGCACGCAGGCCGGGAACTTATTTAGTCTAAATCAATCAAAACGATCAAATCAATTGATTGGTTTTATTTCTTAACTTCACTACACTTCAGTCCTGTGTTCAATCGACACCGACTTTAAACCGAAAGGAAACTGCAATGACTTTGATCAACACCCAAGTGCAACCGTTTAAAACCCAAGCTTTTGTGAACCGCAATGGCAAGGGCGAATTTATCGAAGTGACCGAGCAAAGCCTCAAAGGCAAGTGGTCGGTGCTGATTTTCATGCCCGCAGCCTTCACCTTCAACTGCCCCACCGAAATCGAAGACGCGGCCGAGCACTACGCTGAATTCCAAAAAGCCGGTGCCGAGGTGTACATCGTCACCACCGACACCCACTTCTCGCACAAAGTCTGGCACGAAACCTCGGACGCTGTGGGCAAGGCCAAATTCCCGCTGGTGGGCGATCCTACCCACCAACTGACCAACGCCTTTGGCGTGCACATCCCTGAAGAAGACCTGGCCCTGCGCGGCACCTTCGTGATCAACCCCGATGGCGTGATCAAAACCATGGAAGTGCACTCCAACGAAATCGCCCGCGACGTGTCGGAAACCCTGCGCAAGCTCAAAGCGGCCCAGTTCACCGCTGCCCACCCTGACCAAGTGTGCCCCGCCAAGTGGAAAGAAGGCGCTGCCACCCTGACCCCTTCGCTGGACCTGGTTGGCAAAATTTAATTTACTAACCTAGCTCAAAGCCGGACGGGTGCGAACACCGTACCGTCCGGCTTTTTATTGCCCAAAAATTTTAAAAATCACTGTTTTACGGAGGACACCGATGCTTGACAATCAACTCAAAACCCAACTGGCCGCCTACCTGGAGCGCGTGACCCAGCCTTTCGAGCTGGTGGCCTCCCTGGACGAGAGCGAGACCTCGGCGCAAATGCGCGAGCTGCTCACCACCATCCAAAGCCTGCGCAGCGACAAAATCACCCTGCGCGAAGATGGCAACGACGCGCGCAAACCCTCATTCACCCTGCAGCGCCAAGGAAGTGATAGCAGTCTGCGCTTTGCTGGCTTGCCTTTGGGCCATGAATTCACCTCGCTGGTGCTGGCCCTGCTGTGGACGGGTGGCCACCCACCCAAAGAAGAGCAAGACCTGCTCGACCAAATCAAAGCCATCGAAGGCGACTTTAACTTCGAGGTTTACATGAGCCTGGGCTGCCACAACTGCCCGGACGTGGTGCAGGCGCTGTCGCTCATGGCCATCCTGAACCCCCACATCAAAACCACCGTCATCGAAGGCGGTGCCTTCCGCAAAGAGGTGGAAGCCCGCGAAATCATGGCCGTGCCCATGGTGTACCTCAATGGCGAGGTGTTTGGCGCGGGCCGCATGCAGCTGGGCGAAATCGTCGCCAAGCTGGACACCGGAGCGGCCAAACGCGAAGCGGCCAAACTGTCGGCCAAAGAGGCATTTGAAGTGCTCATCATCGGCGGCGGCCCCGCAGGTGCGGCCGCGGCCATCTACACCGCGCGCAAAGGCATTCGCACCGGCATTGCGGCCGAGCGCATCGGCGGCCAGGTGAACGACACGCTGGACATCGAGAACTACATCTCGGTCAATAAAACCGAAGGCCCGAAATTCGCCGCCGCACTGGAATCGCACATTGCCGATTACGACATCGACGTGATGCGCCTGCAACGCGCCGCCAAGCTGATTCCGGCCACCGAAAAAGGCGGCCTGATCACCGTCGAGCTGGAAAACGGCGGCCGCCTACAAGCCAAAAGCGTGGTGCTGTCCACCGGCGCGCGCTGGCGCAATATGAACGTGCCCGGCGAAGACCAGTACCGCACCAAAGGCGTGGCCTACTGCCCCAGCTGCGACGGCCCCCTGTTCAAGGGCAAGCGCGTGGCGGTCATTGGCGGGGGCAACTCGGGTGTGGAAGCGGCGATTGACCTGGCCGGTGTGGTCGAGCACGTCACCGTGTTCGAATTCATGCCCGAGCTCAAGGCCGATGCCGTACTGCAGAAAAAGCTGACCAGCCTGCCCAACGTCACCATCATCAAAAATGCCCAAACCACCGAGGTGCTGGGCGACGGCAGCAAAGTCACGGGCCTGAGCTACAAAGATCGCGTCAGCGGCGAAACCAAGCACGTCGATCTGGAAGGCATTTTTGTGCAAATTGGCCTGCTGCCCAACACCGATTGGCTCAAAGACACGCTGGAGCTGAACAAGATGGGCGAAATCGTCATTGATGCCAAAGGCCAGACCAGCGTGCCCGGCGTGTTTGCCGCTGGCGACTGCACCAACGTGCCGTACAAACAAATCATTGTGGCGGCCGGTGCCGGCGCAGTCGCAGGCCTGTCGGCCTTTGAGCACCTGATTCGCCACTAAGCACGTTCTAAGCACGGCCTGAACAAGGCCGCCCAGAGGATGGCTGCGCTGGGCAGCCATCCTTTTTTTATAGCTTGCACCGCTTATAAAACATCATTTTTTAGATGAATACGCTCAAAAATTGATTATTTATCAGCGGCTGATGCTTATAAAAAAATAGCAAAAAAAAAAGCCCCAAGTTATTTTTTACTTGGGGCTTTTGACTGTTTTTGGCGGAGCGGACGGGACTCGAACCCGCGACCCCCGGCGTGACAGGCCGGTATTCTAACCAACTGAACTACCGCTCCTTTGGCGACCCTACGGGGATTCGAACCCCGGTACTCACCGTGAAAGGGTGATGTCCTAGGCCTCTAGACGATAGGGTCAAAACCTAGAAAGAAGAAAAAATCGTACAGAGCTTTTCTTCTTGAGTGAAGCCAGTGATTATAGCCAAAATTTTTATCTGTTTTAAAAAAACCACCCTATGGCCCGCGCTGCAAGCTCACCAAACGCACAGCCAAACCAATCAGCACCAAGCCAGTGGCACGGTTCAGCCAGCGCTGCGCCCGGGCCGAGCCTTGCAGCAAACTGCCAAACCAGCCGCTGAACAAGGCAATCGCCGCAAAGACCAAAAAGGTGGCCAGCATGAACACCCCGCCCAGCACCACAATTTGTCCCCCCACAGGGCCCAGGCGGGCATCGGCAAACTGGGGCAGCAGCGCCAAAAAGAAAATCAGCACTTTGGGATTGGTGGCATTCATGACGACACCACGCCCAACCATTTTGAGCGCTTCGGGCCCGGCCAGCGGTGGATGCCGCCCTGTCTGCGCCGTGTTGCTAACCTGCACCGGGGCCCGCAGCGCCCCCCAGGCCAAGTAGAACAAGTAGGCCGCCCCCAGCAGTTTTAAGGCCGTAAACGCCGCAGGCGATGCCGCCACCAAGGCCGCCAGCCCCAAAGCCACTGCGATGGTGTGGCCCAAAATGCCAATGCACAAACCCACCACCACGGCCAGGCCCACACGCCAGCCGCGTTGAGCCGATTGCACAAGGACAAAAAGGTTGTCTGGCCCAGGGCTGAGTGCCAGCACCACACAGAGGCCAAAAAATGCCATGAGCACTTGCAAGCTGGGCATGGTCAATCCGCAGTGAACGCTTAGCGCTGGGGTGCCAACGGGGCACGGGCGCTGCAGCGGGGGTTGTTAAAAGGAGGGCCGCGCCGCTGCCAGCCTTGGCTGGGCATGAATTGGGCGCAAACGCGCACATCGCTATCGAGTCGGCTGTGCCACCAGTACCACGGCGCTGGGGCTGCTTGGCTGGCGCGGGGCTGCAGGGAAAGCGTTAAAAGGATTAAAAAGATTAAAAGGGTGCCCACCCATACAAGCGATATGCGCACTGGGCACTCCCCGGTCCGTTAAACATTGCGGCCTGGAATGAGGGCCAAGAACTCGCGCCGCAAGTTGGCATCGCGCAGAAAAGCACCGCGCATGACGGAGTTGAGCATCTTGCTGTCCATCTCGCGTACGCCGCGCCAGGACATGCAAAAGTGAGAGCATTCCATGACCACAGCCAAACCATCTGGTCGGGTTTTTTCCATGATGGTGTCGGCCAGTTGGACGATGGCCTCTTCCTGGATTTGCGGGCGGCCCATGATCCAATCGACCAGGCGGGCGTACTTGGACAGGCCAATCACATTCGATTGCTTGTTCGGCAGCACCCCCACCCACAGCTTGCCAATCACCGGGCACAGGTGATGGCTGCAAGCGCTGCGCACCGTGATGGGGCCAACAATCATCAGCTCATTCAAATACTCGGCATTGGGAAATTCGGTGAGGGCGGGCGCATGGGTGTAGCGGCCTCTAAAGACCTCTTTGACATACATCTTGGCCACGCGCCGGGCGGTGTCCTGGGTGTTGTGGTCATTGACTGTGTCAATCACCAAACTGTCGAGTACGCCCTGCATTTTTTCTGCCACTTCATCCAGCAGCTGCTCAAGTTCGTGGGGGTTCAGAAAAGCGGCAATATTGTCATTGGCATGAAAGCGCTGGCCAGCGTCTTGCAAGCGCTGGCGAATGATGGTGGAAATGGGCGTACCCTCTGCCGTAGCAGCGGGCACCGAGGCGGATGAAGAGGCCAAATCGGTAAACATGGGGCAATAGTAGCAGCGATTAAGTCGGTGAAAATTTAAAAGGAAATTCGCGTTTTACGCTTATAGATAAATCGCTAATAGCTATATTAAAAATAGTTATCAAGGCTTAAAACCGAAATTCGGCAATCAAAGGCAAATGGTCGGACATGCGCCACCACACCCTGCCCTGGGGGACGTGCAAGCCCAGCGGAGTCAGCCCGCGCACATACACATGGTCCAGCTGGGCCAGGGGCAACCGGGCGGGGTAAGTCAGGGTGCTGGCATCTTGGCTCTCAAACTCGTACAGCCCATAGCTGGCCAGCATGCGTTTGAGTTGGCTACCCCAATCGTTGAAGTCCCCGGCTACGACCAAGGGCGCTCCGGGGGGGATTTCCCGCTCAATAAAGCGCTGCAGCTGCTGTATTTGGCGCACCCGGCTGCCTGGAATCAACCCCAAATGCACAACGATGGCATGCACCGGGCGGCCTTGAAACATCACCTCCACATGCAGCAGGCCGCGCTGCTCAAAACGGTGGTCGGACATGTCTTCATGCTGGTGGGTAATCACCGGCCAGCGCGTCAGCAGCGCATTGCCATGCTCGCCATGGCGGGTAAAGGCATTGGTTTGGTACACCGCACGGTAGCCCTCAGGGGCCAGAAAATCGGCCTGCGGCACATCAGGCCAGCGCCGAAAGTACTCGGCTTCGCGCCGATTCATCTTGCGCACCTCTTGCAGACAGACAATATCAGCGTCCATTTGCTCCACGGCCAACCCCAGGTTGTGAATTTCCAGGCGGCGCGTCGGCCCCAGTCCTTGCACCCCTTTGTGGATGTTGTAGGTGGCAACGCGCAGCAGCTGCGGTGCGGGCGGCTCTCGGTGGGGATTGGTGGGGACGGTCATGGTGGGAAAAGTCCTGGTGGTCTGCATGGGCCACAGCCGGCACAAGGGGCTTGGCCCAATAGCACGGCTTTCTATCAATAGCATATGTCGCATCGGTCGGTAGATTCAAGGGTCGGTCGGTGCGGAAAAACAATTTCCCGATCCCAGCATCCCAGTTCCTTGAAAAAAAGAAACAAGCCAAGGAATGCGAATGCATCTTGCTTCATAATCAAGCACCTGCACCAATTCCGGTGCTGCGACCCGTGTGCCATCTTTTTGCGCCCCTTTGTTTGCTGGATGCTTTGTCTATGAATCCCGTGTCCCTTCGCTCATTCTCCCGCTTGGCGGTGTGCGCTGCTTTTGCCGCTTTTTCCGCTTTGGCAACTACCGCTGCCAGCGCCGCGGAAGAAATCAATCTGTACACCACGCGTGAACCGGCGCTGATCCAGCCACTGCTCGATGCGTTCACGCAAGCGCACCAAGGCAGCATCCAAGTCAATACGGTGTTTATCAAAGACGGCCTGCTGGAGCGCGTCAAAGCCGAGGGGGCCCGCTCCCCCGCCGATGTGCTGATGACGGTGGACATCGGCAATCTGATTGATCTGGTCGATGGCGGCGTAACCCAGCCGGTGCAGTCGGCCGCCCTGGAAGCGGTCATTCCTGCGCACCTGCGCGATGCGCAAGGGCAATGGTTTGCCCTGTCCCTGCGCGACCGGGTGCTGTACGTGGAAAAAGACCTGCCGCTGACCCAATTTACCTACGACGATCTGGCCGACCCGAAGTGGAAAGGCAAAGTCTGCCTGCGCTCGGGCCAACACCCGTACAACACCGCGTTGGTGGCCGCCATGATTGCCCACCGGGGCGAGGCGCAGGCCGAACAATGGCTGCGTGGCGTGAAAGCCAACCTGGCCCGCAAAGCCGCAGGTGGTGACCGCGATGTGGCGCGCGATATTCTGGGCGGCATTTGCGACATTGGCCTGGCCAATGCCTACTACGTTGGCCACATGAAAAATGCCGCCGTCGGCACCGATGCCCGCAAATGGGGCGATGGCATCAAAGCCATTCGCCCCACGTTTGCCCAGACTGGCGGCACGCACGTAAACATCTCGGGGGCCGCCGTGGCCAAGCACGCGCCCCATAAAGACAATGCGGTCAAATTGCTTGAATACCTGGTGTCCGAACCTGCCCAGGCGCTGTACGCCCGCGCCAACTATGAATACCCGGTGCGGGCCAATGTCGCGCAAGACCCGGTGATGCAGGCGCTGGGGCCGCTGCAAGTCGATTCTCTGCCCATTGCCGAGATTGCCAAACACCGCAAGCAAGCCAGCCAATTGGTGGACAAAGTTGGCTTTGACCAGTAAGCATCGCCCAGCCCATTCAACCGTATGCTGCTGCGCATGATGGACGCTGGCCGTGGCCGCTTCGCGCTGGCGGGGGCGATCATCATCGCGGCGCTGGTCGTGTTGCCCGTGGCCGTACTGGCCGCACATGCTTGGATGGCCGACGTGGAGCACTGGGCACACTTGGCCCAATTTGTGCTGCCGCAAGCGCTGCGCAATACCGTGCTGCTGCTGCTGGGCGTGGGGCTGGTGTGCGCCGTGCTGGGCACCGGCAGCGCCTGGCTGGTCACGGCCTATGACTTTCCTGGGCGCGGCGTGCTGGCCTGGGCGCTGCTGCTGCCGCTGGCCGTGCCCACGTACATCGTCGCTTTTGCTTATCTGGATTTGTTGCACCCCATCGGCCCCATTCAAACGGCCTTGCGCACCTTGCTGGGCTACGACAGCCCACGCCAATTTCGCCTGCCAGACCTGCGCTCGCTGCAAGGGGCCATCTTCGTGCTGGGCTTTGTGCTCTACCCCTATGTGTACCTCACCACCCGGGCGATGTTTTTAACCCAATCGGCCAGCCTGCTGGAAGCAGCACGCACCCTGGGGGCCAGCCGCTTGCAGGTGTTTCGCGAGGTCGCCTTGCCCCTGGCCCGCCCGGCCATTGCCGTGGGCATGAGTCTGGCCCTGCTGGAGACGCTCAACGACATCGGAGCCTCTGAATTCCTGGGCGTGCAAACGCTCACCGTGTCCATCTACACCACCTGGACCACCCGTTCCGACCTGGGCGCGGCAGCGCAAATTGCACTGAGCATGCTGGCCCTGGTACTGGCGCTGATCCTGCTGGAGCGCCATGGCCGCCGCCGCCAGCGCTTTGCCAATACCCAGCGCATGCGCCCCATGCAGCCCCACCGCCTGCATGGCCTGCCAGCGGCCGGGGCGCTGGTGCTGGGCGGCTTGCCGGTGGTGCTGGGCTTTGTTTTGCCAACGGCCTATCTGGTCAATGAATCGGTCAAACGCCTGAATTTGGTGGGCAGCATCTCATCGGCCTTGCTCCAGGCACTGGGCAATACCGTGCTGGTGGCCGTCAGTGCCACGGTGCTGACCGTGGCCTGCGGCCTGATGCTGGCCTGGGCCGGGCGCTCGCTGCGCGAGAGCACACGCCGGCTCCTGCCGCGCGCCTGTGTGCGCATGGCCAGCCTGGGCTATGCCGTGCCAGGGACGGTGCTGGCCATCGGCCTGCTGCCCCCGCTGCTGTGGGCCGATCGGGTGCTGGGCCAAGTGCTGCAGTATTCCGGCCTGCTGCTCATGGGCAGCAGCGCCGCACTGGTGCTGGCGTATGCCATCCGCTTTCTGGCAATTCCGGCTGGCGGCATTGAGGCCGGGCTGTTGCGCATCCCGCCCTCGCTGGAGCAGGCCTCGCGCCTGCTGGGCGAAAGCTCCGGGCGCACACTGTGGCGCGTGCATCTGCCGCTGCTCAAACCCGCCCTGGCCGCCAGCGCCTTGCTGGTGTTTGTGGACACCATGAAAGAGCTGCCCGCCACCTTGCTGCTGCGCCCGCTTAACTTTGAAACCCTGGCCACCTGGTTGTATGCCGAAGCCGCCCGTGGCACCTACGAAGAAGGTGCGGTGGCGGCGCTGGCCATTGTGCTGACCGGCTTGCTGCCCGTCATCCTGCTGGCCCGCACCCAGGCATCCCGGGGCCACCACTAGCTTGACTCTATTTACCCTATTGCCATGCCCACTTTGCTTGCGCTTGAACACCTGCACCTGGCCTACGACACCGCACGGGGCCTGCGCACCGTCGTCCCAGATTTAAATCTAGAGCTCGAACGCGGACAAATCGGCTGCCTGCTGGGCGCTTCAGGCTGCGGCAAATCGACCGTGCTGCGGGCCATTGCCGGATTCGAACCCGTGCGTGGCGGGCGCATTGTGCTGGAGGGGCGGGTGCTGTCCTCGCCGCAGCAACAGGTCGCGCCAGAGCTGCGCCGCGTGGGCATGATGTTTCAGGACTACGCCCTGTTTCCGCACATGACGGTGGCTGGCAATGTGGGCTTTGGCCTGCGCCGCGCCAGCCCCCAAGAGCGCGCGGCCCGCGTGGGCGAGTTGCTGGAGCTGGTTGGCCTGTCCCATGCCCAGGACAGTTATCCGCACGAGCTCTCGGGCGGCCAGCAACAGCGCGTGGCCCTGGCCCGCGCCTTGGCCCCCGCGCCCGAGCTGCTGCTGCTGGACGAACCCTTCTCCAACCTGGACACCAACACCCGCGAGCACCTGGCGCAAGAGGTGCGCCACATTCTTCAGGCCACAGGCCACACGGCGATCTTGGTCACGCACAACCAGGCCGAAGCCTTGGCGATTGCCGACCACATTGGCAGCCTGTCCGGCGGGCAATTGCAGTACTGGGACAGCCCCAGCGCATTTCGGCAGCGGCTGGGCGAAGAACAAAAACAAAAAAAAGAGCTGTTAGCGGCTTAATCAACTTGGTTTCAGATTCTTTAAACCCTGAAACCAATACAGATTGTGCGCTAACAGCTCTTTTTTAAAGAGCAAATCGCGGTTTACTGGGCCGCTGCGGTATTTGCATTGCGCAGGCGAATGTGCAGCTCGCGCAATTGTTTTTCATCCACGGGCGAAGGTGCTTGCGTGAGCAGGTCCTGGGCACGTTGGGTTTTCGGGAAGGCAATCACGTCGCGGATGGACTCAGAACCGGTCATCAGCGTGATCAAGCGATCCAGACCAAAGGCCAAGCCACCGTGCGGAGGCGCACCGTATTGCAGCGCATCGAGCAGGTAGCCGAATTTGGCACGCTGGTCTTCAGGGCTGATATTGAGCGCGGCAAACACCTTGGCCTGCACGTCGGCGCGGTGGATACGCACCGAGCCGCCGCCCAGCTCCCAGCCATTCAACACCATGTCGTAAGCTTTGGCGATGCAGGCACCGGGGTCGGTGTCCATCAAATCTTCGTGGCCATCCTTCGGGCTGGTAAAGGGGTGGTGTACGGCCACCCAGCGGTTGTCTTCCTCATCGTGCTCGAACATGGGGAAGTCCACCACCCACAGCGGTGCCCAGCGGTCTTCAAACAGGCCGGTTTGCTTGGCAAAGTCGCTGTGGCCCACCTTCAGGCGCAAAGCGCCAATGGCATCGTTCACCACCTTGGTCTTGTCGGCACCGAAGAACAAAATATCGCCATCCTGCGCACCGGTGCGTTCCAAAATGGCGGCAATGGCGGCATCGTGCAGGTTTTTCACGATGGGCGATTGCAAGCCGTCGCGGCCCTTGGCCACTTCATTGACCTTGATCCAGGCCAGGCCCTTGGCACCGTAAATTTTCACAAACTCGGTGTAGCCATCAATCTCGCCACGCGAAATCTGTGCACCGCCCGGCACACGCAGGGCCACCACGCGGCCGCCTTTGGTGGTGGCAGGGGCGCTGAACACCTTGAAATCCACATCGGCCATGACATCAGTCAGCTCGGTAAATTCAAGCTTCACGCGCAGGTCGGGCTTGTCCGAGCCAAAGCGGGCCATCGCCTCGGCGTAGGGCATCACGGGGAACTCGCCCAGGTCCACATTCAACTGCTGCTGGAACACTGCTTTGATCATGCGCTGGAAGATGGCGCGGATTTCTTCCTCGTTCAGGAACGAGGTCTCGCAGTCGATCTGCGTGAACTCGGGCTGGCGGTCAGCGCGCAAGTCTTCGTCGCGGAAGCACTTGGTAATTTGGTAGTAGCGGTCGTAGCCGGCCACCATCAGCATCTGTTTGTACAGCTGGGGCGACTGGGGCAGCGCGAAGAACTGGCCGTCATGCACGCGGCTGGGCACCAGATAATCCCGTGCGCCTTCGGGGGTGGATTTGCCCAGCATGGGCGTTTCGATGTCGATAAAGCCTTCTTTATCCAGGAAGTTGCGCACTTGGATGGCCGTTTTGTAGCGCAGCATCATGTTGCGCTGCATGGCGGGGCGGCGCAGGTCGATCACGCGGTGGGTCAGGCGCACGTTTTCCGACAGGTTGTCATCGTCCAACTGGAACGGGGGCGTGACCGAGGCGTTGAGCACCGTCAGCTCATGGCACAGCACTTCGATCTGGCCGCTTTTGAGCTTGTCGTTGGTCGTGCCCTCGGGGCGGGCACGCACCAGGCCCTTGATCTGAATGCAAAACTCGTTGCGGATGTCCTCGGCCACTTTGAACATCTCGGGGCGGTCGGGGTCGCAGACCACCTGCACGTAGCCTTCGCGGTCGCGCAGGTCAATAAAAATCACGCCACCATGGTCGCGGCGACGGTTCACCCAGCCGCAAAGGGTGACGGTTTGGCCCATCAGGGCTTCGGTGACAAGACCGCAGTATTCGGTGCGCATGGCCATGGTGTTTCTTCCTGCATCTCGGGGATGCGGTTGCAAAAAATTAACGTTTCTGATCGTCCAGGACGGGTGCAGGCGGTACCACCACCCCCATGGACACGATGTATTTGAGCGCGACATCCACGCTCATCTCCAGCTCCACGCAATCGCTTTTGCGCATGAGCACGAAATAACCCCCAGTGGGGTTGGGGGTGGTGGGGACAAAAACGCTGACGTAATCATCCCGCAAATAGCAAGCCACTTCGATGGCGGGGCTGCCGGTGATAAAAGCCACCGTCCAGACCCCTTCGCGCGGCCACTGCACCAGCACAGCAGTGCGAAAGGCGTTGCCGCTGTCGGAAAAAACTGTGTCCGACACCTGTTTGACGCTGGAATAAATCGAGCGCACCACCGGGATGCGGCTGATCACGGCATCGCCCCAGGAGACCAGCTTGCGCCCGACAAAATTACTCGCCACCGCGCCCACCGACAACAAAATGGCCAGCGTCAGCAGCACGCCAAAGCCCGGAATATGCATGCCCAGCAGGCGATCGGGGTGCCAAGCCTCAGGCAGGATGGCCAGGGTTTGGTCCAGGGTACTGACAATCCAGTGCAGCACCCACACGGTAATCACGCCGGGCACGATGACCAGCAGACCGGTGAGCAACCACTTGCGCACAGCGTTCATGGGCTTAGACCTCGGAGGCCGCAAGGGCAGCAGCGGGTAGCAAAGAGTCTGCGGTGCAGCGGCTGGCGCTGCACCGGTGGGCATAAGTAGGCATAAAAAAGAAGAAAGCTGAGGAAATTTTCCAAAACCCTCGATTATAGGGAGTGCAAACCTCTTCGGGTTTCTACCTGCAGCTTCAGCGCGTGTTTACGATCTAAGAACGTGTTCAAAGTCTCGTCTGATGTGAGAAGCTTGCGAGATGAGAAAAGGTTACCCGAGCGATATCAAGCGCGAGCAGTTCGAAGCGATCCG
>JAANMY010000909.1_pt1 | contig 37644 bp, 50 predicted proteins | sample 7279691 | NCBI WGS metagenome assembly JAANMY01 (sample SAMN14094543, study PRJNA606508) | bioreactor metagenome | isolation source: A lab-scale SPAN reactor treating ammonium-rich wastewater day 388 | place: Ireland: Galway | collected 2018-02-07 | reverse complement strand
TATTCCCTGATAGCTCAGTCGGTAGAGCGACGGACTGTTAATCCGCAGGTCCCTGGTTCGAGCCCAGGTCGGGGAGCCAAAATAAAGCCAGACAAATGCCAATTTGTCTGGCTTTTTTTATTATTCCCGCCGTGACGACCGCACCTCCCCCCCTGCCCTGGCTCACCCCACACGACCCCTTCCCCCCGGTCAGCACCGCTTGGGGCCAGGACAGCCCCTTGCCCGGCCTGCTGGCTGCAGGTGCTGTGGTGGACGCACCCCATCTGCAAGCGGCTTACCAACAAGGTATTTTTCCCTGGTTCAGCGCCGGCCAGCCACCGCTGTGGTGGTCGCCCGACCCGCGCATGGTGCTGCAGGTGGAACGCTTTCGCCTGCACCGCTCACTGCGGCAAACCCTCAAAAATTTTCAACGCAACCCACGCTGCAGCATTCGCATCGATCACAGCTTTCGCCAAGTCATGCAGCACTGCGCCGCCACCCCACGCCCAGGGCAAGACGGCACCTGGATCGTGCCCAGCATCATCGATGCCTATTGCGACTTGCACGCCCAAGGCTTGGCGCACAGCGTGGAAACCTGGATTGACGGGGAACTGGTCGGCGGTTTGTACTGCGTCGCCCTGGGCCGGGCGGTGTATGGCGAATCCATGTTCGCCCACCAGCGCGATGCCTCCAAAATCGCCCTGGCAGCCCTGGTGGCCCTGTGCCGCAGTGCAGGCGTGCTGCAAATCGACTGCCAGCAAGCCACCCGGCATCTGGCCTCGCTCGGCGCAGCAGAAATGCCCCGGGATGATTTTTTGCAAGTGGCCCAAGCCCAGCAAACCTATCCCGCGATGCATTGGCAGTTTTCGCCCCATTTATGGGCTACGCTTGGCCTGCCCACCTATGACTGAGCCTGTTCACCCCATCTTGCAGCTGTACACCACCGCCGAATACCCTTGCAGCTACCTGCCCACGCAGCAGGCCCGGTCGCTGGTCGTTGCCCCCAATCACCTGATTACCACCCCGGTCTATTCCAGCCTGATGGAGCAGGGCTTTCGCCGCAGCGGAAATTTCACCTACCGCCCGCACTGCGCCCAGTGCCAAGCATGCGAATCACTGCGCGTTGTGGTGGCGCACTTTCAGCCCAGCCGCAGCCAGCGCCGCGCTTGGCAGCGCCACGGGCACCTGGAGGCCAGCATCCAGCGGCTGCACTACAACCCTGCGCATTACGCCCTGTACCAGCGCTATGAAAAAACCCGCCACCCCGGCGGCGGCATGGACAACGACAGCGTTGCGCAATACCGTCAGTTTCTGCTGGATAGCCATATTGAAACCCGCCTGGTCGAGTTTCGCGACCCCCGCGCCGAGAATGCTTTGGTGATGGTCTCCATCATTGACCTACTCACCCAAGGCCTCTCTGCCGTTTATACCTTCTACGAAACCGACCACCCTGAGGCCAGCTACGGCACCTACGGCATCTTGTGGCAAATCGAGCTGGCCCGCAGCCTGAACCTGCCGTATGTGTACCTGGGCTACTGGATCGAAAACAGCCCCAAGATGCGCTACAAGCAAGACTTTCATCCGCATGAAATTTTGCGCCACGGACAATGGCAAGCACACCAGCCGCAATGAAAGCAAGGCAAAGGCAAGCACGGGGCTAGAATGCGGCCCATTTGCCTCTCTATTTCACATGAAGAAAAACGACAACGAAACGCCCAACAAACCCAGCGTCCAAGTATTGGAGCGCATGTTCACACTCATCGACGTGCTGGCCGCCAAGGAAGAACCCGTTGCCCTGAAGGAAATCAGTGAAAAAACCGGCCTGCACCCCTCCACCGCCCACCGCATCCTGAACGATCTGACCACCGGCGGCTTTGTCGATCGCCCCGAGGCAGGCACCTACCGCCTAGGGATGCGCCTGCTGGAGCTGGGCAACCTGGTCAAAGCGCGCCTGAGCGTGCGCGAGGCCGCACTGCCACACATGCGCCTGCTGCACAAACAAATCCAGCAACCGGTCAATTTAAGCATTCGCCAGGGCGACGAGATCGTCTATGTGGAACGCGCCTACAGCGAGCGCTCCGGCATGCAGGTGGTGCGGGCCATTGGTGGACACGCACCGCTGCACCTGACCTCCAACGGCAAGCTGTTTTTGGCCGCTGACGATCCGCAAAACGTGCGCAGCTACGCCATGCGCACCGGCCTGTCAGGCAATACCCACAACAGCCTCACACAGCTGCCCCAGTTAGAGCGCGAGCTGGCCAAAGCACGGCAAACCGGCATCGCTTACGACAATGAAGAGTTGGAACTGGGCGTGCGCTGCATGGCCGCCGGGATTTACGATGACCAAGGCAAACTGGTGGCAGCCCTATCGATTTCTGCCCCGGCAGACCGCCTGGACGACAGCTGGCTGCCCAAGCTCAAAAGCTGCGCCCACCACATATCGGCTGCCTTAGGGTTTCAAGGCGCGATGTAAGCGCCTGACTTGTTTTCTGGATTGCGGCTTCAGTGCAAGTGCCGGGGCCGACGGCCACCACCGCGAGGGCCACCACGCGGTGGCTGGCGGCCAAGGTCCAGGGAATTGACCAAGTTATCAAAGCGCTGGGCAAATAACTTGTCAATCTCGCCCACCACACCGGCCAATTCGGAGGCATCAAAGTGACGCTCCATCAGATGAATCACGTCTTGCACCAGCATGTCACGCTGCACACTCATGATGGCCGCCGGGGTAGGGCCAACAAAAAGCATGACAAAGTCATCGCGCGACTCTTCGCCTTCGCCCGCCTCTTCTTCGTCAAACTCGGCATCGTAGAAGGTCACTTCAATGGCCGCCCCCTCTTGCGCCAGCTCATTCAAGCCCATGCAAAAATCATCCAGGGCATAGCGAAAATCTTCAGCCCCAGAAACCGTCCAGCACATTTGCAGCATGTGGGCAGCGCTATCAAAAACGATGCCCGGCTCCTCTTCATAAGCACTCGTCGCCCCGTCTTGCAAAGAACGCGCGCCCGCGTAGGACCACAGGGGTTTCAAGGCTTCTTGTAACTGGGAAGGCGTGACATCCGGGCGCAAAGCCACTTGACCGTGCACATGAATTTCAAAAGGGGTGTTGTAGCGATTCATTTTTATGGCCTATGTGGTGCCTCGGGCCGGGGGCGAAAATGACGTATTCACGCCATTTTTTGGCCTTCCCGGGAATTTTTCGTGAAGCCCGCCAGGGCACTGCAGGCGCGATTGTACGGGGAGTGCGTCACGGAACCGAACCGCGCACACACGCTTCGGCCAGGGCTAAGGTTTTTCTTGCGCTATCCACGGCACGATAAACAGGCTGGTGCGTAATACCTTCAGCCCGTGCAGCGCTGGCGACGGGCACACCGTCACACAGCACAGCCCGCAGGGCGCGACCCCTGGGAGTGTCGGTGCCAAGGCGCATGAGCGCAGCAAGAGCGGCAAATTGATTAGGATTCATATTTTTTCACCAGCTCAGTGAGAGCTATCTCTACGATCTGCCATACCTCCATGCGAGCCATTGGCAGACCTGCATCGCGGTATCTCTGCAGCAGCACAGGCTCCAGTGCCTCTAGCTTGACCCGCATCTCAGGCGTGATGGCTATCGCCGAAGATGGGCGGAAGGCTTTTATGCCCAGGGCCAGTCGCTGCTGACGGACTGCCGACACCGAGCGCCCGATTTGCTGCGCAAGCTCCGCATCAGGCATTGTCCCCAGTAAATGCACCTGCTCTTGCGGCCATGCTGGCCAGCCACTTGGTCCAAAGGCTGGAATTTTCAGCGCACGGCGGCGATTGAGCACCAAGTGCTTCTGCACCCCCAACTCTTTGGCAAGCGCTGCGTCTGTCTTTGTGCCCAGCAAGTGATCGTGCTGGTCTGACCAAGCGCTCGGCGGTGCAAATTTTTTGATGCCCAGACGCTTACGTTGGTACGCGACCATTACCGGCGTGATACCAAGCCGCTGCGCGAGATGCCTGTCGGGCATCGTGCCGAGTAATGCTGCGTGTTCGCGCGTCCAGTCAAATTGTGGCTGCCCGGCCATTACGCTGACGCCAGCACGGCGAGCAAATCCAGGTGCGTCAAGCCTGGGCAAACACCGTAGTAGCCCAGGGCCTCGGTGTTGATGTCGTGAAAAAGATCGCGGTCGGCTATGCCGTCGGCCATAGCCACGCGCTTCTCCATGTAGCTGCGTGCGACCTTGATGGCAGCCACGGCAGCGTCTTGCTGCGCATCCATCTGCTGCACCCGCTTTAGTATGCTGCGCGCATCATCGTCGGACATGGCAAGCACGTAGCGCTCAAAGGGATAGAGGGCACCGACGCGCAGCGCGAAGCCAGCAAAATCGCCGGTGGCTTTTTGAAGCTCTGGCGCATCGATGCGCTCTATCAGCCAGTCTGTGAGCTTACGCCCCTGCGCCCGGCTGGCTGCAACCCACGCGCCTTTTTTAGCGCGGGGCACTGTGATTACGACCTGGGCGCTATCCATGCTCAAGCCCTCCCAGGTGTATGGCTGTAGTGCTGACCTGCCGCATCTTCAGCCAGCACTTCGGCTATCAGGTCTTCGGCCACGGGGTCGGCATCGCCACCGGCAGCGCGGTGGGCGCTGTACCACGTCGTTATCAGCGCGGCCAAAGCATCCTCGTGCTGGCCCATGAAAAAGCCAGCAGGCAGGCCGCTCTCCTGCTCGATGCGCTCAATGATGGCTGTGTCAAAAGACACGTCGCCAGTCTTCGGGTCACGCTCAAGGCGCAGCTCAGAAAATGACATCCCAATAGGGATGGAGATGGGGGTGATTTTGTGCATGCGCTGTGCCTCCACTTTTGACACGATCCAGTCGGTGAGCCGCATCCCTGCGGCCCGGCTTTCGCACACCCAGCGGGCCTTTCTGGCCGCTGGGACGCGCAGGTGAATGAGGGCGTCAGACACCGGAAGCCTTCAAACCAACATCAACCAACTCTTCCAGCGTGGTCGCGTAGTGACCGTCGTTGTAAATCGCATAATCCGCGTTTTCATCAAACCTTCCCATCAGACTCAAAGCTATGCGTGCCTTGATTACCCGAGCACGGGCCAGCGCCTCAAAGTAGCTGACTGCGGCTGTCGATGTGGATGGGCCATCCAGCTCGTCGAACGGGCTAATAATTTCCCACGATGTGCCTCCGCCTTGAATACTGACGTAGCGACGAGCTTCGCGAATTGCTGCGGTCTTGGAAAGGTATTTCATGATGTGCTCCATTCTTGGAACCCCGGTGCCGCCGGGGCGGTTGGCAATAGCGCCTGTCATTACCCCCTGCAAGCAAGGGGCAAGGGCCGGGCTATTTAAGCATCATTCCATTTACCGGCTTTATCTTTCCAGCTCAAGAGCGTGCCGTTCTCGCTTTCGATGGTCATAACGGTGCTTTGGAAAAACTGCAGGCTGGATGCCTTGCGCTTTGCTGCGCTCAGGCTCTTTGCTTCAACAGCTTCGCCAGCGCGGGTGCTTTGGATGTCTTGCTTTTCAGTGATGATGAATTTGGTCATGATGCTTTTCCTTCAGTTTGCATTCCCGGTTCTGCCGGGTCAGGTGAACAACTTGTTTGCTGTCCATGGGCATTATGCACCCTGCTCGGGGTGCATGCAAGCATTTTTTAAAATTATTTTTAGGTAAAAACCCTAGGGAAGCGCATCCAGCAGCTGCCGGTCAAGCAGCAGCTGACTTTTAAGCGCATCTACTTGCGCGTCTCGCCGTTGGACCAGGTGGATAAGTCCGTCAGCCACTGCCGCGCCCTCTGCAGTAAGGGCGCTGAGGTGCTGGTGTCGATCTGCAAGATCGGCGCAGGCAGCGGCATCGCTTGCAGCTTGGGCGTGGGCGGTGGCGGTGGTGCGGATGTCGTGCTGCAGGCGGTTAATGCGGTCAGCGTCAGCAGTGCGGGCAGCTTCCAAAGCGGCAATTTTTTGCGTGTAGTCATGGGTGTTTTCCTGTTGCTGGCCAGCGTGCACCAGCAGCGCACGGGCTTTTTTTTCTATAGCTGCTTGCGCTTGCTCTGCTTGCGTTTGTAGTGTTTTTGCATGGGATTCGCGCTGCTGGGCCAATTCCACGTCGCGCCCATCAATGCGGTGCTGCTGCACCAGCACCAGCGCGGCCAGGCCGAGGGATAGCCAGGGCCAGGCCCTGGGCATGATGGCGCTGGCAATCATGGCCGCCACCACCAGTACGGGTCGCGCATCCACATCCAGGCTGCTATCAAAATCATGGCTTTACTCCTTTGCCAAGTGCTGTTGCGAAAAATGCCCATCGCGGCCCCAGTCGCGGCACAGCTCGGCGGTGGCTTCGCGCCGTGCCACCAGGCCGGGCAAGCGGGCTTTTTTACCGCCCACGGTGCCGTACACAAAGCGCTGCATCTGCGGGCACCACACTGCAAAATCTGCGCCAGCATTGGCCTGGGTGCGCAGCGTGGACGTGGCCACGGTGGCCTCGCCCAGGTTGTAAATCATGTCGATGATGCTGGCGCGTACCCAAATGTTATAGCTACCCCAGCGCGTAAACAGGCGCTTTGCGGCTTTTTCTGCGGCCAGATACTTGGGCAGCTCCAAGCGCTTGCAGTCGGCGGGGGTGTAGTAGCGCCCGGCCACCACCTCGGGGCCGGTGACCCCGTTGCAGACGGTCAGCGGCTGGCCTTTACCCAGTTTGTCGATGTAGGGCTTGCCAATGTGGCGGCCGCTGCTTTCGTAGTGCGCACCAATTTCGATAGCCAGCTGCACCTCGGGGCTGGGTATTGCAGGCTGATCGACAGCCACGTAAGTGGCCGCCCCGGCAGCAAAGCCTATCGCCAGTTGCAGCAGCTTGCTGCGCAGCACTGCAGGTACGCTACTCATCGCCCACCCCGCGCAGCCGCCCAGGCTGTGGCTAAGGCAACACCCAGGCCGATGATGGCGGTCATCGGCGCGGCCAGCTTGCCGATCCAGCGCAGCACTTTGAACGCGCCTTTCATGTCCCGAAAGAATTCCACCAGCTCGGCGATTTCATCGCGCAACTGGGTGAGCCGGTGCAGTTCTTCACGCACGGCGCGGGCTTCGGCCTCGATGGCCTGCATGCGCTTGATGCCTTTTTCAAACCGCACGTTGATGGCTTCGTGCTGCAGTTGATTTCCCCAATCGTCCATTTTTAGATTTCCCCTTCGATGTAATCCAGCTCTGGCGCGGGCCCCTCAATCAGCCCATCGCGCACAAACACGCGCTGGCCTTGGGTGGCCTCGCCACGCGCTTGCAGCACGCCGCCGCCGGGCAGCTCGATGGTGGCTATGCCGTTGTGGGTGCTCTGCACGGTGCCCACTTCCAGGGGGCGCGGTGGCAGCAGGTCAAGAAATTGTTTAAACAGGTTCATGGGCTTCAATCTCCAGGGTTTGCCGCAGGCGTGGGCGCTGCCAGTCGATGGCGGTGCCGCGCACGATGCCGGTTTGCGTGTGCTGGGGGCCGGTGCGGTAGCGCACAAACTGGCCGGGGGTGATAACGCCGGTTTCGGCCAGTACGGGCAAGCTGATGCGGATGCGCTCTTGCTTGCCCACGTCGGACAACTCAGCGCGGCCGCGCTGGCGCCAGGCGGCTGCAGCGGTAATCAGTGGGTGCGTGGCCTGGGGGGCGATCTTGTCGCCGGGGGTGGCGGCGCGGGTCAGGGGGCCAAACACGCCGGTGCCCTGGCCGCCGACATAGATGCGGTTGTAGATGGGCTTGTCGATAAATTCGGTGCTTTCCACTTCGGCCAGGGCGCTGGGGATTTCAAAATCTGGCGTGACATTGCCCCACTCCCACGGGGCTGTTGGGTATTTGTGCAGGATGCGCAGCACGGGGTCGGTGTTGTGCGGCTGCACGTAGCCGCCCACGGCCTGGGCGATGTCGTTGATAGCGGCGATGTAGCTGCCCTGCAGCGCCCAAGCCCCGGCGGGCACCAGCCAATCATCAAGCTGCCAATCTACATCCCAGCCAATGCCCACGCCGTTGATCGTCAGGGCATTGACGGCCAATTGCTGCGCGGTGTATTCGGCCTGCGGGTTGCCAAACTGCATGACGGGTGCCCAGGGCGCGTCAAGGATGGCCGCGCGGCCTTTGCCGCTGACGCTGTAGCGCTCTTGCGGCAGGTGGCGGCGGTCGCGGGCCACGCGCTCAAGGCGCAGACGGAAGGGCACGCCGTTGATGGTGGCCAGCAGGTCGGCGGGGTCGCCCTGGGTATCGCGGCCAAGGTGGGCGGCGGCGGTGTGGTGCAGGCTGGCTTGCCAGCTCCACGTCCACGACTGGTAATCCAGGCTCATGCCAAAGCTGTGGGCTTGCAATTCTGCGCCCGTGTCCAGGCGGGTGAGGGTGATGCTGTTTTGCACGATGTAAACCTTTTTGACTGGCACCACCACGGCGGCATCGGGCCGCGGCGGGGGTGCATCGCCACAAGGGCGGTAGATAAATACCAGCTCGCCCGTGCCGGTGGCGCGGCGCTCAAACACCAGCTGGCCCAGCAGCGCGGGGCAGTAGCCGGGCTTGTCCTCTTCGGGCAGCGGCGGGTGGCCCAGCCACAGCACGGGCAGGGGCCGGGCCTTTTGCAGATGCTGGCGGCGCACGGTGTGCTGGCCCAAGCCATCAGCAAAGCCCGCCAGCAGCACGGCCAGCACGGGCGCGGCCGCTTGGGCGTGGCTTTGCGTGATGGTGCGCAGGCTGATTATTTGCTGGTACAGGCTGTGCAGGCCCAGGCCCAGGGGCTGACCCACCTGCAGGCGGGCGCGGGTGGCACTGCGCAGGGGCTGGGTACTGTCAAACCCGCCACGCGCCGCCATGCCCAGCGGCTGGCCAGCTTGCATAGCAGTGCGGGCCATGGCTGGTAAGGGTTCGGTGCCCTGCCAGCGGGCGCGGGCTGCTGCGGCCTGGGGCTGTGCGGTCTGGCTGCGGCTGCGCGTGGTGGCATCCAGGTGATCGGCGCTTTGCCAGCTGCTGCGCGTGCCCCAGCCGCCCATGGGGCGGGCGCGCTGGGCAGCATCGCTGGCGCGATTGAGCAAGGGGCGGGGCACGTTAATGTCGTAATCCAACCCCAGCGCGGCGGGCATGTCATTGCCAAAACTGGCGGCAATGCCCAACTGCTGCACAGCAGCAAAGCCAATGCGGGCGGGCATGTCAGCCGCAAAGACGGAATCAATGGACACCTCGGCCGTGGGGGCTTGTGCATTGCCGGGATTGACCGTGTAGCCAAACAACAGCCCAGCGCTGCCGTCGGCGATGCGCCGAAAGAGCAGGCCGTTTTGCAGCTCGGGCTTGGGCGGCCCCCAAGTGTCATAGCCGCCCACGCGTAAAAACCCATCGCCACCATCGCCCGCAGCTTTGCGCCACAGCAGCATGCTACCGGCGGGGGGCTTGGGCGGTTGCTTGGGGTCAGTCATGGCGTGCTGTGCTTTACCCGATTAGCGCTGCGGCCAAGCGCACGATGGCCCCGGCGTACAGCTGGGTACCCTCGCCCGCCGTCAGCACAAAAGGCCCCAGCCCTTGCGGGTGCGGGGTTGCGCTGCCGGGGGGGCCAATGCGGCCCTGCGCATCGGTCACGTGGCCTTGGCTGATGGGGGTGCCTGCGGCATCTACCCACGCGCCCCAGGTGGCCACGCCATCGGCCAGCACTAAATCATCATCGCCAGCTTGCAGCAGGGCAATGCGGCCATCGGGCAGGGCGGTAATCTGGGCGCAGGGCTTTTGCAGCTTGCGCAGCGCCAGTAGATCGCCCCCTTGGGCGGTGTACAGGCAGATGCTGGCCACGCCGGGGCCGGTGTCGGCCAGGGCGATGCTGGCCGCATTGCGGGCAGCGCGGTGGGCGGGGGTGTTGGTCAGCTGGGTCATGGCAGCTGCACCATGGGCCACAGCTTGGCCTCGGCCACCACGGGGCCAGCGGCCACGGCCTCAAAAGTGCCGGTCATATCCTGCGCGGCCACAAAATACACAGCACCAGGGGTCAGCCCAGAGGGGTAGTAGTGGCCACCCTCTACGCTCATGCCCACCCAGCGCACCGTGCCGTCGTGCACATCATGCACAGACACCTTGGCCCCAGCCAGGGGCAGCTGAGGGGAATCTGGCTCGGGCTTGACTTTGACAATTGCATTGGTCGTGATGCTGCCGTGGGTGTTGGTGATAGCCCGCAAATCACCCGCACCCAGCATGGGCACGCGGCCCACGCCGGTAAATTTTGGGGGCACCAGCCCCTGCACACCGTAGGGCTGCAGCACAGCCACTTGCATGGTAATACTCATAGCACTACCCGCTTATGCCGTGCGCCAGGGGCCGGTAATGTCCATCAAATAGCGGCCGCTGATGCTGCTGCTGCTGATGCTGCTACTGCCGTTGCTGGGGTTGTTGCTGCAACACAAAACCAACAGCTGTCGCCCCACCAGTGGGCCAGCGGCGGGGGTGATGGTGCTGCGCACACCCAGCATGTCATTCACCCCCGTGTGCGGCACGTACTGCGCACCGGGCACTACGGCGCGGGCGGGGCCTGCGCTGCCTTCCGTAAGGTACACGGGCGACAAGTAAAGCTGGCCATCTACTGCAGATGGGGCCGGGCCAAAAACTGCATCTTGGCCACTGAGTACGCTACCCTTATTACCAAACACCGCCATGCACTGCGCATCAATCGACGCGCCAAGGCCCGCAACACCACGCACCAAGGCACCTGAAAAAATGCTTTGTGTTCCGCGATAACTATAAAACGCACTACCACCGTAATGCAGCTGCATGTTTGTCGCTTTTTCAGTGCTCGACAGCACCGCGCTGCACCACGCATCGCCATTCGGCGTCAGCGGCACCATCTCACCAAAATGCCGCGCCGGGGTGGCGTAGGGCACTGCGCCAATGGTGGGGACCTGCTGCGCACCAACCATGACCGCGCGGCAGTCGGCCACCAAGTCCCAGTATTTGCCCGTGGCATTGGCCCCGTTGGATTTTTCGATAGTGGATACACGGCTGAGTAACGGGAAAGGCGCTACACCCACATCCACGCTAGTCATGGTTTCGTAGCCACGGATTTCAGCCACGTATTTTTCAGGCAGGCTGTCATCCACACGGTAATAAAAGCGGTTACCGGTGGTGGCACGGTACACGGCTTTATTGGCCGCGCTAAAGGGCTTTTCCCAACCTGGCGCGGGCGCGTACTTGGCGCTAATGGTGCCGCTGGCCGGGCCATTGGCGGCGGTGGTTTTAAAGCTAAAGCTGGTGCTGCTGTTGTCATCCAGCAGCACGCGGTGGCGGCCATTTAATGCGGGGTCGCTGGCCCCTTCGATCAAAATAATGTGGTGCGGATTAAAGCTGTTACCCGCGCTGACGGTGGCGGTGGCAACGCCATCGGCCACGGTCAGGCTGGTGACACTGACGGTGCCAAAGCCGGTAATCAGGCAGGCATCTAGCACGGCAATCAACGCCCCGCTGGTGCCCGATAGCTGCGGCGCACCGCGCAAGCCCTCGTTAAAGTAGTACACGCTGAAGTCGGTTACATCGTCTGCGGCCATGGTGCAAGTCCTTGTCAAAAAATCAAAATCAATTACGGGGTGGGTGCGTGTGGTGCGCGGTCAATGTCGCCGCCGGTCAGCAGGTCAAAGCTGTAGTGGTTGCTTTGCGCTTGCCCCGGCTGCACGGTGCGAATGCACGCCATGGGCGACATGGCCCCCACGGTGTTGATGCGCAAAATGTTGCCGGCCGCCCAGCCACTGCCCCAGCCTGCACTGCGCAGGGTGAATAGCTTTTTGCTGGGGTCAAACGGGTTGGCGGGGGAAAAATCGGCATTGATGGTGCCGCTGGCAATCTGGCCCAGGTGCTCGGCAATCAGGTCAAACGTGGTGGTGTCAGAGCGCATGCGCAGGGCGTAGCGCTCGGTCAAAGCGCCTGCGTTGTCCACAATCACGGGGTAGGCCGCATCGTTGTAGCTGGCACTGGCCACGTTGCCCACGGGGCTATCGGCCCAGGTAATGCCGTCCCAGCTTTGCTGATCGAACACCGGCAGGGCGCGGGCAAATTTGTCGCCAAACAGCACGGCGCTCGATAGCGTGCTACCCGCCGGGTAGGCGTGGCTGACGGGCAGGTTCAGACTGATGGTGCCGTCAATCTGCACATCGGTGCACAGGGCCATGTCTTGTACGCGGTGCTCAATGGTGATGGGCTGGGGCCAGTCGGTGGTGTCAATCACGCGAATCTGGCCCGCATCCAAATCATCCTCGGTGGCCTCCCAGCCGGTGGCAATGGGCTGGCCATCGCTGCCCAGCACCCACACATGCGACAAGCGCGTGCGGCCCAGGCTGACAGTTTCGCCATCGGTCACAGTGACGGGGCCGTGCGTGGCGTTGTGGCCCAGAATCAGGATGCGCCCTTTTTTAAAGATGGGCACGCGGCCATCTTGCGGCAGGCGCACAGGGTCCATGCCCAAGATGCTGCCATCAATGGGCAGGTAGCTATAGGCCACAGCGGCGTAGCGCAGGCTGCCCATGATCTGCGGGTTAGGCCGCCAGGCGTTGCCCGCGCCGTCTTCGGTGCTGGGGTTGTACCAGGGTTCGTTTTCAATTTCTGCCTTTGGCACCATATCGCCAAAGGCAATGCGCACCAGGCCAAATTCAAAATCCACCGTGCCCACCACGCCTTGGCCCACCAACTGGCCCTGGGCGTTGCTGGTGACAATTTGCACACCACCGCCGGGCGCGGGCAGTTGCAAAGACAGGCTGCTGGGGCGCAGCGGCGCAGCAGCGGTGCGGAACACAAACACGCTGCTCAAGGCCTCGCCCGCCGTGCTGGTGCAGGCCACGCGGGTAATGGTGGGGGCGGTGCCGCCCTCCCAGTTGCTCCAAGCGATGCGGCCGGTGACAAGGTCAATGGTGCCCGCCGTGGCCCATGCGCCGTTGGTGTAGTACTGCACCAGGCCGCCCAGGCGGTCAGATGCCAGCGTGCCCGCCGGTGTGCGCAGCAGCACGCTACCGGCAATGATGGGGGTGACAATGCCGGGCAGCAAGTCAGACACAGGGGCAAATGGCACGGTCTGGGTGTGCTGCGTGGGGCTGGCGGCGGTGTAGTAGCTCAGTTTGACCCAGCCGCGCATTTGACCCTGGTAGCCGGGCTGCAGCTCATACACGTGCGAGTAGATGCTGGGCGCTTGCACCCATTCAAACCCGGCAAAGTTTTTGCGGAAAAGCCCGTAACCGGTGTTGTTGCCAGCGGGGGAGCCGCTTTCTTCTCCGCGTACAAACTTGGCACGGGGAATCAGCTCGACTGCATCGGGCGCAAAAGTGGCCAGGCCGGTGGTGTAGTCAATGGTGCCAATCACGGATTGGTCAGACACCAAAATCAGATTTCCAACGCCATCATCTCGGGCCTCTTGCGTGCGCTCGATGTACTTGCCGCCGCCGCTTAAATCCACCTCCCAATCAGTGGGTAGCAGCTGGGAGCCGCCCACCACGGCCACGTCGGTGGCGGTGTTCCAGCGCAGGCGCACGCTGCCGGGCACCAGGCCGCCTTGCGCGGCGGTGATTTGCAGTTTGCCATCGCCACCACGGGCGGGGGCATCGTAGCTGTCTTCGGCCGCTGGGGCGGTGTTCACCTGCACATTGATTTGCGTGCCCACGGGCGGCAGGGCATTGGGCAAAAATCGGATGCGCTTGTCGCCCACGTACACGCGGCCGGTGGCATCGCCGGTTAGCTGCATGTCGGCGGCAGCCGTGGCGGTTTTGGTGGTCGCGCCATCTTGCCAGGTGATGGACAGGCCGCCGGGGTAGATGCTGGCCCCCTCGGGCAAGGCCAAATCCAAGTCTTGGTACAGGGGCACTTCGGCAGCGGGCCAGATTGTTTCTTGCGTGGGCACGCCCCAGCTCAACACAATGCTGCTGCCCACGTCGGGCAGTGCGCCCAGCGATACCAGGTAGCTGCCGGTGGATGGGTTGTAAGTGCCCGCGCCCATACTGGCATCAATGCCGCGCAGCTGGCCGCTGCCATCGTCTTGCAGCACGTACCAACGGCCTTCGGCCCGGTAGCTAATCACCAATGTGCCAGGCTGGGCCAGGGGCAAGATAAAGCCCACGTAGGACAAGCTGCGGCTGGCCTGGGTGACCAAAATTTCCGAAGTCTGTGGAATGCGCTGCAGGTAAGCCGCCGGGCGGTAGGTAATACTTTTTGTGCCGCTGTAGCTGCCGCCAGCAAGCAAGGTGCAGATGCCATTTGGATAATCCACCGTGCCCACCTGGGCGCTGCCAGCCAGCAATATGCCGCCCTTGTCGGTAATGCTGACCCCACCTGCGCCAATACGCAAGCTGCCGGGCAGGATGCCATTGGGCAGGGCCAGTGCGATTTGTGCCGACCAATCTTGGGTGGTGCTGACGCTCACATCTTGCGCCGCCGGCACAGGCAAGGCCGCGCTACCGATGGGCGGGGCATCGACCATGGGCACCTCGGTCTCGGTGCTGGGCACCAGCTGGCTGTAGATGCTTTCCACGCGCACCACGCGGTCGCCCAGCGCTGCGCCCACGGCCAGATCGGCCGCGCCAAAATAGTTGCTGGCATCGGCCGCCGTGGTGGTGCGCAGCAGCGTTTTATTCGTTTGCGAATCAAACATGCGCGAAGGGGGACTGCCGGGCCAGTCTTGTTCCAGCGGTGATTGCAGCTCGCAAGTGACTACCGCGGCTTGGTAATCAACCGCACTACTCCCCACCACTGCGGTAAATGTGCGCAGCTCAACCGTGGTTTTGATAATGCGCACGTACTGGGTTTTTTCGGTGGGCTTTTTTTCATCCAGCACCAGCACCAGGGTGTGCCCAGCCTCTGGCACCGGCGCACCAGGGCGCTGAAAAATCTGCAAGGTGCGCTGGCCCTTAACGTGATCTTCCAGCACATAGCCACCCCACTGGGTGCCGCGAATCAAATAGTTGGCAACCTTGGTTTGGATTTGTGCGCGGCGGTCAAAAGTCTCGCACGCGGCCAGGGTGATGCTGACCTTTTTATCTTGCGGCCCCTTGGCCACAATGGCGTAGCTGCCCAGCAGCCGATCGCGGTTGGCCGTGTCCACGTGGGCGTGCAGCTGGCGGATGCTGACATTGCCCAGCGTGCGGCTGATTTGGTCAATGTCATCAAAAATGGTGTTGCTCTCACCCCAGGCGATGGTGCCCGCACCAGGGCCGCCCCCGCCCTCAGGCACGTCGGCCATGATTACGGATTGGCGCAGCTTTAAATCAGTCGCTTGGATGGTCATAGGGCGTTCACACTTCTAAAAATTTCAAAACAGGGCGGTACAGCAGCGTGGCATCCACCTCGCCATCCAGCAGCCGCCAGATCGGCTCGGCGGTAAATCCGCCCTGGGCGTGGTCAAACACCACATCACGGGCCACGCCGCGCACGGTGAGCGTGAGCACTGCGCCCGGCAGGGCGGCCCAGGCGGCCAATTGCTGCATGGTGGTGCGGGGCATCCAGGCTTGGGTGTCGGTGCCCTGCAGGGTGATGGGGCGGCCCGCCTGGCGCGTGGCCACGTCAATCAGCAATGCGCCGGTGGTGCTGTAGCTGCTGGCTTGCTCTACGGGGTGCCAGTCAAATTCGTCCGTCCAATGCAGGCGGTCAGACAGGGCAATGGTGGTGCCTGCGCGGGCCAGGGTGATGGTGGTCAAGAGGCTGCTCCTTTGGCCTGGGCCAGATCGCGCAGCAGTTGTTCTGCGGCGCTTTGGCTGTTGGCATCGGCAAAGCGCAATTGGCGGGTGCCGCCGCCACCGGGTAGGGTGATGTTGCTGACGTAGGTGGCACCGCCGCCGGACTGACCAGCAGCCCCAGGGCCTGCATTGCCGCGCCGGGTGGCGGCCGATTGCTGGATGCGCTCTTGCATCTCGATCTCGCGCCGGGCGTTTTCGTACTGGGCTTTTTGCACTTCAAACCAGTAGCGGCCCATTCGCACGCCGGTGTACTTCCAATTTTTATCAGCGTAATCACGCGACCACTCATCCCACCAGGCATCGAGTTCGGCCACATCTTTGGCCTGCCGCTGGTAGGCCAGGGCAGAAAAATTACCGCCACCCTTGGCTGCGCTGACCTTATCCACAATCTCATTACCATCGGTGCCGATTTGCGGCGGCGGCTTGGGTGCTGGAGGGGTCTGCTGTATTTGCTGCTGCACGCGCTGAACAACGTTGCCCAGGCGCTGCCAGTCTGCCCCCATATTGCCAGTGACGTTGCTGTTCACCCCGCCAACTGTGCGTAAGCTCTCGGCCAGCTTGAGCACGGCTTTACCCGATTGATCCACCTCAACAGCGTAGCCGCGCATGCCTGCCTCGGCCCGCACCCAGGCGGGGGCCACGCCATCGGCAGCATCAATGGCGGCCTGGGCGGCAATGCGAAAAGCCTCGCGCACATCGCGGGCGCTGGCGGTGCCGCTCTCGCGGATTACGTCGTAGGCGGCGCGGCTTTGCTCGGCCGTGTTGCGCAGGGCCTCGGTGCTGGTGATGCCCAGCAGCTTAAAGGCATCGCCCACGGTGGCGATGCCAGCACGCGCGGCTGCGCTGGCCCCGGCGGTGGCATGCAACTGCTGGTTAATTTCTTGCAGCTTTTGCCCGGCAGCGGTCAGGTCGCCACGGGCCACCAGGTCGGCGTATTCTTGGCGCAGGGCGGCCACAGAAGTCGCGCTGCTGGCCATGGCTGCTTGATGATTGATAGCAGCTTGCAATTGATTTAATTGCGCTTGCGCGGTACTTTCTGCCGATTGCGCCAGTTCATCAGTGGCTGCAGCTACAGTTTTTACAGCCTCTGCCGTGGGGGTGGAATCTGCGGCCAGGGCACCAAAGCCCGCCCGCAGGGTTTCGGCGCTGCCTGCTGCGCGGTCAAAGGCGGCGGCGGCTTGGTCAGCAAAGGCTTGGGTGACTGCGCCAGTGGCTCCGGCGCTGATGCGGATTTCATCGGCGGCGGCTTTAAAGCTGGCAGATAGCCCGCCAAAAGTGACCTTGGCCAAGCCATCCAAAATCAGCGCAATGCCAGATTGCACATTGCTGGCCACGCCCGCAAAGGCTTCGGCAATCTTAAAAATGACCGCCATGACCACATTGGCCCCGGTGGACATTGCGCCCCACACCACTTGCACCACGCCCCCGGCGGTTTGGGCGTACTGGGTGATCTTGCCAAAGGTGTCGCCAGCGCTGGCGGCCCATGCCTGGAATTTGGCAATGATGGCCTCGACATCAAAGCTGGCTAAAAAGGTTTTAATGCCCTGAATGCCGTTTTCAAAGGCGGTTTTAATGATCTGCCCAAAGCGGCCAATGGTGCCGTCAGACACGCTGGCGCGAAAGGCGTTGGCCAGATCGTTAATGCCCTGGGTGAGCACCGGCAGCACGGGGGCGGCAAGAGCCTTCTTTAAATTCTCCCAAGAACTTTCTAGTCCATTAAGGCTGCCGTTAAAGTTTTTCTGCATCACCTTGGCGGCCTCTGCAGCACTACCACCAGCATCGCGTAATTTTTGCGATAGGGAATCTACCGATCCCATACCCTGATTTATCAGGGACTGCAAGGCCGGGCCAGCATTTAACCCTACCGATTGAATAGCGTTTTTACCCTTATCGCCAGCCGCTTCAAGTTGGCGCAAGGCCTCGGTGAAATCGTTGGTAGTGATACCCAGCGCGGCCAGCTCTTTTTTGAACGCGCTGGATGGGTCGGAAAATTGCGCCAAGATGTTGGCCAAGCTGGTGCCTGAGCGGCTGGCATCAATGCCAGCATCGGCCATCTTGCCCATGATGGCGGTGGTTTGCTCCAGCGTCAGGCCCACTGATTGGGCGATGGGCGCGGCGTAGCTCAAGGATTGAGCCAGTCCGGCCACGCTGGTGTTGGTGGCGTTAGCCCCCATGGCCAGCACATCGGCCACGCGGCCAGCATCGTCAAAGCTTAGGCCCATGCCCATGACGGCCTTTGTGACGTACTCGGCAGCGGTGGCCAGCTCTACATCAGCGGCGGCTGCTAAATTTAAAACAGGCCCAAGGGTCTTAATGGATTGCGTGGTATCAAGGCCCGCCTTGGCCAGGTTTTCAAGTGCCGCAGCCGCTTCAACAGCTTTAAATGCGGTGTTAGCTCCGGCATCAGATGCGGCTTTTTCTAAAGCCTTCAGCTCTTTGCCGCTGGCCCCGGTGGCGGCCTCGACGCGGCTCATGGCCGCTTCAAAATCTGCAGCGCTTTTTACTGCGCTGCCAAATGTCTTGATGCCAAAGTAGCCCGCAATGGCCACGCCCACGGCGGCCACTTTGGTTTGCAGGCGGCCAAAGACGGCCGAGGCTTCATCCTTGGCATTGATCAGGATTTGGATGGGTTTTAGTGCCATAGCCGCGCCGCCTGCCTACCGGGGTTAAACCATGCTGGTTTTGTAGTAGCGGCTGACACCCGCGCCCGATTTGGTCGGGTCTTGCAGGACGTTGCCCTCTACCTCCAACGTGGCAAATTCGTTGCCCGTAATCAAGGCCAGCGATTTGCTCACGCCTTGGCTGGCGCGGAAAATTTCGACCATGACGGGGTTGCCGCTGTCGGCTTCGTTCAATCCAGCAAACACCAAGTCCAGCTCGGTGGATTTGGTGGTCAGCGCCTCGATGGTGGTGTAGCTGCCAAAGGTGTAATCAACGGTCACGGCATCGCTGTCGTCCAGGTCTTTTGCATCGGGCAAGATGTAGATGCCCTCGGGGCGCACCTCAAAATTACCGTCCGCTGTGACGGGCGTGGGGGTGCCCAGCACGTCGGTTTTAATCACCACGTCTTTCGGGGCGATGTGCTTCAGTCGCACCAGGCCACCGCGCAAAACGGTGTGGGCCTCATTGGTGATGGCATCGCCCTCAATCGCGGCGCTGGTGCCAAGCAGGGCACGCTGCAGGTTGGTGGTGTTCAGATCGGCCAGCTCCATTTTGATGGCCACTTCTTTGACGCGGCGCACTTCGGCGTAGGTGCCGCCGCCCAGCTTGGTCATGTCATCTTGGGTAATGACATCTTCGCTGTGCTCTAGCTCAAGCTTGAGCACGTTGCCAATTGGGATGTGCGGCGTGCTCGCACCATAGGCGCGGGCATAGACTTGGCCCACCAGCATGGCGGGTTTGTAAATTTTGGAGGTGGTGACGGGGGTGGTGGCCATGGTGGTGTCCTTTGGCGTGATAAATCAAGGGGTGGGGGTGGGCGTGGGGGTTGGCGGCGCAGGGGCGGCAAAGGGGTCGGCGGCGGCTGGGTCAAAGCCGTGGCGCACGGTGCCCAGCACAAAGGTCAGCTCGTAGCCGTACACGTCGGCAATGAGCAAATCCATCTCTGCCACGCCTCGCAGCTCCAGCCGCGCGGTGGCGGGCAGGTGGCCCTGGGGCCGCCATTGGTGCAGGGCGGCAATCAGGGTGGTAACGGCATCGTCCAGCGCGGCAAAGGCGTTGCCGGGGTGACTACCCTCTACCACCAGCGCAATGCGGTAGGTGGCTTGCAGGTGTACTGCGCGGGCTTTGGCATCTTGCAGGGCTGCGCCCACAAGCCGCACGTCGGCACGCGGCAGCGGTAGCCGGTCTTGCGCGGCATTGCCGTGGCCAATGGCCCAGCCGGGGCCAAGGGCCGCAGCCAAGCGCTGGGCGATAAGGGGCACGGTGCGGTACATGCGATTACCCCCCGCACCCAGCAGGCAGGCCGCAGGGGAAGGTGACGGTAAAGCTGGCCCAGCCGCCTGCATCGGGCACCACGGGGGAGGTCACCCGGCAGGGCTTGCCGCCCACCGTGAGGCCCGCGCTGCCTTCGGCAATGCCGGGGCAGTTGGCCACGCACAGGCTGACCGTGTGCGTGACGATGGTGGCCGCATCGGCGAGGTAGCCGCCATCGTCCTGCTGCTGGGTATCCCACAACAGGGCAAAGGGCGGGCCGCCGTGCCATGCCCCGCTGGCGTTGGCCAGGTGGCGCAGCACAGCCGCGCTGGCTTGCTGCATGTGGCGGGCAAATGCGGGCGGCTCTAGCATGGCTTACAGCACCGTGGCGCACAGGGACGCGTTGACGCGGTAAGGCACGATCAGCGGCGCGGACTGCAGCAGCAGGTAGCGCACGGCGGGGTCGTGCTCTACCCAGCTCTTGGGAAAAAATGGCAGGGCTTGGTAGCCAGCGGCCTCGTCTTTGATGGCGCCGTAGGCGCGCACGCCTTCGAGGTCGGGGCTGGTGATGATGACGGTGCCGTCAGGCAGGTATGGCGTCAGAGCGCCCGTGGTGGGGTGCTCGTACCAGCCTGCATACACCCAAATGTCGAAGTCGCCAATGGTGCCCATAAAGCGGCCACCCTCGCCCACCACGGTGGGGTTGAGTGCTGTCTGACCGCGGAAGCGATCGAGCAGCTCTTTGACAGCAGGGTCTGCTGCAAAAGCTGCGTAGCTCTTGGCGTCCATGACTACAGTGGTGGCTGTGGCGCCAGAGTGCTGCGTGACCTTGAGCGACCAGTCTTGCAGGTTGTCCAGCGGCTTGGCAGCCGACTGGCCCCAGCGGGCGGTGCTGGTCAGGGCGGCAGGCGTCAGGTCGGCATGACGGCCAAAGTCCACCACTTTTTTGGGATAGAGGTCGCCTTCGACGGTGATTTTGCCGGTGCGCAGCACTTCGGCGGCCATGACTTCTTGGCGGCGCGTGAGCATGCCAATCTGGTCTGCCAAGTCGCTGGCCAGCGCTTGTTGCAGGCGCTGCTCTGGGGTCAAAGCGCCACCAATGCGCTCGCCCATCGCGCGCTTGAAAGGACGGTTGCCGTCAAACACGCGCTTGTCTTTGATGTAAGCGGGGCGGAAGCTGCTGGTGGTGTAGCCATCGGACTGCACCACTTGGCCAGCAACCACGGGCGAAACGAATGGCGCCAAGCGGCGGCGGCCTTTGTCCACGTCGAAGTGGATTTCTTCGCTTTGCTCAGTCTGCACCCCTGGGAAAAACGAGTTCAGCAAAAATGGAGCTGGTGCGGGCAGTTCGGCCACAACTCGCGTCAAAACGGCGGTGTCAAAAATGTTCATGTTGTTGCTCCCGGTGGTTAAGCGATGGCGGTCAGCAGGGTGATGCCCTTGGCACGCAAGCCCTCGCGGATGGATGCCACGGTGTGGCCAGTGCCCAGCGTGAGGGCTCCGGCGTTGAAGTCGCCGCGCTCGTAGGCCAGCGCGGTGGCGTCGGCGCCGGTGGCGTCCACGGCTTCGGCCAGGATGAGGTCAGGCGTTTGGCTGCCGTCAGCGGCGGCGGCCAGGCTGAGGATGGCTTTGCCGCTGGCAGTGATGGTGCCGAGCACTGCGCCGCGTTGCAGCACTTGGCCTGACAGCACGGTGACTTTGCGCGCCACCAGCAGGTGGGCATTGCCTGCAAGCAGGCTGTCTGGGGTGTAGGTGCCCTCAGATTGGAAGTTTGCGGTCATTGCGGTTTCTCCTGTTTAACGGGCGGCGCTGAAACCGGCGACGATTTGCGCAGCCAGGGCGGCGGCTTCGGCCTCGGGGGCGGCGCTTGGGGCTGCAGCTTCTACGCCAGACACTGCCGGGTTGGGCACGGCAGCCATAGCGGCGGCAAATCCGGTGCCGCTGGCTTGTGCCGTTTCTGGCAGCGTGGCCAAGATGGCGCCCGCCTGCTCGGCACTCAGGCCGGTGCTGATGCACTGCATGGCGGTGGCCAGGTGGGTGCTGGCGCGTGCATGGCCCAAGATGGCCGTGACGCGCTCGCGCTCTGCGCTGGCGCCTGCTGCGCGGGCTTGATCCAGGTCGGCCTGGCTAAATGTGGCCGCAACGGGTGCGGAAGCGGCGGCGGCGTTGGGTGCTGCGCCCGCCGGAGCTTGGGGGGTGGTGCCGGACATGGTGACTCCTTCTGTCGTGGCGGTTGTGCGGGCTGATGGCCCGGCGGGGTATGTCCGCGCGCGCTGCGCAGACAGCTCGGAAATAAGTTGATCGGTAGTGGCCACACGGTCGGCCAGGCCCAGCGAGACGGCGGACTGACCCCGGTACACCTGCGCCTGGGTGGCGCGCACGCTGTCGGCGCTGATGCCCCGGTGCTGCGCCACGGCATCGACAAACATGGCGTAAAGCCCGTCGATTTCTGCCTGCATGTCTGTCTGCACGCTTTTGGGCAGGGGCTCATACGGGTTGCCATCCACCTTGTGGCTGCCAGCGAAGATGTGGGTGACGCGGATGCCCTCGTTGTCCAGCGCGCGCGAGAAGTCCACGTGGCGCATGACCACGCCAATGCTGCCGACGTAGCCGGTGCTGGACACGGCCAAATGCTCAAAGGCGGATCCACCAAGGTAAGCAGCAGACGCGGCCATGCTGTCGGCAATGGCCCACATGGGCTTGCTGCCGCGCAGTGCGTGCATGCGCTGGGCGTACTCAAAAGCGCCTGCCACTTCACCGCCGGGGCTGTCCCACACCTGCAAGATGGCGTGCACGTCTGGGTCGGCCTGTGCGGCTTCGACCTGGATGGCCAGTTCGTTGTAGCCCAGCAGGTAGCTGGATGCGCCGTCCATGCGGCTGCGGTGCACCAGCGCGCCGCTGGCGTGGATTACAGCCACGCCGTCGGTCACGACATAACCGGTGTCGCCACGGGTACCACGGCGGGTGCTGAACATTTCGGGGGCGATGCCTGCGCTGTCTGCGACTGCATCGAGCTGCACTGCACTGCCAAGCAGGCGACCGCCAAGCCCAGCGATGATGGCGTCGAGCTTGCCGGGGTGTACCAGCAGCGGGGTGTTGAACAGGCGCGCGGCCAGGTGGGGGTATTTCATGGGCGCTGGCCCCTTTCTTTGTCTTCGCCGTCTGCGCGGTCTGGGCCGTCTTGGCCTTCGTCCTGGTCTTCTTGATCGTCAGGATCGTCAACGTCAGGCGCAGGCGACACGGCGGGCGCAGCCACGGGCACTTGCACGTTTTGCAGGCCACGGGCGCGCATCATTTCTTGCTCTACGGCCAGCTGGTCGAGCACTTCTTCGTAGTCCAGGCCTTGCTCGGCGCATTCCTGCTCCAGCGTACTGACTTGCGATTCGCGGCGAATCTTGCTGGCTGTGGCGTCTCTGACTGGATCGACCCAGCCACGACCTCCGAAAATGAAGCGGCAGCGCGTGTAGGCGTGGCGGTTGCGGTAAAAGTCGGGCGCCTCGATGACGCCGGTGTTCACGGCCTCTTCCAGCCACAGCTCGTAGATGGGGCGCAGCCAGTAGTCAGTGAGCCAGCGGCGGCGGCCATTGAAGTAGCGCCACGCCTCCAACAGCGACGCGCGGGCGCTGCTGTAGTTGGTGCGGCTGAAGTCTTTCAGCAGCAGTTCGTAGGGCATGTTCAAGCCAGCGGCAATGTTGCGCATGCTGGCCAGCATGAAGGCCTCGAACGCGGCATTCGGGCGCCCTGGCGTGAAGGACTGCAGCGTGGCGCCAGGTGGTAGCGGCAAAATGGCGGCGCCTTCCATTTGGCGCACCATGGGCTTGCGGCCCATGAACTCTTTCCACGCGCCGGACACATCGGTGCCAAACACGCCAGCCACGTCCTGCGGATCCATGTCGGACTGCAAAAATGCTGCCACCAGCGAGTTCGCCAGGCTGGCCTGCAGCTCGTTGCTGGCGTATTTGCCCAGCATGTGAAAGTCTTTCATCACGCTGGCCACAATGGGCTTGCCGCGCGATTGGCCGGTGCGCTCTTTGTCGTGCAGGTGCAAAAATCGCTTGCGGCCCCAGTCGGTGAAGGCGGGAATGCGCTCGTAGTCCTGCACGGCGCCGGTAAAGCCCTGCAGCAGCACATCGCCAGGGTGCTGCTTCAAAACGTAATACGCCACTGGCGCGCCGTAGCGATCAAACTCCACGCCACCACGAATGTCGCTGCGGTGCGACAGGTCCAAGGGTGTGGCCAGGCGGTCGGACTCAATCAGCATCAGCCGCGTGGCCCATTGCGCACCCTGGCGCGGCAGCCACAGGGGCAGCGAGGCGGCGTCGCCGTTGGTCATGGCGCCGCCCAGGGCCTGCAGGCTCAGGCCCAGCAAGTTGAGCGTGCGGGCGGCATCGCACTCGGTGGTTTCGGCCCAGCTGCGAAACAGCGCCTCGGTGCGGTTGCCCCACTCGCGCGCTTGTTCGCGGTCCCAGCCCAGCAGGCGGTAGTCTGGCGTGGACGATAGGCGCAGCGTGGCGCCGACGATGTTGTCGCGCAGCGTTTGCATGCCGCCCGCCATCACGCCGTTATTGCGCGCCAGGTCGCGCGAGCGTGCGGTCATGGTGCCCAGTTCGCTCAGGGTGTCGGCATCGGCGCTGCCTGCCAGCGGGTTCCAGTTGGCCATGGGCAGGCTGTTGCCCGCTGCATCGTGGCTGGCCATTTGCGCGCCAGCGCCCAAGCCCAGCGCAGAACGCACGGCAGCGACAGGGCGGGTGAGGATGGAGGGCAGTTGCACGGCGCGGCCTTCAGGTCATCATGTAGATGGGGCCGCGCGAGGCTGCGCCGTTGCGGCGGGCCAGCTCTGCAGTAATGGCGTCGAGGTCTTTGCGCAGCTCGCCCGTGTTGTCGGTGCGGTAGACCACGTCGCGTCCGTTGTTGGAGACACGCTCCGGGTCGGTGTGGCGCGCTATGAGCGCCTGGGTCAGGCGGTCACGCATTTGCTCCAGTTCGGCGGTGGCGAGGTGGCTAAAAATTCCCATGCCGTGCAATGTGCCGATTTAGCGCGGACATTTGCAGGGGGAAAGTGTCACTATTTTGCGGGGCGGCCTGCAAAATGCGCCTGATTTGCCGCTCGCTCATGCCTGCCTCGCGCGCCAATTCCGCCTGATTTCTGCCGGTAAAGCGCGCACGGATGCGCGCATGGGTCAGTGCGGTTTGCGTGCGGCCTGCGCGTTTTGGCACATACACCTCGCGCCCACCGAGACGAAGCATGACGCGATCCACGATGGACGCGGCCAAGTCCCCTCCTGAGGGCAAACCCAGGGCTGCGGCGGTGGCAAAAGCTTCTTCGTGCAAAACAGCTGCGAGGTCGGTGGTGCAAGATGCGGCTGTAGGTCTCAAGGGTCATGCTCCGTAAATGTCAAAAATGCCAGCGCTGGGTGCTGCGGTTGGGGTGATTGCGCTATTGCTTTGATAGCTGATTGCGCTTGCTGAGCTTGGGCTAGATGCCGTTTTGGCTTGTATTTTCAGGGGCTGCGAGAAAAGGTCGGCGGGCGGCTGCACGGCGGCTTCCAGCCTGGCCCACTGCGCGTCTGTGTATTTGTGCAGGCCCAGGCCCATGGCCGCGTGCATGGCGTAGTTGCGGTTATCCAGCTGCTCGTTGCGCGGGCGGCGTTTGATCCAGCGGTACGATTCGCGGCCATTCACACGGGCCAGCACGCGCTGCTCGGCGGTGAGTTGTTCGTAAAATTCGCGCGGCAGTTCGTCGGAAAAATGCACATAGCCGGGGCCGGGCTGCTGGATGGCAAGCTGGCCCAGCAGCAAGTCTTTGGCAGCATCCACGCCCACGCGCCACAGCTTGATGCCGCGCTGCACCTTGCGCCCGCGCCAATTGATTTCTTGCAGGCTGCTGGGGCCCAGGATGGGCAGGTTGTCGTTGCCATCGCCCTTGATGGCCCGCAAGTTTTTAAGCAGGTGCTGGGCGCGGCTGACCCAGTTGTAAACGGCGTGGGTTTGGTCAGAGCTATCAATGCTGGTGGCAGACAGGCCCATGGTGAGCCCGCCATCGGCCTGGGGGTAGCGCCGCTGCAGGTACTCCAGCACGGGGGCCCACTCTTCGTCCACGGCCGGATTGCCGTAAATAAAGGCAATATCAATCACCCAGCTTTCAAGCCCACGGCCCCAGCCATACACGGTGATTTCCCAGCGGTCGCGCTGCACGTCCACGCCTGCCGTCAGCACCAGCGCACCGCGCGGCACGGTGCATAGCTTGTACGGCTCGGCGCGGGCTTGCAGGGCGTGTTCGTCGGTGCGCTCGCCTGCCAGCTCCCAGGTCTCACCCAGGGTTTCATTCACAAAAAGCTGCATGGGCCCCACGTCGCCTTTTTCCAGGGCTTTGAGGGCGTTTTCAAACTCGGTCACGATGTCTGACCACGCCCGCTGCGGGCTGTAGGCCGTCCACACATGCACACCCAGGCTGCGCGGCGGGGTGCAGGGCATGCCCTGGCTGTCGCGCCAAACGCGGTCGGGCCCGTAGCGCTTGCCAGTGCGCTCGCACACCCACGCGCCGCCCACGGGCACACCGGCGGGCATGTAATCGGCCTGGGTAATGCTTTGACGGCAGTGCGGGCACACGTGGCGCACGCTGGCGGGGTTGCCGCGCTCCCATTTCAGACCGTATGGCTTGTCTTTACCGCCCCACAGCAGGGGGTGATCTGCGCCGCAGTGCTTGCAGTCGATGTGGTAGCGCACCAGCCCTTCGGCCTCTTCCACCGCATCCTCAATGTGGCACAGCCCTTTGAGCAGCGGGGTGCTGCCGCACACCAGCTTGGGGTACGGCGCACCCTCCAATCGGCCACGGGCCAGGCCACGGGGCGGGCCAGCCTTCTCGATGCTGCGGTCAAACTTGCTGATTTCATCCAGGATGGCCACGGCCACCGTAATGCGCCGGTAGGCCCGCGATGCTTTGCCGCCCAGCAGGTGCAGGGCCGAATCGCGAAAGGGTTTGTATTTGATGGTTTCTTCGCTGGCCCCTTTGCCCGCCCGGCGGGCTTTGTTGATAGCGGGCACGCCCGTGGCGGGGTCAAGCACGGGGTCAATCTCGCTTTTGACGTAGCTGTCGCGGTCATCGTCGGTGGGCTGCCACAGCGCCTGCTTGCGGCGGCGGTGGGCCACGTTGTAGGCGACGTAGGCGGTGACCATTTTGGTGTTGTGCGTGGGAATCATCGCCCGCCCGCACAAAAACAAGCTGCTTGGGCTGCTCACTTGGATGCACCGCACGGGCACGGTGGCCACAGCCTCTACTGCTGCAATGGTGCGGGTGTGGGTAATCGTGGGGCGCGGAGCGGGCTTGACCAGGGCGGCCTTGCGTTTGAGATGAAATGGGTTGATGTCCGGCGTGGGCCGAAAATTCACCCGGTACTGCGGCAGGCAACCTGGGTGCTGCGGGGGGCGCATGCGCAGCACCGTCTTTACACCCAGGCTTACCAGTAGCTCGCGCACGCCTTCGGCCAGCGCTTGGTTGGTGTTGGTAAATTCTGCGCGGCCCTTGGCGCAGATAGTGCCGTCTGAATCCATTAAGCCGCGCAAAAGCTCTAATCGCTGCGAAATGCTGGCTCGAAAGTAAATGGCGGGAATGTGCTTTTGCTTCAGCAGGCCAACAGCCCTAAATTTAGCTGCCCATGGGCTGATTTTTTCCCCTTCCGGTACATCCAAAAAGATTGTGGCGTTATTAGGGTGCCGCTTGTCGATGTAGCGCACCTGGGCGTTTACACCCTCGCGGCGGATGTATTCCGCTGTTTCTATGTCATCGCGATGCTGGGTAATGCGCGGCGTGACCAAGTGACCATCGCCCAGCCACAGGCCCAGCATGTACGGGGGGATGGGTAGGTCTTTGGTCGCGCACGCAATCGGCTGGGTATTTGGCACGCGCAGCACGTTGTAGTGCCTTTGCGTGGCCACAATTTGCGCAATTTGCTCGGTAGAGAGCACGCCGGATTTTGTCGCTATCTGGCCGGGCGCAGGCCTGCCAATCAGGCCGCTGCCGCGCTGGCCAAGCAGGTACTCAAACGAGTAGCGGCTCTCCACAAACCAACGGTGGCCAGCGTCGGCCACCACTTTTTCGCCATCAGAAAACGTAATGCGGTAGCAGGCATGGTTGGTGTAAATGGGTGACAGGTATTGAACAACGCACGGGGCGCCGCGCTCATCAAAAAGCATGTCGCCCTCTTGCAGCTCGCCCATGAGCTTCCAACCGTCTGCCGTAGGGATGGGGGTATCAAGCGCCAGCGCATACCCCACCCTTTTAGCCTTCATTACATCCAGCTCTTCAATGCGGTCATCGCTCATAAAATCCAACACGCCCACCTGAAACGCCCACGCTACCCAAGCGCCCTTGGTGTGGCTGGATTCGCCCGCCAGTTTGAAGTGGTCACGCGCCCAGTCGCCCAGGCGCTGGGGTGGCTCGGCCCGCAGGCTTTCCAGGCCCAGGCGCACGGCCGATTTAATGGCTTCTGCCGTCTCGGGGTGGATGCGCACAGCCGTCATGCGCCTTCCATTTCTTCAAAATTCACCGCGCCATCATCGCCATCATCGCCATCATCGCTATCACCCTCTTCGTCCTGCCCGGCCAGCATGGCATCCAGGCCGTCGGCCACCAGGGCGGCGGTGCCGCGCAACCATTCATTGCGGGCATTGGCAATGACTTGCTGCACGGTGGTTTTGGCTTCGTCCGGCAAGTCGGGGCAGGCTTTGCGCAGCGCACCTTCCAGCTGGTCAAAGCGATCAACCACGGCGCTGGCCGCCATGCCCAGCACATCGGCCAGCAGGCCAACGGGGGCAAACTCTTTTCGGGCCACCGCGTTTTTGATGGCTTGGCCTTCACGCTGCTCGCGGGCCAGAGCGGCGCGTTCTTGCACCAGGTCAAGCCCGCCATGTTCATCGCCCATGCGGCCCGCAGCCTGCAGGCGCAAGCGCTCGCAGTACGCCAGCAGCACCTCACCAAGCGTCCCCTCTGCGGGCAGCTTGCCTTCTTTGACCATGGCGCTTATAGCCTGCTGGGTTACTCCTACAACCATAGCTACATCCACTTGTTTTACGGGCGCTTTCAGGTCAATAATCACAAAACAACCCCCTTAGGAAACATGGTGAACAGCGAAAGCTCGCGGCAGCATGACCCGCGTGGGAGACCCTCCCGGGAGTACCTTTTGCACATTGCGTCACCCTCCCCGCGCCCGCAGGCGGGCCAGCGATTCACGCAGCGCACGCTCTAGCTCTTCGGCGGCGATAGTGGGGATGGCATCGCGGGCGGTTTGCTCCAAAGTCAGCTTGCGGCTGTACTGCACCAGCCGCCGAAAGGCGAACACCATGCGCAGCGCACCCATTGCATCGCGCGAATAGATGCCGGGGCTTACCCCCTGCGGATTGCCCACGGGCATGACAAAGTAGCGCGTGCCGTGCCGGGCATTGGCGCGGGCACGCTTGCCTGCATCGCGGCTGATCGTCTTGGCGTAGCCCTTGGTCACCGACGTGGCCACCTGGCGCAGCACGGCGATGATGGTGCTGCGTGGCACGTTGCCGTAGCCGTTGCGCTCTACCCCACGCCCCGGCACAGTGATGTAGCCCTGCGGCATAACGCCCGAGGCAATCAACGACCGCTCAAACTTTTTAACCACACGGCCACCGCCGTACTCGTGCTGCTGCAGGTACTCGGCTTGCGACAAGCCCCGGCCGTTCACATCCTTCACGGCCACCTTGGCCGATAACTTGTTGGCCCGCGCAGGCTCAATACGCACTGCCTTGCGGGTGAATGCCATGGGGTTTTCCACCTTGGCATCAATGCGCTCTTGCCACAGGGCGCTGGCCCGCTTGGCCGTGCGCGTCAAGCCCGTGGCCGCAATGGCTGCCAGTCGCCGCTCAGACACACCGGCCAGCTGTGCCCGCAGTTGCTGCAGGCCGGTCAATTGCACAGTCATCCGCATTTCCACGCCTCTTCGTCTCGCAGCATCAACTCCAACCGGGCCAGGGCGCACCAGGCAGCGTGCGCAGCGTGGGCCGGGCCAGACTCTGCATCGCACTGCTGCCCTGCGGCCTCGGCCAGCAAATGGCGGTACATCGCGTCCGTGTATCGCTCGCACCCATTGGGCACCGACACCCACCCGTTGGCCGAGTATTTTTCCGCGCCAAAGGTGGCCACGGCCGACACTTCCAGCAGCGCACGGGCAAAGCCATGCACCACCAGGCTGGTGCGGGGCTTGCCTTGGTCGTGCTTGATTCCGACATCGGTGCTCATACCCGCTCCCCCAAGTCCAGCAAAAAATCAACCGACAGCGTGCAGCCATCGCCAAACTGCACGCCCTGCCCGACAAAAGGCCGGGGGCTGATCTGCACGTAGCGGCAGCGATACTCCCCGCTATCGACGCGCCCCGGCAGCACCTCGACCACGTTGCCGCTGGGCAAACGAAAGCGGTCGCCCGCAGCGATCTCAATTTTTTGATTCATGCCTTCACCCTTTTCGATTCAATCCACGCTTGGCGCTTGGCCACCTCGGCTGCGGGCAGCGGGTCAAAGCGCAAGCAAATGCGCGACCATTCACCGCTGTACACCACGCCCGGATGCTTTTCTTGCTGGCACACGCCAAAGCCGTGCCGGGCCATGGCGGGGGCTTCGCGCAGGCTCCAATTGCGGCAGGCAACGCAGGTCACCGTCAGCACTTCGGCCGCGCTCATATCGCCGACACCTTGGCCCGCAGGCCCATGGCAACCTGGGCACTCTCGCGGGCATAGCGGCCCACGCGCTCGCCAGCGGCCACGCGCTCAAGAATGCGCTTGGCCCAATTGCGATTAGCCGCACCACCGCCCACCGACAGCGACTGCCGCGCCATTGGGCCCAGCTTGGCCATCTCGGCGCGAATGCGCTCAGGGTCGGCGGGCGGTGCGGGCAATTGCGCCACCTCGGCCGCCGGGGCCAGGCGGCAAAGATTGCGAAACTCAATCACATTCGGGCAGCGCTCGGGCAGGTGCTCCAAAGCCCAGGCCACGTCCTGCAACCGGCCAGCAAAGCCGCCCAGCTCATGCGCCCAAGCGGCCTTGGCATCTGCCACCGGCACACTGCCCATGGCGCGGTCCCATGCAGCGCCGTAGGTGGCGTGCAAGCGGGCAAACAGACGGTCAATCGCAACAATCGGCAAACTCATTTTTTAGCCCTCCAAAGCGGGAAACACAGCGCCGCCAGCCACCAGGCCAGCAGACGCATCAATCACAAAATCTTGCACAGGGCGCATCTGCTGGGCAGCCGCGCGATCGGGGTGGACGCGGCCGGTCATCTCCTCCCACCGCGCCCAACCGGCTTCGCGGTCCTGCTGCGCAAACGACTGGGGCTGGCCCACCTGCACCCGCTGGGCAGACGATTGGCGGCCCTGCAGCCACTCAGCCTTAAAACCGCGCCAGCCACGGGCGCAGCACTCCTGCATCACCTGCTGCAGGGTCAGGCCAGCTTTGGCAGCCTGGGTGCGCAGATCGCTCACCGCCGTGGCCGTCAGTGGGGCCTTGTGTGCTTTGCGCAGAGCAACAAAATCCTGCAGCACCAGCGGATCAACATCATCAATTTTGAAAATCTGCCCAACCATCTCGCTGCGCTTTTGCGCGGCTTTGACGGTTCCCTTTGGGTTAAGTGATGGTTCTATGATGGTTATGGGTGCAGATTCTGCGGGGGTTAATGCGGTACAAAGTGCTGCGGCCAATGCGCTCCACACGCACCACCACGCCGTCCGATTCAAGCGCCAAAATATGACCCTGAACCGCCCGCACGGACATGCTGCAGCGCTTGGCAATCATCGCAATCGAGGGGTAGCACTCCCCTTGGTCGTTGGCGTTATCGCACAGCGACAGCAGCACAAATTTGCGGCCAGAGGGCAGCTCAGCCTTCCACGCCTCGGTCATAAGGGCAATACTCATACCAGCCGCCCCTGCTGCGCCACGGCCCGCAGGGGGCAAGCGGCCTGCCCCGTCACAGAGCAGCGCCGGGGTTTAAGATATTCAACCAGCCCTGACAGCACCAGCGCATTGATCGGCCCGGTCAGGCTGTTTACCTCTTTCCACTCGCCCGACTTGCTGGCGTGCCACTCGCGCAGCTCTTTGGTGGTCAGGCTCACCACGCCCTCAGCGTGAGCGCGGATCAAAGACAGGTACAGCCGCCGCTGCAGCGAATCGCGCCGCTTGCCGCTAATGGCATCAAAGGCAGCCGCTTTCACCGCCACCGTATCCACAGCAGAGATATTCATGACTGCTGACCCCCATGGTTTTCCTGGGCATCCGCGCCCGCATCGCGGAACATGGTGCTCAGGGCCTGGTAACGCTGCTGGGCCCGCTGCACATCCCCAGCTAGGAGGCCGCGCATGTACTCAGCCCAGCTCAAGCCCTCTTCAGCCGCCAGGCATTTAAGCTGGTGCATCTCGGTTGGCGACAGCTTGACCGTGATGGATTCCGTCAATTTTTCACCCATGGGTAGCCTCTTTTTTGATAGCTGCAGGCGCAATAGCAGCATTGGTTTCACCGGTTTTTAAAAACAAATCGGGATATTCGAGCTTCACGCGCGATGGAATGCCACGCACCAGCCAGTTTTGAACCCGTTGTGGACTTGAAAGGCCAAGCATCCTGGCCAAGGCTGTAGCGCCGCCATAGCGCAAGATGATTTGAGCGTCAGGATGGGTTTTCATAACCCTCGATTAAACACCACGTTTAACCAAAAGTCAAACGCTACGTTTAACAACGCTTTGTTTAAACTCAAAATAATCAAAGCAATGCACGAAACAACCGCCCGCCTTTACATCGCCGCTCAAAAAATTGCCGACACAACGGGGCAATCAGCAGTCGCGCACCTGCTCAACGAGTCGCCCCAAACCGTCAAAAACTGGGAATCAAGGGGAATGTCTAAAGCAGGCATCATCAAAGCCGCACAGATAATCGGCTGTAGCGTCGATTGGCTAATCTCGGGCACACCGCCCATGCGCCCCAGCAATATCGAAGAAGCACCCAGCACGCGCGGCTTGGTGCCCCTGATCTCATGGGTGCAGGCCGGGGCCTGGTGCGAGGTGCCAGAAAGCTGCTCTATGCCCCAGGCGCAGGACATCCTGAGCAGCTACCACGACAGCCCCACCTACCTGCCCTGCCCGGCACCGCACGGCCGCAGCACTTTTGCCCTGCGCGTTAAGGGCGATAGCATGACGGCCCCCTATGGGCGCAGCTACCCCGACGGCTGCATCATCTACGTGGACCCCGAACGGCGCAGCCCCGTCAATGGCGACCGCATCGTGGCCTGCCTGATGGACGCGGGCGACCACGAGGTGACCTTCAAAATCTACAAAAACGAAGATGGCCGCCAGTGGCTGGCCCCGCTCAACACCCAGCACCCACCGCTGTTTGAGCGCTTTACCGTGCTTGGCACCGTGATCGGCAAATGGGAAGACGGGTAACAACAAAATGACCAACAAAAAACCAAGCAAACCGCCGCAACCACAACCAACCGCACGCCGGCCAACCACCCCCGCACCCCCTACCTACGACACAGGCCGCGTACAAGGGAACAGGCACATTGACCCCGTTTACCGCATGCCCAGCCCGCCACCGCCCAAAAAATAATGCTTACACTGGGCCGCAAAGGAGGATGCACACATGCCCAACACCCAACACCCTTTGCCGCCCCCGCTGCTGGTGCGGCGGCACGAAATAATTTACAAAATCCGCCTGTCCACCCTGTACCACCGCAAGCGGGAACGCTTTTTTGACATCGTGGACAAGGCGGTTTCTGGCCTTGTGCTCACCACCGCTACGGCGGCCGTCACATCGATCTTCAAAGGCATGGAAAACGCAGAGAAAAGCCTGGCAGCCATTACGGCGTGCCTATCGCTCATCCCCGTGGTGCTTACCCCCGCCCAAAAGGCCAGGCACCACAACCAGCTAAGCCAACGCTACTGCCAACTGCTGGCCACATGCACGCAGGCGGGAGAAGACTGGACAGAGGCGCAGTGCAACCAATTTAGCGCCCAGCTGGTCGAGATTTCCGCGTCCGAGCCAACACCGCTAACCGCCCTGGTGGCCGATTGCCAAAACGAGCTGGCCATCTCATACAACGAAGGCCCAGCCGCAACGCTGAAATGGCACCACCACCTGCTAAAGCACCTGCTGGACGTGCGCCCAGCACCAACGCCATAAGCACGCCCACCCGCAAAAAAACGAAAGGAGACCGCAACACATGCAACTTCGCCACATCGCCGCCCTGGCCGCCCTGCTGCTATCCACGCCCGCCATGGCCGTTTACAAATGCAAATCCGCCAGCGGCAGCACCACCTACCAGGCCACCCCCTGCGCCAACGACAGCGGCGGCCAGATTGACGTGCGGCCCGCAGCGGGCTACAGCCCTGCCAGCACGCCAGAAAATTTAGAAGCAAAAACAGGCAATAGCGCAGATGCAGCAAGCGGTAACAGCTATCAAAAAAAAGACGGCCCGTTTAACGAAAAATGGCGGCGCATGAACTTTTTACGCAACCGGGGCGTGCCCGATGCCAATGCCGCCCTCAATGGGCACAACAACAGCTGCCGCCACACAATGGCCCAGCTAGAGGCCAAGAAAACCCAAGCCAACAACAACCTGGCCGGGGCCACGTGGGAGCAATCCATATCGGCCGAAATGCAGGCCCACGCCACCCTGTGCGACATGCGCGGCCGCGAGCTAATCGCCCACCGCGACCGCTTGGAGCAAGAGCTGCGCCAACTGCAGGCCGAGAATCCGTAACCAACCACGAGAGAGATAACCAAATGACCGCCTATATCGAAGAACAGCTCAAAAGTTGTGGCAAGTGCAAAAAAACGACCAAGCACTTTCGCAACAACACCAAATCAAGCGGATTCATGCTGCTGGTACACCTTGTGCTTACCGTAGTTACTGTCGGCGTATGGCTGGCCCTGGTGATTATTTGGAAAATTCTAAACACCAAAATCGGCGGCTGGAAGTGCAGCGAATGCGGCTCATAAGCCATCGCCAGAGTAGCCACCACCCCCACCCCCACCCACCGCCCACTGAGGCGGTTTTTTTACGCCAAAAACAAAATTTAAACAAAATGATTGACAGGTTGTTAAACGTGGTGTTTAATCCAACCCATCGCAGCACACAAAGCCGCGATGGGTGCCAAGCGATCGAGCCAGCACCCACCACGCTCTTGCAGGTGGCACGCCTGGGTAAATACAGCGCCAGCGCGGGTGGCAGCGCTATACAAGAACCGTTTAGGCCATCGTCGTGTACTCACGGCGCACCCTCCCGGATGGGGCAAAGGGCAGCGCTGCCGGGGAAGCCTCGCAAAGCACCAACCCCTGGGGCTTGTACGGGGGTGAGGCAAACCGGGATGCCAACAGCAACAAAGCCCGCCGCACCACGCGGTGACTGCTTGGAAAGACAGGCAAAAACCACAAGCGCATTTTGCAAAGTGCGCTTTTGTTTTTTGAAAAGGACGGGAGCATGGGACGCGGATCAAAACACGGCCTGCACCGTGACGAATGGGAGCAGCGCCGCACCGAATTTGTGCGCCGTGGGCTAGAGCTGCCGCAAGCCAAGCTCATGCCGCTGGACGTGGCCGAAATCAGGTCGGCGGCACGCCAGAGGCAATTGCTGCGCAGCCACATCGCCAGCAACCTGAGCAATGCCGCCCTGGCAAAAAAGTTTGGCGTGCATGAACGCACGATTGAAAAAATACTGAGCCGCGAAACGTGGAGCCAAGAAATTTAGGAGATTTTGAAAATGCACCGATAGCCCGGCGCGGCCAGCGCTGCCCAACCCCTCCAGGGCGTTTTGGAGGGCCATCACAGATGCGCCGCCGTTTCGGGGGCACATCCTCGCCACAAATGGAGCCTGGGAGCGCAGGCCGGCGTATCTGTGATGGTGCTGTGCAATTGGCCGTGCAGCGTGCGGATAGAAGCAAGGTAGTACCCCCAAAGGGAGCAAGAGCCGCAACAACCAGCCGCCAGCCGCAGGCGGGCCATCAACCAGTTTTTTTATCAACCACCACCCAAAAGGGCACGTCATGAACACAGCTTTAAGCGCAATCACCCTACCCCACCCCGGCCCGTGTACCCCCACTGCCTGGCCAAATTTTTTAATGCTGGGCAATGACGATGACAGCTACTGCACATCGCTGCTGCGCCACCACAGCACCCACCGCCACCCCGGATGGCTGGGCCACGAACGGCGCATCGACGCGCTGGGGCGCACGTGGACACGCACTGTTTTTTACACCCAGTCCGACACCGGGCTGGGCGATTTGATCGAAGTGCCCGAGCACAACAGCTAGAGCCCCCAAAAGCTACCCGATTGCAGCGGGCCCAGGCCGGGGAAAAGCGCCTGGTGACCACCTCCATGCCGCAGTGCCGTGGTCTGCAAACGCACCGAGAACGGCAGCAAATAGTGATTTGCCCGCGCTGGCCAGTAGCGCACCCATACACACACCACCCAGCCCGCCAGCACCTTGCTTGGCGGGCTTTTTTGCACCCGAGGAGCCCAGCATGCCCACCCTGCACCCGTACACCATTCACTGCGCCGGTCAAAAAGTCACCGTGCTGGCCCGCACCGCCTGGCACGCGCTTGACCACGGAATGATCATCTTCGGCCACCTGGGCGGCATCAGCGTCAAGCGCCAGGGCGCAGCAGGGGGCGCGGCATGAGGCACCAGCACCTGCCCTTTGAAATGACCGGCCCGCACGCCAGCCGCCGCCAGCAGCGCAGCCGGGCCGCATGGCGCAGGGTGGCCATCATCGCCGCCCTGTATGCCGCCATGGCCGCGATCACGCTGGCGCTGACCTAACCCGCAACCACCAACACCAACACCAACACCAACACCACCACGCACAAAAAAGGACTTGCCCATGGCATCTATCAACAAAGCCATCATCGTCGGCCACCTGGGGCGCGACCCCGAGACGCGCACCTTCAACAGCGGCGACCAAGTGACCAACATCACCATCGCCACCACCGACAAATGGCGCGACAAAGCCACCGGCGAAAACCGCGAAGCCACCGAATGGCACCGCGTGGTGTTCAACGGCCGTCTTGCAGAAATTGCCGCCCAGTACCTGCGCAAAGGCGCACTGGCCTACATCGAGGGCAGCATCCGCACGCGCAAATGGACTGACCCGCAAACCGGCCAAGAGCGCTACGCCACCGAAATCCGCGCCGACACCCTGCAAATGCTCAGCAGCCGCGACCCCCACCAGGCAGCGCACTACACGCCAGCACCAGCACCCGCACCAGCCCCCACGGGCGATGCCGCCTACGGCACCTACGCACCACCGGCCCACCAGGTAGCCCGCCCACCAGCCACAGCCCACGCGGCACCCCATGCCCATGCCCAGGCCAATGCCCAGGCCCTGCCGGTGCCAGAGGACGATATTCCGTTTTAGTTTGGACTTGGCAATAAACATGCAGCCCAATTAACGGGCTAATTAAAAATTGAATTTTAGGAATTTATTATGAAAATGCTAAAAGTAAAATATAACAAAAACACATACCAATTCCGCCTTGACTGGCTTGTGGTATGGAGTTTAATTCATACCCACAAAAACAAGAAGAATCCAGAAAAGTGGGAATTCATAGGTATTTTTGCAGAACCTGGGTACTACAAACCTAATCAAATCTCAAATAATGTCAGGCCCCACCGGGAAGTTAGCTTCGAGTTTGACACCGAAGCAGAAGCAATGGCCGCAGTTTCAATAGTGGACATCTAACTGAAAGAACATACCATGGAAAACCAACACAGAAAAATCAATGGATACCGCGAACTGAGCCAATCTGAAATTGACGCAATGAATGAAATCAAATCCAAGGGCGCAGAACTTGGTGAGCTGGTTGCAAAATTGCGCGAAATGGATGGACTAGACCAGCGGTGGCTAAGTATCGGCGAAACCGATTTGCAAACTGGGTTAATGGCACTGACTCGTGCAGTCGCTCAACCAACATCCTTCTAACGCCTGAGATAACCGGCGCTGCAAAGCGTCCGCGTGCATTGCCGGGTTAGGACTGGATAACTGAGAGGACAAAAAATGGAAAACCAAGGCATCCTGAAAGACCCCGCGAA
>JAANMY010000907.1_pt1 | contig 37797 bp, 26 predicted proteins | sample 7279691 | NCBI WGS metagenome assembly JAANMY01 (sample SAMN14094543, study PRJNA606508) | bioreactor metagenome | isolation source: A lab-scale SPAN reactor treating ammonium-rich wastewater day 388 | place: Ireland: Galway | collected 2018-02-07 | reverse complement strand
TCCAGCGTCGTCGCCGGAAGGAACTCGCCTACCAGGGCCGGATCGACATCGACCAGGACGCGGCCGCCCACTCTCTGCGGTTCCACGACGACGGCGTTGGCCTGAGCGTCGAGGAGGCCGAGAAATACCTGAGCACCCTGGGCCTGGGGGTGACGGGGCTGCTGAAAAAAGGGCACGCCGCCGCGTCCGCCGACCTCCTCCGCGCCGGCCGGCCGGACCCGGCGGGCGCGGGCGACGGGTCCGACCTCATCGGCCAGTTCGGCATCGGGCTGTTCAGCGCCTTCATGCTGGCCGACCGGGTCATCGTCGAGAGCCGCCGTCTCGACGTCCCCGAGGGGGTGCGCTGGGAGGCCGGGGCGAACACCGAGATCCTCCTCTCGCCGTGCGACCGGGCCGACCCGGGCACGACCGTCACGCTGTTCCTCAAGCCCGAATACCACAAGCTCGCCGAGCAGGCCGAGCCGATCGAGGCGGCCGTCAAGGAGTTTGCCGACTTCCTGCCGGTGCCGGTCTTCGTCAACCGCGGCAAGGCGCGAGCGAACGTGATCAACGTCGCGTGGTTCGACCCGACGCCGGACCGCGAGGCGGTCGAGCTGGAGTTGGAGGGGTATTTCAGTGAGACGCCGCTGGATGTGATCCCGCTGCGGCTGGAGCGGCCGGTGTCGGTGGCCGGCGCGCTGTACGTCACGCCGCAGCGCACGCCGGGGTTCACCGGCGAGCCGGTGGTGACGGTGACAGTGCGGCGCATGGTCATCTCGCGGCGCATCCAGGGTCTGCTGCCGCAGTGGGCGTCGTTTCTGCGCGGCGTGCTGGAGTTGAACGAGTGTGCGCCGACCGCCAGCCGCGAGGATCTGGTGCGCGACGCCGCCTTCCTGCGCGTCCGCGAGGTGCTGGAGCAGCGCCTGTTCGAGCACCTCGAAGCGCTCGCGGCCGACGAGCCGCAGCGGCTGGAGGCGATCATCGCCTGGCATCGCTACACTTTGGCGGGGGCCGCCCTGGAGGAGCCGCGGCTGCGGGCTCTGCTCCGGCGGACGTACCGCCTGCCGACGTCGAAGGGGGCGCTGACGTTCGACGAGATCCTCGACCAGAGCCCGGCCGACGCACTGATCGAGGCGGACGCCGAGCGGGTCGTGTGGTACAACACGGACCGCCGGCAGGAGCGGTGGATCAACGCCCTGTTTGGCGGGCTGGACGTGCCGTGCGTCCACGCCCTGCGCAGCTTCGAGGAGTCGCTGCTGGCGGCGATGGTTGCGGACTCGAACAACCAGGGCTCGGCGGCGGACCTGCGCGCCGCCAGCCCCGGGTCGGCCGGATTCGCCGCCATCCTCGGCGTCCGCGACCTGGAGGACGCGCCGGCCGCGTGGCAGGAGTTCCTTGCGGCGACCGGAGCCCGCATCCTGTGCGCGTCGTTCCGCGGGGAACAGCCGGTGCTCGCCTTCCTGAACGAGCGCGCCGAGCTGCACCGCACCTTTGAAGAGCTGAAGAAGCAAGGGACGATCCCCACCGGGTTCCAGCGCATGATCGACGCCCACTTCCAGACCGGCCCGCCAGCGACGAACGAGGTATTGCTGAACCGCAACCATCGGCTGGTCCGCCGCGCCCTGTCGCAGAAGACAACCGCACCGCTGGCCAGCGTGCTGCGCCTGCTGGTTCACAGCGCCCTCGTGTCCGCCGGCGCGAGCCTGCCCCCGGCGGCGCAAAAATCGCAGGTTGAAGACCTGGAGTGGGTCGCCGAGGTTCTGTGGGGCAAGAACCCCTGACGCCGCGCTGCAAGGGTCCATCGCTGGCGCTCCGGGTTGGTCCGACGGCTCTAACCCCCGATCACCGCCATGAGTACCGACAGGCCAGAACACGACCTCGACGAGCGCGTCAGCGACCTCCACGAGAAGGCCGGTAAGTATCTGGAGGACTCCCTGTTCCTCTCGGCGTACCGGGTGTACGGCGAACTGAAGCGCCTCGGCAGGGCCGAGCAGCGCGCCATCCCCTACATCAACGCCCTCTTCCACCAGATGGACCTGGCCCAGAGCCTGCTCGACCCGCGCACCACGCGCGCGAACGCCGTCGAGCTGATCGCTCTGCTGGAGGACGAGGAACGCGCCCGCCTGCTCCAGCCCGACTTCCCGCAGGAGGCCTACGAGGCCGAGCAGGCGTGGATGACCGCCTGCGCGTACGAGAACCTGGCGGAGGCGACCGGCATGCTCGAGGGGTACAACTCCGAGGGCATGCACCAGTGCATCACGGACGGGGTGGAGGTGTGCCGCCGGACCGGCAAGCTCGCCTGCGTCGGGTGCTTCCGCGAGTACGCCGCCCAGGTCTACACCGCTGCCGACGATCTGGACATGGCGCTGCACCACGCCCGCACCATCGCCGCCAACATGGGTCCGTACCCCGACCGCGGCAACCGCCGTCACCTCGGGGCACGGAACGAGGGGTGGCTGATGCTGCTCCGCGGCAACCTCGACGCCGCCGCGGCCAGCCTGGAGCGCGCCCTCGCCCTGTGTGAGGAGGAGCGGGTCTCCATCCCCATCTCCAGCCGCCTGCACGCACTGATCGAGCTGGAGGCGGTCCGACTCCTGGCCGGGAAGCAGGATCCGGCCGAGCGCTTCGCCGTCGCGACCGCCGCCGGGGCGAAGCTCGCGCCGGGAGACGAGAACGGCGGCCGCCTGCCGCCGGGCGAGCGCCCCGACCTGGAGCTGCGATGGGCGTTTTGCGATGCCATCCGTCTGTGCGTGCAGCACGACACGCAGGGAGCCGTCGCGCTGCTGTCCGACTGGGACCGGCGGCTGACCGAGCAGGGATGCGTGAACGACTGGTTCGAGACCCGGCTGCGGCTGATCGCGGTCCAGCGCCTCGCCGGGTCCGCCCAGCGGGCGGAGACGCTGGCCCGGCCGCTGGAACAGCGCGCCCGCAAGGCCCATGATTGGCTGACGATCCGCCGGCTGAAACGGCTGCTGAACGCGGCCGATCCGCCCGCCCCGCCGGCCCTGCTCGGCTCGCTGTCGTCCGGCCCGTTCGCCACGGCCGCGCGCGTCGTCGTCCCGACCGCTCCCCCCGGGCCGGCGCCCCGGCCCGAAGCCGCGGCCGCGCCCAAAGGTCCGCCGGGAGAAGAAATAACCGCCCCCGCGTCCAAGGAGGAGCAGGAACCGACGCCGCTGGAGGACTTCTTCAACGGCCTGGTGGAGCGACTGCAGGCGGCCGATCAGGAGGACGATGCGGCCCGGGCCGGCGTCCTGAACGATCTGCTGGCCCTGCCGCCCGAGCGCGTCACCCACCAGCTGGACGCCTGCCGGTTCCTCAATCTGCTGCGCTACCTGGTGGGCGACGGGTCGCGCGGCGACGCCATCTGGCAATGGGCCGAGGCCGTGGCCGGGCGCTTCGTCCAGCACGCCCCGGCCGTCAGCCTGCTGGCGGTCGTCGGCGACGTGCTGCGCGACAGCCAGAACGCGGACCTGGCCGAGCGCATCCCGAAGGAGCGCGTCGAGCGCCTGTTCCGCCAGTCGCTCGACCTGGACCCGAACGACGCCGGCAACCACGCCCGGGCCGGCGCCTACTTCCTCGGGGCCGAGGAGTTCGGCGAGGCCGAGCGGTGCCTGGCGCGCGGGTTCCGGCTGGAGCGCAGCAACGGGTTTGTCGCCCAGCGGCTGGCCGAGGTGTACAGCCGGACCGAGCGCCCGCGCGACGCCCTGGCGGTCCTCGACCTGTGCCTGCGCGAGGGGTGCGACGACCCGCAGGTGGCGTGGGAGGCGGCCCTGGCAGCCTTCCGGCTGGACCAGTACGACGTCCAGCTGACCTACCTCGACAGGTTCGAGGCGATGACCGAGGGCGACGTCTGGGCGTGCTACTACCGAGCGACCGCTCTGCTGGAGCTGGGCCGCCCGGAGGAGGCGCTGGCGACCCTCGACGAGGCCGACCGGCGGGATCCGGACAAGCTGTTCCCGGTCGAGATCCTGCGCGCCTGCGCGGCCGGCGCGCAAGGGCGCGTCGAGCGCTTCCGCGAGCACCTGTGGCGCGTCCTGACGGTCCACCTGGCCACGATCGACTACCTGACGATCTCCGGGCTGGCGAGCCTGTTCGGGCGGCTGTGGAAGGCGGCTGCGTGCCTGGACAGGGACGAGCCGTTGCGGGCGGCCCTGCTCCGGCGAGTGCTGCAGACCGGGCTGGCGTCCGACGAGGTATTCGAGGAGGTGCGGCTGCAGGGCGAGAAGGAGGCGGACATCAACTACTACCGCTGCGAGGTGGTGCAGCCGCTGGACGAGGAGTGGCCGGAGTCGCACGCCTGCCTGTCGGGCCAGGGCAACTGGGCCGCGTATCACATCATGTGGGGCGTCCTGGCGCGCGACGAGGAGGACGCTGGGCGGCGCGTGCTGGAGTGGCAGGCACGCTGCCACCGGCTGCCGGCGACGGTGGAAGAAACCGAGCTGGAGTCGGAGGGGTACACCGACCGCCCGGGAGTCGTCTGGCAAGGGGCGCGGTGGGGCGAGGTCGAGGAGTAACGACCTTCTGCGCGATTGGCGCGGCCGTCAGCGCCCCGGCAGCGGTGCGCACGGCAGGTGGAAGGTCTCCGCGACCGCGGGGTTCGTCACCTGGCCGGCGCGAATGTTGACCCCCTGCGCCAGCCCCGGACTTTCCCCCACCGCCCGGTCGAACCCCTTCCGCGCCAGCTGCAGGATGTACGGCAGCGTCACGTTCGTGAGCGCGTATGTGCTGGTCCGCCCGACCGCTCCCGGCATGTTCGTCACGCAGTAATGCACAACGTCGTCGATGATGTACGTCGGGCTGCTGTGCGTCGTCGGCCTGGACGTCTCGACGCACCCGCCCTGGTCGATGGCGACGTCGATGATGACGGCCCGGTGTGGCATCCGCTTCAGGTCGGCGCTGCGCACCAGGCGCGGCGCCTTCGCCCCGGGGATCAGCACCGCGCCGATCAGCAGGTCGGCCCGGTCGAGGCTGTCGAGGATGTTGTGCCGGTCGCTGAACAACGTCGTCACGTTGCGCGGCATGACGTCGTCGAGGTAGCGCAAGCGATCGAGATTCACGTCGAGGATGGTGACGTTCGCGCCGAGGCCGGCCGCCACCTTGGCCGCGTTGGCGCCGACGATGCCGCCGCCGAGGATGACAACGTTCGCCGGCAGCACGCCCGGGACGCCGCCGAGCAGGATGCCGCGCCCCTCGAACGGCCGTTCGAGGAACTTGGCCCCCTCCTGGATGCTCATGCGCCCCGCGACCTCGCTCATCGGCGTCAGCAGCGGCAGCCGGCCCTCGGCGTCGCGGATCGTCTCGTAGGCGATGGCGGTGATGCCCGACGCCATCACGGCCCGGGTCAGCGCCTCGTCGGCGGCGAAGTGGAAGTAGGTGAAGATGATCTGGCCCGGGCGGAGGAACGCCCACTCCTCTCGCAGCGGTTCCTTGACCTTGACAATCAGGTCGGCGCGTTCCCAGACGGCCTTCGCGTCGGGGACGATCTCGGCGCCGTTGGCGACGTACCGCTCGTCGCTGATGCCGCTGCCCTGGCCGGCACCCGCCTGGATCAGCACCGTGTGGCCGGCGCGCGTCAGCTCCTCGACGCCGACCGGGATCATCGCCACCCGGTACTCGTCCGTCTTGATCTCCTTGGGCACGCCGACCACGTACTTGGCGCCTGCTGTCATGGGTTCCTCGTGTCGGAGGATGATGGGACGCAACCGGGGGTATTCTCGGGAAAGAGGGCGCGGCGAAGCAAGGGGAAACGGCCGGGACGTGCCGCTGGCAGCTTCGCGCCAGGTGCCCCGCGACTGAGGTCGGCGCGCAGGCGCAGCAGATCCGCGCGTGTCGTTGTCAGGATGACGTGTCCCCCCGGTTGGCAGGAATCCAACCGATGCGGTCGGCGGCGGTCGTCATACCTGCAGCACCCCGGTCTTGAACGGCCGCCCATCGTCGTACCGCGTTGCCACGCTCAGTGCCGTCAGCAGGGCGCCGCGCGTCCGCTCCGGCTCGACGATGCCATCCACCCACAGCCGCGCCGCCCCGTAGCGGATGTCCGTCTGCTCCTCGTAGCTCGCCTCGACCTTGCGGCGCAGCTCCTCCAGTTCCGCCGCGTCCGGCTCGTGGCCCTGGCGCTTGAGCGCGCTGATTGTGATCTCCAGCAGCGTGCTCGCCGCCTGCTCGCCGCCCATCACCGCGTAACGCGCTGTCGGCCACGCGAAGATGAAGCGCGGGTCGAACGCCTTGCCGCACAGGGCGTAGTTGCCGGCCCCGTAGGAACCCCCCAGGATCAGCGTCAGCTTCGGCACGACGCTGTTCGCGATCGCGTTCACCAGCTTCGCCCCGGCCCGGATGATGCCCGCCTGCTCCGAGTCGCGCCCGACCATGAACCCGTTGACGTCCTGCAGGAACAGCAGCGGCACGCGCGACTGGTTGCAGTCCATGATGAACCGCGCCGCCTTGTCCGCCGCATCGACGTAGATCACGCCGCCGAACTCGAGCAGTCCCTCCGCCGTCCGCGAGCGCTTGCGCTGGTTCGCGACCACGCCGACCGCCACCCCGCCCAGCCGCCCGTAGCCGCACACCAGCGTTTGCCCGTACTCCGCCTTGTACTCGTCGAACGGCGCGTCATCGAGAAGGCATGCCAGCAAGTCACGCACGTCGTACTCGCCGCGGCCCCCCGGCCGGAACCCCTGCGTCAGGTTCGACGCCGGGCGAGCGGACGGTTTGTCGAACGCGACGCAGCCCTTCTCATGGGGCAGGATCGCGACGAGGCGGCGCAGCCGTTCGAGGCAGGCCGGATCGTCGGGCTCGCGGAAGTCGATCGTACCGCTGACGGTCGCGTGCATCCTCGCGCCGCCCAGTTCCTCGTGAGCGACGGTCTGGCCGATGGCCGCCTTCACCAGCGCCGGCCCCGCGAGGTACAGCCCGCTGCCCTCGGTCATCAGCAGCTTGTCGCACAGCACCGGCAGGTAGCCGCCGCCGGCGACGCAGTTGCCGAGGATGGCGGCGTACTGCGGCACGCCCGCGGCCGAGATGACGGCGTTGTTGCGGAAGATGCGGCCGAAATCGTCCTCGTCGGGGAAGACCTCGTCCTGCAACGGCAGAAAGACGCCGGCGCTATCGACGAGATAGACGAGCGGCAGCCGGTTCTCCAGGGCGATGCGCTGGGCACGCAGCACCTTCTTGACGGTCATCGGAAAGAACGCACCCGCCTTGACGGTCGCGTCGTTGGCGATCACCATCACCTGCCGGCCGTGGACCTTGCCGATGCCGGTGACGACGCCCGCGGCTGGCGCACCGCCCCACTCCTGGTACATGCCCCAGGCAGCCCACAGGCCCAGCTCGAAGAACGGCGGTTCGGGGTCGAGAAGGCGGGCGATGCGTTCGCGGGCGGTGAGGCGGTTCTTTTTGTGCTGCCGCTCGATGGCCGACTTGCCGCCGCCGAGACGGATCTGCTCCTCCTGCCGGCGGATTTCCGCGATGAGTTCTTGCATTGGAAAAAGACCCTACTTGCCGAGAAGCCAGAAGGGCCACCGATTAACACAGCTCAACACAGATCAGAACCAGGATCCGTGTTCATCTGCGTTAATCGGTGGCCCTTCGGCTTGCTCTGCCCTGGTCTTCTCGGTGGTTCGTTCCTTCATTACGACCAGACCTTGCGCTGGCGCGACGACGGGATCTTGAGCATCTTGCGGTACTTCGTCACCGTCCGCCGCGCCACCGGGTAGCCGTCCTCGCTCAGCTTGATGACGAGATCCTCGTCCGAGAGCGGCTCGGACTTGTCCTCCTTGCCGATGATCTCCAGCAACTTCTGCTTGATCGTCTCCCACGCGACCTCCTCGCCGGACGCCGTCTGCGTGCCGCCGCCGAAGAAGCGCTTGAGCGAGAAGATGCCGCGCGGCGTCTGCACCCACTTGTCGTCCACCGCCCGGCTCACCGTCGTCACGTGGACCCCGACCAGGTCGGCGATCTGTTGCATCTTGAGCGGCTCGATGTGTTCCGGCCCCCTGTCGAGGAACGCCCGCTGGTGCTTGATGATCGCCTTCGTCACCTTCTCCAGGGTGCTGCGCCGCTGCTCGATCGACTCCATCAGCCACTGGGCCGCCTGGATCTTCCGCTTGAGGTACTCCTTCGCCTTCGGATCGGCTGCCTTGTCCTTGTACAGCTCGATGTAGCGGCGGTTGATGCACACGCTCGGCGTCCAGTCGTCCAGCAGCCGGACCTCGTACTCGCCGTCCTCGTTGCGCTCGACGACGATGTCCGGCACGACGTAGGGGATGTTGTCGGCGGTGAACTGTGACCCCGGCTTGGGGTTGAGGTGCTTGAGCGCCTCGATCCCCTTCTGAATCGTGTCGATGTCGTAGCCGGTCTTCTTCTGGATCACCGGCAGCCGATTGTGCCAGATATCCTCCAGGTGGTTCTGCACCAGCGCCCGCACGACGTCCACATACGGCGTCTCGGGCGTCAGTTGCAGCAGCAGGCACTCGCGCAGGTCGCGGGCGCCGACGCCGGGCGGGTCGAGCTTCTGAACGAAGTGCAGCGCGTCCGCCACCTCCTCCGTCGTCACCGGCCGATCGTAGCTGCGGGCGACCTCCTCGAGCGTCACCTGGACGAACTGGCCCTTCTCGTCGATGCGGCCGAGGTAGCCATTGTCGGCGAGGTTGGCGATGACGTGGCTGACGAGCCGCAACTCGTCGGGGCTCGCCTCGAGGAAGTTGAGCTGATCGCTCAGGTAGTCGTGCAGCGACTGCGGGCGGGACGGCATGTTCTGCTCGAAGTCATGCTTCTTGTCGCCCTCCTCATCGACCCGGTTGCTGCTCGGTCGGTGCTCCTCGTTGAAGTGGTCGGACCAGTCCTGGTTGATCTGCATCAGGCGGTCGAAGTCCTCCTCGTTGCCGCCCTTCTCGTCGATGACGAGTTCCTTGCGCGGGTCGGAGACATCGGGCGCGTCCGGAGCCTCGTTCGCCTGGCCGTTGAAGGTGCCGTCCTCCTCGTAGGCCGTCCGCTCCTCGGGCAAGGTTTCCTTCAGTTCGAGGACGGGGTTCTCTTGCAGTTCCTGCTGGATCCGTTCCTGCAGGGCCATGATCGGGAGTTGCAGGATCTCCATCGACTGGATCATGCGCGGCGCCAGATAGAGTTTCATCTCTGGCCGCATCGTCTGCTGCATGCCCAAACCCATGCCCGGTCCCATGATCCAAGCTCCTCTACATAATCACCAGTTCCGGTCTCGAAAGCCCACGAACCGCGGCTCGTGGGCAGGCAGGGCCGAAGGCCGATGAACCCTTTTCAGAAGGCCCGCCGCCCTTCGAGGGCGTCCGCGAGCATCTGATTGTTCGCAAATTCCAGAACCGAACCAGAAGGCAACCCCCGTGCCAGTCGCGTAATCTTCACCTTCGTCCCGGCCAGCAGGCTGGAGACGTACAGCGCGGTCCCGTCCCCTTCGAGGGTCGGGTTGGTCGCCATGATGACTTCTGCCACCCCGCCCTTCTGCACGCGACGCAGCAGGGCATCGACGGTCAACTGCTCCGGGCCGACGTTCTCCAGCGGCGCCAGGCGCCCGCCGAGGACGTGGTAAACGCCCCGGTAACTGCCGGCCCGCTCCAGGGCAGCCAGGTCGCGCGGCTGTTCGACCACGCAGATGACCGCCTGATCGCGGCGCGGGTCGCGGCAGAGGGAGCAGATGTCCCCCTCAGTCAGGTTGAAGCACTGCCGGCACGGGCGAACGTCTTCCTTGATGGCGCGCAACGCTTCGGCCAGAGCCAGAACCTGGACACGCTCGGCGGCGACGAGGTGGTGCGTCAGCCGCTCGGCGGTCTTGGGACCGATACCGGGCAGTTTGCCCAGCTCCTGCGTCAGGCGGGCGATCGCTCCCAGCGTTTCGGTTACGGGTCCGCTCATGGTCGAGGTCAACCCATTCCGGGGAGGTTCAACCCACTGGGCAAACCCAGTCCGCCCGCCGCCTTGCTCGTCTCCTCGGCGATCTGCTGACGCACCGCGGCCATCGCCTGATTGACCGCCGCGCGGACCAGATCTTCCAGCAGCTCCTTGTCACCCCCCCTGTACAGCTCGTCGCTGATGGAGCAGGCGACGAGTTCCATCTGGCCGTTGACCTTCACCCTGACCATGCCGCCGCCGGCATCGCCCTCGGCGGTGATTTGCCCGAGACGCTGCTGGAGTTTTTGCATCTCCTCGCGCATCTTCGGGAGGTTCTTGAGCATCCCAAACATCTGGCCGAGCTTGTCGAACATGATCAGGAGTCCTCGCCGTCGGGGCGATCGGCGCGCAACCCGGACGGCGGGGCCACGGCACCGAAGCCGTCGTCCATCTGAACGATTTGAGCCCCCAGCACGTCCACGGCTCGCTTGAGGAGGGGCGCCTGCAGCGCTGCCTCTTTCTGACGTCGGGAGCGCGCGAGAGAGGTTTCCGAATCCTCCGCCCCGTGCGCTGAAGATGCGGCCGGGTCGCCGACCGTGGACAGAACCTCGAACCGAAGATTCCAGGTCTGTCCGGTCACCTCCCGGAACTTCTGCTCCAGGAACTTGACCTGTGCCGGCTCCTGGCACCTGTTACACTGTTGAGTATAGCTTGTCGCAAAGCGGATTACCAGAGCGTTTGGCCCAGAAATTGCTACGGAATTTGCCTGTCCCAGGTCCGCCGCAAGGAAAGGACGACCCAGTTGCCCCAGGATCTGCGCCCACACGTCCGGCAGCGTCTCCGGGGTGAGGACAGGGTGAGTGGCCGCGGCGCCGTCAGTCCCGTTCAGGGGCTTTTTTTTTGCGCCCTCCGGCGGCAAGGTGAGGCGCGCAGCTGCCGCGGGAGCGACCGCCGTCGCGGGCTGCCCCGGGCGTGCGGCGGGCGCGGCGGCCTGGCCGTGCGCGAGCCACTGCGTCAGCTGCGCGAGCGGCACCAGATCCTCCAGACGACAAAGGCGGACAATGGCCATCTCCAGCAGAACGCGGCCGTGACTGGTGCCGCGGGCGCGGGCCTTGGCGCCGACCAGCACGTCCAGCCCGGCCAGGAGGGTGTCGAGTTTCGTCCCGCGCGCCTGCTCCGCCAGCGCCGCGCGATGCTTCCCGCTCACGCCGAGGGTTAGCCCCTCGGCCCCGCCGCAACTGGCCGCCACCATCAGGTCGCGCCAGTAGTCGATCAGCTGATCGAGGATCTCGCCGGGCTGAATCCCCTCGTCGGCGGCTCCCGTCAGCAACTCCAGGGCGCGTTTCGCGTCGTGGGCGAGCACGGCGGCCGCGAGGTCGGCGACCCGGTCCTCGTTGGCGGTGCCGAGCAGGCGGTGGACGTGGTCGGCGGTCAGGCGGTCTTCGCCGAAGGCCAGCAGCTGGTCGAGGAGCGACTGAGCGTCGCGCATCGATCCGCCGGCCCGACGGGCGACGAGTTCGAGAGCGTCGTCGGCCGCCTGCATGCCCTCGCTGGCAACGATCTGCCGCAACCGCTCGACGATGCGGACGGTGCCGATGCCGGCAAAGTCAAAGCGCTGGCAGCGCGACAGGATGGTCACGGGGATCTTCTGCACCTCGGTCGTCGCGAAGATAAACTTGACGTGCGCGGGCGGTTCCTCCAGCGTCTTGAGCAGGGCGTTGAACGCCGGCGCCGTCAGCATGTGGACTTCGTCAATAATGTATATCTTGTATTTCGACCGGGTGGGGCGGAACTGGACGTTCTGGCGGATCTCGCGCACCTCGTCGATGCCGCGGTTGCTGGCGCCGTCGATCTCGAGAACATCGACGTCGTCGCCGCCAGCGATGCTGACGCAGCTGTCGCACTGGTTGCAGGGGGTGGCGGTCGGGCCGTTGACGCAGTTGAGCGACTTGGCGAGGATGCGGGCGGTACTTGTCTTGCCGACACCGCGTGCGCCGGTAAACAGGTAGGCGTGGGCGACGCGGCCGGTTTGCAAGGCGTTGGCGAGCGCCTGGGCGACGGGTTCCTGACCGACGAGGTCGGCAAAGGCCTGGGGACGATAGCGACGGGCGAGGACGGTGTAACCGTGGACCTCGGGCGGGGGGCTGTTGGGCGTTTCGGCGGCGGCAGGCTTCCGTTTTGCCATGTCGGCTCCCAGCGGTCCGCCGTCAGCGTTCAGCTCGGGAGCGCTTCCACTGAGATGTGCTGAAAGCTAACCGCCGATCGCTGAGGGCTGAAGAAAAGGACGCGCCCGCGCCGCGGTGGCTGGGAGAGGCTGATCCACTGCACAAGGTACGACGTTTATGGCTGCACCTTCCGGCCTGACCAGGTTCACGCTTTCCCTTTGCGTGGGTCCCCTCCCAGCCCCGCGACGCGGGCGACGTTGGTCCCGCGTGTGGGGTGTCGTCCGAGCCCGAAGCATCAGCGCGGAACGAGGTTCAACCGCGCTGACGTTTCGGGTTCGGATGAGGTTTACCCCTTTGGTTGTTCCGTCACCGTCACTTTCTCGATGACCACCTTCTCGACCGGCCGATCGCCGCGGGTGGACACCTTGCCGATTTTCTTGACGGTTTCCAGCGATTCCTCGTCCGCCACGCGCCCGAAGGCGGTGTACTGATTGTCGAGGTGTGTGTGCCGGCCGAGGCAGATGAAGAACTGCGAGCCGGCCGAGTTCGGATCGTTCGTTCGGGCCATCGACAGCACGCCGGGCTCATGGGGGGTGGAGTTGAACTCCGCCTTGATCTGGTAGCCCGGCCCGCCGGTCCCGGTCCCTTGCGGACAGCCGCCCTGGATCATGAAACCATCGATGATCCGGTGGAACACCACTCCATTATAAAACCCCGTCTGAGCCAGTCCAAGGAAGTTTTTCACGTGCCCCGGCGCCACGTCCGGGAGGAACGTTAGCCGGATCGGCCCCTTGCTGGTTTGCAGCTCGACCAGATAGGTCTTGCGATCGAGGTCGAGCGTCTTCTGGGCGTCCTCCACCTGTTGCTTGACGCTGGCAGCCACGGGACGCTCCTTTCGTGAGCGGTCAACGGTCAGCGAGGCCAAACCTCTGTCTTTGCGGACCGCTGATCGCTGCCTCATTTTTCCGCCGTCTCGATGGTGACGGAACGAATCACCACCGGCTCGATGGGGCGGTCCTTGAATTCGTCGTCCTGCCGCACGGGCCTTGTCACTATTGTACGGGCCACATCAAGACCGCGGACCACCTTGCCGAAGACGGTCCAGTTACCGTCCATCCACGGCGCCTTGCTGAGGGTAATGTAGAACTTGCACGCGGCCGTTTCCACTTCCTCCGCGTGCCAGGCGCCGACGGTGCCCTCCTCGTGCTTGACCTTGTCGCTCAGCTCCGGCTTCAGCCAGTAGCCGATGCTGCCGTAGCCGGGCTCGGCGGTGCCCAGCGGGCAGCCGCCTTCCAGGCACTCGAAGTAGCTACCCTTGGCCCCCTCCAGCTCCTCGCGCAGCGTGCGGTCGAACTCCAGCCCGTCGTAATACCCGGCGCGGGCGAGGGCGACGAAGTTGCGCACGTGGGCCGGGGCGACGTCCGGCCACAGTTCGATCTGGATCGAGCCGAGGTCCGTCTTGATCGTGGCGGTGTAGTTGACTCGCTGGCCCTGCGGGGTGACGAACACTACCTGGTCCCACAGGCCGCCGGGGGCGCTGATCCGCTCGTACAGCTTGCCGACACTCTTGCCGGCCCTGGTCTTGTCGGGCAGCCACTGGTCGAGCGGCGGCTCGGGAAGGACCGCGTCCTTGAACGGGACGTGCCGTTTCGCGGCGGGGGCCGCCGCGGGGGCGGGATCCTGAGTTGGGCTCGCCGCTGTCTGCGCCGGGGCGGTCTGGGCGCCGATGCGGGCAACGGGCGGCGTGCGCGGAGCCTCGTTATTGTCCGCGGCGGGCTCCTGCTTGCCGCAGCCTGTGAGTCCTGCTCCCAGCGCCAGCGCCGCCAGCAGCGTCTGCGCCACGCCCCCCCTTCGCCGGATCGCGCGAACGGCCATCGCTCTCACCTCCGTTCAGGACTGCACCCTCGTCTCCCCATTGGGGGCGTGACTGTAGTCAAGCACGCCCCTCGGGTCAACCGGGATTGGCCCGCCCGACGGCTGGTTCCGCCCGCTCCGGCCCGGTAAGATGGTGCAGGGACAAGGAACGTGGTGTGCCGAGGTGTTGGGTAAAGCCCACGGGTCGCATCCCGTGGGTCAACTGCTGGGAACCTGGCTCACGGGGCGTCCCCCGTGGGCTTTGAAAGAACCCATTGCACACCATCCCCCTTGCAGCTGCACCAGGGCCGCCAGATCAAGGGACAGGAGACAGGCGCACCACCACACCAGGCCCCACGCACTTGGTCCCATGACGACCGCCCAGCTACCCCCGGTTGGCGCCGCCGCAAGGACCGTGGCGCCCGGCTGGATGGTCCTCGACGGCAGTATCTGGCGCGGGCCGCTCGTGCCGCTCGCCCTGGCCGTGACCGCCGGAATCGTCTACGACCGCCACGCCCCCGCCAGCCTCCCCGTCACCCTGCTCTTCCTGCTCGCCTTTTTGCTGGCCGCTGTCGCCCACGCGCGGAAGCCCGGCCTGGCGCTGCTTTACCTGTGGTTGGCCGCCGGCGCCGCGGGGGCGGCCCGGCACCACCTCCGCCGCGCGACCTTCGCCGAGGATGACGTCTCCGCACACGCCGCCAGCGAACCCCGCCCGGCCCTGCTGCGCGGGGCGGTGGCGACGGAGCCCGCGGTGCGGCGCCCGGGCGAGGCCGCGTTGCGCTCGTTCGCGCCCGGCGAGTCCACGCGCTTCGTCCTGCGCGTCGCGCACCTCCGGCAACGCGACGACTGGGAGCCGGTTTCGGGGCGCGCCCTGGTGACGGTCCTGTCGCGGCTCCCCGGGATCCGTGTCGGCGACGCGGTCGAGGTGGTGGGCCGGCTGGCGCTGCCGGAAGGGGTCGCAAACCCGGGCGGGTTCGACTACGCCTCCTACCTGAAGGACCAGGGCATCACGGCCGTCGTCACCGCGGAGGGGGCGCCGGGCACAGTGACCCTCCTCGCCCCCGGCAACTGGTGGTCGCCGCCGCGCCTGCTCGCCGCGGTCCGCTCCTGGGCGCGGCAAACCCTGGACCAGCAGCTGCCGGAGCAGCAGGCGCGGCTGGCGACCGCGCTGCTCCTCGGGGACGCCGCCGCGCTCTCGGCGGACGAGTGGGAGCGCTACCAGCGCAGCGGCGTGGTCCACGTACTGGTGATCTCGGGGCAGCACATGGTGCTGCTCGCCTGGGCGCTGTGGCTCGCCCTCCGCCCGCTCGGAGTGACGCGCCGGGGCGGCGCCGTACTGGTCGCGCTGGCGACCGCCGCCTACGCGCTACTCGCCGGAGGACAGCCGCCGGCCGTGCGCGGCGCCGTGATGATCGGGGCCGTGTGCGGCAGCCTGCTGGTGCGCCGCCCTCCCGTGGCGGCCAACTGCCTTGCGCTGGCGTGGCTGGTCGTCGCCCTCGCCAACCCGGCTGACGTCTTCGACCCCGGCTGCCAGCTCTCATTCCTCGCCGTGGCTGTCCTGTGCTGGGGCGGCCGGTCCTGGAAGTTCGCGGCCGGCGATCCGCTCGACCAGCTGGTGAAAGAAGGCCGGCCCGCGTGGCAGCGGGCGGTCCGCGGACTGGGGGCCGCGGTGGGGCTGGCCTACGCGATCAACGCGGCAGTCTGGCTCGCGCTGACGCCGCTGCTGGCCCACCACTTCCACATGGTCCAGCCGGCGGCACTGCTGCTCGGCCCGCCCGTCGTGCTGCTCGCGACCCTCGCGCTGGTGGCGGGGTTCGTGCTGCTTTTCACCGCGACCCTCGCTCCGCCGCTCGGCTGGCCCGCCGCCCAGGTCACGGCGCTTGCCCTCGCCGGCACCGACACGCTGATCGATTTCGCCCTGACGTGGGGCTGGGCGTGCCGCTACCTGCCGGACATCCCGGCATGGTGGGCGGGCGTGTTCTACGCTGGACTGCTGGCCGCGCTGACGCTGCGACCGCTGCGCCGGCGCTGGCGGTGGGCGCTGCTGGGCGGGCTGGGATGGCTGGCCCTGGGCCTGCTGGTCGGGCTGGGGCGCCCGCGATCGGACGAGTTCCGCTGCACGTTCCTGGCGGTCGGCCACGGCGGCTGCGTCGTGCTGGAGACGCCGGACAGGCGGACCCTGCTCTACGACGCCGGTGCCCTGAACGGTCCGGAGGTGACGCGCCGGCACATCGCCCCGTACCTGTGGCACCGCGGCATCAGCCGCATCGACGAGGTCTTCCTCTCGCACGGCGACCTGGACCACTTCAACGGCATCCCCGCCCTGGTCGAGCGCTTCGCGGTCGGCCAGGTGACCTGCCCGCCGACCTTCCCGGCGCGCAACAACCAGCCGGTGCGCTTCACCCTGGAGGCGCTGGAGCGGCACGGCGTCCCGGTGCGCATCGTCCGCGCCGGGGATCGGCTGTTCGCGGGCGCGGTGACGCTGGACGTGCTCCACCCGCCGGCGGCCGGCCCGGAGGGCAACGAGAACGCCCGCAGCCTGGTGCTGCTGGTGCGGCACGGCGCGCACGCGATCCTGCTGACGGGCGATCTCGAAGGCCCCGGGACGGATCGAGTGCTGGCGCTGCCGCCGGTGAAGGTCGATGTCATGCAGGCACCACACCACGGCAGCCTGCGGGCGAACCCGGTCGCGCTGGCGCAGTGGGCGCGGCCGGCGGTGGCGGTGTCGTGCCAGGGGAGGCCGAAGAGCACGGGCCGGCCCGAGGCGCCCTACGAACGGGTTGGCGCACGTTTCTTGCCGACGTGGCGGGACGGGGCGGTCGCGGTCCGGAGCGGGACAGCCGGCCTGAGCGTCGAGACGTTCTGTACCGGGAAGCGCTGGCCCGTCCCACCCAGGCCGTGAAGCATTACCTGTGCTTGCCGGGCGCCGCCGGAAGGATCCCTCCCCCGCGCTCGAGCAGTAAGAGAGGGCCGGCGACCATCGGCCGCCGGCCTTCTCCTTGCGCGACAGGACCGGGTTACTTCTTCTCCCCGGCAGGGGCGGCGTACTCGATGTTGACGCGCCGGGCCTGGGTCCGCAGAACGCGCAGCACCTGGTTGTCGAAGCTGTCGCGGGCGCGGGCGCCGTCCGCCTCCTTCAGCTTCTGAGCGATGAACGCGCCGCGTTTCCTGTCCAGCTCGACCGCACGGGTGTTCAGCTCGCGGCGGCGCGTGTCCAGCTTCTTGAGGTAGGTCTTCTGCTCCCCGGGGCTGAGCTTCTGCAACTCGACCGGCAGTTCCTCCTTCTTCAGCTCGCTCAGCTTCACCTTACCGGCCTTCACCTGGTCGAGCAGGTCGTAGGCCGCGGTCGTGCCGGACCGGCCGGCAAAGGCGGCGCGATCCGCGGCGACCGGCGCCGGCAGGGCGGCGGCGTCCGCCTTCTTCTTCGCGCCCGCGCGCTGCTCGGCCTCGCGACCGTAGACCAGCGTGGTCGAGGCCAACTCGCGGTTGATCTTGGCCAGTTCGGCGTCGAACGGGGTGGCGATGGCGACAACCGGCCCGCCCTGCGCGTCGATCTGGACGTAAGACCCTTCGGCCAGGCGGCAGATCTCCTGCCAGTACTTCTTCGTCTCGGCGTGGGTGCCGCACTGGATCGTGTTGATGATGATGTCGCGCGTCACCGCCAGCTTGCACGTCTCGGCATACTTGACGTCGTCGGGGTAATTCATCTTGGGGGGGGCGTCGCCGACCAGGAAGACGATCTTGAGGGTCTTCTTGTCGGTGCTCCACTTCATCTTGGTGACGGACTCGTGCAGAGCCTGGTTGACGCTCTCCGGAAAGTCCCCGCCGCCCTGCGCCTGGAAGCCCATCAGATGGCTGTGGATGGCGTCCAGGTCGTCCGTCAGATCGAACAGCTTGGTGACGTACTGATCCCCGCGGTCGCGGTAGGCGACCAACCCGACCCGCAGCCGGGGAGTCGGCTTGCCAGCCGTGATCTGGTTGCAGATCGTCCAGATCTTCTGCTTGGCCGCGTTGATCAGCCCGCCCATGCTGCCGGTCGTGTCCAGGCAGAACACCACCTCGACGGTCGGCTGAGCGGCCTTCGACTTGCCCTTGTTTGCCGGCTCCTGGGCTCCGGCCGGTACGGCGGAAGCCACCCAAACCAGGGCGACCCCACACAGCAGGCTCACGGTTCGTTTCATGCTTCCCTCCTCACGTTGGGGGTGTGTTCGAGTTGGACCGGCGAGTTGTGCCCCCCTCTCTCCCCTGGGGGAGAGGGGGAAAGCAGACAGTCACTCCCGGACTGTGTATTAGACGACGCAACCAGCCCGCGCGATTGCGGTATCGCAGCGCTCTCATGTGTTGACGACGGACGCTGCCGCCTTACGATGAGTCGCATCGGGCGAAGGCGCGTCGATCGGCTGGGCGGAAGGAATCGCCTGACGACGGAACCGCGCCGCCCGGACAGGTATGGGGGAATGATCGCGATGCACCACCTTCCGCGGGAGGCGGCCCCTCCCGTGCGCGTTTCATTGCGCGCCGGGACGTTGGCGCTGTGGGTCGAACGGGCCGAGGCGCCGCTGCACAACCTGTGCGGGTTCGCCAGCCGCCGCAGCCGCAAGCGCGGCTTCGTATTCGTCAGCAAGGTGCTCGGCAAGCACTATCCGGTCCGCCCCCGCGCGATGGAGACGGTCCACCGGCGGCTGGCGGAAAAGCTCCGGCTCGTCGCCGGGCCGGCGGTCGTCGTCGGGCTGGCGGAAACGGCGACCGGACTCGGGCAGGGCGTGTACGACCAGCTCCTGCGCCGGACCGGGCGGCGCGACCTGCTGTTCCTGCACACGACGCGCTACCGCCTGCGCTGCCCGCTGGCCCTCGACTTCGAGGAGAGCCACAGCCACGCGACGCAGCACCTCCTCTACGAACCGGCCGACCCGGACCACGCGGCCCTGTTCCGCGCCGCCCGCGCGCTCGTTCTGATCGACGACGAGATCAGCACCGGCCGCACGCTGGCGAACCTGGCCCTGGCCTACCGCCGGCTCAACCCGCGGGTGAAGGAACTTCACCTCGTCAGTCTCACCGACTGGCTCGACCCGGACGCCCGGGCGGAGGTGACCCGGCGCGCCGGCATTCCCACCGCGTTTCACAGCCTGCTGAGCGGGCGGTTCCTCTTCCGCGCGGACGAGCAGTTCGATCCCGGATCGATCCCGGACGTGGTCGGCCGCGGGGACTGCAAGGACGAGTACCTCCCCCGTTCGTCCGGCCGGCTGGGCCTGTGCGGCCGGACGGCCGTTGACTTCGGTCCGGTGGTGGAGCGCCTGAACCTGGCCCCGGGCGACCGGGTGCTGGTACTCGGGACCGGCGAGTTCGCCCACCCGCCGTTCCTGCTGGCGCGCTGGCTGGAGGAGCGCGGCTGGGAAGTGGCCTACCAGAGCACGACCCGGTCGCCGCTGCTGGGCGACGGCGACATCGGCAGCACGCTGGAATTTCTTGACAATTACGCCGACGAGATCCCGAATTACCTCTACAACGTGGCCGGCCGCAGTTACGACCGCACCCTGCTTTGCTACGAGAGCCACCCACTGCCGCCCGCCCACCAGTTACCCGACCTACTCAACGCCGACAGCCTGTTCTTCACGGGCACCGGCCCTGTGCTGCTCGGGGACCGCAGGGGGCACGATCGATGACCGCACCGCACGCGCCGGCCATCCCAGTTTACATCTTCCTCGACCTGGACGACACCATCTTCCAGACGCTGCCCAAGTGCCCCGAGGGCGAAGCGGTGTGGTCGGCAGCGTTCCGCAAGGACGGCAGCCCGATCTCCTTCATGACGAGCCGCCAGCGCGTGCTGCTCGCACGGCTCGCGGCGGCCGGGACGCTCATTCCGACGACGGCCCGCAACCTCGACGCCTTCCGGCGCGTGGATCTCCCTTTCGATTCCTTCGTCATCCTCGATTTCGGCGGCGCGGTGCTGCTCCCCGGCGGGGCACTCGACCCGGAGTGGGACGCGACCGTGCGCCCGCAGACCGTCGCCGTGGCGGGCCGGCTTCACGGGTTGCAGCGGTCGATCCAGAGTTACAGCGACCGGCACAAGCTCGGGGCGATGGCGCGGGTGATCGCCGACTTCGGGATGCCGCTCTACGTCGTCGTCAAGCACCCGGGCGGGGAGGCCGACACCCTCCGGACCATCCTGACCGAATACCTTGCAGGTGAAGATCTCGGCGGCCTGTTCGTCCACCACAACGACAACAACCTGTCCCTGGTGCCGGCGTTTCTCGGGAAGGAGCGGGCGGTGCGCCACGTCGTCGAGCGCCGCCTCGGGCCGGACCCGGTGCTAACTCTGGGGGCCGCCGACAGCCTGACCGACGCTTCGTTCCTCGGGCTGTGCGATTACGCCCTCGTGCCGCGCGGGTCGCAGCTGCATCGCCGCCTCCTCACCGCCCAGGAGACGCCGTGATGTTCAGCGGCAGCTACGCCCCCGAGGACGTGACCTTCTTGCTGAAGCCGGTCCGGCTCACGCCGACGCCGGTCGCCGAGAAAGAGCGCCTGATTCAGTCCGGACGGCGCCACTACAGCGAGATGATCGGCCCGGAGCGACCGCCGTCGCCGCGCTACCTGGAGGTGTTCCACGCGGCCCTCGCCCGGCAGAAGGCGCGGTTCGCGCGCGACCTGGCCGCCCTCGCCCGCGCCATCGCAGCAGGGCAGGACGGCGACGTCACCCTGGTGTCGCTGGCCCGTGCCGGCACTCCGGTGGGGGTGCTGCTGGCTCGCGCTCTGCGCCGCCACCTGGGCCGGCGCGTCGCCCACTACTCGGTGTCGATCGTCCGCGACCGCGGGATCGACCCGGTCGCCCTGCGCCACATCCTCCACCGCCACCCGGCGGCGTCGGTCGTGTTCGTGGACGGCTGGACCGGCAAGGGCGTCATCGCCCGCGAGCTGGACCGGGCGGTGCGCGCGTTCAACGCCGCCCACGGCACGGCACTCCCGATCCGCCTGGCGGTGGTCGCCGACCTTTCCGGGACGGCCGGCCTGGCGGCAACCGGCGACGATTACCTGATCCCGTCCTCGGTGCTGGGGGCGACCGTTAGCGGGCTGGTGAGCCGGTCGATCCTCAACGACGCGGTCGTCGGCTCCGGTGACTTCCACGCCTGCGTTTTCTACACCGAGTTTACCGAACACGATTTATCGCGCTGGTTCGTGGACGAGGTGTCGGCGGCGGTCGCGGCCCGCTGGGACGAGGGGGAACGTGCCGCAACCGACGTCGCGGCGACGGCCGCGGAACGGCGGCGGAGGATGGCGGCGTTGCTGGACGACGTCCGCGGGCGCTTCGGCGTGCGCGACGTCAATCACGTCAAGCCGGGGGTGGGCGAGGCGACGCGCGTCCTGTTGCGGCGCGTCCCCGATCGGCTGCTGGTGCGCAACGCGGACGACGGGGAGGTAGACCACCTGCAGCTGCTGGCTCGCGAGAAGGGCGTGCCGGTGGTGCAGGAGCCGGGGCTGCCCTACCTCGCCGTGGCGTTGATCGAGGAACTCGACTGATGACGCGCTACCTGCAGCTGGGGGCGTCGCTGTACGTGCCGGCCACCCGCGACGACCTCGCGGGCGTCGGCAACCGCGAGAAGTACCCGTTCCTGCGCTCGGCGATCTTCTGCACCGAGGACGCGGTCAGCGCCGGCGACCTGCCGCGGGCGCTGGCCAACCTGGCGGTCGCCCTGCGTCGGTTCGAGCCGGTCGGGCTGCTGCGCTACGTCCGGGCACGCGACCCGGCCGTGCTGCGCAGCCTGCTCGGCATGACCGGAATCGATCGGATCGACGGGTTCGTGCTGCCCAAGGTGACGGCCGACAACGTGGAGGGGTACTTCGCCACCTTCGCCGCGGCCGACCCGTTCGAGGTGATGGTTACGCTGGAGACGGCCGAGGTGTTCGACGCCAGCCGGACGGCGGCCCTGCGAGATCTGCTCTGCGCGGCACCATATCGGCGGCGCGTCCTGACCCTGCGCGTCGGCGGCAACGATCTGTTCCACCTGCTCGGGCTGCGCCGGCCGCGTGGCCGGACGATCTACGCGACCCCACTGCGGCTGACGCTCGGCGGACTGGTGACGACGTTCCGGCCGCACGGGTTCAACCTGACGGCCCCGGTGTACGAGTACCTCGACCGCCCGGACGTGCTGGCCCGCGAGGTTCGGCTCGACCTGGCGAACGGGCTGTTCGGCAAGACCGCCATCCACCCCCAGCAGGTGCCGCTAATCGAGGCGTGCTATCGCGTCAGCCCGGCCGATCTGGAGGTGGCCGAGCGGTTGCTGGCCTGGGACACCCCTCCCGTCTTCCGCATGCACGAGGCGATGTGCGAGGTAGCGACGCACCGGGCCTGGGCAATGCTGACGCGCGAGCGGGCGCGCCTGTACGGTATCGCGGAGGATCCGCGGCCCGGGCGCCGGTCGGGGCTGTCGGCCTAGGTTGTTTCTGGGAAAGCCCACAGGTGGCGTGCCGTGGGTCATGTGCGGTCCGGCCCCGCTGCTTTCTGATCGGCAACCGCGTCTCCCGGTTGACGACCGTCCCGCAGCGCGCGAAACTACACCCTCATGGCGGGCGACTACCTCGCTTGTTCGTCCGCGAACTTGCCACCGCCTGCTCCCATCCCACGCCCATGGAGACCCTGCCGAGATGCGCCAACTCCCTGTGCCGTTCCGCCTCCTGTCGGCCGTCGCCCTCCCGGCGGTCCTCCTCGCCCTGGCCGCGGTCGCGGACAGCCAGCCCCCGCAACCCGGCGTTATCGCCACCTTCAAGGGCCACACCGATGCCGTCTACTCCGTCGCCTTCAGCCCGGATAGCAAGTACCTCGTCACCGGCAGCTTCGATCACAGCATCAAGCTGTGGGATCTCGCCACCGGCAAGGAGGTCAAGACCTACTCCGGCCCGGCCGGCCACCAGAAGCAGGTGCTCACCGTCGCCTTCAGCCCGGACGGCCACCTGATGGCCACGGGCGGCGCCGACAACACGCTCAAAATCTGGGACGTCCCGACCACCAGCCCGCTGCGGATCCTCGACCAGAACGACGCCGTCAACGGCCTCGCCCTCAGCCCCGACGGCACGAAGCTCGCCGCCGCCGGCAAGGACGGCGTGGTCGGGGTCTTCGGCACCGCGGACGGCAAGCGGCTGTTCGAGCTGAAGGGCCACGCCGGGCCGGTGAACGGGGTCGCGTTCAGCGCCAACAACCAGATCCTCGCCAGCGCCGGCGCCGACGCGACGGTCCGCTTCTGGAACGCGACCAACGGCCAGCCGCTCGGCACGATCGGCGCCCACGCCGGCCCCGCCAGCGCAGTGGCCCTCAATCCGAACAACACCACCGCCTACAGCGCCGGCGCCGACGGTACGCTCAAGTTTCTCCAGCTTCCGGTGCCGCCGGCGCGGCCGCTGCCGGCACACGGCGATGCGGTGAGCGCGGTCGCCCTGTCGAGCGACGGCAACCTCGTCTTCTCGGCCGGCGCCGACAAGGTCGTCCGCATCGGCCAGTTCGCCAACGCCAAGGAGGTCCGGACGCTGACGGGCGCGCCGGCCGCGGTCACGACCGTCGCGGTCAACGGCAATGCTTCTCTCGCCGCCGCCGGTTCCGCCGACGGCCACCTCCTGCTGTGGAATGCCGGCGACGGTAAGCCCGCCGGCCAGGCGGTCGCCCACGCCGGCGCGGTCACGGGAGTCAGCTTCCACCCGGGCAACACGCAGCTGCTCACCAGCGGCGCCGACGGACTTCTCAAGATCTGGGCGATGCCGCCGGTGCCGACGCGCGCTCTCGCCCACCCTGACTCGGTTCTCGCTGCCGCCGTCACCTCCGACGGCAAGCGTCTCTTCACCGCCGGGGCCGACAAGGTCGTGCGCACCTGGGATCTGGTCAAGGGCGCGGTCGAGCGCCAGTACCCGGGACACCCCGGCCCGGTGACTGCCGTCGCGGTCAGTCCCAACGGGCAGATCCTCGTCTCCGGCGGGACCGGCGGGGTCGTCCGCTTCTGGAACCAGGCCAGCGGGAAGGAGGCCGAGAACCTCGGCGCCCACGAGAAGAAGGTGACCGGGCTCACGATCAACGCGGCGAACAATCAGCTGGTGTCCACCTCCGAGGACGGCACGGTCAAGCTGTGGCAGCTGCCCGTTGCGGCGCCGAAGCTGTTCGCTCATCCCGACGTTGTTACCAGCGCCGCCGTCAGCCCGGACGGGGCGAAGCTGCTGACCGGCAGCGGCGACAAGCAGGTCCACCTGTGGAACCTGGCGACCGGCGCCAGGGAGCGCACCTTCACCGGGCCGACGCTGCCGGTCACGTCGGTGGCGCTCAGCCTCGACGGCAAGACGGTCGCCGCCGGGAGCAAGGATAAGACGGTCCACCTGTGGAACGCCGCCGACGGCAAGCCGCTTCACAGGCTCACCTTGCCGGCGGCGGTCGAGGTTGTCGCCCTTAGCCCCGACGGCAAGCACGTCAGCGCCGGCCTGGCCGATGGCTCGGTCCGCGTCCACGATGTCCAGCCCCCAAAGGACAAGGGCAAGGAAAAGGAAGTCAGGAGTCTCCCGGCGGGCAAGGGGGGCGTGACCGCGCTGCTGTACACGCCGAAGGGCGACCTGCTGTTCGCCCGCGGCGACGAGGTACAGATCTGGACCGCCGCCGGCGCGACGCCCGCCGGGGCGAAGCCGTTCGGCCCGATCGCCACTCTCGCCGCGAACAAAGACGCCACCCGGTACGCCGCCGCGTCGGGGAAGGTTGTCAAGATCTGGGGCGCCCCGAAGGGGGAGGAGGTTGTCTCCATCACCACTCCCGGCGATGTCCGCGCGATCGCGTTCGCGCCGGACAGCAACCGGGTCGTGCTCGGCGGGGCGGACGGCCGGACGCGCGTTTACGGCCTCGACGGCAAGCTGCACGAGTTCTTCGCGTCCGGCGGCCCCGTGCGGGCGGTTGCCTTCCACCCGGACGGCAAGCGCGTCCTCGCCGCCAGCGACGACAAGATGGCCCGCGCCTGGACCGGCGCCCTGGTGTGGCAGCGCGCGCACGGCGGCCCGGTGCGGGAGGCGCTGTTCACCCCGAAGAGCGACCAGGTCGTCGCCGCGGGCGACAAGGTGGTCAAGGTCTGGAACGCCCCCGACGGCAAGGAGGTGAAGTCCCTCAGCGCTCACGACGGGGCGATCGCGGACCTTGCCGTCAGCGCCGACGGGAGCCGGCTGGTGACTGCGGGGGCCGACAGACAGGCGAAGGTCTGGAGTCTGGCGCCGACGAAGCCCGGCACGAAGGACGACGGCAAGCCGCTGGTCGTGTTCGCCGTCGGCGCCCCGGTGCAGAGCGTCACCATCAGCCCCAACGGGCTGCGCGTGGCGGCGGCCGCGGGTGATAAGAATGCCGTGGTGCGTGTCTTCGATGTGGCCCTCGGTCGTGAGATCCTCGCCATCCCCGAGCCGAAGGGGACGGTGACGGCCCTCACCTTCCTGGGCGACAACCGCACCCTGATCGCGGCCGGCACCGACAAGACCGCCCGCGTACTTGACGTCGGCGTGCTCGCCGTGCTCGACGCGCACAAGGGCGGCGTCGTCGGCGTGCAATACCACGCCAACGGCACCCAGGCGCTGACCGCCGGCAAGGACAACACGGTCAAGCTGTGGGATCTGGCCAGGGGGACGGTACTGAAGGAGTTCGGCAAGCCGGGCGAGCCGGTCGCGGCCGTCACGTTCAACCGCGATTCTACCCAGGTCGGCGTCGCGGCCGGCAAGACGGTGCGCGTCTTCAACGTCGCGGACGGCAAGGAACTGCTGGCGCTGCCGCACCCGGCCGACGTGCTCTCGCTCTCGTTCAGCGCGGACAAGGCGCGCATCGCCACCGGCGCGGCGGATAAGCGCACGCGCCTCTGGGACATGGCGAGCGGCAAGGAGTTGCAGTTCTTCGCCCAGCCGGACGCGGTGCGGGCGGTCGTGCTCCACCCCAACAACAAGGACGCGATCTCCGGCGCAGGCAAGGCCGTCACCGTCGAGGGCGCGACGGTCGTGCGGGTCGTCGCCGTCTCGCCTGGCCCGGTCCACGCCCTGACGCTGACGCCGAATAACACGCACGTCCTCACCGCCGGTGCCGACAAGGTCGTCACGTTCTGGAACGCGAACAACGGGGCGAAGGAGCGGACCGTCGCCGGCGCAGGGGACGCGCTGCACGCGGTGGCGGTGTCGAAGAACCTCGCGCTGCTCGCCACCGGCGGGGCCGACAGGACGGTGCGCCTCTACACCTTCGGCGACGGCAAGGAGGTGAAGGCGGTGCAGGCGCCCGGATCGGTGCGCGGGCTCGCCTTCACTCCGAACAACACCGCGCTGGCCGCGGCGTGCGCCGACAAGTCGCTCGTCGTCTGGAACACCACGTTCAACCCCGGCCAGCCGCCGCCTGAGACGTTCCTGCGCCCGCTGCAGACCTTCGCCCACACGGCGAGGGCGACCGACGTCGTCTTCGCCAACGACAACGCGACCCTTTATTCCGCCGGACTCGACCGGGCGGTGAAGGCGTGGAAGGTGGCGGCCGACACCCCGGTCCGCAATCTGCCGCACCCGAACATCGTGGACACGGTCGCCTTCCACCCGACGGCCCCGCTGCTCGCCAGCGGCGGCCACGACGGCAAGGTACGCTTCTTCGACCTCGTCAAGGGCGCGCAGGTGCGCGAGATCAACGCCCACCCGAAGCAGAACGAAACGATGGTCTACGCGGTCGCGTTCAGCCCCGATGGCAAGCACCTCGCGAGCGCCGGGTACGACCACACGATAAAGTTGTGGGACGCCAGCACGGGCGCGCTGGTGCGCGAGTTCAAGACGATCCCGCTACGGCCGTCGCCGCAGGTGGCGGCGCGGCTGGTCGGCGTTCTCGGGTCGCCGCGGCGGGAGGGCTCTCTCGTCGCGCCGGGCAGTCTCCTCGCCGGGCTCGACAGGAAGGCGTTCGACAAGGGCCACGAGGAGGCGATCTTCAGCCTCGCGTTCAGTCCCGACGGCAAGCACCTTGCGACCGGATCCGGCGGCCTGGAGCGCGCGATCAAGCTGTGGAACGTCGCCGACGCCACCCTCGTGCGCGACCTGCACAACCCGAAGCTGAAGGTGCCGCCGGGGGTGGCGCAGGCGCACCCGGGGTGGGTGTACGGTCTGCGCTTCACGTCGGACGGCAAGCGGCTGGTGAGCGTCGGCGACGCGCCGCTGAGCAGGGGCTACCTGGCGGTGTGGGATCCGGCGGAGGGCAAACTGGTCCACGGCGAGGAACTGTCGCTCGGCGTCTTCTACTCGGTGGCGGTCGCTCCGGACGGGCGAACGCTCGCAATCGGGGCCGGACCGCGCGGCCGGCCGACCCCGGAGTTCAACTCCGCGTATCTGCTCAAGATGCCCGATGCAGCAGGGAAGTGATTCGTGTCCGGCCGCCGGCGGCCTGGGGGTTCAACCCCTCCCCCCCTTCCCTCGTAGGGAAGGGGGGGAGGGGGTTAGATTCTTCCCGCGCCGACGGCCCACCCTCAAGGATGATCATGATCACCACGATCTGCTTCGACTTCGGCAACGTTATCGGCCTCTTCGACCACTACCTGGCGCTGAACCAACTCGCCCGCCACACCGACATGTCGCCGCGGGCGATGTACAACGCGGTTATCAACGGCGACCTGGAAGATGCGTTCGAGTCGGGCCGGATCAGCTCTGCGGAGTTCCTGCACCAGTTCCGCAGCCTGTGCCACCTGCACTGCGACGACGAGACGCTGGCCGCCGCCTGCGCCGACATCTTCCGCCCCAACTCGGAGGTCTGCACCCTGGTCCCCACGCTGAAGCCGCGCTACCGGCTGCTGCTCGGCAGCAACACCAACGCGATCCACTCGCGCCAGTTCCGCCACCAGTTCGCCGACGTGCTGCGCCACTTCGATCACCTCGTCCTGTCGCACGAGATCGGCGTGCGCAAGCCGCGCCTCGAATTCTTCGAGCACTGTCAGCGGCTCGCCCGGTGCGCCCCGGAGGCGTGCCTGTTCATCGACGATCTGCCCGCCAACATTGAAGGCGCACGGACCTGCGGGTGGCACGGGATCGTGTACGAGAACCGAGGGGATCTGCGGGCGCAGCTGCGCGAGCTGGGCATCGAAGTCTGAGCCACTTGCCATGAACACCGCCTCCGCGGCCACTGTCCCGTTCCGCCCCGACGAGGCGTTCGCCCTGGACCTGGACGCCCAGGATCCGCTGCGCCGCTACCGAGAGCAGTTCCTCATCCCCCCGCACGCCGACGGCACGCCGCTTATCTACTTCTGCGGCCACTCCCTCGGCCTGCAGCCGAGGGCCGTTCGCGGGCTGATCGAGCAGGAACTCGACGACTGGGCGCGACTGGGCGTCGAGGGCCACTTCCGCGGCCGCACGCCGTGGTACGAGTACCACGAGCAGTTCCGCGAGTCCGGCGCGCGGCTCGTCGGCGGCCTGCCGAGCGAGGTGGTGCTGATGAACAGCCTCACCGTCAACCTGCACCTGCTGCTGGCGACCTTCTACCGGCCCGCCGGCCGGCGGCGCAAACTCCTCATCGACGAACCGGCCTTTCCGTCGGACCTGTACGCCGCCCAAACGCACCTCGTCCAGCGCGGGCTCGACCCGGCCGAAGCACTCCTGACCGTCGGCCCACGGCCCGGCGAGCACCTGCTGCGGACCGAGGACGTCGAGGCGATGCTGCAGCGGCACGGAGACGAGATCGCGGTGGTTCTCCTGAACGGGGTCAACTTCCTGACGGGGCAGTGGCTGGACATGGAGCGCCTGACCGGCGCGGCCCAGGCGCGCGGCGGCGTGGTCGGCTACGACCTGGCCCACGCGGCGGGCAACGTGCCCCTGCGCCTGCACGACTGGGGTGCCGATTTCGCGGCCTGGTGCAGTTACAAGTACCTCAACAGCGGGCCGGGTGCAGTCGCTGGATGCTTCGTCCACGAGCGCCACGGCCGGAACCTGGCGCTACCGCGTCTGGCCGGCTGGTGGGGCACCGACCCGGCGACGCGCTTCCGCCTGCACGAGCAGCGCGCCTTCGTGCCGCGCGAGGGAGCCGACGGCTGGCAGGTGAGCAACCCGCCGATCCTCGCGCTGGCGCCGCTGCGCGCGGCGCTGGCGCTGTTCGACGAGGCGGGCATGCCGGCGCTGCGGGCGAAGTCGGAGCGGCTGACGGGTTACCTGGAGTACCTGCTCGACCGGCTGCCGGCGGGCCGGTTCGAGGTCATCACGCCGCGCGATCCGGCGCGGCGCGGCTGCGCCCTGTCGGTCCTGGTGCGCGAAGGCGGGCGCGGGCTGGTGGCGGTGCTGGAGCGGGAGGGAGTGGTCTGCGACTTCCGCGAGCCGGACGTGATCCGCGTGGCGCCGGTGCCGCTGTACAATACCTTCCATGAGGTGTGGAGGTTCGCCCAGGTGCTGGCGCGGCAGGTAGCGGTGAAACTGCCTCAAACCTGAGGAGAAAACCATGTCAGTCACGCTTGAGATGAAGACGCGAATCCTGCCCGGACATCGGATCGAGATCCAGGCGCCGGAACTCCCGGTTGGTCAGGAGGCCACCGTTGTGATCCGGGTCGAGGACGCTCCGCCGGCCAAGCGCCCTCTTCGCGAGGTGCTGGGAGAGTACCGGGGCGGCCAGCTGTTCCGCTCCGCGGAAGAGGTGGACGCCTACCTCCGGCAGGAGCGCGAGTCGTGGGACAGATAACTCTGCCGCCACGCGGCCCGGTGTACGTGGACACCAGCGCAGTGATTTACTACGTCGAAGCGGTCGAACCTTATCGCACAGCGAGTCTCCCACTCTGGGACGCTCTGGATGCCGGAGCCATGGAGATCGTGACGAGTGAGCTGGCTCTTCTCGAAGTCCTGGTCAAGCCGCTTCGTGATGGCAACCCAGCGCTCGTGACTCTCTACAGGAATATCCTGCTGGGGACGGCCGGCTTCACCAGCCTCCCCGTGAGCCGGAGGGTGCTTGAGGTGGCGGCCGACCTCCGGGCTGCCGTGAACCTGAAGACACCGGATGCGATCCACGGGGCCACCGCACTGGAGGCACACTGTTCGCTGTTTGTGACGAACGACCCAGCCTTCCAGCGCGTCCCGACCCTGAACGTAGGGGTGCTCAGCGAGATCGCCTCTTCCTGACATTTCGCTGTGAGTGGCCGTCATGCCCGACCCCCAGCAACCGGAGTTCACTATCGTCGGCGCCGGCCTCGCCGGCGCCCTGATGGCCTGCTACCTCGGCCGGGCGGGGCGGCGCGTGGACGTGTACGAGCGCCGCCCCGACCCGCGCTCGCACGGCCAGGAGCGCGGCCGGTCCATCAACCTCGCCCTCTCGGTCCGCGGAATCGAGGCTCTCCGCGCCGTCCGCCTCGCCGAGGACGTCCTCAAGACCGCCATCCCCATGCGCGGCCGCATGATCCACTCCCCCACCGGCCAGCTCACCTTTCAACCCTACGGCAAGGACGAGAGCCAGGCGATCAACTCCGTCTCGCGCGGCGGGCTGAACCGCGCCCTGGTCGAGGCCGCAGCCGTCTACCCGTCGGTTCGCCTCTTCTTCGACCGCCGCTGCACCGACCTCGACCCGCAGACCGGGGATCTCGAGCTGCTCGACACCGCCACGAACCGCACTGCCCGCGTCGAGGCGCAGGCCGTCATCGCCGCCGACGGTGCGTACTCGGCGGTGCGCGGCCGGCTGCAGCGGCTGGAGCGCTTCGACTACCAGCAGACCTACGAGTCGCACGGGTACAAGGAGCTGACGATCCCACCGGCGGACGGCGGCGGGTTCCGGATGGAGCGGCACGCCCTGCACATCTGGCCGCGGCACAGCTTCATGATGATCGCCCTGCCGAACCTGGACGGGTCGTTCACCTGCACCCTGTTCTGGCCTTACGACGGGCCGAACAGCTTCGCGTCGGTGCGCACCGACGCGGACCTGGGCGGCTTCTTCGACCGCCACTTCCCGGACGCCGTTCCGCTTATGCCGGCGCTCGCGGACGACTACTTCGCGAACCCGGTCGGTCCGCTCGTGACGATCCACTGTCACCCGTGGCACGTCGGCGGGCGCGTTGCCCTGCTGGGGGACGCGGCCCACGCCGTCATCCCGTTCCTCGGTCAGGGCATGAACGCGGCGTTCGAGGACTGCGCCATCCTCGACGCCTGCCTGGCCGACCATCCCGCCGACCGGGCGACCGCCTTCGCCGCCTACGAGGACCGGCGCCGGGAGAACACCGACGCCCTCGCCGAAATGTGCGTCGCTAACTTCCTGGAGATGCGCGACCGGGTCAGCTCGCGGTGGTTCGTGTGGCGCAAGCGGTTGGCGATCCTCCTGCACCAGCTGCTGCCGCACTGGTACATCCCCCTCTACACGCTGATCACCTTCACGACGACGCCCTACGCGGCCGCCCGCCGGCGAGCCCGGCAGCAGGACCAGGCGGTGCGCCTTGTCCTCGCCGTCCTCGCCGCGCTGGGGCTCGCAGCCCTTCTCTACCTGGTGTGGCCATGACCCGCGCACACGAGCTGACGTACTCGACGTACCTCCATCTCGACCAGTTCCTCGACCTGCAGCGGCCGCGCTCGCAGCCCGAGGAGCACGACGAGCTGCTGTTCATCGTCGTCCACCAGGCGTATGAACTGTGGTTCAAGCTGCAGCTGCACGAGTTCGACAGGATCAAGCGCGACTTCATCGGCAACGACCTGTACGGCGCCATCGCGACGTTCAAGCGGGTGCGGACGATCATGAAGGTGATGGTCGAGCAGGTGGACATCGTCGAGACGCTGACGCCGATGTCGTTCGGCAGCTTCCGTGACCGGCTGGAGAGCGCGTCCGGGTTCCAGTCAGCCCAGTTCCGCGAGTTCGAGTTCCTGCTCGGGTACAAGCGCGGGCAGATGCTGAAGTACCACACGCCCGACACGCCCGGGTACGACCGCCTGGTCGCCCGGCTGCACGAGCCGTCGGTCGCCGATGCGTTCTACACCTTCCTGGAGCAGCGCGGCGCGGTCATTCCGCCCGACCTGAGGACGCGCGACGTGACACTGCCGACGGTCCCGGACGCGCGCGTGCAGCGCGGCCTCCTGCACCTCTACCGGACGCACCACGACCTGGAGATCCTGTTCGAGCTGATGACCGATTTCGACGAGGGGTTCCAGGAGTGGCGCTACCGGCACATCAAGCTGGTGGAGCGCACCATCGGCAGCAAGAAGGGGACCGGCGGGTCGCTCGGCGTCGAGTTCCTCAAAAAGTCGCTGTTCCATCCCGTCTTCCCCGACCTGTGGGCCATCCGGCACGAGCTATGATCTACGACATCACCCCACCCGTGACCGACCGCCTGCAGGTCTGGCCGGGCGACACGCCGCCGGCACGCGAGGTGCTGCTGGACATGAGGCGCGGCGACACGATCACTCTCTCAACGCTGCACGCGACGGCCCACCTCGGCGCCCACGCGGACGCCCCGAGCCACTACGGCGCCGACGCTCCCGCGATCGAGGCCCGCTCCCTCGACTACTACCTCGGCCCGTGCCAAGTGGTGCGCGTGGGCGCAGCGCGTGGAACGCGCGTTACCCCGGACCTGCTCCCGGCCGCGGTGGCCGCCCCGCGCGTGCTGGTGGCGACGGGGACGTACCCGGACCCGGAGCGATTCAACCCCGACTTCGCTGCCCTCAGCCCGGAGCTGGTCGAGGCGCTGCACCGTCAGGGGGTGAGGCTGATCGGCATCGACACGCCGAGCGTGGATCTGTTCGCGTCGAAGGAGCTGCCGGCACACCGGGCGTTCCTGAAGTGCGACATGGCGATCCTGGAGGGACTGGTGCTGAAGGACGTGCCGGAGGGGGTGTACGAGCTGATCGCCCTGCCGTTGCGGCTGGTCGGCTTCGACGCGAGCCCGGTGCGTGCGATACTGCGGACGCCAGGCGGGAGAACCTGAGGCAGGGACAGGGGGTCTGCTGTATCAAGGGTTTTCGTAAAGCCCACGGGGCGGCGGCCCGCGGGCGAAGTGCTGGAGACTGCGCCGGCGAATGCTGGCCTTTTTCCGCGCACCCGCCGGGGCGAAATACCGTCGCTCGATTGACACCCGCCACACCCCAGGTAGACTGTAAACTACTCCTGAATCGCACGCGCTTCCCAGGATCGGCCGCGGTGAGATGATGCCGGAGCACGGAGACGACAGGACCGAGCTGGAGCCCGAGGGCACGGCGCCCGCTCCCGGGGCTGACGTGTTCGCCGAGGAGCCCACGGAGTTCACTCCCGACCCGCGCCAGGCCGCGCCCGCCACGCCTTCCCCGACCGCGGACCAGACCCCCGCGCCCCAGAACCCAGCGATCGGTTCGGATCCCGACCGGACGGAGGCCACTCCGGTCCATGTCCCGGCCCGCCCTTGCCTCCCCCGCACCGTCCACCAGCAGACCGAGGAAGGGACCGAGAAGCAAGTCACCGTCCCCCCGTCCGGGAACCGTCCGGCCATGGGCCGGGTCGTGGCCGGATACAGGCTCCTGGAACTCCTCGGCGCGGGCACCTACGGCGAGGTCTGGCTGGCCGAGGAGGAGCGCACCGGCATCCGCGTCGCCATCAAGTTCCTGGCCCACGACACCGGACTGGAGTGGCAGCTCATCCAGGCCGAGGTGAAGCAACTCGCCCTGCTCCACGCCGACCCGGGCATCGTTCAGCTGCTCGACGTCGAACTCGAGGCGGACCCGCCGTACTACGTCATGGCCTACGCCGAGCGCGGCTCCCTCGCCCGACGGCTGGAGCAGGGTCCGCTCCTGCTGCCCGAGGCGCTGGAGATCTTCCGCCAGCTCGCCGAGGCGCTGGCCTACGTCCACGCCAAGGGGGTGCGCCACTGCGACCTCAAGCCGGGCAACATCCTCCTCAACGCCCGCAACCGCGTCCTGGTCGCCGACTTCGGCCAGGCCCACCTGTCGGACGAAACCGCCCCCACCCTGGGGACATTCTTCTACATGGCTCCGGAGCAGGCCGACCTGGCCCGCCAGATCCCCGACACGCGCTGGGACGTATACGGCCTGGGAGCGATCTTCCACGCCATGCTTGCCGGCCACCCGCCGCGCGAGGGGCCGAACGCCCGGGCCGAACTCGGCGGGACGGCCGACCTGGGCGAGCGCCTGCGCCGCTACCGCACGCTGGTCGAACAGGCGCCGCGGCCGAACGGGCACCGCCGCGCACACGGCATGGACCGGCGCCTCGCCGAGATCATCGACCGCTGCCTGGAGATACACCCGGACCGGCGATTGCACGATGCGGGCGCCGTCCTGCAGGCGCTGGCCCGCCGCGAGCGCCAGCGCCGCCAGCGCCCCATCCTGATCTTCGGGTTCGTCGCCCAGGTGCTGCTGTTCCTCGTCATGGGCGGCAGCGCCGCCTGGGCCGCCCGGAACGCGGTGGCGCAGTCGGAGGCGGCCCTGATCGAACAGCTGCTGGAGAGCGACCGGGCCGCCGCCGCGCTCGTCGCCAACGGGGTGCAGGAGCAACTCCTGGCCCGGCAGAAACTGCTCGCCCGCTGCGCCGCCGACCCCGCCCTGCGCGCCGCCGTCAAGGCTGGCGACGAGAAGCGCCTCCAGGCACTGCTGGAGCGGTTCAAGGAGTCCGATACCCTGGCCGTGCGCACCTGGGCGGTGGCCGACCGGCGCGGGCGGATCCGCGGCCTGCTGCTGGAGGGCAAGCCGTTCACCGACTTCGACCCGCAGGAACGCTTCGCCTGGCGCGACTGGTTTAGCGGGACGGGCGACCACCCGAACGCCCGGGGCGGCGCGTTCGAGCCGATCGCGAACCCCCACGTCTCACAGCCGTACATCCGCAAGTTCACCCGCGCCTTCGCCGTCGGCCTGTCGGCCCCGGTCCGCGATCCGGCGGACCAGGGGAAGGTCATCGGCGTGCTGTACACCCCGGTCGCGCTCGACGACGTTCAGCGCTGGCTCGACCCGGTGAAGATCCGGGGCGGGTTCGCGGTGCTGGTGGATCGGGCCGGCCACTGCCTGCGCCACCGCGAGCAGAACCTCATTCAGCCGCGGCCGGGCGCGAACCCGCCGAAGTGGGACTCGCCGACGTTCCGGGCTGCGCTGGCGGCGGAGGGGAGCACGGCCGACCACGCCGACCCGGTCGATCGCCACGTGTACCTGGCCAGCTATGCGCCGCTGCCGCGGATCGGCTGGGGGGCGCTGGTGCAGCACGAACGCGCCACCGCTCTGGCGCCGGTCGAGGAGTTGCGGGCGCAGCTGGTGCGCGTTGGGGTTTACCTGCTGATCGGGGTGCCGCTGCTGGTGTCGGGGCTGTGGGGCTGGCTGGTCTGGACGCTGCGCCGCAAGGACCGGGTGGTGCAGGGGTGAGAGGCAGGAACGGCCGCGGGTCAGGGCGCCGCCCAGCCGCCGGCCGGCTCGGCGGGCGGCTGCTGGCGGGCGGCGAGGCGGGCCGGCAGGGTCCACAAGGACGTGAACCCCTGCACCCACTGGCTATCGAACAGATCGAGGTTCGACTGGTTGGCCAGCCGGCTGTCGTACAGCGTGTGCGGGCTGCGGCGCCCGAGAACCGCGACCGACCCCTTGTAGAGCTTCAGCCGCACCTCGCCGGTCACGTAGCGCTGCGTCTCCTGAAAGAACCCCTGCAGGGCGCGGCGCAGGTCGTGGAACCACATCCCCATGTAGACCAGCTCGCCGTAGCGCCGGCCAATCACCTCGCGCAGCTGGGTCATCTCGCGGCTGTGGACGAGGGTCTGCAAGTCGCGGTGCGCAGCGAGCAGGATGGTCGGGGTCGGTGCCTCGTAGAGTTCGCGGCTCTTGATGCCGAACAGCCGGTCCTCGATGACGTCGCTGCGGCCGACGCCGTACTCAGCCCCCAGCCGGTTGAGCTGGCGCACCAGCTGCAACGGCGGCAGGGCGGTGCCGTTCAGGCTCGACGGGATGCCGGCCTCGAACCCGACCGTCAGCACCGCCGGCTCGTCCGGAGCCTGCTCGGGGGCACGGGTGAGGGTGAAGATGTCCGCCGGCGGGTCAGCCCAGGCGTCGCCCAGGTCGTTCAGGTACAGGCTCACGCCCCACAGGTTGCGGTCCGCCGTCACCCCGCCGGGTTGCGGTTCCTCGATCGGCAGGCCGCGCTTGCGGGCGTAGTCGAGCTTGGCCTGAAGGGTCGTGAGGTTCCACTGCCGGACCGGGGTGAGGACTTCTAGTTGCGGATCCTGGGCGGCGATCGCCGTCTCCATGCGCACCTGGTCGTTGCCCTTGCTGGCCGCGCTGTGGGCGACCGACGGGATGCCCTCCTCGCGGGCAGTGCGGACGAGTTCCTGGGCGATCAGGTAACGGGCCAGAGCCGATCCGAGGAAACAGCTCGACTGGTAGACGGCGTCAGCCTGGAGAACGGGGAAGGCGAAGTCACGCAGGTACGCCTCGCGGCCGTCGATTACCTGGGCAGCAGTCGCCCCCAGTTCCAGCGCCAACTCCCCGAGCGCTTCGAGGTAGATCTCCTGCCCGAGGTTGATGGACAGGGTGAGAACCTGATAGCCCCGCTCGTGGACCAGCCAGTGCAGGGCGAGGCGCGACTCGAGGTCGCCGTTGAACGCGAGGATGGTGCGCCGCACAGAAATCCTTTCCGACTGGGTGCCGCAGGACTCAGCCCCCCCAACAAAACAGCCCTGACGGCGTCAACCGGCTGTGGTTGGTTCGCCAGTCCTTATCGGCTCTGCTCCCCTCTCCAGGGGAGAGGAGAGCAGAGCGCCCGATCGGACCGAGCGGCTACAGGTTGCCCGCCTTCGCCTGGCTGTAGCGCTGGCCGACGGCGTTCCAGTTGACCGTGTTCCACCAGGCGTCGAGATAGTCGCCACGCTTGTTCTGGTACTTCAGGTAGTAAGCGTGCTCCCACACGTCCACGCCGAGGAGCGGCACCTGACCGTTCAGATACGGGCTGTCCTGGTTGAGCGTGCTGACGACCTGGAGCTTACCGCCCGCGAGGACGAGCCACGCCCACCCGCTGCCGAACCGGCCGAGGCCGGCCTGCTTGACCTGGGCCTGGAAGGCGGCGAAGCCGTTGAACGTCTTGCTGATCTCGTCCGCGAGCGGGCCGGTCGGCTTGCCGCCGCCGCCGGGACCCATGATCTCCCAGAACATCGTGTGGTTGGCGTGCCCACCCCCGTTGTTGATTACCGCCTGGCGGATGTTATCCGGCACCTGCTTGATGTCGCGCAGGAGCTGCTCGATCGCCTTGCTCTGCAAGGCCGCCTGCCCCTCCAGCGCCTTGTTGAGGTTGTCCACGTAAGCCTTGTGGTGGCGATCGTGGTGGATCTCCATCGTCAGCGCGTCGATACTGGGCTCCAGGGCGTTGGTCGGGTACGGTAGGGCCGGCAGGGTGAAAGCCATGATGTCCTCCCTTGGAACAGGAACAGATCCACTGTTTGCATCCGAGAGTTCGACAGGCTGGGGGGGCAAAGTTATGGTATCCGACCCGAGGCGCAAGGCAACCGCGCCCGGGGCGATCACGGGAAGCGCCGGATGTGGTAGCCGCCGTCGATGTTGATCACCTCGCCGGTGCTGAACGGGAGGGCGCCGGCCACCAGCGCCGCCACCGCTCCGCCGACGTCCGCCGGCGTGCCCCACCGGCGGATTGGCGTGAGTCCGTCCGCGATTAGCTGCGTGTAGCGCTCGTGCCCGCCGCTGGTCATGTCCGTCTCGATGATGCCCGGCCGGACCTCGTAAACGCGGATGTCGTGCTCGGCCAGCCGGGCCGCGAACAGCTGCGTCGCCGTCGCGAGCCCCGTCTTCGAGATGCAGTAGTCGCCTCGATTCAGCGACAGCGCGTATGCCGACACGCTCGTCACGTTCACCACCGCCGGCCGGTCCAGCCGGTCGCGGCGGGCGACCATCTCCCGGGCAACCCGCTGGGTGAGGAAGTACGGTCCCTTCAGGTTGATCGCCAGCACCCGGTCCCAGCTCTCCTCGGTCGCCTCCATGAGATCCCTGCGGCCGACGGAGGTGATGCCGGCGTTGTTCACCAGCA
>JAANMY010000905.1_pt1 | contig 37875 bp, 33 predicted proteins | sample 7279691 | NCBI WGS metagenome assembly JAANMY01 (sample SAMN14094543, study PRJNA606508) | bioreactor metagenome | isolation source: A lab-scale SPAN reactor treating ammonium-rich wastewater day 388 | place: Ireland: Galway | collected 2018-02-07 | reverse complement strand
CCAAACGGCCCACGCGGCTCCTACTCCCCCATCTCCACCAAACACCGCTGACGCCCCTCCCGTAGCGAAGCCCCTTCGGGCTTCGGCACCCCCGCCGAAGGGCGCAAGCCCTTCGCTACAAGCCCCCTCCCCTCGTAGCGAAGCCCCTTCGGGCTTCGGCGCCCCATGCGCATGACAAATTCTTCATACTTCTCTGTTTGACGCCCATGCCCCAACAGGCTTACTTTTCCCCCGAAGGGCTGCCCCCATGCCGTGCATGGGCCAGCCCGGCACAGGAGGCCACGCCATGAGACAACGGATCGCCATACCCGCAGCAGCCCTGCTCTTCGCCGCACCCCTCGCCGCCGAAACCAACGTCGTCGCCACCGACCCGGTGGGAGTCCTGCGCTACGTATTCCAGGCCAACTCCGACACCTCCATGTCCCTGCCACTCCATCGCCCCACCGAATTCGCCGGTGCCGTCGGCGCCGTCGGCCCCAACTGGATCACCGCTGCCGCCCCATCGAATTCCCCCATCAACTGGACCGATAACGACTGGACCTACGGCAACGGCACCAACGCCAACAACACCTACTACGTCATGTTCACCACCGGCGCCCTCGAAGGCGCGTGGTTCGAGATCACCGGCAATAATTCAAATACCCTCTTCCTCGACACCGCCGGACTCCCAAGCCTCGCCGGCGCTGGCGTCGCCGCCAGCAATACCTTCGAAATCATCCCGTTTTGGACTCCGGCATCTCTGTTCCCCAACGGCGATGGCTTCATTAAGACCACTGACGTCCGGAATCCCAAGGGATACCTTCTCATTCCCGACTCGCAGACCCCTGGCGTCAACCTTGGAACCTCTGCGGCCTACTTTTACCTCTCCAATGCCGCCCCGAGTCCGGCTTCAGGATGGTACAAATTGCTCGGCGGAACCACATTAAGGAACGACGAACCTCTGCCTTCGGATACCTATTATCTGATACGAAATCTCACCTCCCTGCCGGTCACCAACTTTGGTCCCGGAGCTGTCCCAATGCATGATTTTCGTACACCAATAGGCCGAATGGCAGACGGCACACCACAGGATGTCTTCGTCTCACTGAACTTCCCCGTGGACACATCACTGATTGAGTCAGGCCTACAGGATTCTCCGGGCTTTACGAAGACCACCGACGTCCGCCAACCGAAAGACTACCTGCTCGTCTACGACAACGATTCTCCCGGCTTAAATAAGGGCACATCGGCGGCCTACTTCTTCTTCACCAATCTGACCGGTTCTGGGGCGGCAACCGGTTGGTACAAGCTACTTGGCGGCACGACGCTGCAGAATACGAACAAGATCTTCAGGGCCGGACAGGGCTATATTGTCAGACTTTCCAGTGGGCCAGCAGGGTCAGATTTTTGGGTTGCGCAACCCCCGTATTCCCGCTAGCATGGCTTTCATTCGATGGTAGCGGAAGCTGCTCCATAGAAGGAGAATAAGAAATGAGATTTTCGATCCGGCACACGCTGGGGCTGCTTTTCGCAGGCGGCATTTTTTTGATTGCGCCAGCCAGCTACTCGGCCGTTACCAATGCCACCGTGAACGTCGGCGCCGACTCGTTGAAAGATGAACTCGGGAATGATCTGGCGCTCGGTCAGCTCGGGCGCATGGTCAATGCCGACCTCGACGCGCCCGGCGGCAGCACGCTCGCCACCCAGATCGAGAAGTACCGCCATTCGCCCGACGGCATCACCGTGGATGCGCGCGAGAAGCTGCGCCAGATGGCGTCGGCCTCGGTGCGCGCCTATCGCGAGGGCGAGCAGACGCTGCCCGTGCGCCGCCGCCTGGTGCTCGACTACCTCAACACCGTGCCGCTGTCGGCCGCGCCCGGTCATGGCGAGGTCAATGGCCTGGGTGACGGACTGTGGGTGTGGTTCGGCGCCGATTTCGCGCGCGTCAATGCCTTGCTGTCGGCGGCGGAAGGCGAGGGCGCCGAGCGCATCGCCCAGGGCCAGGCGCTGCGCCAGGTGGTGGCGCTGATGATCGCCCACCGTCGGCCGTCGTGGTACCTCGCCGGCGGGCGGGCCGAGCTCACCCGCAGCACCGATTCCCACCTGCGCCTGCTCGCCGAGGCAGGGCTGATCAGCCCGGCGCTGCGCGACGCCGCGCTCGGCCAGCCGCTCGTGTATCGCGACCTCGCCGCCGACCCGGCGGTGGTGCCGGCCAACCCCGGCAAGGGCACCACCGCGGTGCGCGCGCGCCTGGCCGGCATGCTCGGCACCTCGCTGTACAGCCTCGACCGCCTCGACGCGCGGATGACCACCACCTTGCACGGCAGCCTGCAGCAGGCGGTGAGCGACTACCTCGGCCAGCTCTCCGACCCCGCCTTTGCGCGCAGCCAGGGCCTGATCGCCGACCGCATGCTGCACCCGGCCACGCTCGGCGCGGTGCGCTACAGCTTCACCCTGGTCGAGCGCACCGAGGGCGGCAACCGCGTGCGCGTTCAGACCGACACCACCGACCAGCCGCTCGACATCAACGAAGGCAGCAAGCTCGAGCTCGGCTCCACCGCCAAGCTGCGCGTGCTGGCGACCTACCTCGAGATCGTCGCCGAGCTCCACGGCCGCCTCGCCGCGCTCGACGTGCCGGCGCTGCGCCGGGTCGAGGTCGACGGCCAGGACCGCCTCACGCGCTGGGCGATCGACCACCTCGCCACCACGGCCGACCGCAGCCTGCCGGCGATGCTCGAGGCCGCGCTCGAGCGCCGCTACTCGGCCAGCCCGGGCGAGGGCTTCTTCACCGGCGGCGGGCGCCACACCTTCGGCAACTTCAACGCCAGCGACAACGCCCGCGAGCCCACGCTGCGCGAGGCGCTGCAGGCCTCGATCAACCTGCCCTTCGTGCGCCTGATGCGCGAGATCGTGCGCCACACCATGTACCAGGTGCCGGGCAGCACCGCGCGCCTGCTCGAGGACAACCAGGATCCGCGCCGCATCGAATACCTCGCGCGCTTCGCCGACCGCGAGGGCCAGGCCTTCCTGCGCCGCTTCTGGCGCAAGTACCAGGACCGCAGCGCGGAGGAGATGCGCTCGATGCTGCTCGACGGCCTGCGCCCGGGCGCCGATCGCCTGGCCGCGGTGTTCCGCTATCTGGAGCCCGAAGCGCCGCCGTCCGCGCTCGCCGCCTTCCTCGGCCGCCGCCTGGGTGACGGGGCGCTGAGCGAGGCGCGCATCGGCCAGCTCTACGCGCGCCACGCGCCGGACGCGTTCGATCTGCCCGACCGCGGCTACGTGGCGCGCGTGCATCCGCTCGAGCTGTGGCTGGTGGCCTTCCGCCTGCAGCATCCGGACGCGAACCTGGCCGACGCCGTGGCAGCGAGCGAAAAGGAACGCCAGCAGGTGTATCGCTGGCTGTTCCGCACCCGCGCCAAGGGCGCTCAGGATTCGCGCATCTTCACCCTGCTCGAGGTCGAGGCCTTCCTCGACATCCACCGCCGCTGGGCGCGGCTGGGCTATCCCTTCGGCCACCTGGTGCCCTCGCTGGCAACCGCGCTCGGCAGCTCGGGCGACCGTCCGGCGGCGCTGGCCGAGCTGATGGGCATCATCATCAACGACGGCCGCCGCCTGCCGACGCGGCGCATCGACACCGTTCGCTTCGCCGCCGACACGCCCTACGAGACCGCGTTTGCGGTGCGTCCTGCCGAGGGTGAGCAGGTGATGGCGCCCGAGGTCGCGCAGGCCCTGCGCGGCGCGCTCTCCGACGTGGTCGAGAGCGGCACCGCGCGCCGGCTCGCCGGCGCCTTCCGCCTGGCCGACGGCACCGAGCTCGTGCTCGGCGGCAAGACCGGCACCGGCGACAACCGCATCGTGGTCAAGGGTCGCGCCGGCCTGGCGATGAACCGCACCGCCACCTTCGTGTTCTACCTCGGCCCGCGCCACTTCGGCACGCTCACCGCCTACGTGATCGGCCCCGACGCGGCGAGCTACCGCTTCACCTCCGGGCTGCCGGTGCAGATCCTGAAGTCGATGGGGCCGCTGCTGCTGCCGCATCTGGAAGCCACGGGCGCGGATGGCTGCCTGCCGCCACCGCTGCTGGCGCCGCTGCCTGAAGGCGATGCCGCAGCGGACGAGAATGGCGCGCCGGGCGCGGACGAGGCGGCCACGAGCGCCGAGATCCAGTCGGTGATCGCCGTGCCGGCGCCGGGCGAGCCCGACGAGGCGACGGCGGACGAGCCGGCAGGGGCGACGGCGGACGAACTCAGCGCCGAGCCGCCACCAGCCGCGCCTGCGCCGCGCGATTGAGTTCGGGCGCGCGCGCCTCGAGAAAACGCAGGAAGGCGTCGGCGAGCGGGGTCAGGCGCTTGCCGGTGGGATGCACCACCTGCCATTGCGTCAGCACCGGCGTGTCGGTCACGCGCAGCACCGCGATGCCCTCGTCGACCGCGTGCGCGAGGGCGTGCGCCGACAGCAGCGACAGCCCCAGCCCGCCCGCCACCGCCTGCTTCACGGCCTCGTTGCTGCCCAGCTCCAGGCGCGGGCGCAGCGCCAGGCCGTGGGCGGCGAAGAAGTGCTCGGCGGCCTGGCGGGTGCCCGAGCCGGGCTCGCGCAACACGAACTCCGCGCTCGCCAGCGCGGCGATCGGCACGTCGGTGGCGCCGGCCAGCGCATGGTCGGCGGCGGCGATCACCACCAGCGGATTGGCGAGGAAGGGCGTCGCCACCACCGGAGGCGCCTCGGGCGGGCGGCTCATGATGTAGAGGTCGTCGAGGTTGTCCGCCAGGCGGCGGATCACCGCGTCGCGGTTGAGCACCACCAGCGACACCTCCACCGCCGGGCGCTCGCGGCGGAAGTCGCCGAGCAGGCGCGGGATGAAGGTCTCGGCGGTGCTCACCACCGCCAGCCGCAGGCGGCCGACCACGTCGCCGCGCAGCTCGGCCAGGGTCTCGTCGAGGTTCTCCAGCTCCTGTTCCACGCGCGCGGCGGTGTCGAGCACCACGCGCCCGGCGGCGGTGAGGTGCAGCTTGCGGCCGACGCGCTCGAACAGCGGCAGGCCGACCTGTTCGGCGAGCTGGCGCAACTGGGTGGACAGCGTGGGCTGGGTCAGGTGCAGGCGCTGGGCGGCACGTGACACGCTGCCCTCGCGCGACACGGCGAGCAGCAGGCGGAGCTGGTGGAAGGTGAGGCGCATGGGTGAGTTGCGGCAGCGGGCGGGCAATACATAGATTTATATCTATGTTAACGACAAAAACAAAGCATTTTTCTGCATGTGTGCGCTGCGGCAAAATGCCCTCGTTCCCGCCGCCCGGCAGCGCCCGCCGCTCGCCGCCGCGCTTTTCGCCCCTGCCGCACGGGGCCAAGCACTCCACAGGAAAACAACATGGTCGATGCCGTTCCCTTCTTCTTCGCCCTCGGCGCGGTGGCCTCGCTCGCCCGCTCCGGGCTGCGCCTGCCCGCTGCCGTCTTCGAGACCCTGTCGATCTACCTGCTGCTGGCCATCGGCCTCAAGGGCGGGGTGGAGATCGCGCGCTCCGAGAGCGCCACGTTGTGGGTCGATGCGCTGCTGGCGATCGGGCTGGGGGCGCTCATCCCGCTGCTGGTGTTCCCGCTCTTCCGCCTGCGCTTCTCGCGGCCTGATGCCGCCTCGCTGTCGGCGCACTACGGCTCGGTGAGCATCGTCACCTTCGCGGTGGGTGCGGCGGTGCTGGCCGGGCGCGGCATCGAGGTCGAGGGCCACCTCGCCCTGCTCGCCGCGCTGATGGAGGCGCCGGCGCTGATCGTCGCCACGCTGATCGCGCGCTGGGGGGTGAAGTCGGCCGATGGCAGCTCGACCGCCGGCGCGCTGGTGCATGAGGTCTTCGCCAACAAGAGCGTCGTGCTGCTCGGTGGCGGCATCCTGATCGGCTGGGTCGCCGGGCCGCAGGGCCTGGAGCCGCTGTCGCCGCTCTTCGTCGATCTGTTCAAGGGCGCGCTGTGCCTGTTCCTGCTCGAGATGGGCCTGATCGCCGCCGACCGCCTGCCCGACCTGAAGAAGGCGGGGCTGTTCCTGGTCGCCAGCGCGCTCGCCCTGCCGCCGGTGCTGGCGCTCGCCGGCTGGGGCGTGGCGCAGGTGATGGGCCTGGGCGTGGGTGGCACGGTGCTGATGATGACGCTGGCCGGCAGCGCGTCCTACATCGCCGCGCCGACCGCGATGCGGATCGCCGTGCCCGAGGCCAACCCGGCGCTCGGGGTGGCGGCGGCGCTGGCGGTCACCTTCCCCTTCAACCTGCTGCTCGGGATTCCGCTGTACCTGTGGTGGGCGCAGGCGATGGCGGCGGTCTGAGGAGGGCGCCGGGGTCGGCGGGCGGCGCTGCGCCAGGCGCCGGCTCATCGCCGACACTCGGGTCGCGGTCTGCAGCCTCGCCCGTGTCCGTATCAGCGTCCGGGTCCGCATCCTCGGCTGCATCGGCGTCCTCGTCCTGCACCGCCGGCTCTTCCGGCGACACCATCTCCAGCACCGTCGGCGAGGTGCGCATCATCGGGGTGAAGTGGGCGGGCTCGTCCACGATCTCGTCTGCGCTGCGACGCGACAGCACGAGGGCGAACAGCGCCAGCGGCAGGAAGGCGAGCCCCAGGTGCAGCGGCAGCGCGATCGCGCCGATCCAGCCCATCAGCGCGCCGGCAATGGCCGGGCCGGCGGCGGCACCGACGCCGTGCAGGAAGAGCACGCCGGTGTTGCCCGACAGGATCTCGTCCTGGTGCAGGTGGTCGATCAGGTGGGCGACCACGATCGGGTACACCGCGAACGCCATGCCGCCGTAGATGAAGAGCCCGGCGAGCGGCAGGTAGGGCAGGTGGCCGAATGCGGCGACCACGCCCCCCGCCAGCACGGCGCCGAACGCGGCGACCGCGAGCGCCAGGCGGCGATCGCCGGCGTCCGAAAAGCGGCCCATAGGCCATTGCAGCAGCGCGCCACCGACGATCGCGGTGGTCATCAGCAGGCCGACGCCGGCGGCGTCGAGGCCGATGCGCTCGCCGTACACCGGCGTCAGGCTCCAGAACGCGCCCATCGACAGCCCCGACGACAGCGCGCCGACGAAGGCCGCCGGCGCTGCATGCCAGATCAGGCGGAGCTTGAGCTTGGCCTGGTTGCCGATCTGCGGCTGCGGAAAACGCGTCATCGTCACCGGCAGCAGCGACAGGCAGACGAACACCGCCGCCACCGCGAACAGGGTGAATCCGGCCGGCGTATCCAGGCGCAGCAATTGCTGTGCGCTGGCGAGCGCGGCGAGGTTGACCACCATGTACACCGCGAACACCTGGCCGCGGCGCTCGGGCGCGGTGCGGTCGTTGAGCCAGCTCTCGATCACCGCGTAGAAGCCGACCAGGCCCACGCCGGTAAGCACGCGCAAGCCCATCCAGAACCAGGGATGGATCACGATCGCGTGGAGCAGGATGCAGCACGCGACCGAGGCGCCGAAGAAGGCGAAGGCGCGGATGTGGCCCATGCGCCGGATCAGCCGGGGCGCGACGAAGGTGCCGAGGAAGAAGCCGAGGAAGTAGGTCGAGCCGATGAGGCCGAGGGTGTTGGTCGAGAAGCCTTCCAGGCTGCCGCGCAGCGGGATGACCGTGTTGACCAGGCCGGAGCCGAGCAGGAGCAGGGCGATGCCGCAGAGCAGGGCGCCGATCGGGACGAGGGTCGGAATCATGGGCCTTGTTGCCGCCCCGCGGTGCTGCCCGCGCAGACGGGGCAGGTCGCGGTGCGACTGGATTTGAATTTAGACCAAAATTTTACAGCGTCGGACCGTCGCCCGGAGAGCGCGTGACGCGAGGACGAGGTTTGCTGCGCGAGCATGATCATGGGCATAATAATTTGCACAAAACTTATTGTGAAAAATGGTAAACTCTTGCGCCTCTGTTGCCGCGACAGGATTTGTCGTGCGCACAAACCAGAACAAATCCGAGGATCTACATGACGGAGAGCAGGGACCCGATGGCCCCGGATGGGGCCGTCAACCCCATCGACACGGACTACAAGGTCGGCCAGGACAACATCATCGTCAACGTGGGGCCCTTCGGGCTCGACATCCACAACCGCGTGTTCGCCATCTCCGGCCTGCTGGTGGTCGCCTTCGTGGTGTTGACGCTGGCCTTCCAGAACCAGGTCGAGCCGATGTTCACCACGATGCGCGGCTGGCTGACCTCGAACCTCGACTGGTTCTTCATCAGCGCCGGCAACGTCTTCGTGCTGGTGTGCCTCGGCCTGGCCATCTCGCCGCTGGGCAAGGTGCGCCTGGGCGGCACCGAGGCCACGCCCGATTACACCTACCTCGGCTGGTTCTCGATGCTGTTCGCCGCCGGCATGGGCATCGGCCTGATGTTCTTCGGCGTGTCCGAGCCGCTGTCGCACTTCGGCAGCGCCTTCGGCGGCACCGCGATGGAGAACGGCGTGCGCACCGACTGGGCGCCGCTCGGTGCCGCGGCGGGGGACGCCGAAGCCGCGACCCGGCTCGGCATGGCGGCCACGATCTACCACTGGGCGCTGCACCCGTGGGCGATCTACGCCATCCTCGCGCTCGGGCTGGCGCTGTTCTCGTTCAACAAGGGTCTGCCGCTGACGGTGCGCTCGGTGTTCTACCCGCTGCTGGGCGAGCGTGTGTGGGGCTGGCCCGGCCACGTCATCGACATCCTCGCCGTGCTGGCCACGCTGTTCGGCCTGGCGACCTCGCTCGGCTACGGTGCGGCGCAGGCCAGCTCGGGCCTCAACTTCCTGTTCGACGTGCCGCTCGGCAACACCACGCAGATCGTGCTCGTCATCGGCATCACCGCGATCGCGCTGGCCTCGGTGGTGGCCGGGCTGGACGCCGGGGTCAAGCGCCTGTCCGAGATCAACATGGTGCTGGCCGTGCTGCTGCTGCTGTTCGTGATCGCGGTCGGGCCCACGGTGGACATCCTCTCCGGCTTCTTTGCCAACCTCGGCGCCTACTTCCAGCACCTGCCGGCGCTGTCCAACCCGGTCGGGCGCGACGACGCCAACTTCTCGCAGGGCTGGACCGCCTTCTACTGGGCGTGGTGGATCTCGTGGTCGCCCTTCGTCGGCATGTTCATCGCGCGCGTGTCGCGCGGGCGCACGGTGCGCGAGTTCATCATCTCGGTGCTGATCGTGCCCTCGCTGGCCTGCGTGCTGTGGATGACGGTGTTCGGCGAGACCGCGATCATCCAGTTCGTGCGTGACGGCTACGAGGCCGCCACCAAGGCCGAGCTGCCGCTGCAGCTCTTCTCGATGCTCGATGCGCTGCCGCTGGCGCAGATCACGTCCTTCATCGCCATCATCCTGGTGGTGGTGTTCTTCGTGACCTCGTCCGACTCGGGCTCGCTGGTGATCGACGTCATCGCCGCCGGTGGCAAGGTCGATGCGCCGACCCCGCAGCGCGTGTTCTGGTGCGTGTTCGAGGGCCTGGTGGCGGTCGCGCTCATCCTCGGCGGCGGCCTGGTGGCGCTGCAGGCGATGGCGGTATCGACCGGCCTGCCCTTCACCATCGTGCTGCTGATGTCGACCGTCGCGGTGATCAAGGGCCTCATGACGGAGCCGCGCGGGCGCTGAGCGCTTCGGCTACGATGGATCGCCCGACCCCGGCGATGGCTTCCATGCAGATCGAACAACTCGAGATCCTCGACTTCCTGCGCGCCCACCCGCCCTTCGACGCGCTGCCCGAGGCGGTGCTGCAGCGTGTGGCGGCGGCGGTCGACGTGCGCTACTACAAGGCCGGCGAGCCGATCGTCGAGTTCGGCCAGGTGGCCGAGTTCTGGCACGTGGTGCGTAGCGGCGCGGTCGAGGTCTTCCGCCGCAACGGCACGCTCTACAACCGCCTCACCGCGGGCGGCTATTTCGGCGAGTTCGGGCTGCTGCGCAACGGCCGGGTGCGGTTTCCGGTGACCGCGCTGGAAGACACGCTGCTCTACCTGATCCCGCGCGAGCTCTTCGCCGAGCTCTTCGACCAGCACGAAAGCTTTGCCGACCTGGTCGAGGTCGAGGACCGCACCCGGCTGCGCCAGGTGATGTCCAAGCGCGAGGACGCCAACGACCTGCTGTCGGCCACCGTCGACACCCTGGTTGGGCGCGCCGCGGTGACCCTGCCCAGCACCGCCAGCGCGCGCGAGCTGGCGCAGCGCATGAGCGCGGAGGGCGTGTCCTCGCTGCTGATCCTCGACGACAACCCCGAGGTGCCCGAGCTCCCCGTGCTTTCCGGCATCGTCACCGACCGCGACCTGCGCACCCGGCTGGTGGCCCCCGGCCTGTCCTACGACACGCCCGCGGCCGAGATCATGTCGCGCGGCGTGGTCGCGGTGAACCACAACCAGCTCGTGTTCGAGGCCATGCTGGCGATGCTGCGCCACAACGTGCATCACCTGCCGGTGCTGAAGAACCAGCGCCCGCTGGGCGTGATCGCGCTGTCCGACATCATCCGCCATGAATCGCGCAACAGCGTGTTCCTGGTCGGCCGCATCTTCCGCCAGCCGTCGGTGGACGAGCTCGCCGCGCTGGTGCCCGAGGTGCGCGCCTGCTTCGTGCGCATGGTCGGCGAGGACGCCAGCTCGAACATGGTGGGCAGCGCGATGGCGGCGATCGGACGCAGCTTCAAGCAGCGCCTGCTGGAGCTCGCCGAGGCCGAGCTCGGCGCGCCGCCGGTACCCTACTGCTTCCTCGCGCTCGGCTCGATGGCGCGCCAGGAGCAGATGATCGTCACCGACCAGGACAACGCGCTGGTGCTCGACAACCGCTTCGACCCCGCGCAGCACGATGCCTACTTCAAGGCGCTCGCCGCCTTCGTCTGCGACGGCCTGGCGCGCTGCGGCTACAGCTACTGCACGGGCGGAGTGATGGCGACCAACGACAAGTGGCGCCAGCCCTTGCGCGTGTGGGAGCGCACCTTCACCGACTGGATCGAGCGCCCGACCCCCGAGTCCCTGCTAAACGCCGGCATCTTCTTCGACCTCGACGGCGTGTGGGGGCGGGTGGAGTGGTCGGCGCGCCTGCGCGAGCTGATCGCGCGCAAGGCCCGCGGCAACTCGCGCTTTCTCGCCTGCATGGCGCGCAACGCGCTGCTGCGCACGCCGCCGCTGGGCTTCTTCAAGGATTTCGTGGTCGAGTCCGACGGCCGCCACACGCGCGCGATCAACATCAAGCGCCGCGGTACCGCGCCGCTGGCCGACCTGGTGCGGGTGCATGCGCTGGCGATCGGCGCGCAGTCGATCAACTCCTTCGAACGCCTGAAGGACATCATCGACGCCGCCATCCTGCCGCTCGGACGTGGCCAGGACCTGTACGACGCGCTCGAGTTCATCTCCATGGTGCGCGCCCGCCACCAGGCCGAAGATCTCGCCGCCGGCCTCGAGCCGGACAACAGCATCGACCCCGAGAAGCTGTCCGAATTCGAGCGCAAGAGCCTGCGCGACGCCTTCCTGATCCTGGGCAACGCGCAGAAATTCCTCAAGTACCGCTACCAGCCCGGGCGGGCGAACTGAGGCGCGGGTCATGCTGCATCTGGGCGACCTGAAGAAGGGTGCGGCTGAAGCGCCCGCGCGCGGCCGGGGGCGCGGCGCCAAGGCCGTGCCGGACTGGCCGGCGCGCTTCGCGGAGCTCGCCGCGGCGGCGTGCGATGCGCGCCTGCAGGCCTTCTACGCCGCCGGCACGGTGGCCGGCGACACCGCGCTCAAGGACGTGCCGATGGTGGCGATCGACGTCGAGACCACCGGCCTCGATCCCGCGCACGACGAGATCGTCAGCATCGGCGTGGTGCCGATGGACACCGCCTGCATCCGCTCCAGCGCCTCGCGCTACTGGGTGGTGCGCCCGCGCGCCGAGTTGCATCCCGAATCGGTGGCGATCCACGCCATCACCCACGCCCAGATCGACGCCGCGCCCGACTTCAATGCCATCGTCGATGAGCTGCTGGCGGCGCTCGCCGGGCGGGTGGTGGTGGTGCATTGCCGCGAGATCGAGCGCCGCTTTCTCGATGTGGCGCTGAGGGCGCGCCTGGGCGAGGGGCTCGAATTCGCGGTCATCGACACCATGGAGCTGGAGGCTCGCGTGCACCGCCCGCCGCCGGGCTGGCTCGCCCGCCTGTTCGGCCGCAAGACAGCGCCGGTGTCGATCCGCCTTGCCGACAGCCGCGAGCGCTACGGCCTGCCGCGCTACCGCGCCCATCACGCGCTGGTTGACGCGTTGGCGACCGCCGAGCTGCTGCAAGCACAGATCGCACACCGGTTCTCGCCGCAGACGCCGTTGCGCGAACTCTGGAGCTAGGTCCTGCGCGCAGCGCCGCGGACAGGTTCGCTTGCCAAGTCGCGTCCGACTTGCTAAAAACCGTCCGGGCATCGCTCGATGCCGATTCAGCGCCGACGCGGGGACGACCCCGCCCGCCATGCCACCGCGCCTGGCGACCGTCGGCCCCCAGCGGGACGACCCGCGCGACACTGGCGCCGGGCCTTGCCGTCCGCGCCGCTGGCCGAGGATCACCCCGTGTCCGCTCATCCCAAACTTCGTTCCTTTCCCGACCGCCTGCGCCAGATCGCGCTGTTCGAGGTCGGGGGCCTGCTGCTGATCACGCCGCCGTTCGCGTGGGCGAGCGGCGTGCCGATCACCGAGTCGATCGGTCTGCTCGCGCTGGCGGCGCTGATCGCCGCCGTGTGGAATGGTGGCTACAACACCGGCTTCGACTGGGTCGAGGGTCGCCTGACCGGTCGCACCGCCGACCGCCGCCCCCTCCGCCTGCGTGCGCTGCATGCGCTCGGCTTCGAGAGCGGCCTGCTGCTGATGACGCTGCCGCTCATCATGTGGTGGACCGGCATGGGCTGGGTCGAGGCCCTGATCGCCGACATCGGCCTGGCGATCGCCTACACGGTGTACGCCTTCGTGTTCAACCTCGGCTACGACCGCGTGTTCCCGATCCCGTCGGCCGAGCCGGCGGCGGACGCGGCACGCAGCCGCCTGGCGGCGGAGCGCTGAGATGGGAGGCGAAGCATGAACGGCGATGCGCGCACGGCGGCCGACGCGACTGCAGATGTGACTTCGGCCGCCAGCGAGGCGGTGGTCGATGCCGACCTCTCCGCCCTCAACACCTTCGGCCTGCAGGCGCGCGCGGCGCGTCTGCTGCGGCTGCGCTCGGTCGAGCAGGTGCAGGCGCAGATCGCCGCACCCGGCTGGGTCGATCGCCGCCGCCTGGTGCTCGGCGGCGGCAGCAACCTGGTGCTGACCGGGGATTTTCCCGGCACCGTGCTCAAGGTCGACCTGCCCGGCCGCCGCCTGCTGCGCGCCGCGCCCGAGGCCTGGATCGTCGAGGCCGGCGCCGGCGAGAACTGGCACGACTTCGTGCGCTGGACCCTGGCCCAGGGCTGGCCCGGGCTGGAGAACCTGTCGCTGATCCCGGGCACGGTGGGCGCGGCGCCGATCCAGAACATCGGCGCCTACGGGCTGGAGCTCGTCGATCGCTTCGATTCGCTCGACGCGATCGATCTCGACACCGGCGCCTGCCGCAGCTTCGGCGTGCGCGACTGCGCGTTCGGCTATCGGGATAGCGTGTTCAAGCGCCAGCCGGGGAAGTGGCTGGTGACCGCGGTGCGCTTTCGCCTGCCGCGGCCGTGGCAACCGGTTACGCGCTATGCGGACGTGGCGCGCGAGCTGGAAGCGCGCGGCATCGACGCGCCCGGCGCGCTCGACATCTCCGACGCGGTGATCGCGATCCGCCGCCGCAAGCTGCCCGACCCGGCCGAGATCGGCAACGCCGGCAGCTTCTTCAAGAACCCGGTGGTCGCGGCGGAGGCCTGCGCGCGCCTGCTCGCCGCGCACCCGGCGCTGCCGCATTACCCGCAGCCCGATGGCGGCGAAAAGCTCGCTGCCGGCTGGCTGATCGAGCAGGCGGGCTGGAAGGGGCGCGACCTCGGGCCGGTGGGCTGCTACGAGCGCCAGGCGCTGGTGCTGGTCAATCGCGGGGGCGCCAGCGGCGCCGACGTGCGCCGCATTGCCGACGCGATCATGGCCGACGTCGAGCGCGCGTTCGGCGTGCGCCTGGAGCCGGAACCGGTCTTCGTCTGATCAGCTCACCTGGTCGGGCGCCCGCTTGCCGCCGAAGAAGGCGACCAGGTTGTCCACCACGCGCATGCCCATCGCCTCGCGGGTCTCGCGCGTGGCGCTACCGAGGTGGGGCAGCAGCACGACGTTTTCCAGTGCCAGCAGGCCGGGGTGAACCTGCGGTTCGTTCTCGAACACGTCCAGGCCGGCGCCGGCGAGGCGGCCGTGCTGCAGGGCGTCGACCAGCGCCGCCTCGTCCACCACGTCGCCGCGTGCGGTGTTGATCAGGATGGCGTGCGGCGGCATGGCCGCCAGCCGTGCGGCATCGATCAGGTGGCGGTTGGCGCCGCCGCCCGGGCAGTGCAGGGACACGAAATCGGCCTGCGCCAGCACGTCCTCGATGCGCGCACACGCCGACGTCTCCAGTCCGGCCAGTTGCGCGGGCGCCACCGGGCTGCGGTTGAAATACACCACCTTCATGCCGAAGCCGTGCTGGGCGCGGCGGGCGACCGCGAGCGCGATCCGGCCCATGCCGATGATGCCCAGGGTCTTGCCGCTGAGCCGAGTGCCGACCAGGTGCGTCGGGCGCCAGCCGCTCCACTGGCCGGCGCGTACCTCGCGCTCGCCCTCGCCGGCGCGGCGCGCCACCATCAGCATCAGGGTCAGCGCCAGGTCGGCGGTGCAGTCGGTGAGCACGCCGGGGGTGTTGGTGACGACCAGGCCGCAGGCGCGCGCGGCGTCGATGTCGATGTGGCTGTAGCCGACGCCGTAGTTGGCGAGGATGCGGGCGCGCGCTGCATCGACCGTGAACAGGCCGGCGTCGAGCACGCTGGCGTCGAGGCGATCGGACACGGTCGGCAGCACGGCGTCGAAGGCGCGCAGTGCGGCGCGCAGCTCGTCCGCGGACAGGCGGTGGTCGTCGGTGTTGAGCGTGGTGTCGAACAGCGCACACAGCCGGCGCTCGACGGCCTCGGGCCAGCGGCGGGTGACGAGGATGCGGGGGCGGGGCATGACGGAGGGCTCCTGGAGCGCGGAGCCGGAAGCTTACCGCGCCGCTGCGGCCATCGCAGCCACCTTCGCGCGGCCCTTTTCGCGGCCCTTTGCGCGGCCCTTTGCGCGTGGCGCGCGGGACCGGTCTAGATGACCAGGCGCGGGTGCTCGATGATCGTCTGGTAGACGAAGGCCTTGACCACCATGTGGTCGCTCGGCTGCAGCTCGTGGAAGTCCACGCCGTACTGGTAGTCGATGCCGTCTTCGTCGGCGTCCTCGCGTACGTTGCGGATGCTCGCGTCGACTTCGAGCCGGGTGTCGACGCCGTGCAGGGGCAGCTCGAACTGCAGCCGCACCGGGGCGTCGCGGTCGCCGAGCGCCGCGCGCGTGCGCAGCAGCAGGCCGCTGGCGCTGATGTTGAGGAGGGTGCCGGGGGTGGCGTCTGCGCCCGGCTGCTCGATGCTGATCGACACCGGCGACGCGGTGCGCACGCGCGTGGCCTTGCGGATCATGCTGCCCTGGATGATCTCGGGAAAGCTCAGGTGGACGTAGGGGAAGGGCAGGCGGCAGGCGCGCAGCACCGACGCGCGAAAGGCAAAGGCGTTCTCGCGCGAGAACACGCGCACCACCACGAGGTCGTTCTCCACCAGGTCGATGCGCCGCTTGCCCGCCACCGGCGCGGTGACGAGGATGCTGAGCTGATCGACATAACCGATCACGCGCACGAAGGCCCTGCCCATGCCGGTGCCTGCAGGGCACTCGATCTGCAGGCGGTCGCCGACCGTGAGGTGCATGTCCGCGAAGCTGAAGCCCTTGTGCTCGGCGGCGGTGTCGTTGTTCGCGTGCTCGTCGTGGGGCGCGGGGGGTGTGGTGTCGGTCATGGTCTTCGTATGGCTTCCGATGGGCGCTGTGGGGCCTGCCGTTCGTGTCGGTCGTCCGGTATGTGGGTGTTGCACTGCGATGGTGCGCGTCGGCCACGCGTTTGCATCAGGTCTGGGCGCGCCAGGGCTGCCGCGGATCGGACATCGAGGGCGTTGACGCTATTGGACAGGGATGGAAAGGCGCCGGCAAGGTCATTTGCCACGCGGGATGTGTGCATGTTTCGGCGTACTTCCGGCACTTCGTGAGCAGGTTGGCACGGGCCTTGCTGTTGGGGAAGCAACAACGACATTCGCCGCGTTGTGCATCTTTCAACCCAAGGGAGTCCGTCCATGAACCGTCGCAACTTCGTCAAGGCACTCACGCTGTCCGCTTCCATCGCCGCCATCGGCCTGCCAGCTGGGGCGCACGCGGCCGACACCATCAAGGTCGGCGTGCTGCATTCGCTGTCGGGCACGATGGCGATCTCCGAGACCGCGCTCAAGAACGTCGCGCTGATGACCATCGAGGAGATCAACGCCGGCGGCGGGGTGCTCGGCAAGCAGCTCGAGGCGGTGGTGGTCGATCCGGCTTCGGACTGGCCGCTGTTCGCCGAGCGCGCGCGCCAACTGCTGGCGCAGGACAAGGTGGCGGCGGTGTTCGGGTGCTGGACTTCGGTGTCGCGCAAGTCGGTCAACCCGGTGTTCAAGGAACTCAACGGCCTGCTGTTCTACCCGGTGCAGTACGAGGGCGAGGAACTCGAGAAGAACGTCTTCTACACCGGCGCCGCGCCCAACCAGCAGGCGATCCCGGCGGTCGAGTACCTGATGAGCGAGGAGGGCGGCGGCGCGAAGCGCTTCGTGCTGCTCGGCACCGACTACGTATATCCGCGCACGACCAACAAGATCCTGCGCGCATTCCTGAAGAGCAAGGGGGTCAGCGATGCGGACATCATGGAGGACTACACCCCGTTCGGCCATGCCGATTACCAGACCATCATCGCGCGCATCAAGCAGTTCGCCTCCGAGGGCAAGAAGACGGCCGTGGTGTCGACCATCAACGGCGACTCCAACGTGCCCTTCTACAAGGAACTGGGCAATGCCGGACTGAAGGCCACCGACGTGCCGGTGGTGGCGTTCTCGGTCGGCGAGGAGGAACTGCGCGGCGTCGACACCAGGCCCTTGGTCGGCCACCTCGCCGCCTGGAACTACTTCATGTCGGTCGATAACGCGCAGAACAAGGCCTTCATCGACAAGTACCGCGCGTGGGCAAAGAAGAACGGCGTGCCCAACGCCGACACCGTGGTCACCAACGACCCGATGGAGGCCACCTACGTCGGCCTGCACATGTGGAAACAGGCGGTCGAGAAGGCTGGCACCACCGAGGTCGACAAGGTCATCGCGGCGATGGGCGGGCAGACGTTCAAGGCGCCGTCCGGCTTCACGCTGACCATGGATGCGACCAACCACCACCTGCACAAGCCGGTGCTGATCGGTGAGGTGCGCGACGACGGCCAGTTCGACGTCGTGTGGCAGACCCAGCAGCCGATCCGCGCCCAACCGTGGAGCCCGTTCATCGAGGGCAACGAGGGCAAGCAGGGGCTTTGAGGCTGGTCGAGGCTGCGTGAAAGGGGGCGGTCGCGTGGGGCGTGAGCATGCAGGCTCGTCGTGAATGGCTCGCGGCTCGCGCCGCTCCTACGCCAGTCTGGGGCGCGGCGGTTTTCCTGTAGGAGCGGCGCAAGCCGCGAGCTTCTTACGGCGAGCTCCCGAACGCCCCCTTGGCCCCACGCCCCCCAAACCGCCCGCCGATCCAGCCGTTTCCCTGCCTTACCAGATGGAGCCGACGATGTTCGGACCGACAAAACGAAAATGGATTCTTGCCGCCGTGCTGTGCCTGCTGGCGGCGCTGACCGCGCTGCCGGCGCGGGCCGCACTCGACCCCGCGCTGGTTCAGGGCCTGGCGGGTGATTTCAACGCCCGCGTCGCCGCGATCGACGCGCTCGGCGTGGCCGGCGGCGACGAGGCCGCGGCGCTGCTCGATGCGCTCGAAGGCGGGCGGCTGGGCACGCTCGATGGCCGGCTGGTGGTGATCGCGCCCGACGGGCTGCGTGATGCCGCCAGCGGCGAGGCGCTCTCCGCCGACAGCGAGGCCACCAGCCGCATCACGGTGAATAACCGCCTGCGCCGCGCGATCGCCACCGCCCGGGCCGCGTTCGCGCTGTCCGCGCCGGAGGCGGCGCAGCGCCTGGCCGCGGCCAACACCCTGCGCGAGAACGCCAGCCCGGCCCTGCTGCCGGTGCTGACGCGCGCGCTCGAAGCCGAGCAGGACGACGCGGTGCGTGCGGTGCTGCTCTACGCCACCGCCAAGCTCGAACTCGCCTCGGCCGACCCCGCGCTGCGCCTGAAGGCGGCGCAGGCGCTCGGCGGCTCGGCGGATGCGGCGGTCAAGAACATGCTCGCTGCGCTGCTGGAAAAGCGTGGTGAAGGCGCTGCGGCGAGCTGGGTCGAGCCCAGCGCCGAGGTGCGCGCCGCAGCGGAGGCCTCGATCCGCTTCATCGACCGCCGCATCGCGCTCGCGCAGTCGGCAGGCACGCTGTTCTCGGGGCTGTCGCTCGGCTCCATCCTGCTGCTCGCCGCGCTCGGCCTGGCAATCACCTACGGCGTGATGGGCGTGATCAACATGGCGCACGGCGAACTGCTGATGGTGGGCGCCTATGCGACATTCGTGGTGCAAGGCGTGTTCCGCGCCCACTTCCCCGGCTACCTGGATTTCTACGTGCTGGCGGCGATCCCGGCTGCCTTCTTCGCCGCCGCACTTGTCGGCATCGCCATGGAGCGCCTGGTGCTGCGCCACCTCTACGGCCGCCCGCTCGAGAGCCTGCTCGCCACCTGGGGCCTGTCGCTGGCGCTGATCCAGGCCGCGCGCGTGATCTTTGGCCCGCAGAACCTGGAGCTCGCCAACCCGTCGTGGATGTCGGGTGGCGTCGAACTCGCCGGCGGCGTGGTGCTGCCGTACAACCGCATCGTCATCCTCGGCTTCGCCGCCTTCGTGCTGGTGCTGATCTGGCTGATGATGCAGAAGACGCGGCTGGGCATGTTCGTGCGCGCCGTCACCCAGAACCGGCCGATGGCGGGCTGCGTGGGCGTGCCGACCGCGCGGGTGGATACGCTGGCGTTCGCGATCGGCTCGGGCGTCGCCGGGCTGGGCGGGCTGGCGCTGTCGCAGATCGCCAACGTCGGCCCGGCGATGGGCACCGGCTACATCGTCGACGCCTTCATGGTGGTGGTGCTCGGCGGCGTCGGTCAGCTCGCCGGCGCGGTGTGGGCGGCGCTCGGCCTGGGCATCGTCGCCAAGTTCCTCGAAGGCTGGGCGGGCGCGGTGGTCGCCAAGATCCTGGTGCTGGTCTTCATCATCGCCTTCATCCAGAAGCGTCCGCAGGGCATCTTCGCCCTCAAGGGCCGCTTCGCCGACAGCTGAGGCCGCCAACATGCGTACGCCCTTCACCCTGAGACTGTTCCAGAGCATGCCGCGCGGTGGCTGGATCGCGCTCGCGATCTTCGCCGCCATCGCCTGGATCGGCGTGCCGATCGCGCACCTCGCGCTGCCGGAGAGCCATCCGCTGCACGTCTCCGCCTACACCGTCAGCCTGCTCGGCAAGATCCTGTGCTACATGGTGGTCGCCGTCGCCATGGACCTGATCTGGGGCTATGCCGGCATCCTGTCGCTCGGCCACGGCCTGTTCTTCGCCCTCGGTGGCTACGCCTTCGGCATGTACCTCATGCGCCAGATCGGCCGCGACGGCAGCTACGGCGCGGAACTGCCCGACTTCATGGTCTTCCTCGACTGGAAGGAGTTGCCCTGGTACTGGGCGGGCTCGGACTCCTTCCTGTGGGCGCTGTTCCTGGTGGTCGCGCTGCCCGGGGTGGTGGCCTTCGTGTTCGGCTGGTTCGCCTTCCGCTCGCGCATCAAGGGGGTGTATTTCTCGATCATCACCCAGGCGCTGACCTACGCGGCGATGCTGCTGTTCTTCCGCAACGAGACCGGCTTCGGCGGCAACAACGGCTTCACCGACTTCAAGCGCATCCTTGGCTACGACATCACCTCGCCCGGGATGCGGGTGACGCTGTTCGCGCTGTCGGCGGCGCTGCTGATCGCCTGCCTGGTGCTCGGCCGCTACCTGGTCACCTCGCGCTTCGGCCGCGTGCTGGCGGCAATCCGCGACGCCGAGAGCCGGGTCATGTTCATCGGCTACAACCCGCTGCACTACAAGCTCTTCATGTGGACGCTGTCGGCGATGCTGTGCGGGCTGGCGGGGGCACTGTACGTGCCCCAGATCGGCATCATCAACCCCTCGGAGATGAGCCCGGCGAACTCGATCGAGATCGCGGTGTGGGTGGCGGTCGGCGGGCGCGGCACGCTGGTGGGCGCGGTACTCGGCGCTGGCGTCGTCAACCTGGCAAAGAGCTTCTTCACCGTGACCATGCCGGAATATTGGCCCTTCGTGCTCGGTTTCCTGTTCATCGCGGTGACGCTTTACCTGCCCGACGGGATGGTCGGCCTGTGGCGCAAGCTGCGCGCGCGGCGCAGGGCGGGCGTGCTCGACGACGGCTCGGCCGCACCCGGTGCGGTGCTTGCGGTCGTTCCGGTCGCTGCGGCCGGGGGCTCGCCGTCCGCCAGTCGTGCCGTCGCCACACCAGCTGTCGACACTGCCGCTGCCAAGGGAGCGAACGCATGATCTCCACCGTCGAAATCGAACGCGAGGCCGCCCGCCTCGACGCCGAGCGCGAAAACCAGCGCGAGCACTGGGACGGCTCCGCCCCGGTCGGGCGCTTGGTGAAGCCCGGCGAGCTGGACCTGTCGCACAACGTCATCCTCTACCTTGACGACATCACGGTGAGCTTCGACGGCTTCCGAGCGCTCAACAAGCTCAGCCTGACCATCGACGCCGGCGAGCTGCGCTGCATCATCGGCCCCAACGGCGCCGGCAAGACCACGATGATGGACGTCATCACCGGCAAGACGCGGCCGGATTCCGGCTCCGCCTTCTTCGGCCAGACCATCGACCTCTCCCGCCTGACCGAGCCCGAGATCGCCCACGCCGGCATCGGCCGCAAGTTCCAGAAGCCGACCATCTTCGAGCACCACAGCGCGTTCGAGAACCTGGAGCTGGCGATGAAGGCCGACAAGCGCGTGCGCCGCACGCTGTTCGCCAGCCTCATTGACGACGAGCGTGACCGCGTCGCGGCGGTGCTGCGCCAGATCCGCCTCGACCAGGCCGCCGACCGCCCCGCCGGGCTGCTGTCGCACGGCCAGAAGCAGTGGCTGGAGATCGGCATGCTGCTGATGCAGGAGCCGCGCCTGCTGCTGCTCGACGAACCGGTGGCGGGCATGACCGACGACGAGACCGAGCGCACCGCCGAGCTGTTCGTCAGCCTGGCAGGCAAGCATTCGCTGGTGGTGGTCGAGCACGACATGGCCTTCGTCGAGGCGCTCGGCGGCAAGGTCACGGTGCTGTGCGAAGGGTCGGTGCTGGCCGAGGGCGATCTCGCCACGGTGCAGGCGGATCCGCGCGTGATCGAGGTTTATCTGGGACGCTGAATCACCATGCTGAAAGTAGACAACCTCAACCAGTACTACGGCGGCAGCCATATCCTGCGCGGCCTGTCCTTCGAAGTGCCCGTCGGCAAGGTCACCACGCTGCTCGGGCGCAACGGCGTTGGCAAGACCACGCTGCTGAAGACGCTGATGGGCCTGGTGCCCGCCGCTAGCGGCAGCATCGCCTTCGACGGCCAGGACATTACCCGCGCGCCGTCGTACAAGCGCGTCGCCGTCGGCATCGGCTTCGTACCTCAGGGGCGGGAGATCTTCCCGCGCCTCACGGTGGAGGAAAACCTGCTCATGGGCCTGGCGACCCGGCCGCGCGGCAGCGAGATCCCGCCGCGCATCTTCGACATGTTCCCGGTGCTGCGGCAGATGATGGGCCGGCGCGGCGGTGACCTCTCCGGCGGCCAGCAGCAACAGCTCGCCATCGGTCGCGCGCTTGCCTTCGGGCCGAAACTGCTGATCCTCGACGAGCCCACCGAAGGCATCCAGCCCTCCATCATCAAGGACATCGAGCGCGCCATCCGCAGCCTCGCCGAGACCGGCGAGATGGCGATCCTGCTCGTCGAGCAGTACTACGACTTCGCGCGCGCGCTCGCCGACCAGTACCTGGTGATGGAGCGCGGCGAGATCGTGATGCGCGGGGCGGGGGCGGACATGGATCGTGACGGGGTACGCGAGGCGCTGGCGGTGTGAGGCCGGCGCGCAGGGAGCGCCTTGTCCGTCCCGCGCCCCTCAGCCGGCCGTCAGCGTCATCAGGATGTCCGCATACCACGCGCAGTTCAGGCCGAGGGCCTCGTCCAGCTTGAGGTCGCGGGTGCCGACGTCGAGTCGCGCCGAATGCACCCCGAGCAGCAGCCACGGCAGGTCGCCCGTGGGCGCTTCGCTGCGCGCGCAGCGCATCACCACCGGCGCGCCGCTGGTGCCACGGTGGGTGCGGGCGTCGGTCAGGAAGTAGCCCTCGCCCTGGAAGCGCAGGCCGAAGGACGAGGCGATGGCCGCCTGGCGCACCACCGGCATGTGGTGCAGGGTGTCGTGGAAGCCGAGCGGAAAACCCACCACCAGCAGTGACGTACCCACCTCGATCCGGTCGGCCGGACCGGGAAGGTGGGCGGGCGTGAACGCGCGCAGGTTGGTGTGCGCCGGCAGCGCGGCGCGTTCGAGTTCGATCACGGCGACGTCGATGTCACCGGCCGAATCCTCCCCCTGGTGCCAGATGCTGCGCCCGTTGCGATAGAGCGGGATCGAGAAGCCGGTGGAATGCGCGACGTTGTGCGCGTCGTCATGGAGTTCGATCTCGATGCGGTCCGGAAAGTGCTTGCTCGCCTCGTCGTGCAGCACGTGGCGACTGGTCACCAGGTACAGGCGGCCATCGCGCTCGAAGAAAAATCCGCTCGCGTTCGTCAGCCCGCGCTGGCCCTCGAAGGTGCATACGCGGGCAGCGGTGAGCAGGATCGACTCGATCGGCGTCGGCGCGTGCTGCGCGACGGCGGCGGGCGAGGAGACGGCTTCGGAGAGGGCTTCAGGCACGGGGGACGGCACTCAGCCGCCCCGCATCTTGCGCCGGGCCTCGTGGATTTCCTGGGCCTCCACGCTGAGCGTGGCGGTCGGTCGCGCCAGCAGGCGGGCGATGCCGATGGGTTCGCCGCTCGATTCGCACCAGCCGAAGGTGCCGTTGTCGATGCGCGCCAGGGCTTCGTCGATCTTGTGCAGCATCTTGCGTTCGCGGTCGCGCACGCGCAGCTCGAGGGTGTGGTCCTCTTCGAGCGAGGCGCGGTCGGCCGGGTCGGCCGGGCTCTCGTACTCCTGCAGGTGGAGCGTGGTGCGGTGGGCGGAGTCGAGCAAGGCGTCGCGTTCGGCCTCCAGGCGCGCACGGAAGAAGGCCAGTTGCCGTGCGGACATGTAGTCCTCGGACGGTGCAGCCAGTAATTCGGCCTCGGTCGGAAGCGGTCCCGGGGCGGTGAGCGTGTCATTCATGCTGCTCTCCTCAGCGCGAGGCTGCACGCCGCGATCAAGAGCTCGGGGGCAGCCGGATTGGCATGGCAAGACACCATACACGCCAAAACGCGGATTGGGTGAGGGAAGTGTGGCGTCGGAACGTCGCGAGCGGGTAGGGGGCAGCAAGCGGCCGGTCACGGAGTATCGGAATCCGCTATGGAGACTATAAGCGCGCAGGACTGCTGACCGTTGGGGGATGTGGATATGTTGCGTACCGGAATGGCGCGTGCGCCTTCTTCATACCTTGGGACCCTCCGGAGACAAAAAATGACAAGACTCAGCACCCGCATCAAGACGCTCGCCGTGGCTGGCGCGCTGTTGGCCGTACCCGCCGTGAGCCAGGCCGCGACCTGGAGCGACACCTTCATCGGCTACCGCTACGGTACCGACTTCCGCGAGCCGAACAACACCAAGGACGTCGAGAAGCACATCCTGCAGTTCACCCACGCCAGCGGCTACTCGATCGGTCAGAACTTCGTAAACCTCGACATCTTCCAGTCGGACAAGGCCGACCCCACCGAGCGCGGCGGCAGCAATGGCGCCACCGAGTTCTACCTGACCTACCGCCATCAGGTGCACCTGGGCAAGGCCTTCGACAAGAGCCTGGCCTTCGGCCCGGTCAAGGAGGTCGCGATCACCGCCGGGGTGGACCTGAACACCAAGAACTCGCCCGTCCAGCCGCGCAAGCGCCTGCTGGTCGTCGGCCCCACGCTGAAGTTCGACGTCCCGGGCTTCCTCGACGTCAGCCTGCTGTTCGGCAAGGAGTGGAACCACAACAACTTCGGCACGGTGGACAAGGAGATCGCCTTCGACCCGCAGTGGATCATCAGCGCCGCGTGGGGCATTCCCTTCAACGCCGGCCCGGTGCCGCTGAAGTTCCAGGGTTTCGCCAACTACCTGAGCGAGAAGGGCGACGACTACAACGGCAAGAAGACCAAGGCCGAGACCCTGATGCGCGCCTCGCTGATGGTGGATGTGGGGCAGATGGCCTGGGGCAAGAAGAACACCCTGCTGATGGGCGTGGGCTAAGAGTACTGGCGCAACAAGTTCGGCAACCACGGCATCAAGGGCGTGGATGTCAACGCGCCGACCTTCCAGATGGAATGGCATTTCTGACCCATCCCCAACTGGGCCGGAGACTCCACATGCCGCAAGGCCGCGGGGCCGGGCCGGGGGCGCCAACTTCATGAGCGCCGAGGTGTCGGGCGTCGCGGGGAAAACACGGCGACGCATGTCCGAGGCGCTCAGCGCCGAGTTTGCGTCGCCGCCCCCGCGGCGTCCTCCACCGAGGGTAGCCCGCAGCGCAGCGAAGGGCCGCGAGTGCAGGCGGCGACTGCGGTCCGGCCCCGCAGCCGATTCGAAGCCGCGCAAAACTCACACGTTCATCACCGTCACCGCGCGCGTGTTGAGGTACGCATCCAGCGCCTCCGGCCCGCCCTCGGTGCCGTAGCCCGAGTCCTTGACCCCGCCGAACGGCATCTCCGCGCTCGGCGTCGCCGGCTGGTTGATGTACAGCATGCCGACCTGCAGCTCGTGGGCGAGCAGGTGGGCGTGCTTCAGCGAGCGCGTGAACGCGTAGCCCGCCAGCCCGAAGGACAGGCGGTTGGCCTCGGCGATCGCCTCGTCCATGGTGTTGAAGCCGCGGATGGCGGCGACCGGGCCGAAGGGTTCGTCGTTGAACACACGGGCGTCGAGCGGCACGTCGGTGAGCACGGTGGGGGCGAAGAAGTTGCCCGCGCTGCCGATGCGCTCGCCGCCGGTGGCGACGGTGGCGCCGCGCGCCACGGCGTCCTGCATGAGCTCGGTCATGGCCGCGATCCGGCGCGGGTTGGCGAGCGGGCCCATCTGCGTGCCGCCGGCGAGGCCGTCGCCCACCTTGAGCCCGGCGGCGTGGCGCGCCAGCGCGGCGGCGAACTCGGTGCGCACGCTCTCATGCACCAGGAAGCGGGTGGGCGAGATGCAGACCTGGCCGGCATTGCGGAACTTGGCGGCGGCAGAGGCCTTCACCGCGAGCTCGACGTCGGCGTCCTCGCACACCACCACCGGGGCGTGGCCGCCGAGTTCCATCGTCACCCGCTTCATGTGCTGGCCGGCGAGCGCGGCGAGCTGCTTGCCCACCGGAGTGGAGCCGGTGAAGGTGATCTTGCGGATCACCGGATGGGCGATCAGGTAGCTCGAGATCTCGGCCGGTGTGCCATAGACGAGGCCGATCACGCCCGCCGGCACGCCGGCGTCGACGAAGGCGCGCACCAGCGCGGCCGGGGCGGCCGGCGTCTCTTCCGCGGCCTTGATCAGGATCGAGCACCCGGTAGCCAGCGCCGCTGCGGCCTTGCGCACCACCTGGTTGATCGGGAAGTTCCACGGGGTGAACGCGGCGACCGGGCCTACCGGGTCCTTGAGCACCATCTGCGTGGCAGCGAGGTTGCGCGCCGGCACGATACGGCCATAGACGCGCAGGCCTTCGTCGGCGAACCATTCGATGATGTCGGCCGCGGCCAGCGTCTCGACCTTCGCCTCGGCCAGCGGCTTGCCCTGCTCCTGGGTCAGCAGCGGGGCGATGTCGCCGGCGCGTTCGCGCATCAGCGCGGCGGCGCGGCGCATGATCTTCGCGCGTTCGATCGCGGACGTCTTGCGCCAGGTCTCGAAACCCTTCTGCGCGGCGGCCAGCGCGAGATCGAGGTCGGCGATGCCGGCGTGGGCGACGTGGCCGATTTCGGCGTCGGTGGCCGGGTTGAGCACCGTCAGCGTGCGGCCGTCGAGTGCATCGCGCCACTGGCCGTCGATCAGCAGTTGGGTGTCGGGGTAGGTCATGTCGTGGTCTCCGGTTGGGAAAGATCGGCCCCGATTCTTGGCCATCGGGACGTCGGATGTCCACCCTGCGCCGACGACGGCAGCGTTGGGCGCAGGCAGAAGGCGTGCTCACCCGGGCATGTTCCCGGGCGGCGGTCACGCGATCTCGGTCGAGGTCAGCGTGTAGCGGAAGGCGTCCGGGTCCAGGCTGTCGAAGCGCTCGCCGTTCGCTTCACCTTGCGGATACATCAGGAAGGGAATCTCCCGCCCGCTGCTGTTGGCGAGCTTGAGGTCGTGGGCATCGTTGTAGGCGAGCCAGTTCATCTCCCAGGCGCCGAACAGTTGCTTGCGCGCGGCGATGACCTTGGGGTCGATCATCGACAGATTGCCGGGCGGTTCCTCGAGCACCACCTTGCGCACGTCCGCGGGGTCGACCGGCACCCAGCCGAAGCGCTCGAGAAAGACTTCGGCGCGGCAGTGCTGGGCCTTGGAGATGTTGCCGCTCTTGCCCAGGCTCTTGTAGCCGAAGCGCGAATCGGCGACGCGGATGCCGTACGCGTCGCGCGCCGGCAGGCCGACCGCACGCGCCAGGCCGACGTAGAGCGCGTTGAGGTCGGCGCACTTGCCGGACAGGTTGCCGGTCTCGAGCATGGTGCGGATGTCGCCGTTGCCGCAGCCGCGGACCTTGGGGTCGCGGAAGGTGTTGTCCACGATCCAGGCGTAGATCGCGCGTGCCTTGTCCTCGTCGGTCTTCGCGTCGCGCACGATGTCGCGTGCGGTGTCGCGCACGATGCCGGTGGTGGGCAGCAGGGTGGTGGCGCGGGTGTACAGCGCGTGCTGGGCGCGCGGCAGCGTCTGGCGTTCGGCGCTCGGCTGCGAGAAGTCTGTGGCGCGGTCGCGGGCGGCGAAGCGGCTGACGACCTCGAGTTCGGGTGCGGAACTCCCCGGGGCCCACTCGGCGTAGAGCATTTCGGCGCCCGATGGGTCGCGCACCAGGGTCATGAAGTCGGCGTTGCCCTGCCACAGGTTGCCCATCGGGCGCTGCCAGTCGGCCTCATTCATGGCGGGCAGGGGCACCCAGACGCGGGTCGCACCGTCGCCGGCGAGCGGCTCGACGCGGGTGGTGACCTCGAAGCGGCGCCAGCCGGTGGTGGGCGTGGGGGCAAATTCGATTGCGCCGTTGGCCGCGGCCGGTGTTGCTGCAGCGGCGGGCGTGGCGGGGTTGGCGCGTGCGAACGCGGGCAGCGCGAGGCTGGCAGCGAGCGCGCCGCTGCGGATGAAATTGCGACGGTTCACGTGGATCTCCCGATCAACAAAGCCGCCCCGGTGCGGGATGCCGCCGGGGCTTAAGGGGGGCGCCGGCCGGTGATGGCGCTGGCGGCGGGGCGGGCAGGGCCCCGCACGAAGGACGGCCGATGCAAAGGATCGGCGCTGTGTCCGGCGCGCATTCTCGGTCAATCGGGGGGCGCAGTGAAGGGGCAAGGCTATCGCGTGTCTCGAATCCACCGCGTCGCGATCCAGTGGTCGAGGGACAGCGCCCCCGGCCCCTGCGCAAGCAGGTACAGCAGCACCGCCGCCCATACGCCATGCGTCGGATAGGCGCCGGGGTAGACGAAGACCTGGATGACCAGTGTCATGGCGAGCAGCGCAAGTGCCGAAAAACGCGTGGCGAGGCCCACCAGCAGCAGGATCGGGAACAGGTGTTCGGCGAATGCGGCCATCGGCGCGGCGATCTCGGGAGGAATCAGCGGCAGGCGATATTCGTCGGCGAACAGCGCGACGACCGAGTCCGACAAGCGCGGGATACCGAGTACGAAGGTGCCGTCGATGAGGTCGATTGCGAACCCTTCCACCTTGGTCTGCCCCGACTTCCAGAACACCGCGGCAATCGAGAATCGTGCGAGCAGCGCGATGAACGTGTGCGGCATGCGGCCGCACAGGGCAATCGCGCGCCGAATCAGATCGACCGGCGATGCGTTGTGCACGGTGGAGGCCAGGCGGCCGGCGTCGAGTGTCGTATGCATGTCCGTGTTCATGTTCAACTCCTGTCCGGATAGTGCAGTGCGCCCAGCGCACCGTGTCGAATGAGCAGGGCCAGCGTCGCCGCGAGGTCGAAGGCCGGGTCGGCGCCGGCCGCATCGGCGGCCTCGCCGAGCGCAAGTCCGTCGGCGAGCGCGAGGACGAAGCGATCTCCGCCCGGCGGCAGACCGACGACTTCGACGTCCAGTGCCGGCCGCACCACCAACGCGGATTCGGGGCGGAACGGATCGATGTCGTCCAGCCTGCCGACACCGTGATGCGCCGCCCACAGCGACATCACCGCAAAGGGCGACCGAATCACGCCGGCCGCGGGGTGGAGGCGAAGGCACAGGCCAGGCAGCCGATCGGGATCGGCCAGCGCACGCGCGATCTCGTCCGGCCTCGGCGGTGCCGCATCCGCCGCATGCAGCGCACGCAGGCGCAGCCATTCCAGCCGGGCCACGTCGGCGAGAATGGGAACGGTGCGCGCGGGCGCGAAATCCGCGACGAAGGCCGGAAAGCCCTCGCCGTATGCGCTCAGGATCGGCGAGGGCGGCGGCGAGCCGCGCAGGAAGACACGTGCCATCGCGCGGAAGAACTCCTCGCCCACCAGTTGTTGCGTGACCGGGAAGCTGTCGGCGAGCACGTCGCTCAGCGCGCTGGTGACGTTGTTGCGATACACGGCGAAGCGGTGCGCGGGATCGGAGCCGTTCCAGGCCACCAGGCCATCGGGCGCGGCGACGTCGGGGTCCAGCAGCGCCGCGGCAAAGTCGGCATGGGCGGTCATGCGCAGACCTCCATGGCCGCGACCGGCGCCCCGCGCAACAGCGCATCGGCGCGTGCCGCCTCGGACAGCAGCGCCTCCAGTCCGGGGACGTCGTTGTCGCGCTCGATCAGCGTCGCCACCGCGCCCACGCGCGCCAGGGCGAATTCATACAGGCGCCACACCGCCTCGGCGACGGGCGAGCCGTGGCTGTCGATCAGCAGCGGTGCGCCGATGGCATCGCGATCGACGGCGAAGCCGGCCAGATGAATCTCGCCGACGGACTGCAGTGGCAGTGCATCGACATAGGCCTTGACGTCGCGGCCGTGGTTGATCGCCGACACGTAGGCATTGTTCACGTCCAGCAGCAGGCCGCAGCCGGTGCGGCGCACGACCTCGGTGATGAAATCCGCCTCGGCCATCGTCGACCGGGCGAATTCGACGTAGGTGGCCGGGTTCTCGAGCAGCATGCGGCGCCCGAGGCGGGTCTGCACCTGGTCGATGTGCTCGCACACCCTCGCCAGCGTTGCGCGTTCGTAGGGCAAGGGCAACAGATCGTCGAGGAACACGCCGCCGTGCGTGGACCACGCCAGGTGCTCGGAAAACGATTGCGGCTCGTAGCGCGCCAGCAAGGCGGCGAGACGGTCGAGATGCGCGCCGTCGAGTGCCGCCTCGGAACCGATCGACAGGCCGACGCCGTGGATCGACAGCGCATGGTGTTCGCGTATGCGCTGCAGCCAGTGGTGCATCGGCCCGCCGGCGACCATGTAGTTCTCGGCATGGATCTCGAAGAAGCCGAGTTCGGGTCGCGTGGCGATGATGTCCTGGAAATGTTGTGGCTTCAGGCCGATGCCGGCACGAGGCGGCAGGCCGCCGTGCCCCGACTGCGCGGGTGCGCCACGATGCCCGCCACCCCTATGAAGTTCAGCGGGATGTCCGATGCAAGCGGTGGTGGTCATCGCGAGCGCTCCGTGTCTGCTTCAGCCGATCAGGATTTCTTTTCCGTGAAGGCCTGCAGCTGCCCCATGCCGGTGGGCGAGGTCGGTGACGCCATCTTCTCGCAGGTGCCCTTGGGCACGTACTTCCAGGCGTTGCCCTGGTGGTCCTTCTTCGCGGTGCCGGCGCAGGTGGTGCCCGGTCCGGCGGCGCAGTCGTTCTTGCCCTGCATCGCGACACCGAAGCATTTCTCCTTGTCCATGTCCTGCGCGGCGGCCGGCGCGGTGGCCGTGACGAGCGCGACACCCAGTGCGAGGGCGAGTGCGGCGGCGGAATTGAGGTTCTTCATTGCGGTCTCCTGAAGTGGTTGGTGGGGATGTCCCACACCGCTTGGTCGCCGGCGCGCGCCGATCCTTACAGGCGGGAAGAAAAATCTTCGTCGCGCTTGCAATGCGGGCGTCGCGACGCTGATGATCCGATGCGACACGAGGAGAACTGCATGAGCCCTGCCGACGGCAGCGCCCCTGAAACGCTGGCCGATCCGAGCATGCTGGCGGCCCTGCGCCGCGACATGCTGCGCTTTGCCCGGCTGCAACTGCGTGATGCCGGGCTGGCGGAGGACGCGGTGCAGGAAGCCATTGCCGGTGCGCTGGAGAACGCGCATCGCTACGCCGGGCAGGCTGCATTGAAGACCTGGGTGTTCGGCATCCTGCGCAACAAGATCGTCGACCTGCTGCGCCAGGGCACGCGGCTGGTGTCGCTGTCCGCGATGGCGGACGAGGACGAGGACGCGAGCGCCGACGCGCTCGACGCCCTGTTCAACGCCTCCGGCCACTGGAACGCGCAGACCAAGCCCAAGGCCTGGGGCGATCCGGAAGATGCCCTGTCGAACAAACAGTTCTGGTTGGTGTTCGAAGCCTGCCTCGATCATCTACCCGCGAACGTTGCGAGGATTTTCATGATGCGCGAGATGCTGGGGCTTGAAACGACGGAGATCTGCGCCGAACTGGGCATCACGCCGAACAACTGCCACGTGACCCTGCATCGCGCTCGCGCCGGCCTGCGCGCTTGCCTGGAAGGTCACTGGTTCACGCCCGGGGAGCGCCCCTCATGCTGAACTGCAAGGAAGCCAGCCGCCTCGTTTCGGAATCGCTCGACCGCTCGCTGGACCTGCGCGAGCGGCTGTCGCTGAAGATGCACCTGATGATGTGTTCCGGCTGCACACAGTTCAGCCGGCAGATGGCTCACCTGCGGGCGATCACGCGCAGTTACGCGGCGGGCCGCTTCGGCGAAGCTGACCCGCCTGCCGATCGCGATGAACCCGGGCAAACGCGATAAGGGCGGCGGTCGCCCGAGGGCCTGGATGCTGATGGGGCGGCAGGAGGCGGTGAGCGGGGCATAATGGCGGGCATGAGTCTGCCTGCTCCCGGACCGGTGCTCGCCTGTCCGGTCTGCCTCGAGGCCGCGCCGCGCTCCTTCATGCATGTGGATGGGCGGGATTACTGGCGCTGCGACGCTTGCGAAGCCACCTTCGTGCCGCCCCAACAATGGCCGACGGTGGCCGCCGAGCGCGCAGAGTATCGGCGGCATTGCAACGATCCCGACGATCCGGCGTATCGGCGCTTCCTGGCGCGTCTCGCCGAGCCCTTGCTGCGGCGCCTGCCAGCGCACGCGCACGGGCTCGACCATGGCTGCGGTCCCGGGCCGGCGCTGGCGGCGATGCTGCGCGCGGCCGGTCATCGGGTGGCGATCTACGATCCCTGCTTCGCGCCCGACCCTGCGGTGCTCGCGCGCCGCTACGACTTCATCACCTGCACCGAGGTCGTCGAGCATTTCCACGACCCGGCGGCCGAGTTCGCGCGCTTCGACCGCCTGCTGCGCCCGGGCGGCTGGCTCGGCGTGATGACCTGCTTCCAGACCGACGATGCGCGCTTTGCCGCCTGGCACTACCGTCGCGACCCCACTCACGTCGTGTTCTACCGCGAGGCCACCTTCCGCCGCATCGCACAGCGTTTCGGCTGGCGTTGCGAGATTCCGTGCAAGGACGTGGTGCTGATGCACAAGCCCGCCGCCGAGCACGACTGCCGCCCGTGCGGACCCTGATCAAACCCAGCGCAGATCGGGGCGCAGCCTGGCCTCAGCCCCAGTTCTTCCCGGGCCGGCCCCGCTACACCAAGCCTTTTTCTCCCGCCCATCCCCACCGCAACGGAGAGCCCACTTGAGCTACGAAACCATCCTTTACGAATTGCGCGACGGCATCGCCGAGATCCGTCTCAACCGCCCGCAGCGCCTCAACGCCGTCACCCAGCAGCTCTACGACGAGCTCAACGACGCGCTCACCCGCGCCGAGGCCGACCGCGACGCGCGCGTCGTGCTGATCACCGGCGAGGGGCGCGCCTTCTGCGTCGGCGCCGACCTCAAGGCGCACAAGGCCGGGCGCACCGCCTTCGACCGCCGCCAGTACCTGAAGGGCGAGCAGGACGTCTGCCACCGCCTGCTGCACATGAAGACGCCGGTGATCGCCGCGGTCAATGGCTACGCGCTCGGCGCCGGCGCCGAGATCGCGATCGCCTCGGACTTCATGCTGATGGCCGAGAGCGCGCAGATCGGCCTGCCCGAGATCTCGATCGGCAACTTCCTCGGCGGCGGCGTGACCTGGCTGCTGCCGCGCCTGGTGGGGCTGGCCAAGGCGCGCGAGCTGGTCTTCCTCGGCGAGCGCATCGGGGGCGCCGAGGCGGTGCGCATCGGCCTGGCCAACCGGGTGTTCGCGGACGAGGGCTTCCTCGCCGCGGCGCGCGAATTCGCGCTCAAGGTGGCGAGCAAGGCGCCGTTCTCGATGCAGCTCGCCAAGGAGCAGTTGAACCTGGCGGCCGAGCGCACGCTGGACGCCTGCCTCACCGCCGAGCTCGAGGGCATGATGTTCGTCGGCACCACGAAGGACTGGCAGGAAGGCGTGGACGCCTTCGCCGAGAAACGCGCACCCGTCTTCAAGGGGGAATGACACGATGACCGAGATTACGACCCAGGCCCCGATCCAGCCTGCCTCCGCGCCCCCCCACAAGAGCCCGCTGCACGAGTTCCTCGCCCCCGATTCGATCGCCATCGTCGGCGCTTCGGCCGACCCCACCAAGCGCGGCTACAAGGCCATGGTCGGCCTCATCAAGGGCAACTACCGCGGCAGGATCTACCCGCTCAACCCCAAGGTGCCGGAGATCCTCGGCGTGCCCACCTACGGCGCGCTCGACGACATTCCCGGCCCGGTGGACCTGGCGCTGATCTGCACCCCGGCTGCGACCCTGCCCGGGCTGCTGGCCGAATGCGGGCGCAAGGGCGTGAAGGGCGCGGTGATCCTCGCGAGCGGTTTCCGCGAGACCGGGCCCGAGGGCGCCAAACTCGAGCAACAGGTGCTGGACGCCGCGCGCGCCGGCGGCGTGCGCATCATCGGCCCCAACACCTCGGGGATGTTCAACCTGCACAAGAACGTGAACCTGCTCGACCTGCGCAACGTGAAGGCGGGCGACATCGGCTTCATCTCGCAGTCGGGCAACATGCTGCTGGCGCTGGTGCTGGAGGCCGAGCACAACGGCCACGTCGGCTTCTCGACCTACGTCGGCCCCGGCAACCAGACCGACATCGGCTTCAACGACTACCTGCGCTACCTCGGCGAGGACGAGCACACGCGCGTCGCCACGCTGTACGTCGAGGGCTTCCGCGATGGCCAGCGCTTCCTGCAGGCGGCGCGCGAGATCACGCCGATGAAGCCGGTAGTGGTCTACAAGTCCGGCGCCACCGAGCTCGGCAAGAAGGCCGCCAGCTCGCACACCGGCGCGCTCGCCGGCAGCTACGAGATGACGGTCGACCTGCTCAAGCAGGTGGGCGTGAGCGTGGTGCGCCACTCCGACCAGATCCTGCCGGTGGCCGAGGGCCTGGCGCTGATGCAGCAGGCGCGCGGGCGGCGGGTGGCGGTGATCGCCGACGGCGGTGGCCAGGCCACGATCACCTCCGACCGCCTGTCGGACGCCGGGCTGGAGCTCGCCGAGCTGTCGGCCGCCACGCGCAAGCGCCTGGCAGACATCCTCTTCGCCCAGGCCTCGCTCGCCAACCCGATCGACGTCGCCGGCACCTCGGATGCCGACCCCGAGGTGCTCGCGCGCTGCATGGAGATCGTCGCCGACGACGACAACGTGGACGCGGTGTTCCTGGTCGGCATGTTCGGCGGCTACCACACCCGCTTCGCCGAGTCCCTGCTCGGCGGCGAGATGCGCGCGGCCGAATCGATGATCGAGCTCGCCCGCCGCTGCGGCAAGCCGCTGGTCATCTACAGCCTGTATGCCCCGGTCAAGCCGCCGGCGCTGCGCCGCCTGCACGAGGGCGGGTTGCCGGTGTATTCCTCCATCGAACACGCGGTGAAGGTGCTGCAGGCGCTGGCCGAGCGCGGCATCTACCTGCAGCACCAGCACGGCCAGCCCTTGCAGGCGGGCGTGACGCCTTCCGAGGCCATGCTGGCGATGTTCGCGCGCGCGCAGAACGAGGGCCGCGACCTCTACGAGTTCGAGGCCAGGACGCTGCTGCGCGAGCACGGCATCGCGGTGGCCGAGGAGGTGGTCGCCCACAACGGCGACGAGCTTGCGGCCGCGATCGAGCTTTTCGGCGAGCGCCCGCTGGCGATGAAGGTGGTGTCGAAGGACATCCTGCACAAGTCGGATGCGGGCGGCGTCAAGCTCGACCTGGTCGGCGATGCGGCGCTGCGCACCGCCTTCGAGCAGATCATGACCCGTTGCCGAGCCTACGACCCCAACGCCGACATCCGCGGCGTGCTGGTGACGCCGATGGCGAAAAAGGGCACCGAGGCGATCATCGGCGTGGTGCGCGACCCGATCTTCGGCCCGGTGCTGATGTTCGGCCTCGGCGGCATCTTCGTCGAGATCCTCGAGGACGTCGCCTTCCGCGCCATCCCGCTGTCGCGCCACGACGCCGAGCTGATGGTCGATCAGCTGAAGGGCCGCAAGATCCTCGCCGGCGTGCGCGGCGAGCCGCCGGTGGACAAGGCCGCGCTGGTGGATCTGCTGCTCAAGGTGTCGAGCATCGTCACCGCCTATCCGCAGTTGTCGGAACTCGACCTCAACCCGGTGATTGCCTATCCGGACGGCTACGCGGTGGTCGATGCGCGCGTGATCACCAACCGCGCGGTGGCCAGCACCTGAGGCGGCAAGGGCGGCGGCTGAGCAGCACGCTCAGCCGCCGCCCGCCTCGTGGTGCAGGATGCGATTGCGGCCGAGGCGCTTGGCCTCGTACATCGCCCGGTCGGCGCCGTGGATCAGCTCGGTGGCGTTGCGGCCGTCCTGCGGGTGCAGGGCGAAGCCGATGCTGGCCGAGATGCGGGCCGTGTCGGCGTCGAGCGCGTAGGGCTCGGCGAGGCGGGCGAGCAGTTTTTCACCGACGTGCAGCGCGTCCTGCGCCTGATGCAGGGCAGGCAGGATGATCGCGAACTCGTCCCCGCCCAGCCGCGCCACGGTGTCGCTGGCGCGCACGCATTCGCGCAGGCGGGCGGCGACCTGCTGCAACAGCGCGTCGCCGGCATGATGGCCGAGGCGGTCGTTCACCGCCTTGAAACCGTCGAGGTCGATGTACATCAGGCCGACCCTGCCGCCGGTACGCGGGGCGCGCAGCAGTTCGTGATCGAGCTGTTCCTGGAAGCGGTGGCGGTTGGCGAGCCCGGTGAGCGGGTCGTGGCTCGCGAGGCGCCAGGCAAAGCGACGATCGTCGTGCGCCGCACCGGCGAGCAGCGCGGTGGCCGAGCTCATCGCCAGCAGCAGCTGCAGTTCGGTGGCGGTGGCAGCCGGCAGCGCCAGCAACCGTTCGCCGACGACCAGCAGCGCGCAGACAAGGACCGCGCTCAGATAGCCGACCAGCACGCCCTGCGTGAGCCCCGCCAGCAGTACCGGGAACAGCACCAGGACCGAGAGCCGCACGTGCACCCCGAGCAGCTGTGGCAGGCCGAGCACGGCCAGCGCCACGAGGATCGCGAGCCCGAACAGGCCCCACATCGACGGCAGGCCGTAGCCGTGCCCAAGGGCGTCGGCGGGATTGGAGGCCGGCAGGCGCTGCCGCCGCGACAGCAGGTTCCACGCCAGCGTGAGCGCGGGCACGCCGAGCAGCACCCCGGCGAAATCGCCGCCCCAGAACGCGAGGAAGACCGCGCCGAGCTCGTCCGCGGGCAAGGACCGGAATGGCGGGATGAACAGGGTCGTGATTGCCGACAGCGTCACCGCTCCCAGGCTGACGCCGACGAAGTAGAGCGCGGCGGGCAAGCTCAGCCGGGCAGGCTGGGCGCGCCAGCGCATGCGCAGCAGCAGCCCGGCGCCCCCATAGCAGAGCACCTGGCGCAACGCGCCGCCCCAGTCGAGCTCATGCAGCAGCCCGCCGCCCACGCCGAGTTGACGCACGGTGAGGATGGCGAGGAAGACCCAGGGCAGGACGCGCCAGCCGCCGATCATGCCGGCTGCGGTGGTCAATCCGGCAGACAGGTACAGCGCGCTCACATGGGGCTGGAGCTCGAACAGGGCCGAGGCCTGCCAGGCCAGCCAGTAGCATGCGAAGAGCAGGAGGGCGCTCGCAGTCGGCGAGTGCAGGAGCGAACGAGTGACGAGCGGGTCCATACCAATCCAGCGATGGCGCCCGGCCTGAGGGGGGCGAACAAGGCCAGAAGGATAGCACCCGACGGCATGGGCTTCAGGCGTGACGCCCCGGATTGGGGGACGGGTGACGCATAGCTGAAATGCATCGCCGGGTGCGGCGGGAGGCGCTGCCGGCGATGCGCGGAAGCAGCGTTCAGTGCGCCAGGAAGTCGAGCACCATGCGGTTGAACTTGTCGGCGTGCTCCCACTGCGCCCAGTGGCCGCAGCGGTTGAAGATGTGCAGCTCGGCGTTGGGCATGCCCCAGATCAGGCGCAGGCCCACATCCATCGGCACGAAGCGGTCGTCGCGGCCCCAGATCACCAGCGTCGGCGCGGCGATCTCGCCCAGGCGCGGGCCCTGGTCTGGGAACTGCTTCGGGTTGGCGGCCAGGCTCTTGACGAAGTTCTCGAGGTGATCCTTGCGCGCCAGCATGTTGTCCAGGCGGGCCTGGAACAGCTCCTCGGTCATGCTGCTCGGGTCGAAGACGAACACGTTCATCATCTTCTTCAGGTTCTCGATCGTCGGCTCGCGATACAGGCCCTGCAGCAGCTTGATGCCTTCGGTGGGCATGGGCACGAACTGGCTCGGACCGCCGGTGCCGCCGCCCATCAGGATCAGCTTGCCGACGCGGGTCGGATTCGACAGCGCGAAGGCGACCGCGCTATGGCCGCCCATCGAGTTGCCGACGATGTGCACCTTGTCGAGCTTGAGGACGTCGAGCAGGGCCTTCAGGGTCTGGGCGTTGAGGTCGGAGCGCGAGCCGGTGCACACGATCGGGTCGCTCTTGCCCCAGCCGAGGCAGTCCATCAGCACCACGCGGTAGCCGGCGCCGACGAAGGCGTCGACGTTGCGGTGGAAGTTGGCCCAGCCGGTGGCGCCGGGGCCGGAGCCGTGGAGCATGACGACGGTTTCGTTGCCGGCGCCGCAGTCGTTGTAGTGCACCTGCACGTCGAGTTCGTTGACCTTGAGGCGGACCAGGTGGCTGGTGGCGGCTTCGGTCAGGGGGGCGGTCTGAGTGGTCATCGTTTCAGGTCCTGTGGGGGTTGGGGGAACGGCATGTATCTGCCGTGTCGATCGTAAGGGCGTTCAGTCCTTGTACGGCCCTGCGCCGAGCCCGATCGGCGCCGGCGCGGCGGCGACCAGCTTGGAGAAGATGTGGGTGAAGTCCTCTTCGCCGTCCTTGGCGGTGGCGCGGCTGCCGCTCAAGGGGTCGTCGGCGATGAAGCCG
>JAANMY010000904.1_pt1 | contig 37883 bp, 25 predicted proteins | sample 7279691 | NCBI WGS metagenome assembly JAANMY01 (sample SAMN14094543, study PRJNA606508) | bioreactor metagenome | isolation source: A lab-scale SPAN reactor treating ammonium-rich wastewater day 388 | place: Ireland: Galway | collected 2018-02-07 | reverse complement strand
CGGCTCAACCTGGAACGTCCGGACCGCCTGCCAAAGTGGAACTACACTCTAAAGCCTCGCAACTAAAAGCCGAAGTTATTCTTGCGACTGCCCTAAGGCTTCGTTGCTCGTTGATATGCGACAATTAGGACCTATCGGCGCCTGATCTGCTTGACGCGTGCGAAACGTCGTAGACTGTCCTTGAGAAGTTCTCGGGTCCATGGAAGTGCCCGGATGCCACCGCGAGGTTTGCGGCCCGACGAAAGGAATTCTGATCGTCTCCATGCGGTCAAACACGGTCTGACTCTGATAGAGCTTTGCCCAATAGGGACCATGCCGTTTTCTCCTTGACCGAATGTTCCAGGAAATGTGCATATTCAGGAAATGACCACGAGTGTCACCGGAGGCCCCGATCTCCACGCTCGATTGTTGTCAAGGTAAAACCAGACGGCGGCATGGAAGACCGAGGCCAAGTCGGTGGCGGTATGGGGAAGCTTGGCGTTGGCGGCCTGTGGACAGCTTGGAAAAGCCGCCGCATGTAAGGAATGATGGCGGCTTTACCAACCTGCCCACAGGCACGGGAGCCTCGTCTTGACGCCGCAGGGGAAGCGGCGGGCGCGGCTGAGAGTCTCGACAATGCGAGACCTTTCGTCAGGTACTTTTGAAAACATAGTTCTTGAAGGGGCAAGAGGCGGCCGGTTGGTGGAGAGCAACGACTTAGCGAGACTTCGCTTTGCCAAGCAACGGCAGGGCACAGTCTAGATGGAAGTAGGTCGTTTCCTTTGACTTGATCTGCACTTCCACCTGATCCGCACCGACTTGTATTTGCTCGCCGCAATGGGAACAAAGCTTGGTCGTCCTCTCGGCCTGTTCCAAGTCTGCAACGACCAGGCTGCGGATGTAGGTCGCCCCGCCTCTCTTCTTGACCCAGGCAAGTAGGTCCGGGGTCAGTCGCACGGCTACCTGCGGAGCCCCGTCAGAGTACCCCGCTGGATACTGTCTCGGCCGGCCTCGTCCCCGCTTTGCCGGTTTGTCTTCCGAACTCCTCACGCCAGTAAGTATAGGACTGAAAAAATTTCCTGTCCAGGCATTGACATTTATCGGTAACCGACTATAATGTGAGATAGCCGGATTATATCAAAACGCCTACGGCCTTTAGCACTCCGGTCTCTCTCCCAACCTCGCCTAAGGAGTACCTCTATGCCGTCTAACCGTGAAACCGTCCCCGAGAAGGCTACTCGCCTCAAGAAGAACTACCGCGTCTTCCAGGTCACCGAGCGCAACTTCATGGTCATCGGCGACCACTCTACCTACGAGGCCCGCCGCTTCAACAGCGGGTGGTATTGCAGCTGCCGCTGGACTCGCTTCAACGGCACGCTCAAACCCTGCTCGCACATCCGGGCCGCCGAGCAAGCGCTGCTCGACCCGGCCTGCCAAGAGGTCGTCAAACCGCTGGCCCAGCTCCTGGCTGGGACCATGGATTAACCGGAGGTACCCACCATGTCCGAAACCATCACCCGCAAGACCCTGACCGTGACCGAGGCCGCCACGTTCCTGGGCGTCTCGAGGCACTTCGCCTACCAGGCCGTTCGGGAGGGTTCGATCCCGTCCATCCGGATCGGCCGTCGCATCCTCATCCCGATCCATGCCTTCGAGCAGTTGCTGGCCAACGTCGGCCACGTGGCCATCTCGAGCAACTAGACCCACGTTACCGGGGCCAGGCCGGCTACTGGTCGGCCTGGCCGCCCCGGCCATCTATCTCTCTCCGCTCAGGTCTCTCGGCCCCTCCCAAAACCAAAGTCATCAAAATGGTAGCGACGAAAGGTCTCGCCCAGTCGAGACTCTGTTTCCCGCCCGCCCCGCCGCCGCGACCAAGCCCCCTCTGTATCGCCCAGACGATGCTCCCGTGCCTGTGGGCAGGTTGGTAAAGGCGCCATCATTTCTTACACGCGGCGGCTTTTCCAAGCTGTCCACAGGCCGCCAACGCCAAACTTACCCCTACCCCTACCCATGGCCCCCCGGAGGCCCCCCTATGCAAGGCTCAGTCACCAAGCGAGACAAACGAGGAGAGACCTGGCTGATCCGGGTCAGCCTGGGCAGAGACGCCAATGGCAAGCGGATCTACCGGTCCGAGACCTTCCACGGGAAGAAGTCCGGCGCCCAGGAGAGACTGCGCGACCTGATCGACGAGTTCAAGACCCACGGGGCGGACTGCCCCGAGCCCAGCAAGGAGTTGCTACACGCCTACCTGCTCGCCTGGGCCGAGCGCACGCGGGATGAGGTGCGCCCTCGTACCGCGGCCAACCGGCTGAAGTGCATCAACACTTATTTCCCGAGCGACCCGGCCGTCATCAAGAAGTTCAGGCTGACCGACCTGGGCCGGTTGCCTCTCGGGAAGGTCTCGCCCACGGCTATCGATGAGCACCTCGCTTCCCTGCGTCGTCCCAAGGCCGATGGCACACCGCGCCTGAGCCACAGCTCGATGAAGAAGGTCTTCAGCATCCTCCGCCAGGCGCTGCGCTATGCCGTCCGCAAGATGAAGATTGCGGTCAACCCGGCCTCCAGCGACCTGATCGACGTGCCGAGGGCGCCGAAGCAGACGAAGGCCCAGGCCCTCACCATCGAACAGGCCCAGACCTTCCTCGAGTTCGCTGTCCTGGACCGGTTCCGGACCCTCTGGTTCGTGGCCCTCTTTACCGGGTGCCGCCCGGGCGAGCTCCTCGGGCTGGAGTGGAAGCACATCAACCTGGAGAAGGCCGAAGTCAGGGTGGAGCAGTCGCTCTACCGTCCGAAGGGCGGCGGCTGGACCATCACCGCCCCGAAGACCCCGAAATCCAGGCGCACCATCCCGATCCCGGCCGAGGTCGTGGAAGAGCTGCAGCGGCACAAGCTGGCGCAAGGCATCGAGCGCCTGGGCTGGAAGGCCGAGCACGACAGGGACTTCGTCTTCACGAATTACAACGGAAGCCCGCTCGTGAGCAACCACGTGACGGTCAGCAACCTTCATCCGCTCGCCAAGAAGGCGGGTCTGCCTGCCGGGTTGAATCTTTACTCCTTACGGCACGCCCATGCGACCATCATGCTGCACTCTGGGAATGACGCGCGTTTGGTGGCGGACCGCTTGGGCCACTCGGATATAAGACAGGTTCTGGAGACCTACTATCATCCGCCCAAGGACGCGCAGCGGGATGCAACCGCCAGGTTGGGGGCGGCTCTGCTGGGAGACAAGAGACTGCGTCCGGTCGGTTAGTCCCAAGAATGGCTCAACCAAGCCGATCCGGAAATGGTGATCAGATGGTGATCATTTCGGCCCCCAGCCGCCCCGCAAACCCAGTCGGGGCGCCATCGAAGAGGCCCCATGTAGGTTCCCCGGGTAAGAGCGACGATTCTTGCGTTTCGTGCGGGTTCGGGGAACCTTGACTTGACTCTACAGCATTTTGGCGGGCTTGTCGGTGAGATTTTCCCTTGCTTGATTCGGTCCGGAGTCGCCCAGACACTGGAGGTCGCCCCCTCACCGAATCCCCGACCGTAGACCCGCCCCGGCTAAGCCGTAACCTTGCCAAAACTCCCCTTGCGGATGGGCCAGCGTCCGGCCAGGCGCGAGACCCAGGGCGTCAGGGGAGCGGCCAGGCAGACTCCGGTCAGCCCGGCCAGCAGGGCCGCCAGGGCCATGGTGAAGTCGGCCCGAGGCACCGCCACCAGCCGGGGGAATCCGTAAAAGACGCCGTACAGCAGGGCCTGAGTGCTCATAAAGGCGACCGTGCCGGCGGCCACTCCCAGCCCTCCCGAGGCCGGGCGTCCCGGCTCGCGCAGGGCCCCCCGCAGGCCGGCCGCAATCAGCACCAGGGCAAAACCCAAAAGAGCGCAGAACAGGCCCAGCAGTCGGGCCTCCGACCAGCTGGTCAGCCGGCTGGGGGAGTAGGGGCCGATCAGTACCAGGTAACCCAGGTTCCAGCTCAGCGCCACCAGCGCTCCCCATTGCAGGGCCAGCACCATCACCTTCAGGCCCTGGCGGCGGTCGATGCGAACCACCAGGGCGGCCAGCGCGACCAGCACCACGATCAGCGCCACCAGGCGCAGACCCCGACCGCGTAGCTCGTATCCCTCCAGCTTTGACAACAGCTCGGAGACCGGGTCGCCAGTGCCGCGAGCCAGTCCATAGCGGGACAGGCAGGCGTCGGCCAGCTCCAGCTGGCGCTGGCGGGCGAGCTCGCGCAGCGCGGGAGGCCCCACCAGGGGCTGGCCCAGGCTGTGGGCCGGAGGCGGGAGGCCCAGCAGGGCGCTGACGGTGGGGGCCACATCCACCATCTTGCCGGTCAGCCGGGCGCCTTCAGGGGTCGGCCCGCCCACCAGCAGGACGGGCACGTTGACCACGTCGCTCTCGTTGCCGCCCCGGCCGCCCCGGGCCGTGCGCCCGTGAGGCGACACCACCAGCAGGGCCGTGCGCGAGAAGTCCAGGCCGCGGCTCAGCTCCACCAGCTGGCCGTCGAGGGAGGCCGGGTTCTGGGAGGCATACTCCACCACCACCAGCTCAAAGCCCTCCCCGATCCAGTGCAGGGCTCGCCGGGTGCGATCGGCGTCGCCGATGTCGTCGGCGAAGGCGGCCGAGCGGGCCAGCTGGCCGGGGAAGAGCCGATCCCAGGCAAACGAGCCCACCACCGCCGTGGGCAGCCGGCTGAACAGGCTTTCGCCGCCCGCTTCCCCAGCGTGCAGGTCGGTCAGCACGCCGGTCATCCAGGGAGGGGCGCCGGTGGCGATGGCGGCCAGATTGGGCCAGGCGAAGGTCGGCTGGACCGCCCGCAGCTGGCCCGAGGCTCCCAGTTTGGCCAGCTCTTGCCAGCCAGGCATGCTCTTGAGATCAGACACTCGCAATCCCGGGGAGACCACCAGCACGACCTGCGCGACCATCGGCTCGGTGCGGGTGGTGGTGAGCTTCATGGCCGGGGCCCGAGAGGGGAAGTGGGTCAGGCCGTGGGCCAGCTGCCGGCTCCACACCAGAGCAAGCCACCCCACCGCCAGCAGGATGGCCACCGGCAACCAGGGGTAGCGGAAGGTGCGGCTCAAGTCTGGCCGGCCGCGACCTGCTTCTTGGCCATCTGGTCGAGCCGCTGGTCCGAGCTTCGGATGCGCTGGGTGAGCACTTTGAAGATCTCGAAGGCGATCTCCGGCATCTGCAGTACCAGCTCTTTCAGGCGGTCGCCCTTGAGGGCGAGCACGCGGGCGTCTTTGACGACCTTGATGGTGGCGCTGCGCGGCTCGTCGTCCAGAATGGCCATCTCACCGAAGTAACTCACCCCCTTGAGGGTGGTCAGCACCAGCTCGCTGGCGGTGCCGTGGCTTTTAACCACGGCCACCTCGCCCTCAACGAGCAGGTAAAGCTCCCCCCCCACGTCGCCCTCGCGGAAGATCAGCTCGCCGGCCAGGTACTGCTCCTCGGTCACCAGCTGGTTGATCGCTTCCAGCTGCTCCAGCGTCATGTGGGCGAACAGGGGAACTTTGCGAAGTACGAGCAGGCGTTCCATCTTCTCTTCTCGCGCGGAAGGTTCTCCCGCCCGGCTCTGGGTGCCTGCCGCCAGACGCAGCCACTGGTTTTCTGAGCTCCTGGCCTCGGCCACGACCTCCTCGGCATCCTTATAGGTGGGCAGGTTGAGCTGGGGCAGCTTCTCCTCCAGCGCCCCATCTTCCAGCAGCAGAACCAGCAGGTGGGAGGCCTTGCGGTCTCCCAGGTTGGAGAGCACCTCCAGCGCATCTGAGCGGGTTCGCGAGGATGCAAAGCGGAGCACCTTCTCCACGCTGCGGATCACCTTGGAGCTCTCCAGGTTCTCCAGCATACGGAAGGCCAGCCGACGGTTCTTGCTGGCGGCATCTTCGTAGGCGGCGCGCAGGAAGCGGAGGGTCAGCTCTTCATTCTCGGGCAGCACGTGCAGGGCCAGCACGTTGCGCCAGGAGGCCTCCACCCGGGAGCGAAACTCGCGTGCCAGCACCTCGCGCGAGCGCGAGGAGCCATTGTTGGCCAGGGCCTGGGCAGCTGCCTCCACGGTGGCCAGGTGGTGGGCGTGCAGGTAGGGCTCAACCACGTTCACCACCTCGGCCCGCGCGTTTCCCAGGGTCACGGCGGCCAGGCGGCGCACGTCCAGGGCCGGGTCGCCCAGGGCGCTGGCCACCAGCACCAGGCTCTGCACCGAGTCCTGCCCCTGCCCCCCCAGGCAGCGCACCGCCGCCAGGCGCACCGGCAGGTCGGAAGAATGCTGCAGGGTGGCCACTCGCTCCAGATCCAGATCGACCTGGCTCTCCAGCCGGGCTACCGCCTCCAGGGCCGCGGCCAGGATGGCCGGATCCTCTTCGTTCAGACGCCCCAGGGCCAGCTCGGCCAGATCCCCGGGCAGAAACTCCAGGGCCGCAGCCGCCTGGGGAACATTCTGGCTCTGCACCAGCTCCACCAACCGGCTGCGCCCCTCTGAGCCGAGCAGGTGAGCCGAGCGGGCGGCCAGCTCGGGATGCTCGCTGGTCATCAGCTGGCGCAGCACCGAGCGCACCTCTTCGCGGCGCACCATCGGGGGGCTGAAGATGCGCAGGGCCGCCACCGCCACGCTGGCGTCGCCATCTTGCAGGGCCTTGAGCAGCTCGGGAATGGCTGCTACTCCCTGCGACTGGCCCAGCGCTTCGGCGCAGGCCGCCCGCAGGCGCGGGTCGGGATGCTGCAGCCCCTGGCGCAGGGGCTCGAGAACCGCTCGCTGGGCCAGCACCGGAGCCATCTGCAGCAGGGCGCGCGAGGGGTGCTGGTAGTCTTCTTGCAAGAGGGCGTTCCACAGCTCGATGAGCCGCTCGGCCCCGATGTCGGTGCCCACATCGGCCAGGTCAAGGCGGCCTTCGCGCAGCTCGGTGACCAGGGTTTGGAGGTATTCGCTGCGCACCTTCACGTTGGCCACCAGGTAGAGCAGCGCCAGCCCACCCCCCGCCAGGCAGAGCCACTTGGGACCCATCCGGTCGCTCAGCACCAAGAGGGAGATGCCCGCGATGGTCATGCCTGAATAGACCACGATGCCTTCCAGGAAGGCCCGGATGCGCCCTCGGAAGCGGGCCGGCAGGGCGTTGTAGACCAGAGAGCGCACGGGCGCCGCCATAGCGTTCTCGAGCGACTCGCGGTTGAAGCGGGCCATCACCGCCGGGGTCAAGAGGCCCCAGCGCAGGTAGAGGAAGAGGAAGGAGACAACCGTGAGCGACGGATGGAGCAGGTTCGCCCGGGCCACCCCCACCCGGCGGATCAGCCAGGGGGTGACCACCACTTCGACCAGGATCTCGCACACGTTGCTGACAGCCAGATAGATGCCGAAGAACATGGCCAGCTCGTCGGCCCGGGGAAAGCGGCGCACCATGATGTCTGAGTAGAGGTACTGGCTGACGAACACTGCCAGCACCATGGTCAGGGCCGAGATCACCGTCCAGCGACCCAGGGCCGACTGGCGCAGATAGCGCACCGCGGCCTTGATGCCCTCCAGCGAGGTCTCGTCGGCTTCCTCCAGCTCCAGCGGGCCCCAGCGCCGCAGCCGGCGACGATAGAAGCGCAACTGGGCTGCCGCCACCAGGCAGAGCAAAGCCCAGAAGAAGAGCAGATACTGGGGGGGGAGGTAGCGCGAGCTGAAGATCACCACCAGGCCGCCGGAGAGCCCGCCCAGGCTGCTGCCCACCACGAAGAGGGGGAAGAGCCGCTTGGCCGCCAGCGTGTCGAAGAAGTCGCCGGTGAAGGTCCAGTAGTGGTTGGTGAAGATGGCCAGGCTGAGGTAATAGAAGCAGTAGACGGTGGGAAACACCCAGCCCACGTTGCGAATGCAGCCGTAGGTGAGCAGGCAGAGCGTGGCTGCCGCTCCCATCAGCAAGTTGATGAAGTAGACGTCGTTTCGGGAGCGGTCCACCCCGACGGCGTAGAGGAAGTTGCCCAGCACGGTGAGGATCGAGGCGGCGATGAAGGTCATGGGCAGGGCCTCGGCGCCCAGGCGCGCCAGCAGCAGGGCCTCGGAGCCGGCCAGGCCCAGGGTCTGGCCCATGCTGAGCATGCCCGAGAGCACCAGGAAGAAGACGAAACGCTGGCGCTCGCGCTTGCGGACCCCTGAGAAGATGGCCCAGAGCAAGCCTAAAACGCCCCCGGAAAGTGCTCCAGGGTGAAGTCGCTCTGGTTGCGCCCGGTGACCGCGATCACGTCGAAGCGACAGGGTGGGTCGGAGAGGCGGCGCTCCTTGAGGTACCAGGCGGCCGCCAGGCGGATCTTGCGTTGCTTCTGGAGCGAGACGGCCTCGGCGGGAACCGCCCACCTGCTCTGGCGCGTCTTCACTTCAACGAACACCAGCACCTCGCCGTCTCGGGCGATCAGGTCGATCTCAGCGGGAGGGCAGCGATAGTTGCACTCGAGCACGACCCAGCCATGCGCCCGGAGGAAGCACGAGGCGGCCTGCTCGCCGGCCCGGGCAAGCTCGAGGCGGGTCATCGCGGACAGGAACCGATCGGCACTGAGAGAAAGGTTCTACCATCGTGGCCGCTGGCAAGATCAGGAAGATTCTTCACGGGGTCAGTCTTTTTGGTTGGCTCTGGATCACCTGCTGGGGCCTGACCGGCTGCGGCAATGCGGGTAAGCCCGCGGCCAGCCCGTCGGCCGCGGTCACCCCCAACCCGGCCGCTACCCAGGGCATCCCCAAGCAGCCCGCCGAGGCTCCCCCCAGCCGCTCCAAGCTGCGCAACTTCTACGTGCGCGAGAAGTACTCCGAGGAGGAGCGGGCGGCCGTGGACGACATGGTGGAGCAAGTCTTGACCTCCTACTCCGAGGAGGAGAAGCGCCAGGCGGCGGCCGAGATCCTGGCCTACCACCACGTGGTCTACCACACCACCAATCACCACGACCTGAACCGCAACCACGCCCTGATCCGCCGCTACGAGGCCAAGCTCAAGAAGATCTGCGAGTTCCATCAGGTGCCTTTCCTGGCCGTTCTGGCCATCACGTCCTGGGAGAACTCGGGCGACATGGACAAGGTGAGCTGGGCCGACGCCGCCGGGGTGGGCCAGATGACCTGGGGCGCGGTGGATACCGCCCACGCCTACAGCGCCCGCCAGGCCCAGGAATACTACACCCAGGCGCGCTTTTTCAAGAACGTGGCCAAATCGAACAAGGACCCCGAGGCCCGCCGCAAGGCCGCCCAGTACATGGCCCTGGCCGAGCGCTACGACCTGGTCAAGCGCCACCGCCACCTGGCCCACCAGGCCGGGGTCGAGGACGAGCGCCTGGTGGTCGACGCCAATCTTGAAGACGCGGTGGTGTTCTTCAAGTTCTTGCTGGACAAGTACGGCGACCGGGTCGACCTGGCCATCTCGGCTTATCACAACGGGGTGCTCAACAACGACGACATCATTTTCGACTACCTCTCCCGCCGCGACCCCAACCTGCTGCGCCCCACCGCCGAGAACCGGGCCAACTTCCTGACCGCTCTGGGCACGTACAAGGTGAACTTCCTGACCATCTGGAACGACCTGCGCTGTCGCCAGATGCTTAACGGCCTGCGCACGGTGGAGGGCGAGATCACCGAGAACGTGAATCGCCACATGGCGCTGGGGGATGAGAGCGACATCTACGTGTGGAAAGTGCTCGGCTCGCTTGCCGGCTACCTGGCCGGGTCTGAGTTCACCCGCAGCACCGTGGCCAAATATGACGCCAACCGCGATTTCGTGGAGGTCGTCGGGGTGACTTCCCACCTGACCGTGGAAGATTTTCGCGAGGGTGTGCGCAAGGGCGAGCTGGTTCGGGTCACGGCCCCCATCGCCGATCACGGCGTGGGAGGTGAGACCAGGCGGGGCAGCGATCCGCGCCTCTTCTCCTACTACATCTCGCCCGAGTTGGACGGTTATCTCTGGAGCCTCACCCTGCGCATGCGGGAGGCCACCGGCCGCAAGGACTTCCGTCTGCCCGTCAAGCGCCTCTCGATGGCCCATTTGACCGCCACTGGTAAGCAGAGCTTCGACTGGCGCGACGAGTTGCACCTCAAGGGCGTGGCCGCCGAGATCCCGCTGGGCATGCTCAACGACTCCGAGCGGGCCGTGCTGCGCCAGACGGTTGAGGCGGACTACCTGATGGACCGTATCTACAAGGTCGAGCTGGAAGGGGGGCGGCTCAGGGTGTGCGTCAATCCGCGTTGGGGCGAGGATTTCCTGGCCGTGCGCGACCGCAACCTGTCGGCCCAGAAGCCGCCAGGCGGACCAAAGGAAAACTAACTCTGCCGTTTCGCCTGCTCAGGGTCCTGCTGGTGATCGCCTTGATGGCGGGCCAAGCGGCTGTGGCCGACCCCGGCGATTTCGCCAACTATGTGCGCGAGCTGGTGCGCCAACTGGAGGCTCGGGGCGTGCCCGCCTCGCGCAAGGAGAAGGCCTGCTGGCTGGAGGCCTACGGCGTGGTGGTGCAGCTTGGCCTCAAGCCGCTGGTGGCTGAGAAGGCCCTGGCCGCGATCGACCCCGAGGGCACCCTGCAATCTCTCAATGACAGCCTCAAAGGAGAGCTCGGCGAGCTCTCCCCCACGCGGGCGGTGGATCTTTTCTTGCGCTCCGAGGGCGACGCCAACGACTTTCGCATGCGATTGATGAAGCAGAAGTGGGCCCGCAAGCCAGACTGGAAAAAGGTCCAGGCTGACCGCAGCGCGGTGCGCCTGCATGAGGAGTTGACCCGTTTGAGCCGCAAGAACCTCCACACCGATCACACTGTGCGCTATCGCAAAGCGGGCTGGACCGTGGACGTGAACGCCTCCTATTACCCGTTCTCGCGCCGGGTGACCATTTTCGTGCTGGCCTCCTCGGACGGGGGCAACAGCCACTATGCCAACAGCGCCGTCCTCAACCTGGTCGGGGTCGTTGAAGGCCAGGCCGTGCACCTGGACGAGGTGACCTTCGACGCCACCTGCTGCGAGACCAACTTGAGCGGCCGCTGGACCGAGCGCGTTACTGGCAAAAGCGGCCAGGAAGTCGCTCTGTCCAACGTGCTCAACCTGCGCATCAGCGGCTCGCAGGTGCAGGGGCGCTGGATTCAAAGCGGATCGTCCCAGAGCAGGTCCAACCTGGGCAAAGTCACCTACCAGATGAAAGGCTCGTTCAAGCAGGGCATGCTGGAGGGCAGCTTCACCGCCCAGGCTGAGAAGAGCGCGCTGGACTGGCTCAAGGCGCCTTCGGGCACGGTCACCGGAGTCTTCAAGGGACAGCTGCAGGGGAGCCTGGCCACGGGAACGGTCACTCTGCCATCGGGCCAGAGCTTCCGCTGGGAGGCCAGGCTGGAGTAAGAGCCAGGGAGGTCCTCCCAGGCGCTCGAGCAGCCTGGCCGCCTCGCGCTCCCTCCAACCGTGCGTCACAGGAGCCTCACGAGCCAACCAGGGCCAGATGACGGCTCGAGGAGTTCTGCGAACGTGCCGGCCCGGCCAGCAGCCCTCCCACGGCCAACCTCTCAAAGAGCGAGCAGCCAGTTTTCGGTGAGGAAAGGAGGTTGGCGACTCATGTCGAGAGGGGCAGGCAGGCTTCCTCCGGGCAAGTTCGAAGGGCGGCTCTCGAACGGAGGTACTCTATGAGACAGAAGAAAACTACAAGCAGCCTTTTGTTAGCCTATCTTTGCGCGCTGCTATTGATCGTTTCCGGTTGCACGAGCGGCGATGATGGCAACCTTCCCGCCGCCAACCCCAATCAGGGTCCTCAGAATAACTTCAATTTCATCGTCCAGCCGGGCAACGGGGTGGTTGCCGGGCGTGTCCTGGACGCCAACGGGGCCCCGGTGGCGCAGGCTCCGGTGCAGTTCAACGGAGTCGCTCCTCGCCAGGTGTCGGCCCGAGCCTTTCTCATCGAGACCACCACCAACCAGGATGGCTTTTTTCAGTTTCAGAGCGAGCCTGGCGGCGGAACGCTTGACGTCGCCGGCTACAATGACATTCCTGTCAGCGTCGAGCCCGGTGTGCTGACCCAGATCAACCTTCCCGGAGGAATGCAGGGTTGGATTCATCTGAGCCAGCTCAGTTTTCTGCTCGACGGGACCAGGACGGAGAACACGGCCTGGGGCCAGGTCCAGGCCCATTTCCCCAACCCCGATGGGCTTGAGGTCATGTACTTCAACATGCAGGTGGGAGATTTGTGGGCCATCCAGAACCTCCCAGTCCAGCCAACCACTCTTCAGCCCGACTCTTTTTTCGATGTCTTCACCGACCTTGATCTTGGAGTTCCTGCCGGCCAATCCGTGCCTCAGGTCAGCGTTTTTCCCTTCCTCTCGCCGGAGCCTTTGAGCAGCCTGCCGCCTGTGCTCTTCGATTGCCCGGTCATGCGGGAGAGGCTGGTTCTCGACAGCGGTCTGGACGGTTTCCCGGCCGAGCTCTTCCCGCCGGCCCCGCAGGTTGGCACCAGAGCTAGCGGCGCCGCCCTGTTGCCCAGCTATAATCGCAGCGATTTCAACCAGGACGTCGGTTTGAACGAGTGCGTTCCGGGCGCGGCCTCCAACAGCCTGAAGTACCTCGACGCCAACTCCACCAGAGACCTCTCTGCTGTCACGGCAATCAGCACCATGAAGACCGCCACGGGATGGGCCGCCGGTGGGTGCGGCGTCGATTGGGCCGAGCGCAAGAACAAGTTCATGACCGACGGCAACCATCCCATCACGACCGAGAACACGGAGAGCTTCGAGACCGCCCTGGAGGCGATCAAGGCCGGTAAAGACGTGGAGTTGACCGGTGGCTGGCACGCCGCCATGGTAGTCGGGATCGTCAAGATGGAAAATGGCAACTACTCGGTGCAGGTAGCCCACGATACCAAGCAGGGGGAAGCCGAAGGCACCAAGGTCGAGACGATCATTTACAATCCGACCACGAAGAAATTCTCGGGTAGCCCGGGGTTCTTCGACGGCTCGATCTTCAGGTTCTTCACCATCGAGGCAGTCAAGCCCCAGCCGATCACTGTCAGCCCCGACATCTCGACCTCCCACCAGGTGGGGACCAGCCCTTGCCCACAGCAGATCGGCCCGCTGGCAATCGCAAACAACACCGATGGCCCGCTGGACATCACCATCGAAAGCATGAACGTGTGCATCGAAACCGACGGACCGAAAACCCTGCGCCTGGCGCCGGGAGATGCAGCCCTGCAGAACGTTTTGTTCAACTGCTTGACGCAAAACTCTTTTCAGACCGTCATTCAGATCAAGGCGACCGACTCCAGAGGCAATATGTTTGTTTACCAAATGCACATTGACCTGACGATCACCCCCTGACCTGGCCACGAGTGGCCAGGCGGACCTGCTGATGGACCGACGGCCTGCGAGTGGGAAACGAGTGCTCCTCGTGGAGGACAGACCAGAGGGCCTGTCTGTGCTTCGTGCCGCGCTGGGGGAGCGCGGCTTCGAGGTGCTCGAAGCCCGCAACGCTGACGAGGCGCTGGAGCTGGCCCGCAAGGAGCCTCCCGACCTCGCCGTGATCGCCGTGCTCACGGCGGTCACGGACGGCTGCAGGCTGCTGCGCCTCTGGAAGTCCGACCCCGGGCTCAAGGCTATCCCGCTGGTCGTGGTTTCATCAAGCTGCGCCGACCCGCAGGTGGCGCTGGGCCTGGGCGCGGACGCTTTCCTGTCCGGTCCGGCCCAACTGCTGGATCTGCTCGACCGGCTCGGGGCCCGGACGGGCCCGCTTGCGGCCGCCCTCCAGCCGGTCATCCCCTGCGAGTCCTGCCTGGCCCTCGTCCACCGTCTGGAGGACAGGATTGCTCAGTTGGAGCTCGCCAACCGTGACCTGCGTGACCGCCAGGCCCGCCTGACAGCCAGCGAGAGACGTTTTCGCGGCATGATCGAGAGAAGCTCCGACGTGGTCGTGCTGCTGGACGCCGACGGCACGATGCGCTACCGCAGCGACTCTGGTCAGCGTATTTTTGGCTTCGAGGATGACGAGGTGCTCGGCCACCCGTTCGGCGATTTCATTCATCCCGAGGATCTTCCGGTCGTGGCCGAGTCTTTTGCTCGCCTGCTGAGGACGCCCGGCGAAAGCTTCTTTGTCGAGTTTCGCTACTGGCGCCCCGACGGTCCGTGGGGACACGCCGACGCCACCGTGACCAACTGGCTGGAAGATCCCGACATCCTGGCCGTGGTCGGTAACGTGCGCGATATCACCGCCCGCAAGCAAGCCGAGGAGCGCGCCGAGCATCTCAGCCGGTTGTATGCCACCCTCAGTCAGGTGAGCCAGACCATCGTGCGCGTCAAGACACGCGAGGAACTGTTCCCGGCCATCTGCCGCGCGGCGGTGGAGCACGGTCGGTTCGCTCTGGCCTGGCTCGCTCTGCAACACCCCGCGACGCAGGGCTTGAGCATTGTGGCGGCCCACGGTGCGGCGGCCGAGAGGCTGCTCGAGCTGGGAGCTGACCCGGGCGACGGTTTGATGAGACGGGCGCTGGCTACAGGGCAGCTGGCCCTCAGCCGCGACCTTCAGAGCGAGCCGATCTCGAGACCCTGGCTCGAGCTGGCCGAAGCCTTCAGCCTGCGCGCGGTCGCGACCGCACCCTTCAGTCACCAGGCAATGTCCGCCGGAGTCTTCGGGCTGGCCTCTACGCAGGTCGATGCTTTCACCGATACCGACCTGCAGGGCCTTCTCACCGAGATGGCGAGTAACATCTCGGCTGCTCTGGATGGCATAGAGCAAGAGGCGCGACTTCGGCGGGCCGACCTGGAGAGCACCCGGGCGCGGGCCTTTGCCGACGGGATCATCGAAAGCCTGCCCGGCGTCTTCTATCTCTTCGACGCCCGGGGGCGCTTTGTCCGATGGAACAAAGGTTTCGAGACGGTCAGCGGCTATTCGGCTGACGAAATCGCCAGGATGCATCCCACCGATCTTTTCACCGGCGAGGAACGCGAGCTCATTCGGCAGCGCATCGGCATCGTGCTCGCCGAGGGCGCGTCCGATGCCGAGGCCCACTTCACCTCCAAAGACGGTACCCGCACGCCATACTATTTCACGGGCCGCCGCATCTTGCTCGACGGCCAGGAGCATCTGGTCGGCGTGGGCGTGGACCTGACCGCGAACAAGCAGGCTGAGGAGAAGGTGGCCGCAAGCGAGGCGCATTTCCGCACCCTCATCGAGAATGCTTCGGACCTGGTGACCGTGCTGGACGCGGAGGGAGTGATTCGTTTCCAGGGTCCGTCGATCGAGCGGTTGATGGGGTATCGGCCTGAGGAGGTGTTGGGCAGGCTGGCGGCCGAGCTGGTGCATCCGGAGGATCTTCCCCTGATGACAGCCGTCAGCGAGCAGGCCCTGACCAGCCCTGGCCTTCCGACGACCGCCGAATTTCGATTTCGCCATCAAGATGGATCGTGGCGTTGGATTCAGTCCATCGGGCGAAGCACGATCGATTCCACCGGCCAGAGAGTCTTCGTGGTCAATTCCCGAGATGTGACCACCAGCCGGGCTATGGAAGAGCAGCTTCGGCAATCGCAAAAGATGGAGGCGATCGGGCGCCTGGCGGGCGGCGTGGCTCACGATTTCAACAATATCCTGGCCATCATCTTGATGCAGATCGAGTTGACCTTGAGCGAAGTGGAGTTGCCGGCCAGGGCGCAGGAGGGCCTCGAGCAGATTCGGCAGGCCGCCGAGCAGGCAGCCAACCTGACGCGGCAATTGCTCTTGTTCGGGCGCAGGCAGGTCATGCAGGCCGGTAACCTGGACCTGAACGAGACGGTTTCCCGTCTCGCCAGGATGCTTCAGCGAATTCTCGGGGAGGATATTCGACTGGAGCTGCAGCTTCATCCGGAGCCTCTGTGGGCTCGCGCCGATGCGGGCATGCTGGATCAAGTGCTGATGAACCTGGCCGTGAACGCTCGGGACGCGATGTCTCAAGGGGGGCGCCTGCTCATCGAGACGGAGGCCCGGGTCGTGAGAGAGCTCGAGGCTGACCTGCATCCCGACGCCATGCCGGGGCGGTGGGTGTGCATGCGGGTGAGCGACACCGGCTCGGGGATCCCACCGGAGGTGTTGCCGCGGGTCTTCGAGCCCTTCTTCACGACCAAGGAGCCGGGCAAAGGAACCGGGCTGGGCCTGGCCACGGTCTTCGGCATCGTCAAGCAGCACAGCGGCTGGATCACGGCGCAGAGCGAAGCGGGTCGCGGAACGACCTTCGAGGTCTTCCTCCCGGCCCTGGAGAGGACCCGGACCGGGAAGACCCGCGAACAAGCGCGACCCGCCTGTCCCGGTGGCTCGGAGACCATTCTCCTGGTGGAGGACGACCCGGCGGTTCGGGCCAAGATCTGGCAGGTCTTGAAGCGAAGCGGCTATGAAGTGCTCGAGGCTGGGAGCGGGAAAGAGGCTCTGGAGATCTGGACGAGAGCCAGGCCCGTGATCGCCCTGCTCTTGACGGACCTGGTGATGCCGGAGGGCCTGAGCGGCCAGGAGCTGGCCAGGCGGTTGCGGGCCGAGCGGCCCGATCTGAAGGTGCTCTACGTGAGCGGCTACAGCGCGGAGCTTGCCGGGCGGCAGCTCGAGCTCCTCGGCGGAGAGTCTTTTCTCCCCAAGCCGTTTGCCCCCGATGTGCTCCTGGAGACCATCCGCCGAGCCCTCGACGCTTGAGCCAACCATCAGGATCGCGGGGCCTCGGTCCACCCCAGCTCATGGGGGATCAAGGTTCCAGGTCCCGCCCTTCAGGCCTGAGAGGTCGCAAGCCCCGAGGCGGCATGTCGGCGCAGGGCCTGGAGCACGCCCCGGTGCCGACGCTGGCGGGCAAGCGCCAGCACGGTCTGGCCGCTTGCATCGGGCTGGTCGGCCCGCCCCCCGTTGAGCAGCAGGCATTCCACCATCTCCGCCAGTCCGAGCCGGGTCGCCAGGTGCAGCGCTGTCTGACCGTCCGGGCCCCGGGCGTTTACCTTCGCCCCGGCTGCGATCAAGCTTGCAACCATGCCCAGCCGCCGTCGGCTCACCGTCTCGAGTAACGGCAGGCGTCCCGACCGGTCGGGACGATTCGGGTCGGCCTGGCCCCGGATGAGCGCCTCGGCCACGCTCAGCCGACCCAGCATGGCCGCCAGCAGCAGCGGAGTCGCTCCCGTCTCGTCGAGATCGTCCAGCGTCAGGCCGGCCCTGAGCATCTCCTCGAGCACCTTCAGGCGGTTCCAGCGAACCGCGATATGCATGGCAGAGCCATCTCGCTCCGGTCCCGTCCAGACGGCTCCGCCCTCCAGCAGGGCGCGCACCATGTCCTCGCAGCCGAAGAAGGTGGCCCAGTGTACCCCATCCCCCCGGATCCCGGTAAGCCAGCAGGGCGGGATCGCCGTGGAGGGCTGTCCCCAGCGCAGTGCGCTCGCCTCGTTGCATGGCCAGCAGCAGCTCCATGCGCTCGGGCTCGATTCGCTTTTGTCCCGGCAGCGAGACCAGTCGGGCATACTCTTTCAAGACGGTGTCCAGCACTTTCTCCACCGGACCTACCTGGCGCTGGAGAAGCTCCAGCGCAGCCCCGTAAATCGGCTCGGAGTCGGCGACTTTGCTCTGAGCCGCGAGCACCTTGCCCAGAGACAGGTAGCCTTTGAGCAGCTGTTGGGGCTGGGGAGGGTCCGCGCTTTCGAGTCCTTGAATGAGCTCGCGCAGGGATTCCTCGGACTCGAAATAGCTCTCTTTGAGAATCAGGCAATCGGAGAGCGTGCTCAGGGTCAGCATCAGGTCGGGATGGCGGCTTGCAAGCTTGCGCTGCAGGCCGAGTGCCTGGCGGCATCTGGCGATCGCTTCATCGTAGCGACCCGTGAACATCATCAGGCTGGCCAGGAGCGTGAGCGTTCGGGCGGCGGCCAGGTTGTCCACGCCTTGGAGGCTGAGTGCCTGGTCGGCCACGTGGAGGCCCTCGTCCACTTTCTCCCAGGCGACATAGAGCTGGCAGACGTCCTGCAGGCAGCCTGGGAGCGACGGGTGACGGTGGCCCAGCCGGGACTGGTAGCCCTGGACCGCGCTCTTGTATAAACTTTCGGAGGCGGCAAACTGGTGCTTGAGCCGGAGAAGGTTTCCCATCGAGTGCTCCAGAGCCGCTGTGGTTTCGTGCCTTGGGCCGAGTTTTTTTCGCGCCAGGGCAAGCGCGCGCTGGAGGATCTTCTCGGCAGCGTCCACCTCTCCGCCCTCGTGCAGCGCGAACGCTTCCCTGGCAAGCTCCATGATTTTGCAGTCGGTTTCCTCGAGGTAGGCCTTGCGAAGCAGCAGTACCATCCCCGCCGCCGCACCGGCGAGCGCGCCCCATCCCGCCATGATCAGGGCCCGCGACGAGGCGAGGGCCAGGGCGAGCCCGCCCAGACTTCCCAGCACTGCCCCGGTGCTGGTCAGGGTTGTATCGGGGAGCCGAAGGGCGCGCTTCACGCCATAGCCTGCGAGAGCACCGGCCAGACCCATCCCCAGCGCCTTGGCACCCGTCAGGATTCTGCTGGTGCCCAGGGGGACCAGCGCACCGGCGCACGCGCCCACGACCACCAGCAAGCAGGCCGCGCTAAGGGTCGGTCCCCACCCGGGCGGGGCCAGGGACTCGACCTCTGAGATCGCTTCGACATGGTCGGGGCGGTAGTCATTTTGCACCATGTTTGACATTCTTTCAGAGGATGCCTGGGGCCTGCCTTGAAGCGCCTCCGCGCGTTCGCGAACGACCTGAAAGGTGCGCCTTGATTCTCATGGCGATGCGTGGCCTGATAGCTCACCCGGGCGGAAGATTGCTCTGATTGCGAGCCCTCATTGGATTGTCATTCGCCTCAGCCAGGTCAGGCGCGGCTTAAGGCAACCGGTTCTGAGGCTTGACCCGCATCCTGGCCTCGAAGTCCTCCACGCGGGCCGGCCCGTGAGTCGGGCCAAGGGCCTTCCCGCGAAGTCTCAAAGTCACCACGAATGACTCTGAGTCCACCGCGACATTGAAATCCACCACATCCTGGGCCAGCACCTTGCTGGAAAGGACCGCGCCGCCGGGCGGTGGTGGGGGCGTGGTCAGGAACGCCGGAGTGAACCCGGCCCAGGGTCCTGATACCGCGCTGGAACCCGGGTCGATGGTCAGAAGCACCAGGCGCCCCACCGGCACCTCCGCAGTTGCATAAAGAACCGTGTAGCGGTCCCAGATCGGCAATCCTCCCGGCGTGAAGCGGGCCATATCACCCCAGTCGCTCAGGTCGGGCAGGCAGAGGGCGTCGCGGTGAAAGGTCACCCCCTCCACCGTCACGGTCCTGGAAACATCATTGAGCACGGCGGTGGCCTCGGGGTAGGCCTGCTGGATCTTGCGCTCCATGGCCAGGATGGCTCGCCGGGCGGCTCCCTGCCCTCCCTGGCGCAGGACCGCTACCCGGAAGTAGCCGGTTCCAGCTCGAAAAAGCTCAAACAGCACCAGGGAAAGGATTCCGAGCAGGAAGGCGCTCATCAACACTTCCAGCAGGGAGAACCCGCGAAGGCGCCTCACGGAACGCTCACCCCTGGATAGAAAAACTGGCTTGTGCGCGTCGACAGAATTCCCTGGCCCTGGCGGGCCTGTCCGGGGGCCGGGTTCCACCACCAGACGTCGACGGTGAGAAAATAGCCACCCCGGTATTCGGGCGGAGAAGCGCTGATCGGCACGGAGGTGACCCGTGAAAAAAAGCGTGTCTGGGTGGTCGAGTCGGTGGTGTAGATGCCGGACGCCAGGTTGGCGGGCACCGGCCAGTACTGGTCTTTCTCGATCACCTCGCGCAGTCGCTCTCTGGCAAACAGCATGCCGGCGGTGAGATTGGCGGTCTTGGTGCTCGACCCGAGCAGGGCCATGAAAAGCCCGCCGATCAAGACGATGGCCGTGGCCAGGATGCTCAGGGCGAGGAGCAGCTCGACCAGGCTGAATCCCTTCCTGGCGCGCGCCAGAGATTTCTCGTATTCCCTCAGCGCATGCTCCAGTATCGTTGCTCGAGCTTGATCGCTCCGCCCGCATAAGAGAGCAGTGAGGTCAGGTAGGCGGGATTGTAGGTCGAGCGCACCTCCCGGGCACCCTTGACGACCAGGGGGCCTCGCGAGATCACGGCTCCTTCGGAGGCAAAGCGATTGCCGTTGGGATTGACCTGAAAACTGGTGCGACTGTAAACCAGCCCATTGAAGACGACGTCGTTGGGGTTCGCGTCTACATCCATCGGGCTGGGCGCCATCAGGTAGGCTTCCAGCAGCGCTGGACCGGCTTGCTGCGCGTAGTAGTCCATCTGGCTCGTGATCAGCGCGTTGACCTCGTCCTTGATGACAGCGTCGTGCAGGTCATGCCAGTGGTTGTAGGAGGCGAGCACCGTTGCGGCCGAAGGGTCGGCCGTGGCATCCTGAAGGAACTCGCGCAGTCGGATGTAGCGGCCCAGGCTGACGCCACCGGCGCTGTTGTAGTCGCCCAGCATCGTGCTCAGATAGCCCTGGACCACCGGATCGTTGGCACCGACCGGATACTGCTCGAGCAGGCGGGGCAGATGGACGCTGTCAAAGTTGTCGAGCACGCTGTCGCGCAGCTTGGGCTCACCCAGGCTGTGGTCGTCGGCTCCTCCCGCCCAGTACTTGGGGTTGTCGGTGGGGTCAGAGTCATCCCAGTTGATCCACTCGCGTATGCCCTGCGGGTACCAGCCGGAGAACTCGTCCCAGCTCGAAGGGAGGTCGGTGATGGCTTCCCGGAAGAGCTCGTGGTCCATGGCCAGCACCTCGATGGTGGGGGGCTTGACCCCCTCGATGCTTACCGGGCCCTCGGCATAAAGGGCCACTCCCGAATCGGGGGAGGCTGACATGGCGCTTTTCCCCGTCAGCTGGATGGCCCCCACGTCGGCCCCGTTGGCCTCGGCCACGATGGTCCCCCCGCCCACCGTCTCGCCTTGAACGCGCAGGCTGCCATTCACTTTCAGGCGGGCGTTGGCTCCGGCCGGCAGGCTGAGACTGGCGGCGTCATAGCCCACGGCCAGATCTCCCGTGATGCGAAGAGCGCCACTCGATTCCAGGTGGGAGCCGTTGGGCACGATGAAGCGTCCTGCGTCCAGTTTGGCAAGCAGATTGCCCATTCCGTCTCGGATCTCGTTGACGTAAGGCGTGAAGCCGGTGGGGTCGGCCACGGGGTCATGAGCCGGGTCGGCCCAGAAGTGGACCGTGGTAGGGTCCACGAAGTGGTAAAGGCCCGAATTGAGGCTCAGGGGCGGGGCCGGAGGAGTCTTCAACTGATCGGCCGTCAGATCGGGCACTTCAGCCTGGTTCGAGTTGGGCAGCACCGTCCCGTGCACCAGGGCGCCCGCGGCGCTGGCCTCGGGTCCGTCGTTGACCCCGTCTCCGATGACGGTGGGGCTGCCCGAGGCGGTCACCGCCGTCACGGCCCCGTTGGCGTCACTGCTCACGTTGATGATCGGGTTGAGAAGAACGTTGGTGCTGGAGACCGCCGAGCCGGCCATGGGCTGGCTTCCGTCCCCAAACAGGAGCCGCGTGGCGGCGGGCGCCAGCAGATCGGCTCGGGAGCGGATTTTGGCGTTGACGGAAGGGTCGAGCGAGAGAACATTCCAGATCCCACTGGCGCCTGCCAGCTCGACGGCCATCGTGCCTTCGCTCATCAGTGGGGCGTCCACGATCTGGGCGTTCCCGAGCGTGACGTCGAGCACGGTCTCGGCACCCGAAGAGTAGCCGGTCACGATCAGGTTGCAGTTCTGCGGGGTGACTCCGCGGAGATCGGCTGTGGGCGCCAGAGAGGGGCCACCGGGTGGGGTCGTCATCAGGCTGCGCGATTCCCGGGCCGGGAACCACTCGCGCCCCCAGGAATTGGGGTTCGGATCGGCTGCCACGTCGCGGTCGAGAAAGCGCCCGTGCTGGGCCACGCTGGTGTGGGAAGAGTCGGGCTGGAAGTAGATCTGGAAATGGGCCTGCTCGGGGGCAATGATGCCGACGACGCAGTAGCCATCTTCCCACACGGTCATCTGGCCGGGAACGTCCAGCCTCTGGATGGGCCCTCCCGCGAAAGCCTCGTTGGGCCCGGCGGGAAGACCCCAGGCCGAGTTCGCTTCCAGTCGCATGCGGGCATACTGCAGGCCGGAGAGGGCGGCTTGCTCGGAGCGCATCTTCTCGGCCGAGCGCCTCAGAAGAACAAAGTTGGACTGGTTGAGCACCAGGAAGGCACCGGTCAGGATCGAGAGCAAGGTGACCACCACCATGACGACGGCCAGGCCAATCCCTTCCCGCTTTTTGCCCACGTATGCAGTTTAGCAGAAAAAAACCTGTCCAGCTTTCGTGGCAAGTGGGTGAAGACTGAATCGGTTCTCAGATGCTCCCATCGCGACCTGCAGCTGCTCGGGGCCCTGGGGAGGCCGGACCCCTGGAAAAGCTTGCCCGTCGCCCCCCGCGCTTCGGGCGCTGCCAGCGGTGCAACCTCCTCGGGCTTCTCAGGCGGGGCGAGCGACTATGGCTCGGTCTGCAGCTGGCCAACGATCTCGGCCAGGGTGGCGGCGGCGTCCTCCAGATCGAAGCCCTCGATCTGGCGCATCAGCTTGAGACGCAGATCCTCCATCCCCACCAGTTTGGGAGCCAGCTCACGAGCCGCGTCCTCGGCTCCCGGGTCGAACTCCTTGAGCAGGGTTTCCAACTGGCGGCAGCTCTGCAGCAGCTCGGCCGGGTCGGCCGCCACCACGGGGGGAGCATCCTCGGCTGCCTCCAGACCGGCCAGCGCGGGCAGAATCTCTCCCAGGCGGGTCAGCACCTCGTCCAGCGCGGCCCGGCAGGCCGGGAGGTCGTGCTTGCGGGCTGCCCCCTCCAGCTCCTTGGCGTGGGAGCGCAGGTGCCCCATCCCGAGGTTGCCGGCCACCCCGGCCAGCGAGTGGGCCTGCTGCATCAGACCGTCCCACTCCTCGGAATCCAGCATGGCCGCCAACTTCTCGCCAACCGGAGCAAAGTCTCGCTCGAACTCGGCCAGCAGGCGCCGGTAGAGCTTGGAGTTTCCCCCCAGACGCTGGACCCCATCCGAGATGCTCACCCCCGGCAGCTCGGGCCAGCTTTCCGCGTCCTCGGTCGCGGCCGCAGGGCTGACCTCCCGCCCCCGGCCTGGCAACCAGAGGCGCAGGGCCTCCACCAGCGCGGCCGGGTCGATCGGCTTGGTCAGGTGGTCGTTCATTCCCGCTTCCAGGCAACGCTCGCGGTCGCCGGCCATGGCGTGGGCGGTCATGGCCACGATGATCAGCTCGCGGAAACGCTCCTGGGCCCTCAGTGCGGCGGTCGCCTCGTAGCCGTCCATCTCGGGCATCTGCAGGTCCATAAAGACCAGATCGAAGGTCTCCCGGTCCAGGAGCTCGAGGGCCTCCCGGCCGTGGTTGGCCAGGGTGACCTCGATGCCGAGTTGCTCGAGCAGCTCGGTGGCGACCTGCTGGTTGATGGCATTATCCTCCACCAGCAACACCCGTACCCCCTCGAAGCGCAGGCTGGGACGCTGGCCGGAGGCAGCCCGGACCAGCTGGGGGCTGTCCCCGGCCAGGGCATGGCTGATGGCGTCCAAGAGCAACGAGGGGGTGACCGGCTTGACCAGGAACCCGTGCAGGCCCAGGCTGCAGGCCTGCGCGCGCACCTCCTCGCGCCCGTAGTTGGTCACCATGATGATGGGGGGGGTGGCCTTCCCGTGCCGGGCCTTCAGCTCGCGGGAGGCCTCCAGGCCGGTCATGCCGGGCATCTTCCAGTCCATCAGGATGATGTCGTAGCCGGTCACGTCCCGGGCCAGCGCCTCCTGCCCCGAGACCACGCTCTCGGCCACGAGCCCGAGCGACTCCAGCACCTCGCTCAAAATCTGGCGGGCGATCTCGTTGTCATCCACTACCAGCACCCGTTTGCCCCGGAGATCCAGGCGCACAGCCACGCTCGGGGGGCTCTGCTGCTGGAGCGGGAAGTGCGCAATGAAATGGAAGCTCGTCCCCTTGCCCGGCTCGGAGTCGACCTCGATCTTCCCACGCATCATGTCCACCAGGCGCTGGCTGATCGCCAGGCCCAGCCCTGTCCCCCCGTACTTGCGAGTGGTCGAGGCGTCCCCCTGGCTGAAGGACTGGAACAGCCTGGCCACCTGCTCGGGGGTCATCCCGATGCCGGTATCCCGCACCGAGAACTCCAGCGCCACTCCCTCGGCTGTCTGCTCTCGCAGCGAGCAGCGCACTACTACGGCACCCTTCTCGGTGAACTTCAGAGCGTTGCCGGTCAGGTTCACGAGCACCTGACCGAGGCGCACCGGATCCCCCACCAGTCGGGTGGGCACTGCGGCCTCGGCCAGGACGAAGAGCTCGAGCCCCTTCTCGGAGGCTTTGGCGGCAAAGAGGTTGAGCACCCCATCGAGCACCTCGTCGAGCCGAAAAGGGATGCTCTCCATGCTGAGCTTGCCGGCCTCGATCTTGGAGAAGTCCAGGATATCGTTGATGATCTGCAAGAGATTGGTGGCCGAGCCCTGGATCTTGTGCAGGTAGTCGTCTTGCTTGGGGGTGAGCTCGGTCTGCAGGGCCAGGTGGGTGAGCCCGAGCACGGCGTTCATGGGGGTGCGGATCTCGTGGCTCATGTTGGCCAGGAAATTGGATTTGGCCTGATTGGCGGCCTCGGCCGCGATGCGGGCCTGGCGCAGGTCCTCTTCAACCTGCTTGAGGTCGCTGACGTCCTGCAGGATGCCGTCGGTGAACTGGACCGCCCCCTGCTCATCATAAAGACAGCGACCGCGCTCTTCGATCCAGATGAGCCGTCCGTCGCGCTGGACCAGGTGGTACTCCACTCGCCAGGGCTTGCGCTCGGCCCGGGCGGCGGCGAGATGAGCGGCCACCCGCTCGCGGTCTTCTGGCTGGATGGCCGCGCGCAGAGCGCTGGGATCGGAAAGAAATTCGGAGGCGGGCCGACCGAGCAGACCCTGGATGGCGTCGCTGAGATACTCCAGGCGAGTCTCGGGGCCCGCAAAGCGGAACACCGCCCCCGGCAGGTTGGCCACCAGGGAGTTGAAGCGCTCGGTTTCAAGCTCGCGAATACGCTCCTCGCGGTCGAGCAGCCTCTCGGTCATCTCGTAGAAGCTGGTGGCCAGCTCGCCCACTTCCCCGCCCATTTGTCCGGGCAGAGCCGAGAAGGGCTGCCGCTCGCGCCCGAAGGCGCGCACCTGAGTGCTGAGGGCTTCCACCGGACGAATCACCATGCGGGCTGAGCGCCACACCACCACGCCCACCGTGACCAACCCCAGCACGATCAGGGAAAGTTGCATCTGCAGCATCTGGGTGGAGTCTTGCAGCAGGTCCGCGCGGTTGGCTTCCAGGGCCAGCAACCAGCCGGTGCCCGGCAGGGGAGCCAGGGCCACGATCACCGCCCTGCCCTGGCGCTCGAGGGAGAAGCTGCCCGGGCTGCCATCCTTGAGAGAGGTCGTCAACCGTTCGCGCTCGGGGCCGGCTGCCAGCCCGGCCGTCAGAGCACCTGTCGCGGCGCCTTTGGATGCGATCAGCACCTGGCCTTCGGAGGATACCACGCAGGCGCTGCTTTCCGCCGGAGTCAGCTCCTTGAGAATTCGCTCCAGCCCTTCCAGGGTGATGTCCAGGGTGACCACGCCCCCGAAGCCTCCGTCCACCTCAAAGGGCTCGGAGTAGGTGGTCATGAGAGCATCGCCGGCTCCTTCGTCCCTGTACGGGTCGCTCCACTCTCCCCGGCCCGACTCTCGGGGAGCATCGTACCAGCGCCAGCGGGGCTGGGTATAGTCGTAGCCTCGGCTGCCTTCGATGTGGCCGATGTCCATGCGAGCGATCCCGGAGTCTTTGCGGTAGACGTAAGGGCAGAACAGACCCGGTCGATAAGCCCCCGGGGCGAAGGCCAGAGCCGAGCCGTAGGCGGTGGGGTAGCTGTTGACCGCGTTCTCGAGCAGCTCATAGAGCGCCTCGGGTTTCTGGCGCGGTCTACGGGCTACCGTCTTGGACAGCGACCGGGCCAGCGTCTCGGTGATGCCCAGGCTGGTACGCAGGCATTCGGCCGACACCTCAGCCTGGTCCTGGAACTGGCGCGTGCGAGCCGTCAGGCTCGAGGCCAGCATGGCCGAGACCAGGATGGCTGTGCCCACCAGCATGACCAGGCTGACCGGCCAGAGCACCGCCAGGGGGAGGCGAAAACGGAGAGACTCAAAGCGACGCGAACGCACCAGCCGCTCCTTCGTCAAGATTCATTGCCCCCCCCTTTGGCGCTAACTTTTCGCAGCCGGTCTGCCTGGCCCCCGTTGGCGTGGACGAGGACTACTCGATCGGGCTCACCGGCAACTGCGAGGAGAGGGCCTCTCGGTCGGCCCGCTCCAACCGCCGCTCGTAGGCCTTCAGGAAGGGGAACCAGATGGCCGCGCTCAGGGCCAGGTTGACCACCACCAGCAGGAAGGCGCGCAGATCCTGGCAGCTCAAGGTGGCGCCCAGGAAACAGGGCAGCACCCAGGGAGCCTCCAGGAACGGCTTGCCCACCAGGCCCCAGGAGATGGCCAGGAAGGCTGCCGTGCCGCACACCAGCGGCGCCAGCACGAAGGGAATGGCCAGCAAGGGATTGGCCACCACGGGCAGCCCGAACAGGAAGGGCTCATTGACATTGAACAGGGCCGGCACCACCGAGATCTTGCCGATGCGGCGCAGGTGCGGGTGGCGCATCGTAAAGAGCAGCCAGGTGGGGGAGAGAGTCACGCCCGCCCCGCCGATCCAGATGAACCATTGCCAGAAGGGATAGGCGGTCACATACTGCAGGCTCTGGCCGGCCGCGTGCAGGTCGGCGTTGTGAACCAGGAACTGCTGCCAGATGGGCAGCATGACCGCGTTGATCACAGAGATGCCGTGGACTCCAGCCACGCCGAAAAGGTGCAAGAGCAGGTTCACGGCCAGCACGCATCCCAGCGTGTCGCCCAGCCGGGCCAGGAAGCTGGAAGCATGCACAATCTGCTTTTGCAGGTCGAAACCGAAGCCGTGCACCACCAGGAAGACGACGCTCACCACCAGCAGCATGGGCAGGAAGCTGGCAAAGGCGTCCACCACCGACTGGGGGATGCCGCCGGCCGCTTCTTCCTTGGGCTTCTCCTTGCCAGGCCTGAGGATCAGCCGGGAGAGCTCGACCATGAAGATGGCCAGCAGGATGCCCAGGAAGATGCCCTCGGCCCCCAGGCTCTTGAGGGGTACCACCCAGAAGGTGGCTTCCGGTTTGGCCGGGTCATGCAACGGATTGCTGGCCGGCAGGGCCACCTTCGAGGGGGTGCCGGCCACCAGCAGGGCGGCCACCGCCCCCAGCCCCTGGGGCAGGGGAGGGAGATTGTACTGACGGGCCAGACAGGTGGCCACGGTAAAGGCGATGTAGAGACCCAGCAGGCCCATCGTGAAGAGATAAGGGATCTTGAGCAGATCCACCTTGCTCAGATACCAGGCGTTGAATCCGCTGGCCTCGAGGTTGGGAAGCCAGCTGACCTGGCCCGAGAAATAGGCGCTCAGCACCGGGCCCTGGGCAGCCAGCAACAGGAAGCAGCTGCCCACCAGGATGATGGGCACCGAGCCGATCATGCCGTCGCGCAGGGCCAGCACGTGGTGCTGTTTTGAGGCTTTTTCCAGGAAGTCGAGAATTTTTTTCCACATGGCCGAGAGCGCTGTTCCGTCCGGGCGGGCGAAACCCTGTCGAAAGTAGGCTCCCGCCGACCGAACGGCTCGAAGGGGACCTGACCCGGCGAGCAGAATCAGGCCGGCCCTTGAAGCTCTCGCGCTTGATTTTGATTTTGCTTGCTCTGGTGGGCGGTTGGCTGGCCTATCAGAGCTTCTTCGCGCCCGAAGGGGGCCCCGAGTTCGAGACTGAAGACCTCAAGAGAGGCGAGGTGACCGCCCGGGTTACGGCCACCGGCACGCTGGAGGCTCTGACCACCGTGACCGTGGGCTCGCAGGTCTCCGGCCCGGTTCTGAAGGTGCAGGTCGACTTCAACTCACCCGTGGAGAAAGGCCAGATCCTGGCCGAGCTCGATCCTTCCGAGTTCCAGGCCCGGGTCTCCCAGGCCCAGGCCAGCCTGGACGCAGCCACCGCCGCCCTCACCAACCAGGTCGCCAGCCTGGCCAACGCTGACGCCGGGGTGGCCCAGGCCGAGGCTCAGTTGGAGGCTGCTCGGGGTCAGCTCGAGCAGACCCGGGCCCAGGTCGGCCAGGCCGAGGCCGGTGTAGAGTCGGCCGAGGCGGGCGTGCTGAGAGCCAGGGCCGAGATGGACCTGGCCCTGCTCGAGTACAAGCGCTACGAAGAGCTGGTCAAGCGCGATCTGGTCGCCAGGAGCGAGGTGGACCAGCGCCGCACCGCTTATCGGGTGGGCGAGGCTGGCTACCAGTCGGCCCTGGCGTCGCGTCACGAGGCGCGCTCTACTCTGTCCCAGGCTGGCTCGCGGGTGAGCTCGAGCCAGAGCGAGGTGAAGGCTGCTCAGACGCGCCTTCAGGCGACCCGGGCCCAGCGCCGGGCGGCCCAGGCCCAGGTCGGCTCGGCCCGGGCCCAGGTGCGCCAGGCCGAGGCGAATCTGCGCACCGCCCTGGTCGATCTGGATCGAGCGACCATCCGCAGCCCTATCACCGGCACGGTGATCGACCGCAAGATCGACGTAGGCCAGACCGTGCAGGCTTCCTTCCAGTCGCCCGACCTGTTCAAGATCGCCCGTGACCTGCGCCACATGCAGGTGCAGGTGGAAGTCAGCGAGGCCGACATCGGCTCGCTCAAGGAAGGCCAGAAAGTGACCTTCAAAGTGGACGCTCATCCCGACAAAACGTTCGAGGGTCGGGTCACCCAGGTGCGAGTGGGCCCGGTGGACGAGGCCGAGCAACAGGACAAGTCGGTGGTTGTCTACGGGGTGCTGGTCAGCGCTCCCAATCCTGACCTGCTTTTGCGCCCGGGCATGACGGCCAATGTCACCGTGGCCATCGACACCCACAAAGATGTGCTGCTGGTGCCCACTCTGGCCACCCTCTACTTCCCTTCCCAGGGTCTGGACGAGGACGAGGAGCCCACCAAGAAGGTGCGTCTGCAGACTGCCGAATTGCCCAGGCCGGGCCGCCCGGCCACGGTCTGGGTGATGAGCCCCAGGGGGCCTGAGTCTCGTCTGATTCGGGTGGGGATCTCCGACGGCGAGTTCAGCGAGTATCTGGAGGGAGACCTCAAGGCCGGCGACAAGGTGGTCGTGAGCGAGAAGGCTCCCGGCAAGACCAGGAAACGCGTGAGGATGTTCTTCTGAGTTTCTGGCTGGTGCTCAGGTTGGCCTGGCGCTCCCTGTGGAGGCGGCGGCTGCGCACGTTCCTGGCCATGCTGGGGATGATCATCGGAGTGGCCGCCGTCATCGCCATGCTGAGCCTGGGTCAGGGAGCCAAGATGGCGGTAGAGAGCCAGATCGCCGGCATGGGTACGAACACCATTATCATTTATCCAGGCTCGGGTCATCGAGGGGGCGTGCGCACCGGCCAGGGAACGGGTCGCAATCTGACAGTGGAGGATTATCAGGCCATCCAGCATCTCCCCTACGTCCTGGCTGCTGCTCCGGTCGTGCGCAGCAAGGTGCAGGTAGTGTTCGGCTCGCAGAACTGGAGCACGAGCTACACCGGTACCACCCCCGAGTTCTGCACCGTGCGCAACTGGCAGGCCCAGAGTGGCCGGCTCTTCTCCGAGCGCGAGGTGCAGTCGGCGGCGCCCGTCTGTCTGCTGGGCAAGACGGTGCGCGAGAAGCTCTTCGGGTCGAGCGATTCACTGGGTCAGGTGGTGCGTCTGGACAGCCTGCCGTGCGAGGTCGTGGGAGTGATGGCTGAGAAGGGCGATGCGGGGTTCGGGGGCGTGAGCGACGACATGGTGCTCCTTCCCTACACCACCGCCCAGCGCCGTCTGCAGTGGGGGCGCGACCTGGGCTCGATCATCGTGTCGGCCAGGCGACCCGATCAAGTGGCCGCAGCTGAAAAGCAGGTGTTGATGCTCTTGCGCGAGCGACACCGGGTGCCCGAGGAGGAAGAGGAGCCCTATTACTCTTATAACCAGGCCGAGATCCTCAAGGCTGGCCGGGAGGCGACCCAGGTCTTCACGACCCTGCTCGGCAGCATCGGCTCGGTCAGTCTGCTGGTGGGCGGGATCGGGATCATGAACATCATGCTGGTCTCGGTCACCGAGCGCATTCGCGAGATCGGCATCCGCATGGCCATCGGAGCCCGGGCTCGGGACGTGATGACGCAGTTCCTGGTGGAGGCGGTAGTCCTGTCGGTGGCGGGTGGAACGCTGGGAATTGCCCTGGGAGTGGGCGTCTCCTACCTCCTGGCCGACGTCTTCCAACGCCCGGCCGGGGTGAGCACCGTCTCGGTGGCCATCAGCTTCGGGTTCTCAGTGCTGGTGGGGATCTTCTTCGGTTTCTACCCGGCCGTGCAGGCTTCCCGCCTCGATCCCATCGAGGCTCTCCGGCACGAGTAAGTCCTCCTCGGTGCAAAGAACGAGTCCGTGGCGGCGAAACAGGGCCGCCGTCACCCCGTCCCCTCCCTGTCGCGAGCTGTGGCAACCACAGGAGGGACTGTGCTGCTTGAGCACCGCCCGCCGGGCTCCGGACTCCACTGCCCGCTTGAATGCCGCCCGGGCGCCCTGGCAGAAGGCCTCGGTCACGTCCTTACCGTGCTCGTCCATCACCCGCGCCTGCCCCTGCCAGACCGCCTCGCCGTCCCCGCCCTCCAGAGCAGCCCGGGGGCGGGGAGTGCCCAACCCGCCCAGCTCCTCGGGGCAGATCAGCACCACGTCCTCTCCGCGGGCGATCAACTCCTGGACCACCGAGTGGGGCCTGGAGCCACCGTCGTAGCGGCAGCGGACCCCGGCCAGGCAGGCAGAAACTGCAAGAGGTTCTGGTTTGCTCACTTGATCGGTCTTTTGGCGATGGCGATATGGGTGCCATGGGCGTAGGCAGCCCACACGAAGCTTTCGGTACAGGCGATGGTGTAGGGAGCACCGCTTGATCGCATGGTGAAGACCTTCTCCGGCGAGCTCCAACCGCCGCTACGGTCGTTGACATACATCACGTCACTGGTGCCGGTGGGCTGATAGATCACGTGCATCTTGTCCTCGCGGTCGAGCGTGCAGGCCGGATTGGGGCCCGGCACGGGGGGAGGCGTGCTGGCCGGGGGCGTCGGAGAGGCCTGGCGCTTCCACTCGCCGTTGTCCCAGCCGAATAGATAGCTCTCCTGGCCCAGGTTGGTGATCAATCCCAGCCCGCCCCGGGGGCGAGCCCCCACGGCGAAGTTGTTCTGCACATCCTTGTTGACCAGCGTCATCGGCTTGCCGGCCTCGCCGCTGATGGCCTTGAGCTGCACCGAGCGCAGCCCGTTGCTGTCGGACCAGACCACTCCGAAGCCCCCCTTGGAGTGCCCGCCGATCATCACCTTATCAGAAAGCGCCGAATGGTAGCCCACGCTCTTGGCCGGGGCGCGCACGGAATCTCGCAGGCTGATGAGGGCAGCTTTGACGCCGTTGCCTTCGGTGCCCCAGGCGGCGGCGAACTCGGTCTTCTTGGCATACTCGCGCCCAGCGACCGCGATCGAAGTGCCTCGGGGGGATTCTGATACAAAGCTGTCCACCAGGATCGGCTGGAGCCACTCCCACCCGTTGTCGGCAGTCAGGGTGAAGTCGATCTCAAAAGCCCGCTCACCTTGAGTCAACTGGCGCTGGAACACCATGGCCATCGCGTAGCGCGTGGTCCCGACGGCCACGTTGCGCACTCGGCCCAGGTCCAGGCCGAAGAAAGGTGCTCGCACCTCCGACCAGTTCTCGTCGTTCTCCGAACGCCAGCATTGCATGACCTCAGGGTGGATGGCCTTGGGATTGGTGCCAGCAAAAATCAGGTGCAGTCGGTCCCCCACCACGGCCAGGTTGGGGGCCACGTAGATGCCGATCTGCTCTTTGGGCGGGGGGACCGCAATCCAGGCCGAGGGGGCCTGGGACGAGCTGGCAAGGGGCAAGAGCGCCACGAGGGCGAGCGAGAGAAGGAGCAGTCTGCGCATCAGGGCCGATTCTTGCGCCCGACACCATTCCCTCCCTGTCCGGTCGTGCGGTTAACACCCTCGAAACCGGCCCCCGCTCTTGTTGGTCCATTCCCTCCCTGTCCGGTCGTGAGGTTAACACCCTCGAAACCTGGGTTAACAGGCTCGTAACCAGCCCCCGCTCGCGTTGGCGTAATATACGCTGGACTCCAGGGGACAACACAAAGAAATGGGGAAAAATAAACATGTTATCTGCCACCACTGCATTTCCGTCTTTTGCCAGCACGATCTCTCGTGCCAACTCGGCCCCTCAACAACCGCCCACAGCTCCGCCTGAGGCTCCTCCTGACGCTCCTCCCGAGGAAGGCGAGAAGGACTGGACCATCGGACAGGCCGTCTCCGGCCTGGCCGGCGCTGTCGTGGGCGCGGGCATTGAGACGGTTGGAAACACCGCCTCCTCGCTCTATCGCATGCCCGAAACCCTCTACCAGAGCTACAAGGCGCTCTGGAACACCGAGCAGATCGGTCCCGTGCTGAAGACCACCATTGGCCTTCTGCTGCCCGCCGCAGCCGTCGCCACCCCGGTACTGGTTGCCCTGGGCTCGGCCGGCTACGGGCTGTTCCATGGCTTCCAGGAGGGTGTCGAGAATGGCGTCGGAAGCGCAGCCAAAGAGTGCGGCAAGGATGTCAAGACCTTCCACAATGAGCTTTCCGGCAAGCTCCTGGAAGAGCTGCGCAAGTACGAGGCCGAGCCCCTCGAGCCGGGTGAGGAGCCCTTCGATATCAAGCTGATCGAAGGTGGCAAGGCCCTGGTGGGCGGCGCCGCTGGCGCCGTGATCGACGGCGTGGGCGTTGGCGCGGTGACACTGGTGAAGACCCCTCGCGGCGTGGTCAGGGCCTACCAGGAGATCTGGAAGAGCGACATGGGCCCGGTGCAGAAGGTCACCTGCTCGATCCTCGTGCCCCCGGCCGCCGTGCTGGCCGCTCCTCTGGGTGCCGTTGGCGGAGCCCTCTACGGCCTCGCCGTCGGCGCCAAGGAAGGCTACCAGAACGGTCTGGGCGCTTCGGTGGAGAAGACCGGCGAAGCCGTGAAGGACTGGTGGGACTTCACCAACGAGGCTTTGAAGTCCGACTCGAACTGAGCTTCTCGCCTGAATGAGAAAGCCGCCCGGTGCTCCGGGCGGCTTTTTCATTCGGTCTAGCACACGATGTTGGGCGTCGCGCAGCCGGAAAACTGTGTCAATGAAGAAGGTAGTTTCCGGCTCCGACATTCTATCAGACTAGAAGTCGTCGTCTTCTTCGTCCTCATCCTCCCAGTCACCGGCGGGCGGAAGCGAGAAACCTACGGCGTGCGTCTCGCAGTAGCCGGCGTCAAAACCAGCGTAACCTCCGTAGGTGCCGGAGGGCTCGGTCCAGTCGATGCGCACCGTTCCTGATCCTTCGAGTCTGACTCGCCCGGTCCCGATGGAGACGGTGCGGGTTCTGCGGGTTCTCAACATGCTGGCCTCCCACTTCTATAACCGCACAAACTCCTGATAAGTTCCTGAAAAGATTATCCCTCAAAATTGCCCGGAAGTATAGGGATAGTCGTGCGCTGGTGGTGAGATATTCCTACCAGGCAATAATTTCGAACAAATGTTCGATTATTCGGCCAGCTTGACGTCCGGCGGGATGTCCAGGTGGAAGATACGGTCCAGGTAGGCATACAGGGCTGGATTCAAGCGTTGGAGCTCGATTCGGTTGTTGGTGGGCTTGTAAAAATCCTGTCCGTCGCTCATGGGGACGGTGAGGTAGGCCTCCACCGCTTCGGCGAAGTACTCCCGTACGTTATCTTTGGCGCGTGCGCTGGTGAAGCGGTCCTGCCCCTGCTTGAGCAACTGAAGGTCCTCGGCATACAGGCGGTCCACCGTGGCTCGGTGCTCGGCGCCCAGTCCCGGGATGCTCAGGACTCGTTCCAGGGCATGGTCGAGGGCGTGCCCGGTTTCGTGGATGCAAACGCGATGGTGGCCCGCCTCCGGGGCCGGGTCGCGCAGGTAGTCCTCATAAAGGGTGATCATACGCTCGTCGTAGTTGTGGATTCCCATTGCGTCTCTGGCGCGCTGGGCTTTATACTCCAGGGCCTGTTTGAGGGTAACCTCCGAGACCGCCCGCCCCAGGTAATAGGCGTAAGGGATCAAGACGACCCCCTGAGTGGCGGTGAGCTGCCTGCCTTGTTCGCTGATCAGACCCTCGTTGAGTCGGGCGAAGGTCTCGCTCCACTCGTCCAGGTCGTCGGGGCCAACCTGACGCTGGGCAGCAAGCTCCGAGACGCTGAAAGGGTCTCGTTTGATTTCGACGGAGAAGCCGATGCCCGCCCCCACCAGGCGCTGCGAGAGATCTTCTTGGAGAGATCGGGCCCACCAGTGATTCTCCATGGCCTCCACGTAGACCGGGTCCTCTCCTGCCGTCACCCGCTCCTGGATGCGCCGTGCTTTCTGGTCACCCTGGCGTGCGAGGCACTCCTCGGTCAGAGTGCGGGCCAGTTGGACGTGCCCTCGATACTCCGACGGCTTGACGGTGGGAAGGCGAGGAGTGTCTGCCAGGGTCTGTCCCGCGCGCATGCCGACGACCAGCAGATCGTCGGCCGCCAGCAATCGCAACAGGGGAACCGGAAACGCCTCCAGGTCGCGGCGCAAGACGGCGGCCGCATCGGGAGCAAGGTTGGGAACCTGGATGATGTGGTCGAGCAGGCGCTTCTCCTCGGCCTTATCCTCGCTCACTTCCAGCCGGTGCAAGCAGTTAGACGGTGAAAAGTCGTCCTGAGGCTCGGCAATCGCCCGTACAGGCGCTGAGAACCACTGAAGTGGCTTGAAAATGTTTGGCAACAGTCCAGACGTAGCCGAGATGTGCACGAGGCCTCCCTCTCTGTCCCGCTGACATCTTAAGCTTCCCATCGCTCCAGGGTGTTGACCGGGTGTTGCCGATCCGGCGATCTCTTCTCGTCAAAGTTTAACAAGTCTGTTACAATTGTTAACAACAAGTTCACGGGGGATCAATTTTGTAACAAGCCAGTCACAAACCGGGGGGCTGGACTTGGTACTCTGAGGTGGGAGATTTCTTGCCCATCTCGTGGGCTGGGGCAGGTTAGCCATCGACTCGTTAGACAGAACAAGAAGTGACCGTTACCGGGAACGACTGCTCGAGCTGCAGCAACAGCGGGCGCAGGAAGCTCGACCGGCAGCGGAAGAGAAAGCGGTCTCCGCCGACCATCAAGAGTCGTCGGGCGGCCGCTCGGCTCCGGTTTTGTCTCCAGAAAAGTCGCACGATGCCCTGAATCGTCAGGATATCAGCCGGCGACTGGAGGAGGGCTGGGCGGGGGCGGCAGGTCTGGTAGGGCCCGCGGCGGCTGTCGGCCGTGCCTGGGATTCGGCTCTAGGAGGGGAGGAGAACGGGGTCTCGGCCAGCGACTCGCGTCGGGGCGGCGAGAGAGCCGCCAGTCGAGGAGTGGCCGCAGGCGGATTGGCTGGAGTGGCGAGCTCTGCCGACAGGGCGGAGCAGGCGGCCACCGCTGTCTCGGGCAATCGGGGCGCAGCCGAGCAGGGAATAGCCGCCGGTGGCCTGGCCGGAGTCGGCACATCGGCCGATCGAGCGGCCCGAGCCGAGGGAGCCAGGCCGGGCGAGGGAACGGCGGCCGGTGGCCTGGCCGGGGTTGCCACCTCGCGGGAGCGCAAAGCTGCCGAAAGCAAGACTTCCGAGCCCTCGCGGCCCTCGCAGCCCAGCGCTCCTTCGCCTCCGGCCCGGCCGGCCTCTCGCCCCTCTCCCTCGAGGAAGGGTCGCAAGAAGTCAAGCAGCCGGCGCTCGGGCTCAAGCTCGAGCTCCGGCTCCAAGTCTCGTACTCGCACGCGTCCAAGCTCGGGAGGCAAAGCCCGCAGCTCGGGCTCGGCCACTCGCTCGAAGACCGCTTCCAAGAGTCGCAGCAGCTCGTCCGGGAGCAAGTCGAGGTCCACCTCTCGAAGCTCGAGCGGCTCCAAGTCCTCCGGCTCCAAGAGCTCGACCCCGTCCTCGGGCAGCTCGGCCTCCAAGAGCTCGACTCCGTCCTCGGGCAGCTCGGCCTCCAAGAGCTCGACTCCGTCCTCGGGCAGCTCGGCCTCCAAGAGCTCGACCCCGTCCTCGGGCAGCTCGGCCTCCAAGAGCTCGACCCCGTCCTCGGGCAGCTCGGCCTCCAAGAGCTCGACTCCGTCCTCGGGTAGCTCGGCCTCCAAGAGCTCGACCCCGTCCTCGGGCAGCTCGACTTCCAGGAGCTCGACCCCGTCCTCGGGCAGCTCGACCTCCAGGAGCTCGACCCCGTCCTCGGGCGGCTCGACCTCCAGGAGCTCGACGCCGTCCTCGGGCAGCTCGACCTTCAAGAGCTCGACCCCGTCCTCGGGCAGCTCGTCCAAGAGCTCGACCAGTTCGTCGCCGTCTCAGGGCTCCGCCAGGGCCTCGCATGTCCCCTCCACGACCTCGACGGGGGTCACCGATCGGCGCACGGGCTCGGAAGCCGCCTCGACGGGCAGCCAGGTTCAGAGCCGACCTTCCAGCCGGACGGCCGCCTCCAGTCCTCAACGAACGCGGACCGAGCCGACCTCGCGCTCGGCGAATACTGCGCCCGCGCGGACGCGTCCGGAGCTGGCCAGACCTTCCGGCAGCTTGCCGAGGCCGAGACCGACATCTGGGGCCGGACAGGACAGTCGCCCCGAGGGTTCGACGGGAGCTGGTCGCTCGAGCGTGGACCCATCCGTCTCTCGTTCGAGCGGAGAAGCTGGCTCCACTGCCAACCTCTCAGCTCCGGGCGCCTCTCGGCCGATCGGGGAAGTCGGTTCCGCGGCCAGCGCCTCTCGGCCGAGTGGGGAAGTCAGTTCGACGAGCGCTGCCCGTCCCAGCGCGGAGGTCCATCCCACCGCCAGTCCTCGCCCCGAGGTGAAGACAGGCTCGCCGGCTGGATCTGGGACAGGCAGCAACCCAGCAGGGGCTCCAACCGACCCCGAGCAAGCGAGCTCCGTTCCCAAGGATTGGCAAGAGCCCATGTGCGAGGCCGCTACGGCCGTTGCCAACATGGTTAGCGGCCTGCTGGGCATGGGAGAGGTTTTTGGCCCCGACTCGATGATGCACGAGCCCGTGCGAGCAGCCCAGGAGGCAGCTCGGTCCGCGCTCCCAGCGGCCCAATCCAGCGCTGACCAGGTGAGCAGGGCGTTGGAAGGCCTGACCGGCACCACGCAACCTAACCCGGTTCAGGAAGTCGTCAACCGACGGGCTGATTATGCTGCAACTGGAGGCTATCCAGTGCGGCCCGCCGGAGATGCTCCCCGACCGGGCACGATGTCCGCAGCGCCCGAAGATACGACTTCGACCCGGTGGGCCGGGACCAGCGTCTCGACGAACTCGGGTCCTCACGACCCAGAAGTTCGTCCGCCCGTGGCTCCGGTCGAGAGCTCAAATGCTAGCTCGAGAGAGGGGTCGCTACCGGTGACTGCGACCACCTCTTCCTCCGCCCCAGCCTCGGCTTGGCCCGAGTCAGGGACTTCGGCTGGCGCGTCTTCGGCATCGACCTCGACGCACAGGCCAGAAACAGCGACTCCGGTCAGCTCGTCGTGGGCGTCGATCTCCGCAGACAGGCCTGAAGCGTCGAGTCCGGTCAGCTCGTCGACGTCGGGAACCAGGCTGGAGTCGCCCGCTCCGGCCAGATCTTCGCCGGCTTTGGGGACCCGACCGACGTCAGCGGCTTCTGGCTCGTCGACCCCGACTGCGCCGAGCACGCCCGCAGCAACGCCGGTCAGCTCGACTCCGACTGCGCCGAGCACGCCCGCAGCAACGCCGGTCAGCTCGACTCCGACTGCGTCGAGCACGCCCGCAGCAACGCCGGTCAGCTCGACTCCGACTGCGCCGAGCACGCCCGCAGCAACGCCGGTCAGCTCGACTCCGACTGCGCCGAGCACGC